>Ga0208666_1001513_pt1 | contig 10225 bp, 27 predicted proteins | sample 5B_taG_FD_184078 | JGI IMG/M metagenome (GOLD analysis project Ga0208666, IMG submission 184078) | Marine viral communities from the Subarctic Pacific Ocean - 5B_ETSP_OMZ_AT15132_CsCl metaG (SPAdes) (version 2) | ecosystem: Environmental > Aquatic > Marine > Oceanic | place: Pacific Ocean...
CCTTAACATATTTGGAACCAAGATCACCATGATGGAGAATATTAAACCCTTCTGCATACGCTTGCATGATTCCATATTCGACTCCGTTGTGAACCATTTTTACGAAATGACCTGCTCCAGGACCTCCACAGTGTAACCAACCATACTCAGCACTGGTCGCCCTAGTATGGGGGTCTGTGCGGGTTGCAGCGGTAATACCAGGTGCAAGTGCCCTGAAAATGGGGGCACAGACAGATACTGCTCCAGTTGCACCACCAACCATAAGACAGTATCCACGCTCCAGACCGTAAACACCACCGCTAGTACCACAGTCAATAAATTGGATACCCAACTTAGAAAGCCTTTCTGCTCTCCGTCTAGAATCCTTAAAGTTGCTATTGCCATGATCAATAATAATATCCCCGTCGCCAAGTAATGGTAGTAACTCATTCAGTGTGTCCTCTACTAATTCTGCGGGAATAACAAGTTGAAAGATACCAGGTGCTTTACCAATCTGATTATCTTGATGATGCACTTGTGTTACAAGATTTTCAATAGTTGTGGTAACTCCTGAAACATATCCCTTTTCATATGCCTCTTGTGCTTTTTCATAATTTCGTCTATAACCCCAAACTTCAATTCCTTCTTTCATCATACGGCGGGACATACCCTCACCCATTCTACCTAAACCAATAATTCCTACTTTCATTGTTGTTCTACTGATGATACTAATTTTACTTTCAAATCATTTAATCCACATTTTAAAGTGGGATACATGGTTTATCTAACCGATCAGGATCAATGATATTCATTGCCTCATACAATTCTTGAGCGTGGTGCATCTCATCGTTCATCACGCTGCATATATCTATATCGGATTCATCAACCTCTGTAAGATACTTTGCATAGGTTTCCATAGCATGAATTTCTATTTCGTAGCTGAGATGGTAAGCATTGCGAGGAGATATCCAGTAATAAACCACATTGATCCAATAGTAGATAAGTACGAGGTGTCTGGCAATAAAGCGATCAATCCAATAAGAATTACCGCCCCTAGATTCCATGATCTCCAGATGTTCTGTCTCATTGATACTCTGCTCAAAGTGCTGTTTCATCAAATAAATGTGCCACTGCCCACGTAAACCTAATGATTCACGTAAGTGGAGCACACTTAAAAAAGCAAAATATGGTGCCCTTGCTATCTCTTCAAGTACCCAAAATCTTTGAAAATGTCTACCTTTGTATAGGTAATCTAAGATAGCAACTGTAATCTCTAAAACTGATGAATTGAGTTTTTTGATCATATGTTTAAACCAATATAAAATTCTGGTTCCTCATCATCATCAATATACTCAGTCATCCTGAGTTGTTTGATTCTTTCTTTAAGTTTTTTTAGTAATTCACGTTGATCTTCGTCTTCCTGCATGAAAGGTTATTAGGTTAAAATACGGAGAACTTCTTCCCTAACTCTATCTATAATTTCTGGAATTATATCTATGTTGATTCCAAGAAATGGAGGAATCATTCCAATCATACGAAAAAATCCCTCAGCAAAAAGTGCTAGGAAAAATATTCCCAGAACCATACTAAGCATGGAAGCATTCCTATTGTGCCGCCTAATCGCTGCATCAATCATCTCTTGACATTCTTCTTTAGTTACATAATGAGATGGTTTTATTTCATTCATTCTGTGGGACATTCGAATGAGCAGATAAGGGATCAGGTTCTCCCCCTACTATAGCACATGCTCGTTTATAAAAAAAGTTGTCAGTATTTCCAGATTCTTCAAAAGTTTCTTTTATTTTCACCCAATTATCATAGGTGTGTTTGTCCATTGTTATTAAGTTAGGGATACTTAATAGCTATAATAATAGACGTGTAATATTTCTTAATTGTATGTTCGTATGACAACAAACATTAATTAACGAACTTCGAAGTTTAACTTACGAACTTTTCTTTGCCTTCTTTGTTCTTGCCACTGAACATCCTCTTGAGTAAGAACATTTTGCTTCTTACTCGTATAAGAATTAAGCATAATAACCTGACTTAAATCTATCGCAGATATTTTATCTGCACGAATTGTAGTCATGTTTGTACAACCACAAGAAATTGTTTTAATTGGATGCCCAACTAACTCTTTACCACAAGAGCGGCACCTGACTTTTATAGTGTCCATGGTATGACGAAGTGTACGTCTTCATTTTCACTTATTTATATGGGTGAAGAGGGGATCGAACCCCCGACCGCCTCCGTGTAAAGGAGATGCTCTACCGCTGAGCTATTCACCCTTGTCCTTACATTGTAGCATATACTCTACAGTATTGGCAACATCATTCATAGCATTACGCAAGTCAGGTCTTTGTCCAGAATGCTGTTCTGTTTTGGTGACACCATTCCTCAACTCTTCGACAAGCGTCCAACGCCACTGTCCCATACTCTTTGAATACCAAAGATTAATCTTCATCGTTAAAAAATGTACCGAATTGACCACTACTGCCAGGATCTCTATTGTCTAAGATATCCAAGATTTCATCAAATTTCTTGCACTGCTCCATACTCATAAGTATTTCTGACAACTGTTTGACTACCATGGGTTTCTCATTCATAGCAGCAGATTTAATCGCTGCTCTCATATGAGATTCTGCGTCACACAAATGATCAAGTGTGTTTTTAGAAAGTGCCATTTTTTTAAAAAATATGTGTGTATAATATCATGTTGATATATTGATGTCAATCATTCTCTTTAGAATTTTGTCTACCAATTAGATTATATAGTTCTTGCATTTCACGCATTATATAAAGGTGATCGTTTTCCAAATCGTTAAATCTAGATTGAAGAGCATTCAATTGGTCTTGGAGACTCACACATTCATGTTTTACACTTGGTTTAAAAAATGCTTTTACTGCTTTCTTGATTTTCTTTTTCATCATTCAAAAATAGGTTTTGTTGTTTTTCTCAATTCTTCAAGCATTTTTGGATCATTTCCATATTCACCCATATGCATATACACACAATCAATATGTCTTAGATCATCTCTATCAGCATCGTATGTGAAATGATCACAATACTGCACTATCTCTTCTGGGACCTCCAAGTTTCTTATAACAGAATCTGAATCAGGAATATAATAATGATGTATCATCGTCTCATAAATTCTTCACATTTTTCAGGATTATTCCTACACCAATTGAAGACATAGGAATCAGCATCAACTTCCATAGAATGGTGTGCATGATTATGCAGCATTCCAATCATAATCAATACTCCCACCGACAGTATATTGAAATGTGTTGCCGGGTGGTAGAGTATTGCTTTCAGATATTGTTTCATTCAGTTTCAGTAGGTGAATTAGGCCAACCAGCAGGACACATAGGAACCTGGTACTTACCATTCATAACGTAATCAATAACTTTTTGACTTACCAACATAGCTGGTTGTGGAGTGGAATCCCATTTAGAAGGCATATGCAACCACACTTTACCTGTCTTTTCATCTGGTGTGATACTCATCACACATAAATCTGGTACTTGATATTCCATAGCATTAAAAAAGGGAGTGCCGTCGCACCCCCAGTATAACATCTAGATGTTCAGTTGTAAACTCAGAAGCTGTACTTAAGACCCAGCTTAGTACCATAACCACGGTCAACGGAAGCAGAACCGGAACCGACAAAGGAGACTTCACCATAAGCACCCAGATTGTCGGAAAGACCAACACCAAGACCTGCCTTACCAGAAGGAACAGTGTCACTCTCAGCACCATCAGGAGAGACCAGACTTGCACCAGCTTGGACGTAGTATGCAGCATTCTCACTCAGATCACCTTCGTAACCTACGTGAAAATCCGTCGTCGTTCCGTTATAGTTGGATCCTGTGAAACCAGAGTTTGCCTCTACGTTGACGTAGGGACCTGCAAGGGCAGCACCTGCAGATGTGAAAAGAGCAGCAGTGACTGCGAATACAGATTTGATCATTTGTTTAAACCTCGTTATTTACTTGCGGAATGATTACCCGCAGATGGAAAGGGAATCGACAACTCCCTGTTTTGTTACCATTTGTAATATTTGACAAATGGTTAAGTATTTATACTCTTCAAAAGTCCGTTAGGTGGTGGGAAACCGAAGTCTCCCCACAATTCCTTCACACGGACAAGCATAATATAAGACAATCTTACTGGATTGTCAAGCCCCCGACAAGACTTGAACTTGCGACAACGGCTTTACAAAAGCCGTGCTCTACCAACTGAGCTACAGGGGCAGCTCCTCCACCTGGACTCGAACCAGGGACAGGGTGATTAACAGTCACCTGCTCTACCAACTGAGCTATAGAGGAATGACGATGCACTTATCCGAATGCTTGCTATGGGGCATTTTCTAAACCCTAACATTCTGACAGTCTACACCGGAGTAGGAAGCAGTACCACCGCTAACATCCAAAGGGGGTTGATTCCAGCAGAACTGGCACCTCTGGTCGGAACGTCTCAAGTCCTCTCTGCGAATAGTATACTACTTATTCTTTTTACTGTCAACCCAGCATGGTTTGCAGAGAGGAACCATCATCAGTTGTGGACACTTATTTGCGGGAGTCATCTTACCACAACTACTGCACTTTATTTCCCACATTTTCATTTTGCGTCGTACTCCTTCATCGTTTTGAAGTATAATTTATAATATGGTTTTTTCATTTCCTCAAGGATTTTCATATCCTCCTCAAAACCCATAAACTTACAGAGTTGATAAGATCCCTCCAACTCACTAATTAATCTTAGTATATTACAGGGATGTCTTTCAAGTCCTCCGAAATCATATTCAGACATAAAGTACAAATGATAGCGACTCAAGTAGGATTTGAACCTACGACCGACTGCTTAGAAGGCAGTTGCTCTATCCAGCTGAGCTATTGAGTCTTAACATACCCAGTATACCTTAATTATTAAATATCGTCAAGCTAAATAATTCGACCTTATAGTTTACACATGAAAAAAGCACTAATTGCTTTTAGTATGATCTTGATGACAACACCTGTTTATGCTGGTGGTCTTGTTAGTAAACATGCGGCAAGTGTTCAACTAACCGTTGATACTGCCCGAACAACCGCATCTAGAATTGGTTCTTCGTTCTCAATATCAGGAAGTAATATTGATACAACGGACGGATCAACTGCTGGAACAGTTTCTGCTGGAACTATCACTTCTGGTGTTTATTCACCAGGAACTATTGCAGCAACCCAAGATACTGCTGGAGCAGCATTTAGTTTCAGTCAATCTTATACACAGGCTGATGCAGTTCCAACTAGTGCTCCTACAGTAGGAGCTGTCGGCAATCTTTCGACTCAAACATCATATGCTTCTGGCACCAAAGACACTCTTGCCGGTACTGTAACCTCGGCAGGTATTCTCACGGTGACGGCTGGCGGAGCTGGTTCCACGGCAATAGGACAATTCGTTTCGGAAATTACTGTGATCGACTGAGGTTAAATACCAATGACTAGATTACAAGGAGCAATCAGTCTCGGATTGATTCTTGGTGTATTTTATAGTTTGGCACAACCATCACATTCAGTTCCAGTAGTTCCAAACTTTACACAAGGCTCCATGTCCAGTCACACGGAAACAACTTCTACTGTGACTGAAACTATAAATTCTATGGACTATAACACAGGATATCAATATTCTGTAACTGGTAGTGGTGTTGAACCAACCAGTGGAATTTTATCACCAACAACAGGTGATGTAAATGTAACGATTGAAGGGGTGAATTCAAAATGGACAGGGGTAACATCAACGCCGCAATTCAAACAAACGACACCAGGAGCGGCATTTCAGTTTACACAAACTGTTTCCGGACCAGGTTTGAGCAATCACACAATTATTCAAAGAGAGACGACCGTTACAAGCGTAACCGACACTACAAGTATTTTCCAGCAATAAAAGCATTATGTCTATCTGCCCTAAGTGTAATTGTAACTGTCCCTGTAAATGCAGAGACTGTAGGGGGTGTAAGTGCAACAGCATCTCCAATCGCAAATAGTTCAGGTTCAGTTACGAACCAAGCAATCCAGGTTTTACAAGGACCATATATCACCAACACTTATGGGGGTGGAATCCAGTGTCAAGGACCCACTGTAAACTTTACCCCATTCGTTACAGGATCACTATCTCAACAACATCCATATGAACCAATATATCAAGATCCAGTCTATGATATGCGTGACCTAGATGAAGACGGATCATTAGATAATCCTGGAGACATATTATATTACGTACCAACTAGAACTGGACAAAAAAATAATACCAACATATCTGCTGGTTTTTCTATGACATGGAGTACGCCATTAGATAAAAAACTACAAGATCAGTGTAAAGAAGCAGCAGCAACTCACATAGCATATCAAAAACAATTAACTGCCAATAAGCGCCTCGACTTTGAGATAGCCAGGCTCAAGAATTGTGGAGAATTAATAAAGGCAGGAATTTCTTTTCATCCTAGAAGTCCTTACTATAGCGTGTGTGCCGATGTAGTAGTTAACAACGTAACTCACATTAAACAACATCGACACTCTATCCCTTCGTCATCTTCCTCAACTTCCGTATCGCCTGTGAGCGTTCGCGCTGAAGATCTCGGCGGTCCTTTGAAGACAAAACCTTAACTTCTTTTCCCCTAAGTTTTGAAATTTTTGCCATTATTTTTTTGATGGCAGGTTTAATAACTTTGAGTAATATATCTGCTAATGGTTTTGCCAAAAGCGCAGATGAAGTGGCAGTCACAGCAATTACGGCAGTAGTCGCAGCAACCTGTGGTGCTGGAAGATATTGTGCAGTTAGAGGAATATCTTCATAAAGAACAACACATATTTCTTGACCATTTACCATTTGCAGTTCATAACCAGATACTCTTTCTTTTTGGTTCTGTGCTACATCACCTATACGTGGTGAATTAGGTCCAGGACAAGGGGGTGTTTCCTTTGCTTCCATCTTGGGAACAGCGTCCTTTGGAACCTCTGGTGCGGGAGGTGTTTCTGGTGGATTAACAGCAGGAGGTTTTGGTGGTGGTTGAGTTATATCCAATTCATCTGTATTGTAATCAATAGGATTAAATGATGGCATATTACCATCACAAAAAACTCTAGCACCCTTAGGATCATCATCAGATAAATTATCATTTGTTCCTTTTTTGTTTTCAAGATGTGCCTCAACACAACCAGGAATATCAATAACAGGAACTCCCACCTGCTCCGTTACTGGAGGAGCAGATGGGATTCTTGGGTGTGAAATCATCCAATTAGGAATTTTTACTTCACGAACATTCACAGATCCAATATTAATTTCAGGTATTTCTGCCATTAAAAACCAGGCATTCCTAGTCCACTTTTCTCACCAACAGAAGGAATAGCACCACCAGTTGCACCCGGCAATTTAGGCATCGCACTATCAATCATACCTGGAAGAGCACCAGCAACTGCTTCGGTTGCTGCTTTAGTCGCCGCTGCTTTAGCACTCTCAATCAGAGCGTCTTTGTTTAAATAAACGTAAGCACTGCCACCAACAATAGAAGCAGATACGGCAAAAGAAGTTAGAGCTAGAACATTAATTACTTTTTGCATGATTTTAATTTTATATCATGTGTATATATCAATTTTCGAAATGTTTTTCCAAAACCTCAATACGTTCTTCTTCATGTGCAATAATATCTATTTGATCTTGAATGGCAGCAAGAACATCAGGGTGCTCTCCAATACCTACAGGATTTTTGAGATAGATCTCAATATTCAATCTTGCCTTTTCAATGTTACCAACAGCATCTGCTTTAAGTGCTTCTAAAATTTGATTTCTCATAATTAATCTACTAATGTACCATGTTCTCTGCGGATCTCCCGCAGTTCTTCAAAGTTCTTTTGCTTTGTTCCACCATCATATTCCCACGCATACCCTTCAGTAATCATTTGCTCATTCAAAGAAAGTTCACTGTCTCCAATATAAAGCCATCCGAGTAAACGTCCATACTTGCCAACACCACCAACAAGCTCAGTACGAATAACAAGATCGTCATCCCCACTAATGGCACCATCCAACTTCTCTTTGAGCCAATAGGTCGCATCAATTCCCAACTCCTTTTCTTCCAAATCCCTAGTTCTCTTCTCAGGGGTGTCAACTCCTGCAACCCTAACTCTTTCCTTCTTGAATAAATCAAAACCTAAATCGATAGTGACATCAATCGTATCACCATCAACCACTCTGTTTATTTCAACTACACGGAAGTTATAGCAAGATTTCCGACTGGGTGGAACCATTGCGCCCATAATTGATCTCCTTAGAATCTGCTGATACTGCTATGCCTATGATAAATGTTGCCGCAGCGATTACTGCACCAGCACCGGCAACCCAACGTTCCAATACGCGAATACGATCACGAAGTTTTTCTAATTCTTCGTTAGTATCATCAACACGCTTATGAACCATTTCTATGCGACGAATAGAATTTTCTAGAGTGCTGTCCATTACAGCAATCTTTGTATCCTGCTCTGCATCTTTGTTAGTAAGGTCACTCATCTTCCAATTCATTGAAAGCCATACGCATTATATAGACGATATAATACGTAACACCAGCAAGAAGTATGAGTATGGAGATAATTACACTCCATACAGGATCATTTACATTTTCAAGTGGTCTAAGAATGAGGTTCATTACTAAATGGTTGCCAGTGTTCCCACCCATACTTATGCACCAACTGCATTCCAATAATTGGAACAACAATTAATATAAGACTTAAAAAACCAAGTCCATATGGATTATTGAGTGTAGTGGCAGCAAAATGTGATGCCTTATGTGCTATATCTACCATTACTCCTCACAATCTTTCATCATGGTTGCAACTTCTCCACCAATATCAGCACCAGTATCTTGACCCAACATGACTGCCCAACCAGATATCAACCAACCAATATAAGGAATACCTGTAAAGATAGGAGCAATACCTGCACCAACACTAGCACCTACCATTCTTCCGGTTGACTCTCCAGCGCCCTCCGCTTTGATGCATTCCAGGTTTTGAGCAGTCAACTTTCCCTCAGCACCTCCTAGATGCCTTGCCCCATCCATTGTATATTCTTCTTCTGTAATTAGATATGTGGTTCCACCAATACCAAAGAATCCATTCTTCTTGTCTAATGACTTCCTAACACCCATCACCTTAGGATCATTGGCATTATATCTTATGCTGTAACCATCTGCACCTGCATCTACACTGTATGATGTGTAGTCACCTACAGGTAAATTTATAATTGGAATATCTTTTTTATTAATAAGATGTCCCAATATACCAAGATGAGCAACACCAAACAGTGTTCCTACTGTCAGTGCTGCCCACTTGAAATTAGATCGTCGGTTTGACTGGGGGTTCTCCATTATTCATACCTTCAATTTTGATAGGAGCTTGTTCAATACGGATTGTTTGTGCTGGTGCAGTTTGTGCTGCTTTTTCAATCAATCGTTCCATCTGATCCTTGGTGATACCACCACCAGAACCACCGTTAGCACCATTCTTCTTGGCAGTCTGAACTCCAAAAGAAGCTAAGACCCCGGTAAAGACTGAGGCGATGAATGTTGGATCCAGTTTTTGTTCGGGTATTCCGAGTGCAGGAGGTAGTTTGATGTATGCCAGAGTGAGAATTGAACCAGACCAGACAAGAATACCAAGACGGACAAAGGTAGAAAGAATAGCAAGTTGTTCTTCCTTGTCATCTGCAGCCTCCTTAATTTTAGTAAGAAGACCTTTCTTTTTAGGTTCTTCCTTCTTAACTTCTTCTGACATAAGAAACAGATATCGCTCTGTTATTTATCTAGAAGATATTGTAATTCGTTTTGGTATATATTACGTTTTCCTGTCTTAAGTTCCCACGCATAAACTAAGTCAGGAATTAACCACTGGTCTACCCTAATACACTGCTCCCAATTAACGGGTTGAGCACAACTCACTACCGCCACTGTGAAGAATGCTTTAACGTGGATCCAAATGGTAAGCATTACTCTTTGATATATCCGTTATCAACAAGATATTTACGTGTCAGAGGGGTTGGTTCATAAACCTTCCACATCTCACCCGCAGCACATGCTTGAAGTGCTTCCATGGTCATTTTTTCAGTGCGACCTGCCCAACCTGCTTCTGCTTCCCACGGCACAGCAGACTCTGGATAGGTTCTTTCTGCCATGATACGCCAGATCATAGGCACCTCATCTTCAGGTTTAAT
>Ga0208666_1001514_pt1 | contig 10217 bp, 5 predicted proteins | sample 5B_taG_FD_184078 | JGI IMG/M metagenome (GOLD analysis project Ga0208666, IMG submission 184078) | Marine viral communities from the Subarctic Pacific Ocean - 5B_ETSP_OMZ_AT15132_CsCl metaG (SPAdes) (version 2) | ecosystem: Environmental > Aquatic > Marine > Oceanic | place: Pacific Ocean...
TTCTACGATACTGGTATCATTTATTGTCCTTACATTCCTGTCATGGTACAGAGAACTATCGGTCCTAACGACTTCGCTCCACGTGTTGGATTGCTTACTCGTTATGGTGTTGTTGACAACATCTTCGGTGCTGATCTCTACTACCATGTCATTATTGTTCAGGGACTTGGCGCTAAATTTACGCCTGGCTCAACGTCGGTGTACTTCTAATAGTTGTACGTCGCTGGTTGAAGCAGCAGTCGAGAGACAAATCACTAAACAGCAGAGCGAAAGCTCTGCTGTTTTTTTTTATTTTTATAGGGACATATTTAGTAATATTTTAACAAAAATCCATAAATAATTATATGAGCGAAAATGCATTAAGATTTGAAAATATTGAATTAGCATCTGGTGATTCCGGTGCACGAGAAGGACATGGATTAAAACGAACTAGAGGATACTATGTTACTGACTCGCATTACGGCATCGGTACAACTGCTAATGATACTCTTAACGATGACTATTATATCGTATATAATACTTGGCCAGTGCTTTCTGGAGATAATGAAAATGGTACTCGTTCTCAATCTAGTACAGATTTAGAAAAAATTGGTATTAGTACTTTAACTACTGCAGTTAAAGATAAACTCACAAAAGATCATGGATTAGATTGTATTATTATAAGAAAAACAGATAGAAAAGCAATCAGATTAACTATTGCAAGTACTACTGCCTCTCATTATAAAACTATTAATAGTGGTAACACCGGTACTACTATTAAAGAAATTACTACATTTGACGGCCTTTGGACTCCAGAACTTGGAAGATTACGTAACCAAGGTCAGATATAATTGTTAAACCAAGCGTCTCCCGCATTCTCCAAAGAGCATTCATGGGCTAACCTTTGAATGCTCTTTTTTATTTACTATACGTCGTACTCAACTCTTGCACGACCTTCACTATCAGTAAGCGGATTCTCATACATATGCGGATCATGTCTTTCTCCTAATACCATCCATGAAACTGTTGCAGTTGAATCTGATACACAACTCTCAACAGTTAATGTATTACCTGATACTGAACCTCTAACAGGGTCCCAGTTAGTTTCGTTAGTGGTAAACGTTCTAAAACACCTATTAAGAGCTGTTAACGTACCGCTAGTCATATTGTGTATTTCATCTATATTAACTGTAGCTTTACCATCAGTTAGTTGTACAACTCCGCTATAGATATTATCTGCTTGAGGTGACTCAACGAATGAATGTGATAAGCGCTTAGTTGCAGATAATGCAGGTAATGGATGAACAATATCAAAACAACCAGAACACTTAGAGAACGTACCGCATACCTGAACATTACCAGCGAAGTATGCTGAACCTCCACCGCAGCAACTACCACAGTTACCAACGCATAACCCATAACTACTGCTTCTAGAACATCCTCCTATACCCATAGTACAGAAGCAACCAATCGGTGCTTTCACATCAAATGATGCGCAATGAGTTCCTTGAGTCTTCGCTCCATAACTTTGAGTACATAACTTAACAGCGTTATCACTGTAAAGACAAACAGCACCATCATCATGAATAAGAATACCATTCTCATTATCATGTGGCATTATGTAGATGTTACCACCATCATCACCATCAACGTTATTTCTTATGCAAATATGGTTCTTATCATTATCAATAAACGATGAAGTACCATCATGATATAAAACTAAATCTGAGCTGTTTCCAAATTCAGCACAAACACTATCATTAAAGAGGGCTCCACTAGTGAAGGTCTTTGTACCACCTAACGATTGATTTCCTGTCGTTCTTATAACCGTACTATCAACAGCGAGTGATACACTACCGGAAGAACCTCCTCCAGACATACCATCTCCTGCGCTAACGTTAGTAATATCACCTGTGCAAGTAGTATAACCACTATTGTTAGTCCATTGAGATATATTACCTCCTTTATTAGTAAATGTTTGAGAGTTACTCGAGGTAGTTGTTCCTGTACAAGTTGTATAACCAGCTCCGTTAGTTAGTTGGTTATTATTAGTAGGAATAGTAGTTGAATTGTAAGCATTACTACCAAAGATTTCGCAGAAAAGTTTTCTTCTTTCTGCACCGTTATCAAGCAGAATTAGCTCATCTTGTGACGTGTTAATACTACCTGTCATGTCAGTAAGCTCAGATAGGTCTAAGCTTATTGTTGCTGTACCACTTGAAGCACCACCATCTAAACCTGCAGAAGTTGTAACGCAAGTAATATTACCTGTACCAGTGCAAGTAGTATAACCAGCTCCGTTAGTTAGTTGGTTATTATTAGTAGGAATAGTTGTAGAATTATAAGCATTACTACCAAAGATCTCACAGAAAAGCTTTCTTCTTTCTGCACCGTTATCAAGCAGAATTAATTCATCTTGAGATGTGCAAATACTACCTGTCATATCAGTTAGCTCTGATAGATCTAAAGTAATATTATTAAATGAACCAGATGAAGTAATAGTTCCTCCTCCATCGAGACCGGTACCAGTACCAAGCACAACACAAGTTACTGTTCCTGTACATGAGGTAGCATTTGTTGCACCTGTATATCCAAGATCAGCTAATGTTAGTGTCCGTGTAGAGTGTGATTGAATCACACCATCTGTCATATTCAACTGATCGACAACCGTAGCACCAGAAGTGTTAATATCTGAATCTGTACCAATTACTTGATTGAAACAAGAAGCATGTTTACCATCAACAGTATCAGCATCTAAGCCAGATCCACTTCCATCGTTACCTGCGTGCCACACTTCATTTGTTCCAACATAAAATCCACTATTGCCAGCAGTTTGGTCAAGAATGACTGCAGTTGATGATTGATCTGAGCTGAAATGAAAACTATTGTCATTAACATTTGAGCAAGCGTCTTCATGCCTGTAGTAAAAGTATCCGGCTTGGGTAGTAGAACTATTACTAAACTTAATTTGAGCATTCGCTGTACACTCATTCCTAACATGAAGACTAAAGTCTGTACTACTTGTGCTAGATCTTTGAAGTGTGAGTTGACCTGTTGTAGTATCATTAGCATCACTTCTTAAAAATGAAGTACTATCGATACCATCTAATTTTTGAGAATCCGCAGCACATCCTGATGTACTTAACTTACCGGCTAAAAGACTATCAACTTCTGATTCAGTATAATAGCGGCTATCTAAGTTAGCACTGCCAAGCGCAGTTACGTGACCGTAACCATCTAACGTAACATCTTGTATTACAGTACCATTACTGTTATTAACTGAAGACTGAGAAGAAGTATCGCTATGATTTATTGTAACACAGCCGCTTGTTCCTCCTCCTGTCAAACATGTACCCGCTACAACCTGTGTTATATCACCATTGTTAGTAGTATAACCAGCGCAGTTAGCGAACAGAGCATTACTTATTTCACAGGCTGCTTTTCTTCTTTCAGCACCGTTATCTAAAACTATAAACTCATCTGTGCATACCATTGTCGCTGTCATATCAGTCAGCTCGGATAAATCTAATGATAATCCAGTTGCAGATGAATCTAAACCAGCGCCTAAAGTGATCTCAGTTAGATCCATGCTTATAGTAACACAACCACTACTACCACTACCATCTAAGCCAGTTGAAGTTGTAACGCAAGTAATATTACCTACTCCGGTTCCTGTACATGTAGTATAGCCAGCTCCGTTAGTTAACTGATTGTTATTAGTTATATTATTAGCGTTAGTTGCTCCTGTATAACCAAGATCAGCTAATGTTAGTGTCCGTGTAGAGTGTGATTGAATCACACCATCTGTCATATTCAACTGATCGACAACCGTAGCACCAGAAGTGTTTATATCAGAGTCAGTACCAATTATTTGGTTAAAACAATTAGAGTGAAGACCGTCAACAGTATCAGCATCTAAGCCAGATCCACCTCCATCATTACCAGAATGCCAAACTTTATACCAATCATGAAATCCATTACAACCTGACCAACCTTCTGCTCTAACATGTAAAGCAGGAACGCAATTATTACCTGTACTAGCGAATGCAAGTTGACTTCTAGCACCAGTATCGTTAAAAACAAACTCTATACCTGTAGCATAATTACCTGTACCAGGTCTATTGGTAGCTTGAAATGCTCCCATAAAAGGAGTAACTCCACAGCAGCCACAAACATCATCAAGATCACTAACACTATATCTAAATGTGGTCTTCGCAGTACTTTGATCTGCAGTATTACTTCTCAAGAATGCTGAGCTATCGATACCATCTAATTTTTGAGAATCCGCAGCGCATCCGGATGTACTCAACTTACCAGATAAAAGACTATCAACTTCTGATTCTGTGTAATAACGACTATCTAAGTTAGCACTACCGAGCGCAGTTACGTGACCAAACCCGTCTAATGTAACGTCTTGTATTACAGTACCATTACTATTGTTAACAGAGGACTGAGAAGAAGTATCACAGTGACATATTGTTACACTACCTGATGAACCACCACCGCAAAGACCGTTACTAGCTGTAACATTTGTTATATCACCATTGTTAGTAGTAAAGCCTGCGTCATTATTAAAGATACTTAAACCTATTTCACATGCAGCTTTTCTTCTATCAGCACTACTATCTAAAACTATAAACTCATCGGTACATACCATTGTAGCTGTCATATCAGTCAGCTCACTAAGATCTATTGTTATAGTAGCAGTACCACTAGATCCTCCTCCGCAAAGACCACATCCTGCGCTCACACATGTTATTGTACCATTTCCGCTTCCTGTATTACCACAAGCTACTGCTGTAACTCTACCATAAGAATCTACTGTAATAGTATCAATTTTAGTACCATCAGATGTACTACCATAAGTACCTGATCCGACACCACCTGTAGCAGCATTTATAGTAACACATCCGGATGTTCCTCCACCAGTTAAATTAGTACCAGCAACAACCTGAGTTATATCACCTATCTTACACGCTCCGGGTATACTAGTGAAGCCATCGAGTAAATTAAGTTCAGCTCCAGTAGTGTTAACTGTAGTTCCATTGATAACTAATTTACACTGGCCAATACATATTTTACCATTATCTGCAAATACAATATCATCACCATTTCTATCTCTAAAGCAAGCAATAGGCTGTGTACCTGCTTGAACAATAGTTAAAGCAGGCCCTGTTCCGGTATTTGTAACAGATAATGCTGAAGTCACAGATACTATAGTATCTTTACATGTAACATCTCCGTTAACTATTAGGTCACCAGCAACTGTAACATCATGATTAAATGAAGCAGATCCAGCATCAGACATATCAAGGGTAAGGGCTGTTATACCGCTCCCTCCATCATTACCTCGAAATACTATATCTTTGTCTTGTTGTGATGCAAAAATATTAAGATTACTAGAGTCACTGGCAAATTTACCGAATGCTGTACCACCATCATGAAGACAAATATCTCCTCCGTCGGCGTCAAGATTAATATCTCCACCTACATCAATATAAAGAGTTCCTGAATCTGTAATATTAGAAGCGTTGATAGTAATATCATCTACTGTAAGAGAACCCGATATTGTGTTATCGCCAGAAGTTTTTACGAATGCGGACGCTGCATTACCTTGTAATAAAGCTGAATCTGCAGCACAACTGCCACTATCTAATTTACCATTTAACTGTGATTGAATATTACTAGTAACACCATCTGTAAAGTTAAGCTCAGCTGTAGTGGCTGTTACTCCATCTAATTTATTGAGCTCAGCAGTAGAGGCTGTTACACCGTCCAGTTTATTAAGCTCAGCCGCTGTAGAAGTAACAGTTGTACCATTAATAGATAAAGCATCAGTCTCTAATGTACCATCAATGTCGACATCGCTACTGATATCTAAACATCTAAATGTACCATCTCTTGAAGTTAAATCACCATCAAAATTTGCATCATTTGTTGCACATATACTACCAGTAATTTTACTACCTGAAGAGGTTGTTTCTAATTTTGTAGAACCGTTATGCATTAGGAATGCTGCCCCACCATCAGTAAACTGAGCCATAGCATTGCCACTAGTATCTTGCAGGTAAATAGCTGGACCGTTTGTTCTTATATAGAGACCACCAGTACCTGCATCGTCTATATAACTATGAGAGCTGTGATATATCTGAAGATCTTGACTATTTCCGAGATATAACCCCGTTGTGTCTGTTAAATTTAGTGAGTTTGTACTCTGATCCCAAAGCATATAGCGTCCTGAAGTATCGCCATGAAACTTTACATCGACACCAGTACCATCTTGACCAACAGTAAATTGATCTGCTACTACTTGATCTGAACCTATAGTAACATCTCCCGCAGAAACAACTAAAGCGTTAGTATTATGAGTACCTATTTTTACTACATCTTCTACACAAGAATTAACGTTAATTATAGGTAATCCAGATGCATCATTAACAGAGAATATATCTCCAGTTAAAGAATCAGTAATACTAAGTAATTGTCCACCATCACCAGCAACCGAAAATCTTGTACCGCCTGTGAGTCCTCCAAAATGACTTTCAACTTGGAGTCCAGAGCTATCTACCTGTGATAGCTGTATACCTTTACTCGATAAATCAGGAACTGTAGAACTACCTTTAGTTTCGTCATTAAACTGTATAGCTCCTGATACTGGTTGTATTAATACGTTTGCCATTCTATATATATTTATATCTAATTTTCTATATCATGCACGCTTCCGAACCTCTCTCTTGTAGATTCGTAATTGTGCAAAATCTCTTCTGCTGTTAAAGTTTTATTATAATACATGAAAAGATTAGATTTCATTGTAGCTGCTCCATAACCTCCACTCCAACTTCCCCATGTAAATTTATTATTGCCAGTAGGTGCTACAAAGGTAGCTCCTGCTGTTGAAGTACCGAACAGTTGACCATTAAAATAAAATTTTGTTTCATAAGTACCTCCACCCACATTTCTATCTGTTGCGGCAAAACATACCCATTGTTCATTACTACTAAATTGAGTATTGGTACTAGAGTAAGCTCCTGTAGTGCCAGAAGTAGGATATCTAAGTACACCTCTACTAGCACTTGTTCCACTCCAAGTTAAAACAAATGAAGTTTTAGATTGGAATCCTCCCCCGTAAATATTTTGCGGTCTTTGTGTACTATTTCCAAACGGATATTTATACCAACACATGAACGTGTAGTTGTTATCATCATCTGTTCTATCGTAGTTAGCATCAGATAACCATCCAGGATTTTCACCAGTATCACTTACCCCATCCTGGTCATATATCCATAACCCAGACTGTTCATGCTTAATGAATTGCATTTCTGGAACTGCACCTGAATCATAAACTCCAAGTTGAATATCTGAATATGAACCTCCTGCCAAATTTTTTAATTTAGTACTTGAAGTTAAAGCAGCGCTAGCATCAACACACTTAGGATTATTAACATCAATATATAATACTAAGTCGTCGGTAACTACTTTTGGACTGTTATGTGATGCACTCATATTGCAAACCTCCCTTTGAACGCGTTAAAATTTTGTGCTGCTTCTTCATCTGATAACACTCTATTATAGATATGTATAGGTCCCATATATCCTGTCCACTGAGATGAAGTAGTAAAACGAGTACCTATTCTAAAATTAACTCCTAAGTCTTCATCATAACTATTACTAGCTACTGCTGTTCTTTTAGTTCCATCTATAAAAATTTGTGAGCCACTGCTATCACTTGTAACTACCATATGCTGCCATCTATTAATAAAATCGCTATTAGTATTAAAATAACCAGTATCAAAATTATACGTAAGTGTATCAGCAAAGTTAATATTCTTACTAGTGTAATTACTTAAAAACCAAGTACCATTATCATTTCGTGCATCAGTAAAGTATTGTACCCCATCACTATTTTTATAATACCACATTGAAATACTATTACTAGAGTGATAGCCTAAATCACCCTCTACATTCATTCCTCTTCCTCCATTGAAGTCAAAAATGCCTCCATATAATGCATTAAAGGCTGGAAAGTTAGATGTGTCAGGAGTATGTGTTCCAGTAGATGGAGTCCCACTTGCTCCAGTTAACTCAAAGCCTTGAACTAAATCTTTAGCTGTAGTTTCACCGGTATTAAAACATTTAGGATTAGCAGCATCTATACAAAAGATGAGTCCATCAGTAACTGATCTTGGTTGTTGATTATAACTCATGATTCAAATCTTCCTTTCAATGCATTGTAGTTTTGTAATACTTCTGCTTCTGTTAAAGCTCTAGTATATGAATAAAAAGGACCGTATTTACCTAACCAAGAAATGCTAGATTGATCATCATCAGCTGATCTCATGAGTCTATATTTAGTAAAATTACTATCAGTTACTAAAGCTGAAGAAGTATTTGTGCCTATTTGCTCACCGTTTAAATATAGAGCGTAATTGGCTGAACCACCAGACGTCTCTCCGCTTTTTGTTACAACTAAGTTATACCACTCACCAGCATTAATAGTCTTTGTAGCTGAGACTAAATTAGTACCACCACCAGCAGTAGGTCTAAATTGTAAATCTGGATTAGTTTTTAAGGTAAGTCTTAAATGACCATTACCAGCATTTAAAACATCAACAATTCTACCTTCTTTATCATCGTCAAGATCATCTCTATTACCCCATCCTGAAAATGTAAAGCTAGTTTCAGCCCAATTTATAGATCGTGACCAAGAAAGATTGCCACCAGCACCGGTGCTATTAGTAACACCATTAGAAAATGTTATACCTGACCCAGATCTAACATTGCTAAGCTGATTAATCCTACCTTGAATAGAATCTGAAGCAGTTAGACACTTAGGATCACCTGCATCTATTACTTCATCTACCCCTTCTGTTATTATATGTGGTTTAACTTGAGTCGCCATCTAATTCTACCTCCAGTTTGCTGATATCCTTACGTTCTCCATATACTATATAGTTATAACATCCAGTAACGCCACCTACGCATATATGGTTGTTATCTTGTGATATAACGTATAAGCTTTGATGCTCTTTTATAGGAGTAAGCATAGCAGTAACTGAATCTTCTCTGACTAAACCTTCCCAGTAATCTGGTAAAGTTATGCAATTGTTGTCTGTAGAACCTCTGTAATGTACACTCCACTCCGGAGCCTCAACTGCACCATGTTTTAGTTTCTTACCTGGCTTAGTTGGGTGATCGATAACGAATGCTTTTGAGCATGCACACATATGACCACCAACATTTAAACTACTTGAAATATCTGCACTACCATTAATATCTAAAGAGCATGCTTCAACCTCACCACTCGACTTAAATATGACACCATCAGCTCCTCCAACTTCAAATGTTATTTGATTATCAGTGTTAAATTTAATTAGATTATCACTATCACGACCAAGATTTAAACTTGTGTTAGTAATGCATGTTATATTACACTGATGCCCATCAACATTTAAAGTAACACTACCAGAAGTACCTCCTCCGTTTAAACCAGTTCCTGCAGTAACACCTGTAATATCACCGTTATTAGTTGTATAACCTGCATCGTTATTAAACTCACTATTGTTAATACAAGACTTAGTAAGCTTCTTTTGATTTCCACTACTATCAACTACTGCAAAAAAGTCACCATCACCATTTGAAGTAGATGTAGTTAGTTCATTAAGATCTAAAGTTACTGTTGCTGTACCAGATGCAGCGCCTCCTGCAATTCCGATTCCGGCACATACACAAGTAATAGTACCATCATTACAAGTATAACCTGCTCCGTTTGTTATAGCATTGTTATTAAGCGATATATTTGCAGTACCGTCGAATGATACTCCAGCAATTGTTCTTGCTGTTTCTAAAGCAGTTGCTGTTGCTGCATTACCTGAAGTATCAGCAGCATTATTAGGTATATTACCCGAAACAATTTCTCCTCTAATAGTAGCAGATGATTTATTCTCTACATTATTAATTGATAAATCACTTCTTATTTCACTACAACTTCTTCCTTCAATAGTGTTAGAGTCAGTAAATTTAGCAAAGTCATTATCTACAGGTGAACCTGATGTATCAACATAACCTGCTCCGTTTGTTATAGCATTGTTATTAAGCGATATATCACCGGTACCATCAAATGAGACACCAGCAATATTTCTTGCAGTAGCTAAAGCAGTCGCAGTAGCAGCGTTACCTGAAGTATCAGCAGCATTATTAGGTATATCTGCTGATACAATTTCACCCCTAATGGTAGCAGA
>Ga0208666_1001519_pt1 | contig 10208 bp, 16 predicted proteins | sample 5B_taG_FD_184078 | JGI IMG/M metagenome (GOLD analysis project Ga0208666, IMG submission 184078) | Marine viral communities from the Subarctic Pacific Ocean - 5B_ETSP_OMZ_AT15132_CsCl metaG (SPAdes) (version 2) | ecosystem: Environmental > Aquatic > Marine > Oceanic | place: Pacific Ocean...
TGATTTCCATCATATGAGAAGCCATACCGCCCATATCTTCATGGATCATGTCTACCTCTTCCCATAATTCGTTGTCCCAATCCTCCATGTCCTCATACATTTCAGAAAGGGCATCAAGCATTTCAGCTATTTTTTCTTTGTTTTGCTCTACATCCCTAATTAAATTTGTTCGGTCAGTAGCGTTGTTTTCAACGGTTAAAATGCTCACTGTCTCTTCAAGGTTTGAGATTGTGCTTGCTTGCTGCGCAGTCCACCAGATAAAGCCACCTATCTGCAAGACGATAACGCCTATTACCGTTATAGGAAGCTTCATGTTTTCCATTACTTTTTCCTTATAAACTGTTTAAATGATTTCACACCAAAAGAGGCTGAAATTGCAATTCCAAGGCTGTAAAAATACCAGTCTGGAGCCTTCTGAAGCTGCTCAAAGCCTCTGTCTACAATCCCTTCTGCACCCGGTACAAAGGCCAAAATTAATGGGATTGATAGGACAATTACGAAAAATTCGTCTTTCCATGACGATCCACTGTTTTCTGCCATAATGCGTTCCCAATCAGCAACGCTTGTCTTTTCTGACAACAATATCTTGGCTTTCGCCTCTGCTTCAGTGAGCTTTAACTTAGCTTCTGCGGCTTGCTTTGTAGTCTTTGCATCAAGCCAACTACTAGCTAAACCTGCTACTGGCCCTAATAACTGCCCTATCATTTCTCACCCTCCAAGCTCATAGATGTTTTTTTGTCTGCCTTTGCAGAATAAGCATTGAAACCCATAAACGCAGCGACAACACCTGAAGCGGCAATTACATACACAGATGCAATATCCGTTATCAAACTCGCTGCTTTATCAAATCCAAGCACACTAGCAAGTAATATAATAAACGGATAGATTAACATTCCTGCAAGTGCAAAGCCCGTAAATCTTCTTTCAGCATTGCGCTTTAAGTCACGGTCTATCATCTCTAACCGCCTATCCTCCAAGGCTATTTTATTCCATTCTGACTTCTCAATGACACCATTTCCATTAGTGTCAGCCTTTTCGAACTCTGTCATACGCGTACCTCTCAACAATCTTTCTGTTGTATCCTAGTATAATTAACTTACCATTTTTGTCATAAGCTGCAAACTTTTTACCTTTTTCGACTATTATTGGTTCGTAAGCTCTAGGCAAGTCACCGTCATTGACGAATGTGTTACCATTATTTTTGCCTTTTCTGCTTCTACTTGGCATTCCTCATAATCCGAAAACGTCTTTAATTGATAGTATTTTAAATGATCTGTATTAACAAAATGTAAAAATACTAAAATATAAACCATTACCACTGACCTCTAGCTTTGCCGATAAAGTATATCATTGCGCCAAATAAAACAAATCCCCCTAAAATAATGATACCACCAACGATCCAATTTATGAGATTATCTATTCTTTCCTGCCTTTTATATACTGCTTCTTTTTGAAGTTTTCTCTGTTCAGCCTCAATAGCCACGATGCTTTTCCATGCGGATGGCCCGTAATATAGCGAAATATACGACTTTAGCTCCTCCCTCATTTCTTTTGCTTTTTGTTGTGCAGCCCAAATTTCCACGGCTGATGTATCAAATCCCGGCTTGACTTTTCGCCATAATGGAGGGTCTTTAGCTTTATTACCAAGGTAATCTAAATCAGAAACAGCCCTTCCAAACCTAGAAAGATCATTTCCAAGTTCACTTATTTCCTTACCTACAGAAACGGCTTTTTTTATGCCATTAAAAGCGAGAGTACAGGCTGCAATTGCACTAGCTGGATCAATCATGTTTCACGAAACCTCACTGGACAATAGTAATCGGGGTCTACGCGATAGACCCTATCATAATATCCAAAGCGTTTTGACCCACAATCGTAGTAACACGCTTTGTAAAACCAGCTACCGTAGCCGTTTACCCACATGTGTCCATAAGCTACAAACACAAGCGTACATAACATTATCGTTCCATTAAACGATCTATTTTTTCTTCAATTCTATCAAACCGTGCGACGATTTGATTCATAACCGTAGAGCTATCAGTCTTAGTGACATACTCTTTTGCCATCTCTTCTCTTGTTTTATTTAAGAGAATTTGAACGCGCCCAAGTTCGGCATGTTGAGCTTTTAACCACCAACCTAAACCGCCTATTGCAGCAGTTAATCCTATGTTTATAAGCGCGTTCATTTCCATTATTGTGCCGCTACCTCTTGAGCATCTTCAACTTTCTCTGGATTTTCCAAAGCATCCGCCAAGAGTTCAATAGCTTTTTGTCGCCCTAAATTTAATTGATCGACGTTAAAGAGGGCATTTCCCAACTTACGGTCAAAATCATTTAGGTGATTCAGCCATGTTGTTTGAGCTTCATTCATGTCTTCGATAAAATACTGTTTTTCGTTGACTGTTATAGGGGTCTTTTCATTTTTTCCCACGTTAGTCTCCTTTATTTTAAATTACTTATTATCTGCAATAGCTTTATCTACAGCAGTCATATCTTCTGAAGTCCAATAAGTCTTGGCTTTCATCAGTTCTAAATGCTCTACGTTACGAGCTTTGGTTGCAGTCCAATCGTCTGCTTCCATTTCATCTGGTTTCCCTGCGTTTAGCAGATCAACAGAGTGACCCATCGCTGTGTAGTTCTGTGCGATTTCTTCTTTGGTTATTTCATCAGACATTTCTTTTCTCCTTTTTGTCTAACTGATTATTCTATTTTGATTTTGGGTGTGCATCTTTTACTGCTTTTATGTCAGTTTTCCACGCATCAATACCTTCATGATAAATTTTATCTAATTGATCTTCTATGCTTGGATATGCGGCTCTTCTATTCTTGTGAGTCATCAGTGCTGCCATCGCATCTTTGTCCTCTGCAACTTCAACAGGGTCAGAATAAACAACTTTTTCATCAACTAATTTTGCTACTTTTCCTTCTTCAAAATTAGACACTTGAATTTTTGTTGTTTCAAAACCAAACTCAATAACATCATTTCGTGATTTACCAACCATCTTTCCAGATTCATCAAACCATAAATACATTTTAAACTCCTCTTTCTTATTTTGTTCTAAAGAACGATACATTTATTGTATGACCGCTATAACCAGTGTTGTTAGCTACACGAACTGTCATATCGCCAGAACTTCCAGTTGCTGCACTTGCTGTTAAACCAGCCCCATCAGTTCCAAGTTGGATAACGTCCATGTAAGCAGTGCTAGAGTGATACCAAGAAGCAGTAGTGTAAGTGCTTGTGGCTTGTCCTGTTCCAGCTATTATCATTCGAAGTTGCAAAAGATAGACACCATGTGGAACCGTTATATCTGAAGTAGCACCATTGTTTAAAGTTAAATCTGTTTGTATTGTAGCAATAGCATGTCCGTCAGTTTGCCAGAAGCTATGAAACATAAGTCTAGGATTACCATCGCCATCAGACAGGACGATTTGATTGCTTGCCGTTCGAATATCATGACCGCCTTGATTTCCGTTGAAGCAACCAATGATGGTGTTCTTTTCGCCTGTGGTTATGGAACCTCCTGAGTTTTCACCTATCGCTGTATTATAATCCCCTGTTGTCGCTGACGCCATTGCGTTTTGACCAACGGCAACGTTTCTATCGCCTGTGGTAAGTGCGTCATGTGCATCACGACCTATTGTTGTGTTGAACGAACCTGTTGTAACTCTAACGGCAGCATTTCCTCCAATAGCCGTGTTGTAGTTAGCTGTAGTTGCAGCACTTAATGCACCTGCACCCAACGCTGTGTTTGTACCGCCTGTTGTATTAGCATCAAGCGTAAACTTACCCATAGCCGTGTTGTTTGCGCCAGTAGTATTAGCATAAAGCGCCTGATACCCAACTGCCGTGTTGTTACTTGCGGTGGTGTTGGAGACGAGTGAAGACTGACCAACAGCTACATTGGATGATCCAGTAGTATTTGCAACTAGTGCGTATCTACCAATACCTGTGTTGGAGCTTCCAGTTGTATTTGCATTTAAAGAAAATGCGCCAAAAGCATCTAATGTCCCAGTAGTATTTGCCAATGCAGCTTGATAACCAGCAGCGGTATTGTTGGATGCGGTGGTGTTGTTGGCTAATGCCTCCGTACCCAAAGCCGTATTATAACTTCCTGTGGTATGATCAAAAAGAGTATCTTTACCCAAAGCTACATTTTTAGTTCCTGTGGTATTAGCTTGTAATGAGCCATAACCAACGGCTGTATTTTCAGATGCGGTGGTGTTAGCACCTAATGAATTACGTCCAACGGCTGTATTATAACTACCTGTTGTGTTTACATCTAGTGAACTTGTACCTATTGCAACATTATCTGTGCCACTAGTTAAACTATACAAAGAGTAAGTCCCAACACCTGTATTGTGCGTACCAGTAACAGTGCCGTTTTTCATAGAGAAGTAACCAACGGCAGTATTTTGAGTGCCAGTAGTGTTTCCATAAAGCGATTGATACCCAACTGCGGTGTTATTAGTGTTTGTAGCAGAAGTAAAATTTTGAATGGCTAATGCTTGATATCCTATAGCTACACTTCTACTACCTAAAGTATCATCTGCTAATGCTCCGTGACCCATAGCAACATTATGATCGGCATCAGTTAAGGTATCACCTGCAAAAGTACCTATGAGAACGTTTCTTGTGCCTGTTGTAACTGCATATCCTGCTTGATACCCAACGGCTGTGTTGTAATCTGCGGTGGTGTTGTTAAGCAATGCATTATAACCCAAGCCTGTATTACTTGCACCCGTAGTGTTAGCAAATAAAGCCCTATACCCCATACCAACATTATACGAAGCGGTAGTGTTGTTGTGCAACGCATCACCACCTAAAGCGGTGTTATAGCCACCAGTAGAGTTAGTGTGTAATGCTCTATACCCAATCGCTTCATTTATAGAACCAGTAGTATTATTATACCCTGCCTGATACCCAACCGCTGTGTTGTTGGCTGCGGTGGTGTTGGCAGTTAGAGAACCTCTTCCTATCGCAGTATTATAGTTTCCTGTTGTAGTAGCATCACCTGCCACAGTGCCAACAAAGGTATTAGATACACCTGATGTTAAGGAATTTCCTGCAAGATAACCTACAGCAGTATTATGATCACCAGTAACTACACCAGTCCCCATCGCTAACCTACCAATAGCGGTTGTTCCTCCTGCTGTAGTTAATGCACCAGCAGCACCAGCTCCAACGGCAGTATTTTGACTTGTTGTGGTGTTTGCTTTGAGAGCTTCATAACCAACAGCCACATTGTTATCACCTGTCGTAATCTCAGTACCTGCTTCATCACCTATGACCGTATTGTTGTCACCACCAGAGACTATCGCATCACCTGCGTTCTTACCAAGGCGTAGGTTAGATGTACCTGCTGTAGCTGTAGATAAACCTTCAATTTGAAGATCGGAAAGAACGTTTGCAGCTACTGCACCAGAACCTGCTCCGTTAAAAAAGACAACGGCTGTTGTCCCATTTTTTACAACATAGTCATTTGAAGAATTGTATGTACCCTGAAATACAATCAAATCTTGTGCGTTAAGACTATTTCTAATGTAAACAATTTTTTCAGCGTCATTTGGAGTAAGTTGATAATAAACTGTCGCACCTAAATCACTTCCGCTAGTAATATTTATTAACCTATTACGACCATTAGAGGCCGAACCGTCTGTGATCGGTAGTGAATTTGGAGAACCAGAACTACCTGACGCTGAAGCAGTAATCGTAACCTGACCATCAAGAGCCGTATCTAAAAGTTCTAAGTTTGTATTTGTGGTATCGCCCCATGTACCAGACTGTTCGCCTGTACCAATAAGCTCTATACCATTATTTAATGTATATGTGCTTGCCATTTTTGCATTCCTATGCTGCTATATCCGTCCAATTTGGTATTTGGCTCGGACTTGTTGTAGTATAATTCGGATTCTGAGTTGGAACAACACTTCCCCATACAAGAACTTGTCCAACTTCACCTGTTGCTGAAACTCCCGTTGGAGTTACTCCTGCTTTAGCAATTGCTGTAACTGTTCCAATAGAACCTGTTCCTGAAACTCCCGTTACATTAACGGTCATTCCAAGTTCAACTGAAACGCTGCCAACGGCACCTGTCCCTGCAAGACCAGTGACAGGTACATTTGCTATTCCTGTGACTGTTGTAGTGCCTACGCCTCCAGTTGCTGCAACGCCAGTCACCGAAACATCGGCTGCTGCGGCTACTGTAACACTGCCTACCGATCCTGTCCCAGAAAGACCAGTGACAGGCACATTTGCTTTTCCACTGATTGTTGCGGTTCCTACCGCACCAGTCGCTGCAACACCAGTAGGTGTGACATTTGCTAATCCAACGACTGTGACACTTCCAACGGAACCCGTTGCGGCTAACCCCGTAACGGGTGTAAGGGCCGAACCATCTGTAGTAGCTAAACCTACTTGTCCAGTGGCTGATACGCCAGTGGTTGTAACATTTGCTAATGCTGTAATAGTTACAGAACCAACAGCACCTGTAGCCGCAACTCCATCAACTGAGACTTGGAGAACAGGAGTTCCCCATGAGCCATCATTCCAAGTGGACCTCCCCCATCCTGAAAATAGAGTTGATGAAGCCATTTTTAACTCTTACGCGATACGAATTATAGCGTTTGACGCATCCGCTGTTGGAAATACAACTGTAAAATCACCTGCGGTTGATGTTTTATCACCACCAAAATCAAGAACCACAACAGATGGATCACCTGATGCAGTGTCATTGAAGATCAATGCGCCACGAGCCGTAACTGTTGCGGTGCTAAAAGTCAAATCAGCAAAATCGGTTAACGCTGTAGTTCCACTTGTTGATGGGTCTACACGAGTAAGAGCCGCGCCTTTTGCTGTATATCCTGTACCAGACACTTCGTTTGAAGTGGTGTATGCTGTCGTTGCAGCAGTAAACGATGCACTGTTAGTATAGAGCGCAAGATTAAAGGTGCTACCACCTGAGTTTTTAAAGTTATGAACAGCCTCAAGAAGTTCTTTCTTAAAACTAGTACACATAAAATTACCTGAAAAGGCCATGTCACATTCTCCTTATAAGTTCAGCAAGCTCTGGGTGGCCTGCATCATTGATTGCATTATACACTGTAGTTCTATCACTTTTCGCGGCTTCGCGTAAGTAGAACTCAATGATTTTTGTGATATTACGTTTATAAGCCAACGCTTGATCACGAATTGCAGGGGGTGCCGAATCTCCCACAGCAACTATTTTATCCGCGCATCGTTGCGCGATTTCTTCAGGAGTAAACCCACGATTTTGTGTGGTTTTTACATCTACCCTAAAATCTTCAGGTAAATCTATATTTAAAGCAGGTATCATGTTTTCTCCCTAAGAATAAGGCCAGTGCGATATGCATCAGTAACCTCTTGAGATTCACCAAAATTCTTAACGCGTGATAAAGCCTCAGTAAAGCGTTGAGTATAGTTTTGTACTAAATCAGCTTCACCCTTCATAAATGTGTAGGCTTCAATAAGACTGCCATACAACAAAGCAACTGATGCGTTTGTACTTAACCATGTTGTCCCACTTCCAGCCCCTGCTGTTAATGAAGCAGGTCGATAGAAATAATGAATATCAACAGCATAGTTAGAATTAGGTGTTGGCCCTAGAATAAAATTACCAACATCAAATTGTGCATAATAACGAGGAACGCCAGTAGTTGCTGGGTCGGGATTAAAAGATTGTACAAAATTTACATCTTTAAAAAGAAGAAACTCTTTGTCACTTCCGTTAGTTATACAAACACTATAAGAAGCCAAATAATCACTTGGTACAGCGAGAAATTTATTGCTTGCAGTCAAAGCTCCTGATGCATTTTTTCTAAAAACCTCAAGCTGTGCAATTTTTAAAATTCTTTCTTCTGTGTTTTTAATAAACAAATCAAGATTATTCACAAAGGTTGTCTCTGTGTTTTCAGTATAATCCTGAATTGCCTGTTTTAAACTGTCATATGTAAAACTCATCTCATCACACTATCGTTATGTTTCCAACCATACTACTATGATTTGTGCATTGATACACTAAAGAAGTATCAGAAGGTTCGTGAGGCACAATAAATTGTGTTAACCCTGTTGTTGAATTGTAATTATCTGTGACACCCGTAGTAAAAGCTGAACCACCATTAGATGTTCTAATCTGTAAGGGGTGACTTCCTACATTAGCCGTATTGTCAATTAAATAAGTATGTCCCTTATAAAAAGTAAAATTTGGATTATTGCCAGATGTAGCACCGGGGCCAGTAAATGTATATGCGGATGAACCACTAGTACCTGCTGTATATTTAGTAACAGGGCCTGTTGTTTCATCATTTAATCTTATCCATACTCCACCATGAGCGAAATATAATCCACCAGTCGCATGCACATGAGCCACAGCGCCATGATATGTAGATGCACTTGGAAGATCACTTAAAGCACTGTAATAAAATACAATTTTGTTTGCACCAGTTCTTACATCTAGCACTCCATTGGAATCTATTATATCAGTTAGATCAGTTCCATCTCCAAGAGCATCGTATATTTCATTAAAGTTATCATTTATTTTATCTGCACCCACGCGAAGGGTATCACCTGTTCCATCATTAGCAGATGAACCTATACCTACTGTTTGCTTTGCCATATCTTATCCCTCGTCAAATGTCTCTGAAGTAGAGTCTAAAGTAATTGATGTACTGTCAAATGTCGGTGCAGACGCTGCTGTTACAGAAACTGTGCCAACAGAACCTGTTGTACTCACACCTGTTGGTGTAACATTAACATCAACGTCAACGCCTATAACCGAAACAACACCAACATAACCAATTGTATTCATTGTATTTTTGGGCGTTGGAAATATGTTATCACCAACACTAACAGAAACCGCACCAGCCACAGGATCAGGTCGAGGATTACGAAGAGCCTGCGCATCTGGAACAGCGCGTAATGGTTCTAGTTGAGGGTGTTTAGGTTCAAATTCATCTTTTCCAACTAAAAGACCATTCCATTCTTTACGCATGTCTCGTAAACGATAACGAAACCCTGATCGGTCAGATATACCATATGCATATTTGCCTGTTGCGTATTTAGACATAGCGATAGTTTCTTAAATCAGGAGCTACTCGGAAAGATGCACGATCACGATCTTCATCCATAGCTCTATTTATTTCCTCTTCGTATAGAGCTTTGAGCATTTGCATACGATCTGGAGCGCGTTTTATACTTATGTAATAAGCCAAACCCGCCGCTAATGCAGGATAGAAACGAAACGGTACACCAATAGTATTAACATATGTATCAGCATCATCTAGCCTCGTTAATGCATCATAAATCACAACATCTGTGCTATTGTCGGGCAAAGGCCACATCTTTAATACAGGTGTAATTTGACGATCTACAAAATATTGTGTTGGCCTAGATTGTGTGCTTTTTGTCGGAATATTTAAATATTCATCACGACTAATACGATCCAAAGCAAAATCAGTACCAGAACGACGAACAACCAAAGAAAGAATATCAATTACATCATTCGCTAAATCATAATTTCCATCATTTGACGTAACAGTAAATGTTCGTTGCTCAATAGTCCACTGGTTTAAACCACGATTAGCCCAATCAGCAAACATTAGATTAAGAGATCGTTTAGCAGTTTTTAGATCGTAGCCTGTGCGAACTTCCAAGCCACAACGCTCAAAAGCCTCTTCGATGTAGTCAGCTACATCTAATTCAAAGTCTGTTGAGCCAGATACCGTCATTATTCTTCCTCGTTATAAAGGTTATCAAATATTCTATTTACATCTAGTGTATAGTCTAAATCGCTTTTTGAATAGTGTATATGTTGGGATGGCTTAAAATGTGGCGCTCCCTCACCAGTTTCAAACCATGCAGGGTGCGTTACGCGCACACGATTATTAGGCAGCGCAACAATATTACCAGTCCACTCACCTGCATCTAAAAGCTGTAAAACATGGCTTTGTTTGTGTTGCGCAGGATCATCAGCTATTTCTGACTCAGCATAATCTACTGTAAATAAGTATTTTGCAGGAAAAAAATCACTGTCTATCTTCGCTAACCAAGGGCAAGGTGTGGCTCTATCCATCACATAAACTGCATGATGATATGATGAGCAATCCCACGGTTGAGCGTCATATGTATTCATTGGTTCAGGCCATTCTTCTAAAGGTATATCAGCTACCAAAGCGGTTATAGGCATTCT
>Ga0208666_1001521_pt1 | contig 10191 bp, 16 predicted proteins | sample 5B_taG_FD_184078 | JGI IMG/M metagenome (GOLD analysis project Ga0208666, IMG submission 184078) | Marine viral communities from the Subarctic Pacific Ocean - 5B_ETSP_OMZ_AT15132_CsCl metaG (SPAdes) (version 2) | ecosystem: Environmental > Aquatic > Marine > Oceanic | place: Pacific Ocean...
TACTGCACCTGCTAATGCTGTTGCAAATTTAAGAATACTAGGTCCAGCACTATTAAAAGGTGCACCCAGTTTTAAATTGCTAGAACTTCTACCAAGTTTACTGACGTCTTTTTCTGCATTGTTGACGCCACTTCTAAAACTTCTGTCCTTAAGTTCTAGTATTACTTCTATTTTTTTAGCCATCGTTATCCTACCTATTCAGTTTGCGAACTATTTTGTTCACTTGGCTTTCTATATCTTTTATGGTGTCTCCACTCATGCCTTGCGGTGCTTGACTACTCCAACCTTCATCAAGTCTTGCGGCATATCCATAGTCAGCCTTTATTGTTGTATCTTTTGTGCTAGTGTTACGTCTAGCATTACCACTACGAATGGGTGTCTTGGCTTTGAAGAATTTACCACTTTCTTTCATCACATCAGGACCCATCTCTTCGAGTTGTTTGAGCATTCTTGTTACTTCACTTACGTCTACTTTAACCATATTTCTCTTTATGCTTACGCATAATCTCTTCTAAATCACTTTGGCTAACCGGTGGTATTGGCGGTTTGCCTTGTTTTTCACTTGTTGCTTTTTGACGTTGATGACTTCTATATGTCATTGATACGTCAAATACAACCATATCAAGTGTTGTTGCTTGTTCTAATATGTGTGTAGGTAGTGTGCTGTATCTTTCAGCCATTGCATCGACCAACAACAATAAATGCAATTCTCTATCATGTTCATCAAAGGATAGGTCTGTTACTTTCCCAGTGCTTCGATGACCTTTGTGAATGCTTCCATTAATACTACACTAGGTAACATTTTTCCATCTGTAACGATTGGATTACCTTCTTCATTTAGTATCATGTCATTCACTGCAACAACCATTTCATCCATGTTGTCTTCTCTTGTTCTTGCCATTTGCAAATACTTGTCAATTGGCTGTCTGTCAAGAATCCAAAACTCGAGTGGCTCACCGTATTTCTCAACGATAGTTTCACTGTCTAATGTTACTGGAATTAATTTTGGTTCTGCGGCTAAATCTTGTAATTTCATATCTTCATATCCTCATTTAGTTTTTAGGTTTCATATCTACAGGATCTTCTCGATCCTTTAAATTGTGTATTCCACTAAGGGCAAATTGTAATCTCCCTTGTGCTTTTTTTAAGTCTGCTTCAGCACACTTTATCTCACGTGATGCTTTTGCAACTTCACTTTCAAGACTCTTCAATATCTCCGGTCTTGTGTGTTCCTTCCAAATCTGCATCTTTTTTCTCTTCTTTTGTATTTATTTTAGGTTTAGATTTCTTACCTTCTGGCAAGTCGATTCCATGCTCTTTTGCATATTCATCTAGGTTATGGACTTCACCATCTACTGTGATAGTTCTATCTTTGTTACCTATCCATTTACCATCTACAAATAATTTTAAAAATTTGTGTTCCATATCTTTTTCCTATATTAATAAAGTAGTTGCCCCTAAGGGCAACTACTAAATTTTGTTTATGTCAGTTTACAAAACAATTATCTTACGATAAGACTGCCTCTGTAAAGTCGCCATCTACTTCAATAGTAACTGGTGTAATCCAAACTGGACTATCCATGTTTACTGTTGGAGCAAGACCTGAAATAAATCCTGAACCTTTAAAATATTTTGATCCAGAATCTCTTCCGTCAAACGCAACTTCGAAGAATACTTTTGTTTTATTCTTACTGCATCCAAATAATCCAGTATCGATTACTGTATCAATTGAACCTGCGCCTGTTCCAAAGAATGCGTTAGCATCAACAACAGCATTCAAACTTATTTGGTTTGTTGCTGGAGTTGTAACGGCACTTTCTGCTGTATTGTCTAGAGTTTTAAATCTAAAAATACCTGTGCTGTTATTAATTGTGATGTCTTGCATATTTGGGACAACTAAACCGGTAGTAGCACCTGATGCCACGTTGGCATTTGCCGCCGCGTCACCTAGGACAAGAACTGCTTCGTTTCCTGCACTTACGTTTATCACTGCCATTATTGTCTCCTATATTATAGTAATAAAATTAAATTCAAATGTATAAGTTATGTCATCATCTTCGATCTCAGTAGTTACATCAACACTATTATCAATAGTAGTTGTTATACTGCTGTTAGCGGCAATAATGTTGGCGACAACATTTGACATATCGCCAGGTTGATTTTTAGCATCCACGGTCAAATAACCATTCAACGTGATTGTTTTTTGTTCAACATCATTTTTGTCTAGTGTTTTGATAAATTCTTCTCTACTTTCTTGTTCTTCATCAAGGTAAAAATGTTTTTTATTCTTAGAATATAAAACTTGACCTCCACTATTCCAAGGTAGTTCCTGACTAACAGACACATTACTGCCTGCTAGATTCGTAGTAATTTGACTTAACAAAGTGCTACGCATTATCTAATCCTAGTTACAAACTTTTTGCCACGTGTTCTACGTGTCATTCTGAATGTAGTCAATTCTTCATCTTCTTGAACTGTGCCATCACCGTCTTTGTCATACCAATCAGCAACTGCAATAAGTTCTTGGAACATGTCCTCGAACTTATCGCTGTAGTATTTGATTTTTGCCACTTCTGCACTTTCTTCTATACCGAAGTCAGCCGCTTTGGGCAAAATGTATTCCTTTAAGACGTAAAACACACTCATATCAGTGAAATCTTGTTGACGTGCTTTAATCTTATCAGGATCTAGGTCTGGCAAATTGCTAGGTCCTACTCCTGTATAAGTTCTCCACCAACTACTTGCTTTAAACTTTAACAAAATTCTTGCCATACTCTTTTCACAAAGACTGTCAATGTATTCATTAAGGTTATTGAAAGCAGGTGAAGCCGCATCTGAGAAATTAATCTCGTTTGCTTCAAATACACGTTGTTCAATATCTCTTACATCGAATGAATCGCTAAATGCAATTACGTTTCCTGATGCGTTTGTTACGAATGCCATATAATAATCTCCCTTATTAACTGATTAACTAGACTTACGCCGCCGCTAATCCGCTTGGTGTGTTATTACTTCTAATAAATCGACATCCTAATGCTTGAGTAATTAAACCGTCCATGAGGGCTTGGTTAGCCGCATCTTGAGCCACTGACCCAATTGATCCTGAACTAATTCCACCTACACCATTAAGTTCTTCACTTAATTGTTGCTCTTGACCTGGTGTTATTACTGACATGTAAAAACCGCTACCATCTGTAGGAGCATTTACGTTCCTTAAGTTAGCAACTGATTTAGAAACTAAGTTTAAACTTAGGCTTGTAGCCGCGTTTGCACCTAAAGTGTTAGAAGCAAGTGCTCTAATAAATCCTGCTCTTACTTGAGCAAAACCGTTTCTTACTGTTGCAACCATTTGATGTTGGTCTTTGTCAATGTCTTCAAACATTTTGACTGTAGGCTCTCTTTTAACTGCATAAGCCATTGCTTCTGGTGAGAAGACATAACCTAATTCGTTAGTTGATCCTGCCAATACTGCATTTGTGTGACCATCGTTAGTAACGTTGATTCCACTGATGTCTGTAATGGCTGTTTCTGCGCCTGTTCCCATAACTAGGAAACCTTTTTCGTCAGTCGCTTGTGCAATACTTCTAGAAAGTCTAGTTACTACTGCGTTTCTTACTGTTTCGAATCCACCATCTTCTAGTGATTCTTCGGAAATCAATGTAGCCGCACCTCTTTTGTTCACTGAAAGTGAAACTGAAGTTGGGTTAAAGTCTTGGTCAGCATTTCCGATAATTGCTGTGTTTTCACCTACACTAGAGTTACCTGTTGTCCACGCATTTGTGACAGGTATCTTCATAGTGTTACCGATTCCGCCTGTTAAATCATATGAGTTTATAATAAGCATGTCATTTGGAAGTAATACGAAGTTATCGTAATAAGGAACCAAATCTGCTACCACATCTGAATATAACTCGGCTATGTTGGCTGTTGTTGTTGCCATAATAGTTCTCCTATTTTTTTATATCAGTAACTCTATTTACTATAGAGTTTGTTTCATTTGTTTACGGACCATAGCATCGGTAATATTTTCTCTTGCTACGTTCCTATTCCTTTCTCGCAGATTAACATACGCCTTTCTGTATGCTGAGTCTTGTTTTAACTTGGCTTGATCGACTGCCTTGTTAGAACTTTCAGCATCATTTGGCTGTTTATCTACGTTCACAGTTGTAACACCTGCTTTGGCAAAAGGTAATCCTAATGTTTTACCTACTACTTCCACAGCACTTTTGTAATCTGGAGTCTCTCCATCAGTAGTAAAATAATCTTCACCACTTTTAATTGCAAAAGTATCCTTTTCCAAATGTAACATGTTTCTGGCTTTCATCAAGTCAACTACTGCTGTCTTTTGTTCGCCGTTCCACTCTGATGGCATGTTATCTTTCAAACTACCAATATGCTCCTTAAGAGCAAAATCAGTTTTAACACGTTGAAGTTCTTGTGTAAGTTCTTCTACGGTTTGTTCTTTTTTAGCCACTGCATTTCTTAAACTTTCAACGTTTAGACTGTTGTCAGCGATGTCCGTGTTTCTCAATTGAGTAACTACTTGCTTGACTTTGTCTATACTTTCGACTTCTAAGTCTTTAAGTATTCCGCTTACTGCTTCATTCTTTGCATTTGCGGCTATTCTGTTTGTGTCATCTCTAGAGTAAACTCTTACTCCATCAACAAACATTTTACCATCACGTTGTTCCACTTTTGGTGTTTCAACTTTTTCAGATTTTGCTTCAACTTCTTTATTATCCGTTTCTGCTTGTTCAGTATCTGTTACTGGTTGCACGTTCTCGCCTGCAATCAACGTATCTGTAGTGATTTCTTCACTCATATAATTCTCCTTTTTATCGGCTGAGTTAGCCGTAATTTCAATTGTTTAAAGACTATTACTGGTGCTTGTCGATAGCATCAATTGTGATAATCTCTGGCGCAATTGGTCACGCATTGTTTCTTTTAATTCACGACTGTCATCCCCAACAGCCGCTTCAAATTCTTGGTGAGTAGCAAAAGGCATATAAATTAAACTGCCGTCTGGTTGCACATGACTGTGACTACCACTGCCGCCTAACTCTCTGGCTCTTGCTTCTGCTAATTCTTCTGAGGGGTATTCATTTGGTTCTACTGTTTCAAATATCCCACTGAACTGTTCATAGACTGCTAACATCTTTTGTATTTCTTGTATTTCATGTTCAACAGCACGTTTGTTAAACTGTCTGTTGTAACTGATGCTAAAGTCTTCTGGCATAACTTGATTGGTCCAATCAAACCAAATTTGCCACAAATTGTATTCTGCATTTTCTAAATTAGTTGCCTTTTTACGAATCATTGCTTCAAGTTTTGCATCGTATTGTTCTATTTGAACTCCACTTGTTGATGCTTTGACTAGGTCTTCACTTCTAATCATAGCAAGTTCATTCATTTTTTCTATTTTTTGGTCAACTAATGCTCTAATTTCTGTTAGTGCTGTTAAAGGTGGTGCTTCAAATGTGTAAACATAATTAGGTTGTCCATTTAAATTGTTTTCAACTCTAATCACGCCACCTGGCTCTGCACTTATTTGTCCATCATTTAAATTATCTGTGTTTGAATCAATAACAAGTGTAGGATGTGCTGAATATGTGATTGTGCTGTATATCTCAGCCATGTCACCATACACACTACGTTGTATTTGAGCCAAATCAAATGTAGGAGTTGATCCTACACCATTGTAAATCTTTTGATTTTGATAAATTGGCATACATGGTATGTAGCCTAATGGATTTTGTTGTGAAATTGTGTATATACCATCTACTTGTTCTAAGTCATCGCCTTCGAAACTTGGAACATATTCGTCATCTTCTTCGTCATATGGTAAAAATACTGTTCTAATTACATCTTTGTCTATGTATCTAAACACTGATTCAGTGTCGTTGCTGTTTAATTCAATGAGTATTTTGTTTAAACTCAAATTACCATCTTTATCATAAGTGTATTCCCAATTTTTTACATCAATTGGTGAATGCACTTGCCACGTTGGTATTGGATTGTCTCCAAATTTCATACAACTTACCCAAGCAACACCATATACAGTTGATAAAACATCAACTTGACTCATAAATTCGTTTATAGAATCTTGTTCACCATTAACATTGTTAATGAATTGGTTTGCTTCTGGATATTCTGGTAGTTTTCTTTGTGGTGGTGTTCTAAATAATAAACTGTTGTATTCTGAAACATACAGTTTGAGGTAATTTAAGTTTGGAGTATTGTGCAATTTTTCATAATAAAAACTGCCTTCTTGTGCATAGTTTAGTCCGTTGGCGTCATCACTTGTGCGAACGTTTTCAGTTCTGGCACGCAATTTGCCTACTACATTATTATCAGCATCTACTTGATAAGTGTTAATTGTTTCGCTAGGGGTGTTAGTGTCTACTTCATACGCCTTGAGATACTGACCATTTCTATATTCAGGTCCGCCATAATAACTGTTTATAGCCAGTTTCCAATCAGTAAGGTATCTATCGTATAAATTGTGGACACCAGTGATGAAATTACTAAATGTGCTCACTGATTCTCCATTTCAATAAAATATATTTTACGCAACTATTTATCAGTTTCCATAATAATCGACTGTTATTAGCAGTAATACATAACTAATATGTGCAAGAATTCACGCATGAATGTTTTGTAAAAGCCTGGATAGTCCAATATATTCAGGCTTTTTTTTGACTGCTTATAAGTAATAGTGTTAATTTTCGGCGCAATATGTTTTACTCGAATATAGTTTAGGGCTTGTCCACTTACTGTTTACAGTAAGGTTAGTGTAAAAACTAACAATTTGCCTACACCGTGAAAATAAACAAACTAAAAATGCCTCAGCATTCTTATAAGGACGTGTTGGGGTATTTTTTTGACTAAAAAAACTTGACTTTGATTACTTACACAAATAAGTAATACATGTAACAGAAGAATCTGTTACTTAATAAAATAATGAAACTAGGCTAATAACTTAGTAATCAAAATTTTAAATCTTTTATTAAAGGGTAATTGTGTAGCAACCAAATTACTTTGGTTTAACTTTAATTAATAATTATTGTGTGTATTAAGGCGCATTTACCCTTTAATTTTTCCTATACTAAACTACCAACCTATTCGATATAATTGCTTAGACGACGTCTGTGAGGGTCAAAAAGAAGCCCAAACACGTTAAACTATGAAACTCACTGCGTTTGGGCTTTGGAACTGTCAACTTTTGCGGTTCTGAAGTTCCTATTATTATTTATGTTTTTGGTGTTTTAGTGCATACCATTCGCTGTAAGCACGTTCAATATACAACTTGAGTTGTTCTCTGTCTGTGCTTTGAAATATATCAAACAGTAATGGCTTAAACAATTCATATGGTGGATTTTCATATCGGCGTTGTTCATTGCCATATGGCTTTAGTTTCTCTAGGGGAGCGATTGGCTTCTTCACTATGAGATATCTATTGTGCCTTTATCGGCTTTTGCCATTTTGTCTTTGAGAGTTTGTGTTGGATCTTGTGTAAAAGTATCACTTAGTGTTTCTCTACTATCAGAACCGACACCAGTTTTAATTGTGCCTACATGTGGTCCTTTTTTATTTGTATCAACAAATGAGTCACTGAGCACTTCTCTACTGTCTGTGCCTTGCACTACCACTTGTTCTATACGTTCTTGCATTAATGGTCCTAACTTGTTGAATGCTTTTACACTTGCACCATATTGTGCACCTTTGTTTTTTCTAGCAACTGCTCGTGCATGTTTGCGTTGTAATCTTTTTGTGTTTTGTTTGCGTTGTTTTTTCATAATAGTAATCCTGGCTCTTGTTTTATTTCTTCTTCAATAATACCTTCAACTAATGGATCTGACAGGTCTGGTTTGCCGTCAGTGTTACCCCATCCTTCTCCTCGGTGTATGCAGTCTGCCATGCCAAAGTTTAAACAATAATATCTAATATATCCATAAACATCTGCTTTGCTTTTGCCACTGAATGTTTTGGTTTTGCTTTTGTGTTCATAATTGTTTTCATGGTCACGCCATATAACTTCTACTTCAACATAGAAAGTGTCTTTATTCATCTCGTTCGTCATCTTGGTAAACTCCATTTATTTTTATTTTGAAATTGCGTTTGGTGTTATCTCTTTTTGTCCAGTCTATTTTGTCATAGCCTGCTTTGTATTCTTCATCATTAGGACCTGTGCTTATGCCACTGCCAGGTTTGAATCCTTCTGCAGTATCTCTTGCGGCTCTTAGTGTGGGATTTTTTGCAATAAGGCTTTCATTTTTCTTCCATTGACTGCTGTTCTTTTTGGGTGCATCACCCCAACTTCTGTTTGGCTTTTTCATCTAATCATCCTTCCTGTTGTTCTTCTACTGTGGGCACCACTTTCACCAAATTGTGCTTGTTGTCTTATTGCAAAGTTTTGATATACAGCATAGCCCAATGCATCACCCAAATGGTCAAGTCCACTGTTTTTATCTGGTTGTCTTGTTCCTTCTTTGTAGGTGTGTTTAATCATACACTCTCTTAATCGTTTGCATTTTGGATCTATTAACAATTTACGTTCGCCATTACTGTTGCACAACATACTATTTACACTATTGATTCTGTCTATAACTGGAGGATTGGCTTTGTTCACTTTTACTTTGAATCCTGCATTGTGCAATAACACATGGTCAGTAAATCCTGCGGCACTAGTCTTTTGTGCTTGACCACTTGCGTCTGGATACGCAAATATTATTCTGTGCGGATATCTTGATTGTATTTCTTTTACCATTTCCAATGTGTTGCTACTGTATATTTCTATTTCGTCTATGATGTGCAACACATCTTGTTTGATTACACCAACCACAGCACTCATTGGATCAATGTTAAAGTCTATGCCTATGTGTAATGCCGTGCGTGGTGTAAGACTAGATTGGTCAAACTGTTGCATGTTTTCTTCACCAAAAGCATAATAAATTACACCTGCATAGTCCACAAATGAAGCAAGATATTCTTGTTGAAACTGTCGCTCATCCATATCTCTTTTGGCGGCTTCTATCTCTTCAGCATCTACTTGTCCGCCTTGTATAGTAGTATATTGATGTGCATTCCAATCTTCTGTTGCTCCGGCTTGCACATACAAATCATAAAACCAATTACGCCCTTTGGGTGAGCCAATAAACAATGCTGAGCCTTTTGTGTCTGATAATGTTGGTCTTAGAACAGTATAAAAAGTGTCAGGATCCATGTCTGCACACTCGTCTAACACAATAAAATTATACTTGGCACCTCTTAGTGCATCTTTGTTGTCGCTACTGCGTATGCTTATCTTAGACCCATTTACAAGCAATATAGATAAGTCTGATTCATTTACTTTCTTTATCCAGTTTACTGCATACAGTTTTTCTTTTAGGTCGTCCCATATAACTGTTTTTGCTTGTCTGTATGTTGGTGCTACATACAAACATTTTTGGTTAGGCTTTCTGGCAAACTTGGCTATTTCATTTATACTCAAATAACTTTTACCAAAACGTCTTCCGGCTACAACAACTCTGAATCTGTTGTCATCACTGCTTATCTGTTTTTGTGGATTGGTCAGTTTCATATTATTAAACTTACGATTACAAGTATTGTTGTCCATTTGAACAACAACCATAAAGGACGAAATACAAATCTAGTCAACGTGTTTCCACGTTTTTCCAATAACGATATCTCTAATACAACCTGCTGTGACTCCATAATCATTTCCTATAGGTGCAAATCCATCAGTCAAACTGTTGCGTTTGTATCTGCTTTTGATTGCACGGATGTCTGCTTCTGTTAATTTACTTGCACGATTTTTTGAACCTACACAACTGTTACCACTTTCTCTCATGCGTTGCATAACTTCAGCATGTGTGATTAAATCATTGTGTTTTGGATTACAGCAAGTGATATCTCCGCAAGTGTTTTTTACCACTTTGTCTTTGATATCTTCTCCCATAATCAACTTTATGAAACGACTGTTGCGATATATTTTTCTTTTGCAACTGAATACTCCATAACCTTTTTCACTGGTCATTGCAAGCCAAGGCCAACATTCATCTTCTCCACGTTTGTCAACATGTGAATAAAAACGTTTTATGTCATTGTCGTCATATAGTTCAAATAAATTTTTCATCTGTTTAATCATCATACCTATCAAAAGGATGGTCTTTTATTACACCACCCATGGGC
>Ga0208666_1001522_pt1 | contig 10191 bp, 23 predicted proteins | sample 5B_taG_FD_184078 | JGI IMG/M metagenome (GOLD analysis project Ga0208666, IMG submission 184078) | Marine viral communities from the Subarctic Pacific Ocean - 5B_ETSP_OMZ_AT15132_CsCl metaG (SPAdes) (version 2) | ecosystem: Environmental > Aquatic > Marine > Oceanic | place: Pacific Ocean...
GGTGTAGAACCAAAGTCATATTTAATTTTACCTAATCCTAAGGTTGAGGTAGTCATTGCAGAATAACTTACATAAGCTGGAACAGCCCAAGTGTTATCACCTCTTAAAAAAGTAGTATTATTTTTAGTACCTGTTGCAGATAAATCTATTGTACCCATTGTCACAGCACCTGTTGCATTACTGTTTACAGTACCAGCCGATACAAATGTACCATTAGCGTTTGTAAAACTAGCAACACCTTCGTCTGACTGTACAACCGACCAACCTGTAACTACTGAGGCATTTGCATTTGCAGCTGCTGTAGCTATAATTGAATCCCCAATATCTAATGTAGCGCCTGAACAATAAAAAGATCCACCAGCTGTGGCAACTATATAATAATCCCCAACTGCTACAGCAATTCTAGTTCCTGCACCACCTGGGCAATTGTATAATTTGGATCCATTATTTACACCTGAAAGTATTTCTCCAGTATCTGCTCTGAATGTTCCTCTAAAAGTTAAACCACCAGAAACAAGATCATCTACATATTTTTTAGAAGCAGCATCTGTATCAGCAGTAGGAGTTTGAGGTATTGTTACTTGGCCACCAAAGCTTGATTGACCAGTTCCTGAAACTGTTAGTTCACCAGTTACCGTTACATCATCTGGTAAACCAAATGTTAATGTGTTAGTACCAGAGCCTTCTACTGTTACTTCGTTAGCTGTACCGTTCATGTTAACTATATCGGTACCACCACTACTTGCTGTTAAAACAAGGTCAGGATTGCTACCATTAGTTGTAGGTAATGTATAAGTTGTATTAACTCTATTTATAGCCGCTAAAGTTATAGTGTTTGTAGTATTGTTTGAACTAGCACTTATTGTAGAACCATCCCCTTTTATAATTACTGTTCCACCGTTTTGACTAAGTACAACACCTGTCGATGCATTCGATGTACCTGTACTTGTTAAAGTTTGATCCTGACTAGGTTGAAATGTCCAACCTGGGTTTCCATTAGCATCTGTTGCCCAGAACTTATTTGCATTAGCAGTTCCTTTAGGCACATAACCATCCTGGTTTACATTGTTTATTTGCCACTTTGAATTAAAGTTTAATGTATTGGCATCTGTTCTACTAATAGTCATACCGTTGTTACCAGCTACAGTTGTAAAAGCTATAGGGTCATTTGATCCGTCACTACCAGCTAAGTTAATACTAGTTGTAGCGTTTGGTACGTCTATTGTATATGTTGTGTCTGAGTCTGCAGGCCATGTTACTGTTTTAACATCTATTGCTGTTACGTGTCCTGTTGCGTTTGAAGTTACTGAAGCAACTAAAGGTACACTTGCGCCTGCCGCGGGAGATACTGCGGATGTAGTATCTGATCGTGTAGTAAGATCGTGATTGAATGTGATTTGAGAACCACTTGTGTGTACTGATGTAAGATAAGTACCACCTGTTAAAGTTATAAAACTATTTATTATAGCACCGGCCCCGTCTGTATTTATTAAGTTAACATTGGTTGTCCCGGCTGGTACATCTAACGTATAGACTGGTATAGTAGTCCAACCACCACCTAAATCTCCTTTTAAATACATGCCTTCTTGCCCAGCTACAGGTGCAGGTACTAAACCTTTTTTACCATCTGCCAAAGCAGTAGCACCGACGAATACAAGACCTACGTTTTTAGTGTCAATATATTCTGCTATTCCTTTAGCCGTGAATTGTCTAGTTACCCTGTTAGTATTTTCGGTACCTATCCATGCGTCTTTGTCTTGAATTACCGCATCTATTGGGTACGAGCCTATTCTTGCCATGTGTTATATTTTTTGAGTTCTATATGATCTTACTTATAATATATATACTTACAGGTTTTGAAGCGTTTTTACAAACAGTGTGACAATAGGTACTTACTATATATACTTTTATAGGCTAATGTCATAAAAATGTTACGTATAGAGGAGTATGGGGCTGCTCACTCTTTCTCTACTCCGTTTTCTTTTCGTAAACTCGTTTTGTTTTCACCGGGTCCCCTTGTTTTCCACGTTTATACCAGATTCGTTCGACTTTTCCATGCATATTCCTGTAGCATTTAGCACTTTCGTTTCAAAAACTGTCATTTGCTATATATACTTTACATGTTTAATACAAAAACACTTTGATAATATAATAAACAATATAACTTATGTATAATACTACTCAAATAATAAATCAAATCAAAAAGAATTATCCATTTCACTCGTCAATGTGTCGTGATAAATACAATGAGACAATACAAGATTTACTATATGACATTATAATATGTGAATTATAAACAGTGAGACAATGTGGTATACTATTCAATACATTTCTATTAATAAACAAATATACACATTTATACAAAACAAATACAATAACTAATTGATAATATAATAAAATACTAATAACTAATAATAATTAAATTAAATTCCTATGACAAATTCATTAACTTCAAAGAGATTCGTAATCAGAAAATCACTAATCGGTAAAAACACTACAATCAATGTAGAATTCAAAAATGGTAAAACATTCACTTATAATCACGATAAAGCGTGGGATATAATGAAAGATAAATTACAAGACATGGCGTGTTTCATCAAGTATTCTTCTTACACTTCTTCAACTTCAGTTCCAACTATTCTTAGAGATAAAGAAGTAGTATAAAACTAACCAAACTGCGAGTTCCACTTGTTTCTAACAGTATAAATTGCGAATGAGTAACTGACATCATGGTGTATAGGTGTGTTCGATTCACACCATGTCAACTAACTAATAATAATATAATATGAGAAATTTTAAATTCAGAGGATTTATTCCTGCAGTAAAAAAATATGTTAAATCAAAACCATTATTTGAGGTAATAGCAGAAGTTTATGCTTTTGGAGTATTACTACCAATGGCACTATCAGGAGTAATATTTATGCTTTACACTGTAATATTTGTAGGCGTATGATTTTCACTGATAAATATAATAACGATTTCACTTGGGCAATTGGTCTACAAATGGAAAATAAACTAACAAGAGCAGATGTTCTTGGCATAATTAAAACTCACAAAATAAATACAATTTCTAAATGATAATATAATAAAATAACTAAATAAAATATAATACTATGTACAATCACTCAGCCTTAATCAGAATAGCGCACAAACTATTTCCAGACAAAAATGTCTTCAGTCTAACTAAGCAAGAACAACAAGAAGTTCTAGCAATATACAATGAATTTCACTAATGAATAAACATATACACAATAAAATATGGTCATTTAGTGACGAGCATGTGATAGATGGAATGATTTACTCTAACGAGATCGATAAGTGGATTACTGTTGAAGAATATACTGACTATTATTATACAAACTAAAAACTATGAACAAAGAATTTAAAGATTATCCTGCTAAAATGATACAAGACAAACTACAAGAATGTCTTGATTATGAAGCAAAATACGGTGAAATACCACAAGTTACTGCTGTTAAAAAATGGTGTAAAAGCTATGAATACCGCAAGAAAGAGTGGGAATGGAGACAAAATGTCGCTGCATCTATAAAACCTAATGTAAACTACACTAAACCTTACTACGCAGAATATGGCGGTTATAGATATACCGCTTCTTAAAAACTAAATATGGCATATAATACATGGAAACTCGAACAAGAAGCGCTTGAAAATGCGTTTGCTAGACGACTACTAGTCGAGTATAATATCAAAGAAGTCACAACACAGCGTCAAGCTAAGAATGGTACAAGAGAATTTGAATTTCCTGTTAATTCTACATCACCCAATACAAGATATGTTAACTATAAATCTAATAAAAAACTAAGAATAGCTGTATTCAAATCAGGTTATGTTAGAAACCAAAATGGTTGTGGTAATCCATACCAAATAAATAAAACATATAAACAAGAACATAGATATACATTCTTAGGTGAAAATGGTTTATATGACACTAAAAGTATTCAAACAGCGAGACAAAAAGTGTGGACTCAAATAGCAAGGTTAAATTATATGTTAGAATATTATTTAAAAAACTACTTTTACGGTAAATTATAATACAAATTAAATACAATTATTGTTTGATAATATAATAAATACAAATATATACACTATGCAAAACACATTAAAACAAGTAGACAAAACTACTCTAAAACTAAATGGTGTAATCTACAAAGGTTATACACTCTCCGAATTACCTCCTTCATTTGCTTTTATTTATAATGAAGACGCAGAAAACTTCGGTATTCAGTCATGGTTTAACTACAAAGGACTTACCTATGTATCCAAGTAACATGAAAGAATTATGCCTCTATGTAAAACAGGCTAGGAAAAAAGTCGCTGACGAGCATAGGCGTCGAGTGGCTCATCATGGAAAATGTAGCGGACTTACAGATATAGAGTATAGACGAGTAGTAATATGCGGTAAAAAGTCTTATCCTCAACAACGTAAGTTCGTTCATTCCAAGATGTGGAGTCAAACACACAAGAAATTTGACGTAAAACAACTAAAACTAATAAACAAAATATGAGTGATACAGTAACAAAATGGCATGAAATGCAAGAAGAAGGCTGGTGGACTAAAAATCCAAGCAAAGCAAAAGAAACTATTATAGCAGATGAAACCGCTAAATATATATTTTTACTAGATTTTAATGATGGTAAAGTATATAGATATAACATTAGCGTGTTGTGTACAAAAGAAAACGAATGGAATCCTGATACAGAATCTTGTGAAGCATTTTTATACGGAGCAGGACACAAGCTTTCTAGCTGCGAGTGGATGGTAACAAGTAATCAAGGTATAGAATTTGGAAATTAATAACTATGAGTAAAATGAAAGAACTTGATCTAGTTGCACAAGGTGTAGCAGATCACATGAAAGAAATTATTGAAGACAGTGTCGATTGGCAATTAGCTGATCAACCACTTGAAGGTGATGATTACATACAGATGAAAGAATATGTAATAAACTTAGCTTTAAACAAATTATTACAAAAATAATACGAATTAACATTGATAATATATATATGAGATGTAAATGTAATAATATAATACCAGATGGTAGGTTGCGCTTAGGCTATCGCACTTGTGTTAACTGTAGCACAACTCAGCTTTATAGCTATATACCTATCATTGCAAACAAACAAGTACTAGAAGTACAAATAGTAAGTCAAGAACTAAGTGCAGCAGTGCACAAATCTTGGCGTAGAAAGTAAAAAGAGCCAGACGAGTAGCTTAATTAGGTGTGTATGTGGCGACGACTGTCGACGGACACATGTGATCATACGGAAGTGTATTACACACACATAAGTGAATAGCTGGCAGAGAGGTGGCGGCATACTGGTCACGTTAGGCGATTACCGGGGCATTAGCTCGATCGTGGTGCGTCAAAACAGAAAGTGTGGATAAATGACAATACTAGTTAACTACCAGTCCACAACTTCTACCTCTCATAAGGGCGTGATAATGGTAAGTGCCATACCCACAAATTTAAGGTGGCTGGCAAACGCAGGTTCGATTCCTGCCACGTCCACTAATATTAAATTAAATAACTATGAGTAAAATGAAAACCGTCTACGACAAACTATTGCCCGACGTTAAAAAACAATTGCAAGCTAGCGCTAGAAAGTATGGCTCTGCTAAAAGACTTAAGTATATTCTTATGTCTAAAACTATGTGGAACGAATTAACTATCGAAGACATGAAAGACTTATTAACGTTTGGTGATGTAACAAGTTACAAGCTAGACTGGCAATCATTTATGTACGGTGAAAATATACTAGAAAAATAAATAATTATGAGAATTAAAAAACTAATAACACCTGAACTAGTAGAAGAACTACTAAACAAAACAGAGTATAACGAGCAAGATTCACACGATGATGATCATGTTAAAAAAGTTGTACTTGATTACTATAATGCTGAAATAACTGATGACTGGAATATAAGTGCTGATTTTCACATTTATGAAGAAACTACAGCGGACGGTTATACTGTTTATGTTGCCGCTCATGATGATAGAAATATTAATGTAGCTGAAAATGTACATTATTATGATAATAATCTAGGCGAAGAGCTAACACAAGCTATAGTAGATGGCTGTGTAATATATATTTCTGACATGGAAGAGTTTTATGTACAAGACTCTATTAGAGAATTATACTTAACACTAGCTGAGAAAAAAGAAGAAGAAATAACAATTGACTTAATAGACCAAGGATATGAAGAAACAAAAACTACCTAAATGGTTTACAGGAGAACTATATACACACGGAGCAGAGGTAACCAACCCTTTTTCTGGCGAAAGCTACGAGCTGACCGCAGAAGAATTAAGTATTTATGATTTTATAATGGGTTGTCAAGCTGTTTTTGCAAGACAATCGGGTTATACTCAAAAAATAATAAATGACTTTGACAAAGCTTTAAGTTGGTTTAGAACCAACAATGCAAAAGCTTATATGGTTTTATTAGATTAGAACCACCAAGCGAAAATAGCTCAATTGGTAGAGCATTACCCTTCCAAGGTAAATGTTGCGGGTTCGAGTCCCGCTTTTCGCTCTAAATTAAATTAAATTATGGCAACAAGAAACGTAACAATGGTGGTAGATAGATCTGCCGCTTCAGAAAACGAGCTTGGCTTTGCTTGTAATCCCAACGTAGTTGGTGACAAAAGCTATGTAAATATGTATTTACATCACGATGGTTATCCTGAATATAGAGCTGTAGAGCTTGCTAATTGGGTTAAGCATATGCAAGAAGATGAAGGTTTTACACAATTTGGTGACGGATCAAGAATAGCATCACACTTAGTAAAAGACTTTCATTACAATTCACAGTATTTATATCCTTCTCACGAAAATATAGATCACAATTATACTTATATTATATGGACAGGTAAACCTGATGTATGGATAACGTGTTGGAATCAATACTCGAATTCATGTGTATTTGTAAGTAAAATAGATGATATAATTAGAAAATGGTCAAGAGATCATGATTTTGATTATACTGATTGGAAAAAATACAAATTAAATACAAAAACAATTGGATAATATAAATGATGAACATAATATTGAATTGTTAGCAGATTTAGTGTTAGCAAAAATATTAGAGAAATATGGGGACATTAGTCCCCTAACCTTGTTAGCAAACGAGGAAGAACTACTTATTTCTGAACTAGCAAGACTTAATACTATTCTTGTAATGTTAGAAGAAAAAGAAGAATATCGCAAAGCCGCGATAGTATTAAAGAAAATTAACCGAATAGAAAAAAGATTAAATGACGATAATTAAACCAATGTTAGCACACAAGTATAGTGACAAGCGAGTAGACTGGTCTCAACCTGTGTATATACAACCTAAACTCGACGGCGTCCGCTGCGTGTTTACAAAAGACGGTGCGTTCTCACGTACTGGTAAAGAATTTAAAAATGTTAGGCATATCGAAATGGCTCTCAAGTCTTTCTTTGATCAGCAACCTGACGTAGTGCTTGATGGCGAATTATACAACCACAAGCTTAAAAACGACTTTGAAAAAATTATATCATTAGTTCGTAAGCAAAAGCCTACCGACACTGATAGACGAGATGCTCAACATCTTGTGCAGTTTCATTGCTACGATTATATATCAGCTCCGGTTTACGACAGCTATAAAACTCGTATGCAAAACCTAGTAGTATCAGACATATATGATGTGCAAGTTAAATATGTACCTGCAAAGCTTGTAGATAGCTACAATTATGCTAGAACATTACACGAAAAATATCTTGATAAAGGTTATGAAGGCTCTATTATAAGACTAGATGGCTTATATAAACACGGTAGGTCTTACGATCTAATGAAATTTAAAGACTTTAGTGATGCTGAAGCAACAATAATTAACTATGAATTAGGTAAAGGTAAGCGACAAGGCACGCTTGGAAAGTTCATTATGTTAGATGACGAAGGTGTACAGTTCGGTTGTCCGCCGGGCAAAGGTTATACCTACAAGGATTTAGCTACAATGTTACTGAAAATTAATGACTATATCGGTCAGCGTGCTACCTTTACTTATTTTCAAAGAACACAAGCGGGTTCATACAGACACCCATTATTTAAATGTATTAGAAATTATGAGTAAATTAATATGGCAACTATACAACGACAACTTAATATCGGAAGAGGTGGCAAACCTCTTATTAGACAAACATTATAATAGATTAAACAATAAAAGATATAAATGAATATATTTTATTTACACGAGGATCCTGTTAAAGCAGCAAAGCTACAATATAATAAGCATGTTGTTAAAATGATCTTAGAATCAGCCCAGATGCTTTGTACGGCACATCATCATTGGTCTGACGAACTAGGTTACAAACCTGATTATGTTCCTTATAAAATAGCTCATTATAATCACCCATCTACTATATGGTGTAGACAAAATGTTAGACAATATTATTGGCTATATAATCATATGATCGCATTAGGTGATGAGTATACAAAGCGATATGGTAAAACACATTTAACTATAACTAAATGTAAAGAACCATTAGAGCTTTGTCCGTTTGGTATGCCTGACGGTGAGTTTACACAACCACCACAGGCTATGCCTGATGAGTATAAGGTTGATGGTGATAGTTTAAGAGCTTATTGGCAATATTATATTAGTGACAAAAGCTCTATATGTAATACTAAAAAAGAAAAATTATATGATATTAAAGACCTTGAAAATTATTGTAGTAACCGCTACAATATATCATGCAACTCCAGCCCAAACTGACAGTACGCCTGATAGAACTGCTACAAATTTTAAAATTAATATGGATAATCCTGAGTCGCACAGAATAATAGCTGTGTCTCGTGATCTTGAAGCTAAAGGTTTTAAAATGAATAGCGTTGTTTTAATTAGCAATGCTGGCGAAATGAATGGCCTTTGGGTCATAAGAGATCGTATGAACAAACGATGGACAAATAGAATAGACTTTTTAGTTGATAAAACTATGAAGTATGGAAAATGGAATAACGTAAAAATTGAATTATATGAGCACAACAAAACAAATTAAACATTTATTAAAAACAAATGTTTTTGGTATCGCAGATAAAATAAAGGCTTTTCAAAAGCCTAGACGTGACACAAGGCTTAGGAATAAAAAAGTAAGGGGCTAATGTCACAGACAAGAAAAATTAAATGGTTAAATGATAGACGCATCGTTTATAGGAGAGATCCTTGTAACGATGTGCCTACTATTGAAACAGATCAATACAAGTACTACCAAGATGGTACGTATGAATGTTATCATTTATTCAATAGCAAAGCAAAGATAACCACTTATAAATCATTAAAATGGCACATGCTTGTGTTATACTATCTTAATATTGATAATGATATAGAAGATCAGTTTTATACTATATTTAGATTTATAGCCGATAAAGAAAATGGTTTTGTAACATTTTTTATTAAAACTAAAATACTAAATGATATGATACAAGATGTTTTTGATCAGGGTGGTGATCCACCCGCTAATAAAATGCGTAAAGTAATATTTAAACCGTACTCTGGTTTAGACTTGAGTGGTAAATTAACAATTGTAGGTAAATTAATAGGTAGATCTTCAAATATAGATGACGAAGCCATCTATCAATGTATGCTAGATTTAAACCACTACAGTAAAAAAATAACGTGGAGCAAAGTAGCAGGATTACTTAATTGCTCTACAAGAACTATTTATAGAAACTTAAGCAAAGACCTTAAAAAAGAAAAACAAATATTAAATGAAGAAATATAATATACAAAATTACATTAGGTATAAAGAAGATTTAAAAATCTCGATGCCTATAGATAAACCGTTCAATGATTACACTAGAAACGAAATGATAGTAAAATTTCTTCCACTAGTAGAGAGTTTAGCTAGAAAGTTTTCAACATCTCAACAAGCATCTGGTGTATTAAGTATTAATGATTTTTTACAAATAGGAGCAGAAGCTTTAACTAGAGCTGTAGACAAATTAGACTGGATAACTTTAAACAAAAGTGAAGACATCGAAAAAACATTGAAATCTTTTTTTAGTAAAAGAATTAAAGGTCATTTACGTAGAAAAATTGATGCAGCAAGAGGTGATATAAGAATACCTGAGCATAAACTTAACGAAATACGTAAAGACAATGGTAAAGATCATAAAATGGTTGCTATGTTTTTTAATAGCATATTTTTA
>Ga0208666_1001525_pt1 | contig 10178 bp, 11 predicted proteins | sample 5B_taG_FD_184078 | JGI IMG/M metagenome (GOLD analysis project Ga0208666, IMG submission 184078) | Marine viral communities from the Subarctic Pacific Ocean - 5B_ETSP_OMZ_AT15132_CsCl metaG (SPAdes) (version 2) | ecosystem: Environmental > Aquatic > Marine > Oceanic | place: Pacific Ocean...
TGTAACTGTAACTGTTGGTGTACCAGCTGATGTGACTAATATAGATTTAATAACATAAGTTTCACTTACCAAAGGATTACCTGTTCCAAAAGGGTTTATCGCACTTCCTGATGTGCTATTATCTGTACCTACAAATTTATATTGATTAGCCATTAGTTTACAAAAAAGTTAAACGCTTCAATTTCATCTTTTAGTTCTTCTTGAAACGTTGAGTTTAATTTTTCTACGATAGCATCAAGATCTCTAACCTGTGCTTCTGCAGTCTGTACATCATATTCGTTTGATGGTCTAGTAATTACCTGTACAATTTTTGCCATTATCTTCTTCCGTCTGGTTGTATATCTAATCTAAAAGTTCCTAACTTCCAACTTTGATTAGTTGTTGTATTTGCAATCTTTAATGCAATAGCTCTAGCTCTTGCACGTGTATCTACTTTTTTTGTAGACGATGAAACTGTAAATGGACCCAAAGATGAACTAGCTTGTGTATCATTTGGATAGTCTCTTAATAAAAATGTAACTTGTGTATTACCTGTTTGAGATACAAAGTCAGGTACAAATCTTCTTATCTTCATTAAAAATTCACCATCTCCTCTAAAAGAGGCCACACCTGTCGATTGTCCTTGAGCCGATCTTTGTTGTGTAATATCAAAATCTCCTGATTCAATGCTTGCAACAATTGCCGTAGTTGAACCGCCTTGTACCTGATCAGTTCCTGTTTCGTGTTCATAGTATATTGTTCTACCTTCTGTGTTGCCTACAACATCAAAAGATGAATCATTACCTGCAGTATATTCTAAGGCATGCGGATTACCAAATACTGCAGAATCTTCCCACATGGTTCTAGCTAGTGAGCCAACAGTCCATACTGGTCTTTGCGGTGATGAATCAAAATAATTATATGTAACTTGTCTATTAACTACTGATGATCCTGTTGTTGGATAGAACCAAGTAACTTCACCAAATAAATTATTTAATCCTGCTGATACCATCTGATTACCAGATTCTAAATTTATATTGTCATATACAAAATCTTCTACTAAACATGGTAATGATTCTAGTTTACCAGCATATCTAAAAAAACCATTTTCTGACATCCAATACGCAGCGCCATCAACTTCTACACATGCGTTCTGTCCTGCAAGTCCGCAGTTAGTTCCAACTTGTGCAAAGGCAAAAGTAAACGGTTGGCCAACAAAACGTTGAGTGAACAAAGCTGTATCAGTCCAAACATAGATTGCATCTCTACCTCTAATTGCTCCTCTGATCTGTGATCCGTCGGCCAGTCTTTGTGTACCAGCTGTATTAGTTGCAGTAGGTGTATACGTGTTTATATCTTCTTGGTCTGAGAATCTAATAAACATATCATCTTGTGTAGATGTGTCTCCAATTGTTGTTTCTGTTCCAAAAAATACTAAGTGTCTATCAGGTGTAGATACCAACATATGACGTGATGCAGTTGGTGCTCCAGATATAATACTGGCTCTAACAGTCTCTGCATTTGCTGCTGCAGAGTTCCATTCAAAAACAGCACTGTCATGAATTAAACAAATAGCTTTGTCACCAAAGTTATCTAATGACCACATACCAGGTTCAAGAACTAAGTCACCTGATGCAGCTTCTCCCCATGCTACGAAGTTTGTTGTACTAGTAACTGTATCGCCACCATTATGAGCTGCAGCAGTAGTTCCTCTAACTTCTCTAGTTACACCTGTTAATTCATTACCAGATATACCTGTGTAAGATATTTCTTCGGTTCCTATTTTTATAAAGTTTGTACCTGCATCTGGAAACTGAGATACATCACCTAATATAATTCCTGTTGTCACAGAACTATTTATACCATTAGTTAATGTAGTTGTAGGCTCACCTGCTGTTTCTCCACCCCATGATCCAAGAGACCAACCAAAACCTTTTGCTTGCACAGCTGGTCCAACAGGATAATAATGTTGTACTCGAATACCACCTGATGTTGTTGCACCAGATCCTGATTCGTTTGAAGGCATTGTAATAGTAATTGTTGTGCTTGATGGTACACTTGTTACCATAAATTTTTTATCATTAAAATCAGCTGCTGTATAATTAGAGTTTGTTATAGAACTAAAGTTATCTAATAATATTATATCTTGTTCATTAATATTATGAGATCCTGAAAAAGTTATTGTAACAATTGGTGATCCATTAGTCGTGCTAAATGCATTAGAAAGCGTTGTTGTAGATTTAATAGGATGTATGTCATAGAATACACCACCTGAGTATGCATATAAAATTCTGTTTGTACCAATGATTGCGTATTTTCTAGCTTTACTATTTACAAAATGGTGAAGTCCTCGACCTGCACCAGTAAGAGCATCATCTCCTAATTGTTTCCAACCACCTATTTTTTCTGGTGTACCATATCTAAAACGTACATTATCACAGTCAGTCCATTGACCTTCTGCTGTTGTAGGTGTTATCTGTTTATTGATTCCTGGTTGGAAACCTATTTTTTGTAGCATATAACCTCATTTTATTATGCGTTCCGTATTGGTGGAACACCTAACATTGGCCTTTTGTCGAACCTGTTCTTTTCAGCAAAAGGACCATTTACATGGTTATAATGAAGAAACACTTGTCCGCAAGTATCCCCTTCAAAAGGTTCTCTCCAATGCTCTAATTCACAACCACTATATACTAGCATATCGCCCACTTCAAGCAAGACTTTAGTGCCCTTGGGTGCATTGGGTTTATGTATATTCTTATACTCATCTATGACGCTGTTAGCCCCTGTACCATCGATAAATATAGGCCAAGGATCTCCACCTAGGTTTAAAGTAGTAGATATTTCACAAGAAGGTCTATCTTTGTGACGTTTTAATTCATCACCTTTTTTATATATTCTAGCATAAGAATAAGTTGGTATTAAATTAAGTCCTGTTTCTTTAGCCATGACTGGTAACATTTTAACAAGTAATGTTTCCATAGCAAAGTCGGCATAGTGTGAATAAGTATTAGGTATTTGTTGATCGGTCCATGTACCAAGCATACCTGTATCATAGGTAATATTATTTTGATACATCCAAGCTACAGCATCTCTTTTAAGTAAAAAATAATTAAATATAAAATTAGCTAACTCGTAGCTTATTGCATTTTTTATTACGTGATATTTATTGAAAACCATGTTGTATAAAATTAAAACTTACTGATATTCTTATATCATTTGATTCATTAGGTGTAACATTATGCCAAAGATAATATGGAAATATAATTATTCTACCTTCTATCGGTTTTAAATGTACTTCTCTCCATAATTCTTTTGGTGGTTTACCTTTTTTTCTTATAGGCATATTTAATTGTGCTCCTGCTCTTGGTTCATTACAAACTAAATCACCAGAATTTTCTGGTGCTTTTATATAATACACACCACTAAACAAACTATTGGGATGTATGTGTGGAGCATTGTATCCACCTGGTGGATTTATATTAGCCCACATATTACCTAATATAGGTTCTCTATCTAACCACTCTTCTTTCCATATATCTTGCATCATTAAAAATAATTCATCTACTAAAGTTTTGAATGCAGGTATTTGATGCATTTCAGTTGTAGAGTGCCAACCATTACGATTTGTTTTTTTAAGTCCAGGATCTCGTTTAGACCATTCAACTATTTCATTTGCAAACATCTGGTTATCTAATTTAACATCTTTGCCATATATATTTGTTGGAAAAAATTGTTCTTTAATCATTGACCTCTCCACCAAAATATTAAAGATTTTCTATCTGTCTTAAAAACTTTGTTAACACCATGTTTTATTTTTTGACCATTAAAAAAAATAAGAGTTCCTTTTATAGGTTTAAATTTTCTGCCATCTTCAGTTATAAACTCTCCCCCTAAAAAATCATCGTTTAAATATAAAGAACTAGTATAAATAATATGTTCTCTTCCTGGATTATAATGTGTATGTAAATTTCCAAAACTATTAACATGCCAATTTTGTATTTGTAATTGATCTAAATCTAAATTAATTAAAAATTTTTTATTAAGAAAATTTTTAACTTTTTCTCCAATTGGATCTCCTGTTAAATCTGCAGTAATAATTTTAAAATCTAACATTTTTGGTTGTGGACCGATATCATATATTTTTTTATAATATTCATCACACTCTTCAGAAGATAAAAAATCTTTAAAAATGTAAAGTTCATTATCATTAATCATTTAAAAGGTTTACCTCCAAACCAACATACCAAAGATTGTCTCATTCCTCTAGTTACTGGATTAACTCTATGATTCAAAAATGATGCAAACATAATTGCATGTCCTTGTTTAAGTTCTGCAAACTTACCTGGTGCCATTAATTCTAAGTCTCCACCTTCAAACTCTGATGGATCATTAAGTAATAATGTCATTGATATTTTTCGCACCGGTGGTTCGTGAGCCATGTTTACATCACAATCCATATGCCAATCATAAAACCCTCCTTCAGGGTATTCTGTAAATTGTGCATTTTCTGTAACTTGTATATCTCCAAAACCAAAATGATTTTCGTTTGCTTTTTGTATAAAATTATTTAAGTCTTCATACATGTGTCCCATCTCTTTAAATGGTATCCAAGATATTGTTGTGACTCTTTTCTTAGTATCTGTACCACCACCTGGCTTATTCATACCTACTTGTGCAACTTGTGGTTTCTGTGCTCTACCTGATGCAATAATTTGCCTGCATTGATCTGGTGTAAACAATGGTGTAGTAGTTTGAACTATCCAACTCTTCCATTTAGGTTCTGTAATATGTCTATTTTCGTACATTAACTTACTCCTCTGTTTCTAATTGGGTCGTACTGAACATCCATATTTGCAGCAAGTGTTCGTCTATATCCTGGACCGTTAAAAGGATATACACAGTGTCTCATATCATATGGAAATATAAAAAAATCTCTTTCTTTTATTTCTGGTTGATAATCTACATGTGCAAAATGTCCATTAGCTGCACCTAATATTTGTAGTCTGCCATTTTGTGGTTGTTCGGCTGCAGAGTATTCTACACCATAAGATTCTGGTAGTTTTAAAACCATGACAGAAGATAAACCTGTAAACAATGTTCCTTGATGCACATGTACTGGATTATATTCATGCTCAAACATAGTATTAACCCATATAGAATTAAGACGTAAACTATATTGTCTAGTTTTGTTAAATTCTAAATAGTGTTTAAATTTTTGTTCAAACCATTCTAATACATTATTAGGTAAATAATTATGTCTAACCATTTTAGAACTGTCTTCACCCATATAAAACAAACTATGTTCTTTTTCTATCTTACCAACTAATTGTTTGTTGGCTGAAGGTAATGTTGGATATTTAGTTTCATAAATATGGTTAATCGTATTATACACATCAAGCGGTACTTGATATCGTAATACCGATTGACCTAAAAATATAAATTTAAAATCACTCTGGCTTGGATCCGAGGTCATTAGTTATTTGTTCTTTCTTGTTGTAAATCATCTCTCCTGATTTTTTAACTCTTTCTATAGTATTTAACTGACCTAATACATTAAACACTTCTGGCTGACTAGAACCAGATGTTAATGTTTCTGCCTTGTTTTTCATAATCATATGATAAGAATCTAACTGATGTCTATTAACATCTTTAGTATCAAATGTACCATCATCAAATTCTTTTTTTAATGTAGACCAGAGTTTAATTTCTCTCATACGATCTCTTGCGACTAATTGCATATTAGCTAAACCATATCGTTCTTCATCTAAATCTATTTTATATTTTTCTAATTTATACTCGTCTTGTTCTGTCTCAATTTTTTTTTCTAACCATTTAATTTTTGCTTCTTTACGTCTACAATCAAAAGATAAACTCATTAAATTTTCTAAAAATACGTTTTGTTCTCTAACACATTGCCAATACTTTGCAGCTTTTGTTGGATATTTCATATCTTGAAGAACAGACATTCTCATTTCTGTTTCTGTTCTAAATACTTGTTTTTTGGTCCATGTGTCACGAAGCTCGGCTGTCATTTCTTTAAACGCCTTCACATCATTCGGGTCCAGTAAATTATTTAAGCTAGGTGCTTCTTTTTCTATAAGTGCATGTATATTTCTTTTTTCTGTCATAGTAATCCTTTCATCCAGCAATATATACTTTATTAACTAGTTGTCAATGTTTTAACAGCTACAGCTGCACCATTAAATTCTTCTGTTCTATTAGAAGGAGGTGAGCCTCCATCTGCTCCACCTGCAACATAAGCTGCGCTTGCAGTTCCAGCTCCAACTGCCTGTGCTCTTCCAGTAGTAAATGTTACTGGAGAAGTTGACCAACTAGACCCATCATAAGTTTGAACTTCTACACCATATGAAGGTGGAGATGCAGGGTGTCCAGTCATAAAAACAGAATCAGTTGAAGTTCCTCTATGTACTGCAGCACTTGCTCCAATATTTAAAGAAGGTGTACTTGTCCAACTAGACCCATCCCAACTAAGAGATACAGTTTGTCCGCTAGGTCCTCCAGCTGAAAGTGCAGCTGTTTGAGTTCCACAACTAGCCATACCTGAAGTGTTTGGTGCAGTAGGAAAAGTTTGTGGTATGTTTGTCCAACTAGATCCATCGTAATTTTGCATAGTTGCAGAAAGATTACCTGGGCTTATAAAGCCTCCTATTTGTAAAGCTGCGGTTTGAATTCCAACACAACCTCCTGAAAAATCTCTACCAGCAAAAGTCATGTCTCCACCAGCTGTCCAAGAAGAACCATCATATTCATATGAGCCTGAACTAGAAGGTGAACCACCACCCCATAAACCTGCTGTTTGAGTTCCAGAAGCGTGCATATCAGTTTTAGTTGCGGGACATGTGCCACCAGCTGTCCAAGAAGAACCATCATATTCTTCTGTAGCTCCAGTTATAGAAGGTGTTTCTCCACCAAATATTAAACCTGCAGTTTGAGTTCCAGCGCCACCTGCCTGTGTTCGTGCTGTACCAAGATTTCCTCCAGCCGATATAGAAGCAGGTGATAATACATAACCCTTAAGTAATGCTAAAGTTGAATTGTACCACACCTCTCCTTCTTTTGGACTCGAAGGATTTGATGATACAACGTTTACTCTTCTGCCGTGTATATTTTCGTACGTAGACATTTAAAAATACCTTATGGAAGAGTTATATCAGTGGGTCTTAAATTATTTGGATCAGCTTTTTCTTCGTCAGTTTGAGCATCCCAAGCTGCTTGTGCCGCTTGTACTTCAGCTTCAACTAAAGCTTGTGCTTCTGACTTAGTTTTAAAAACACCACCTTTATCAGCTACCCACAAAGCGCCTTTTGGATTATTTCCAACAACCCAGACGTCAGCAGGATAACCTCTTAAAAAAAAGCTTCTTCTATCTTCAGCTGTGAAGAATCCTTTTCCAGTGTTAGTAAGCACTCCATATAAAAAGTTTTCCATAGTCTTCCTCCTTTTAAAGTTTGTATATCATAGTTTAACTCTGTGTCAAAGTTTTAACATTAATTGCTGTTGTTTCACCTGTAAACTCTTCTGTATTTGTTGCACCAGGAACACCTGTTCGTGCTCCACCAAAAGCTACAAACGAATTATTAGTGGGAGTGTTTGAAGATCCAGCAAGGTCTGAAATAGTAGTTGCCATATTGGGAATTGTGGCCCAAGCAGTTCCATTATAAATAACAGCAGTGTTAGTTTGACTAGGATTATATCCTCCAGCTAATAATGCAGAAGTTTGAGTTCCTCCACTTGCACCACTATACCACGCTGTTGGTAGAGCACCCCCAGATGTCCAACCTTCTCCATCATATTCTTCAGTATTACTTATAACACCTGTATTATAACCACCAAAAACAATTCCAGCAGTATTTGTACCACCAGCACCATGATTATATCTAGTATTACTCATGTTAAGAGGACTAGCTGTCCAAGCAGTTCCATTGTAAAATTCTATTGTATTCATTATAGGTCCAGGATCGTTTCTTCCACCTGTTACTACAGCTGCTGTTAAAACACCAAATAATCTAGGACCTTGTCTTGCACTATTCATATTTCCACCACCTGTCCAAGAAGAACCATTATATTCATCTGTAGTTGCAACTTGACCTTGACCACCTGGAATACCACCAGCAGTAACTCCTGCAGTAGTTGTTCCACATCCTCCAAATATAAATGCTGGAGGGGCTGGTGATCTCATTGCTGGAAGACTTGTCCAAGACGAACCATCATATTCTTCTGATTGTGCGTTTCTAGTATTTCCACCAGCTGAAATAGCTGCAGTTTGTATTCCAAAACCGGCATTACTACTTGTACCAGTGTTTAAATTTCCACCAGATGACCATGCTGCAGCTGTAATGATGTTTGCTGATTTGTTATATTCTTCTGTTAATCCGGATACAGCTGACACATATCCACCAAAAGCTATATTTGCTGATTGTGTACCAGCTCCACCTAAAGAACTTCTTGCTGTAGCTAAATCTGGACCTTCTGACCAAGAAGTTCCATTATATTGTTCATGCAAATCTTGATTTGTTCCTGGAGCAATTGCTCCACCAAAAGCTGAAGCTGCAGTTTGTGTTCCTCCACCTGATAAATTTTGTCTTCCTGTATTTAAAGCTCCGCCTGCAGTCCAAGCTGAACCATTATATTCTTCCGTTGATGTTGAAACACCTGGAGATGGAAAACCTCCACCAAAGGCTAAACCTGCATCTTGTGTACCACAACCTGCAAGAGCTTGTCTTGTTGTATTTAAACCACTTGGATTATTTGTCCAAGCAGTTCCATTATATTCTTCTGTTGCAGTTGTAGAACTTGATCCATCATAACCACCAAAACAAAGCCCTGCAGTTAATATACCTGCAGCTGCTAAACCTGATCTTGCTGTATTTAAATTTCCCCCTGCTGTCCAACTTGCACCACCATATTCTTCAGTAGCATTTGAAACTGTTGTCGTATAACCACCTGCAGCAACTCCTGCAGTTTGTAAGCCAAAGCCTGATATAGCACGTCTTGCCGTGCTTAAATCTCCTCCTGCTCCCCAACCTGAGCCATTATATTCTTCTGTAGCAGTTGTATTAGAACCTGTAGTACCACCAAATGCCAACCCAGCAGTTTGAGTACCTGCACCTCCTAAAGCCTGCCTTGCAGTGCTTAAAGGCGCAGCAGAACTAAAAGCTTCAGCTCCTACAACACTTTTAAAAGTATCACTACTTGTATTGTACCAGATTTGACCTTCAGCAACAGCTACTGTTGGATCAGTTGTTACTGCCTGAATTGCTCGTCCATGTATATTTCTATATGTTGTCATAATTAACTTACACTAAATGTTGCTATGTTAGCTGTTCCTGTTTCTCCTGTAAATTCCTCTGTTGCTGCTGTGTATGGCGGAGTATTTCCTCCAAAAGCTAAACCTGCTGCTGCAGTTCCAGTTCCACTAACATAAACTCTAGCTGTTGCCATTGATGGTCTTGTTGAAAAAGCGGTTCCATCATAACCTTGTGTAAGAACACTATAGTTAGGTGCTCCTGGTGCTGTGGATCCTCCAAAAATTATAGCATCTGTTAGTGTTCCAGCACCTCCTCCATTATTTGCTCCTGTAACTAAAGTTCCACCTGCTGTCCAAGACTCGCCGCCATATTCCACACTAGAATTTGTATAAGTTGCAGGTGCTGCAGTATTTCCTCCAGCAGCTAATGCTGCTGTTTGAATTCCAACACCAGCGCCAGCAAAATGTGATCTTCCAACTGGCATTGCTCCACCATTAGTCCAACTACTACCATCATATTCTTCAGTATTAGTTACTGAAGCTCCTGGAGAAGGAGTAACACCACCAAAAACTAGTGCAGCTGTTTGTAATCCACAACCACCACAGTTAACTCTAGCAGTTGATAATGAGTTTGGTTGAGTTGCCCAGTTAGTGCCATCAAATTCTTCTACTGCAGATTGCAGAGTTGATGGATTAGAAAAACCTCCAGAGTATAAAGCTGCAGTTGTAGTTCCTGCTCCAGCTCCAGAATATCTAGCTGTGTTTAAATTATTTTTTGAAGTCCAAGATGTGCCATTGTATTGTTCGGTTGCATTAGATGAAGGATCTGAAGCGTAACCACCAAAATATAAAGCTGCTGTTTGTAATCCATTTTGAGAAGAAGCTCCTTCGTCTCTAGCTGTATTTAAATTTCCACCACTAGCCCATG
>Ga0208666_1001526_pt1 | contig 10175 bp, 13 predicted proteins | sample 5B_taG_FD_184078 | JGI IMG/M metagenome (GOLD analysis project Ga0208666, IMG submission 184078) | Marine viral communities from the Subarctic Pacific Ocean - 5B_ETSP_OMZ_AT15132_CsCl metaG (SPAdes) (version 2) | ecosystem: Environmental > Aquatic > Marine > Oceanic | place: Pacific Ocean...
CTACATTGTTAGCTAATGATCTAAACTCTATAGGGTTCTCTAATGGTGTAGGTCTACCACCACTATCTATCTCTTTTATTTTTATTATAGCTAAATATGTATTAGTCCAGTATTCTGGATGATTTGTCATTCTGTGAAGGATTAAAAAATTGTCACATTTATTTAAAAATTTCGAGCCACCTTCAGCTGATCCTGCACTTGGCGGTTGTATATATCCTTCAAATTTATGTCCATTAGGGTATTTGTGCCTTAAACTTTCGGTAACTGCGTGTGTCACTAAATATATAGAACACTTATTTCGTCTAGTAAACAATCTATAATCTCCCATAACTGCGTAGTCGTATTCGTGACCACCGTATGTTCTCATTAACTCTTTATCTCTTATAAGTGAATTGTATGGATCTATTAATAGAGCGTGATAATCAAATGTTTTTTTAATTCTTTCTGCTTGTCTTAATAATTCGCTAGATGTATATACTTCTTCTATGTTTACATATCTAAAGTGTTCGTGAATCCATTTAATCTTTTCTTTCCATACCTTATCTGGTATCTTATTAAATGGTAACCCAACTAAAAATTCACATAGCTTTTTACTTATGCTACTAGGTTCATTCTCTGCAGAATATATTAAGTATTTAAGATTATACTTAACAGCATATAATAAAAGTAAATAAAGTAGTGTGGTAGTTTTACCTGTTGATGCGTGTCCAAGTACTACATTAAAGTTATTAAACTTAAATCTCCAGTACTCATCTATCTCTGGTATTCCAAGTCGTAGACCTTCCTTAATCTTACCATTACGAATGTCATTCAGTCTACTAACTTGAGAACTTAAAGAAACCGTATTAGAATGGGAGTCCGTCATCGTCATTGTTGTTTCGATCAGGACTGTGTTCCTTACTAGTTATTTCTTTATAATTATTGCTTTCTAATTTGCTGTATGGTTTACCAGCTTTACTTATCATAGTAATAAATTTTAGATACCCTTCATTTTCTTTTATATGTTTTTGTATATCAGGATCATCTAATTGTTGTTTAAACTTTTCTACGTTAAGACTATTCTTTGAAACTATATAGTCTTTATCATTTGTGTATGTATAAAGTCCGTTTATAAATATTGTGTCTGTTTTAGCTGCCATTATTTTGTGGTTTAGTTGTTAGTAAATTATAGTATGCGATTGATACTTGCCCTATAGATGTAAGTAAATCGTTTTGTGCTTTTGCCATATCTTCACCTTTTAATTCAAGTGTTTTCTGCCAAGCGTCAGATGTTACTGTTTCAAATCCTAACTTACTTGCTACAGACAGTGCAATGCTTTGCTGCTGTGTCAAAGTACTATTATTTGTTGCTGTACTTGTGTTTGTAGTTTGTTCGTTTTCTACTTTTTTCATTTGTTTACCGTATTGAATTATTTTTTTTTGTTTTTCATTATATTTTTCGTTTAAAAGATACGTAACATTATCACCTTTCGCAAATGGATAATTTTTATTTGCTGGATAATTAAATATTGGCATATCGCCATTTTTTAAAGAAACTCTATGTTCTTTCATTAGTGTTTTATCTTTACCTTCCCAAGTTTTACCTTCTTCTATAAAAGTAATAGTACTTGCTTTGTTTTCATTTATTGCTAAACTCATTGTGTGTTTGTTAAATTATTTTATCTGCGTATGCTAAAAGTTCTTCTAGCTTTTTTATTCTTTCATCTTTTTTTAAAATCTCTTTCTCTAAAGATTCGATTCGTAGTCTTTGCCATTTTAATTGGTCATTCACAAAGCCATTAGCTTGTGTTCGTATAAATTGTAATTTGTTTTCTGTGTACATAATTTATTATTGTTTCTTCAAAGTTATCAAATTTTTTTTATAAAACAAATGTTTTTCTTCTAATTCGTAATTTTGTATTTTTATTGTTTGTTTAGATAATAGCATTAATTCATCTGCTGTACCCTTACCGTGTATTTGATCTATACGTTTACCATAGGTATATTGATTACCTGCTAACCAATTATTGCAGTAAGCACATTGAGGGAAAACATTACGTTCATCATACCTAGTTACTAAAAACCTCCTACTTACAAAATGTCCTGCGTGTATTTGACCACTATTCCATATAGCTTTTTTACCACAAGTTATACAAGTACAATACCCATTTTTGTCAGCGTGTTTTCTTCTTATGTATTCGCTAAATATCCGATCAATTTTTTTGATTAATTTTTGTCTCATTATATAAATATATAAAAAACTGTACTATATTGTATTGTACTATATAGTATAATAATATATTGTATAATACTATATTGTACTAGAGCTTTCTTATTTTTTCGAGACCACGTGATCCAAAATATGCTCCATAAACTAAAAGAAGTAATTGATTTATAATAGTAAGATCGTACTTTAAAAAAAAGCCTGTAGCATATACTAAAGTTAAGAATACTAACGATATAGGTCTTACGTTTTTACTAAGCCAACTATCAGACAATGCATCAGCTTCCCATCTACGAGTAACCGCATCCATCTCTTCTAACTCAATCTCGAGCATCTTTAATGCAGTTTCTTTGTCTGGTTGAGGTAGACTATCGTCTTTTAAAATTAAATTCTTTAAAACACCAAGTACGCCTTGATCAGGTATTGTTTCCGCTAGACTCTGAAACACCCCTGACTTCCCTAGTAGGAACTGACCTAGTTTCGTCTCTTTGAACTTTTTTCTTTTTTTGCTCATACTTTACTTTTTTAGGTTTTTCTACTTTAGGTTCTTTAAACTCTATAAGACCTAAACCTGTATTACGATATACTAAACCTCTATTCAAACCCTCTACATAACTACAATGTACCCAACTAGGACTATCATCATTATATTCCCATATCAATACATCAAACTTTAAATTGTCTTTTATGTAATAAAATATATCTCTGTTAGATACATCAGTACCATCGTTATCTATATCTATAGCTTGACCTGTTATGTGTTTACTGTTTTTGCTACCACCTACTAAAGCATTTAATCTTTCACACCTAAACATACTAGACACATATATTGGTTTTTTAAAATGGTCTCTTATAGGTTGAAATATTTTTTCTGCTGTTAGTTTTAAATTATCTAATATAATACCGCTAGGTATATTATCTACACCTTTACGTTTTGCTGTATCAGATCTTACTGCTTCTACTAAAGTTAAATTTTGTGATAGTTTCATTTTAATAATATTTATTCATAAACCACTTTAAGAATACTGTTGCCCAAAACATAGTTAATAATAACCATACTGTTGAGTAAATAATATAAGGTACTTGAAGCCAAAAAGCATCTTTAATACCTTCCCAAATTTTATTTAAAAAGTTTTTCATAATATTTATTTTTAATAAAGTTAATTATTTTTTATTTAATAGCTGATGTATTTTTATCAGCGTATAAATAGTCGTTACAACTATTAACAATCCTTGTAATACGGAATTTACTTCTGATATTGTCATTATTAATGTTACTATTCCTAAGATTGTTGGTTCAAATCCATTCATTTTAATTTATTTTAATTGCCATATATATATATGTTTGACCATTTTGATTTTCACTATTACTTGTATATACTTTAAATCCATTAGATTCAAAACTTACTAAATTACTACCTGCAGTACCTTCTGCAGCACTTGAATTAACTTCTATATAATTTGTACCACTTCTTACAGAATCATATATCATCCAAGATTGAGTTGTACTTGATGCTTTTATAAGCACAAAATCAACTGCAAATCCAGTAGTTATTAACTGTTCGCTTCCTGTTCCAGAGTAACTTCCAATCTTGCTATATGAACTTACTGAATGGAAACAATAAGCTATATATTCATTTCCATTTTTATTTACACTATCAACACCAACTGCACCTGTTGCAAACCCAAATGTAGTAGCACTTAAATTTGCATAAGTTATACCACCATTGTTACCCATACTTGTAAATGCAGCAGCAGTTGAATTTAAACTTATACCTTCATTAGAAGCTAAACCAACGTGAGCAACATTCCAAGCACCTGCTTCTGTTAAATCTTTTATAATTACCATATCAGGTTTTGCTGAAAGACCGTGTGGCACTCTACTTGTAGCAACACCATCTCCTTCCCACTTAACTATACTAAATCCTGCATTAGCATTTGCACTAACTATTGATTGTATAGATATTGTTGTTTTAGTACCTATGTTAGCAGTACTTGTTTGACTTGTAGTTTCATTATATAAATTAGTAACACTCGCTGAATTTAATTCTTTATTATATATTCTTACTTGATCAACTTTTCCTAAACCTTGATAAATACCAAATCCTATTTCTAAATTACCAGTTCCTTGATAATCTGCAGATGCAGTATCTGAAGCATCTAAACTTCCATTTAAATATATTTTTCTTGAATTAGTACTTGCATTATAAGTACATACCCAATGTTGCCAAGTTCCATCAGTTGTAACATCTGTAGCTGAACTTAAATCATTAGCATAAAAAGCAAAGTTTAGTTTACCATTTGAATCCCTTCTACCTATTAGTAATTTGTTGTTTGTTGATTCTGCACTATCTGTACTAATAACATAAGAATTTGTACTTCCTGTTGCTGAATTAGCAAACCAAAATGATATACTAAATGAATTGTTTGCAAGACTAAAATTATGACCAGTATTTATATGCCAAGAATCAAATTGTGCAGCATAATTAAACTTACCTGATGATGTCCAATTTGCAGTTCCTGTTACCGTTCCATCATAATTACCTAAAGCATCATCTGCATTTTGATTTAATTCATATATTGCAACTGCATCTGCATCTTCTGTAACTTCTTCTATTGTTGCTTCATTATCATCAGCTTTCCAAGCATAAGAAACATTAGATGTATTTGTTGAAGCGTGTTGTGCTATTGTTACACTTGTTGCACCTGCATACCAATCTTTAACTCTCCATTGATTTGTGGTGCTTACTGCATTAGAATCATTACTGGATAAATTAGAATTGTTACCCCTTATAATATCACCCCAACTCCAATGAGCAGCTTCATCTCTTGTCTTTGTTACAACAAATTGTGGTTTAAATGCAAAACTTAAATCATAATCTGAACCACCTGTCATATTATAAGTTTGTATATCAAAACTATTTGCAAGTGTTGGTGCTTCTGTGTCAGGATCTGCAGCAAATGCCATATAGATATATGTTCTACCAGAGCCATTATAATCAGTATCAGTTCCTGTTAGTTGAAAACCATTAGATAAAAAATCAACTTTAATATTAGAATTTGTTGTTTCTGTTGTACCTGAATCAGCATAAAGAATTTTAGTTCTTGGGTTAGTTGTGTTTCGTTTATTATCAAAAATTAACCAACTACCACTATTACTTTTACCTTTTACTATTAAAAACGCAGGTTCAAATCCTGTTTCTACAATCGGTCCATTTGCTGAACCATTACCAGTATATAAATCAAATTTTGAAAAATTATCGACTGAATGAAAACAATAAGCTACCATTGTAGTTCCATTTACATTCGGACCATATGCGTCATCTCCTACTCCAAATACTGTATTTGAAAAAGCACTATCATCAAAATATTTGTCTGCACCTGCATTTCCCTCGGCATCACTTAAATCCAAATAAACAAGATGATTTTCAGATAAACTATGATGATAGGTTGTCCATCGATTATAGGTAGCAAGGTTTGCTCTACCTTTTGCAATAACCATTTCAGGTACTTTTGATAATCCGTGACCTAGAGTCGAAACATTCCCATCACCAGTCCAAGTAACTATTGAAAACCCTGCATCTTGATTAGCCTGTACTGTACTTGTTATACTACCATCTGTATTGCTGCTTGTAGTTCCTTCTCCTGCTTTCAAACACCAAGCTACATAAGTTTTACCACTTCCATTTACATCTCCATTACCCGCTAATGTAAATCCATCTGTATCAAAAGATTGTATTTGGTCACTTCTTGTTAATTCAGCAGACGTTTCGTTTGGCATTAAATATTTATTAGCACCTCTTGTTGAATCTGCTGCAAAATGCGAATGACTTGTACTTCTACATTTTATCCAAACAAAGTCAGGTTTGAATCCAACCCCAGTAATCGCTTGGGTTCCACCATTACCTGTATAAATAACTGCCTTAAAGTTTTTGCTCGGTGTTACTCCGCTGCTTGGTGGTTTAACTAATAATCTTTTTCTAAGACTCATAACTAGGGTATTCGTATAATATAACTTGTTTTTTTGTTGTTAAAGCATTTACTTCGTTTTCTACCTGATTAGTTAAGTTTCTTAATAATGCTCTTGCATCTACTATTTCTGTAGGTACTATTTCACCATTATCTGTTTGTCTTATTATATACCAATCTGTTTTAGCTAATTCACCACCTACTATATATTTATAGTTTGTAATCTTTTGCTCTTTTAACTCTGCTAATGTTTGTGACCAAGTTTTATCAACTGTATCTTTTCTAAACACAGTACTTTGCGAATCCCAATATATTTCACCTAAATCGTGTACCCTAGAATCATAATTTTCATCTATTATTACATCAAATAATCCAGCATTACGAAGTTCGTCTGCTGTCATACTTCTAGCGTTTAAGTGATACCCTGTTGACGATCTGAACTTTACTGGTACGTCTGGGTATGTAGTTATTATTCCGTTGTTATTTACTGCTTTCATAATTATTAACTTGTTGCTTCTTGACTAATTGTTGCCCACTGTTCAGTGTTTCCGTTAGTACTTACTATTTGAATTAAATTTGATACAGTACCATCATAAGTACCTGTTATTTCTTTTACGCTTGTTGGCAATGTTAATGTATAGTTTCCACTTATTACTAAATCTACAGTCATACCAGTACTAACATTACTAAATGTAAGTGTAGTGTTTGCACTTAATGTTTTAGTATGTACTGCTGCACTCGACCAATCTACATCACTTGCAGATATAGCAGCTGACGTTGTATATTCTACACCTAATTTAGAATAACTTATAGAATCATCTGCTAGTTTAGCTGTAGTTATATTAGCGTCTAAGATCTTACCTGTTGTTACGTTATCGTCTAATATTTTAGCCGTTGTTATTGCGTCATCTGCTATTACGTTTGTTGTTACTTTAGTTATTGCCATTTTTTTTTATTTTATATTACATTTGTTTTATCCCCACCAACACACCAGTAAATAAATGTTGCGCTATTTGCATTAAGGTTGTAATCACTTCCTGATAATACAAATTGACCACCATTATCACTTCTAAATTCTATTGATGGTAGCGTAGCTGATGATCCTGATAATACCATTCCACTATTCCCTGAATAACCATAAGATTGTGCAGTCATTCCTGAAGCGACATAAATATACATAGTACCATAGGCTGATATTTTTTTAATCATTAAAAATTTAGGTAGGAATCCAACTGTAATTGCATTTGTAGATGCGTTACCAGTATATGATCCTAGTTTAGAATATCCTGATACGGAATGAAGACAATAAGCTGAAACAGCACCCCCTGAGGAATTAGTATCAGCATAATTTCCCACACTAAAAACTGAACTCGTAGGTGCGGTAGAATTAAATAAGTCTCCAGGCGAATATTGTCCAATACGGTCATTAAGTTCAAAGGTTGATGTAGTAGGGTTAGTTAAATAAGCATTATACACTTTCCATCCAGAAACATCAGTTTTTTTAAATATTATCATTTCAGGAGTTGAACTTAATCCGTGTCCCACCGTCCCCGCAGAAGCTGTTCCAGTATAATTAACTATAGATACCCCTGCTGTTGTGTTAGCTTGGACTGTACTTGTAATTGTCCCATTAGTATTGCTGCTTGTAGTACCCCCATTTACTTCTAAAGAAAAAGAATTAAAAGTTGATGCGTTTGCATTAAAATCACCACCATTACCAAGTGTAAAACCGTTTGAGTCAAAACTTGATAAAGAATTTGTTTCAGTTGTTTCCGCACTTGTAGTATTTGCATTTAACCATTTTGTTGCACCCCTATTTGAATCAAAAACACCAGTCCCATAACTTGATGTAGTATCTGCATTTCTTAAAAATACTAAATCAGGCTGCATACCAATATTTATGGAATTAGTTGAACCATTACCTGTATAACTTGCCACAGCAAAATCATAATCTGGTGGCGGTCCTCCTGTAAAAAGTTTTTTACCTAAGCTCATATTTAACTACGTCTGCCTTATTACTTAAATTATTTATTTCTGTCTCTTGGTCGTTATGGTTGTTTAATATAACTGCCCTTTTATCTTCAATTTCTTGCGGCACGTCTATATTTCTATCTAACTTTCTAATATAATACCAATCTGTTTCTTGTAACATATATTTAGTATTATTATTTAAAAGTTCAATTTTTTGTTCCTTTAGTTCTGCTAAAGTTTCTGACCAATTTTTTTGTATTACTGTATAATAATATTTATTATCTTCTAAATACAATTCACCTAGTTCTTCTGTAGCAGGATCATATTTCGGATCTACTACTTCGTAAAAACCTTCTTCTTCTAACACCTCTACAGGTGAACTTGCAAAACCACCCATATAGTGTTTTTTACCATTCCAAGTTGATGGTAAAGTATTAAATATTTTTATTTCTCCGTTTATATTATTTGCTCTCATATTATTATGGTGTTGGATCACTTGCGTATGGTTGTACTGAATACATATAAATTGGGTTTGCAGAATCATTAGTACATACTATTTGTACTAAATTATTCGTGCTACCGTCATAATCAGTAGAACCTACTTTATTAAATGTTGCGTTAGTTTGACTAAATGTTATTGTATGGTTACCTGTTAAGATTAAATCTATAACTTGACCTTGTTTTGCATTACTAAATGTAAATGTTGCATTACCACTAGCAGTCGCTGTAAATGTAGCTGCTGCACTAAAATCTAATGCAAAAGATGTACCACTACCTAAAGCAGATAATGCGGTATATCTATTTTCTAATTTATCGTGTGTAATACCGTTGTCAGCTACCATTGCAGTTGCTACACTTCCTGTATCTCCAGTTCCTACTAAGTTACCTGAAGCTGTTGGTAATACTAATACAGCACTACTTGCAGCACTATGTGCAGCTGCTTTTACAGTCTGATAGTGTGCGTTACTAACTTCACAATAAAATCTCATTTCTGCTACATTACCAGTATTAGATCTTATTTGAATAGAACCATCATTTATTGTAACACCACCTGTGCTACCATTACCACCCATTGTAAATGCGTTAGGAGTAGATGAAGATAAACTCATTGTTACGTCACCTGTACTTGCACTTGCTGTTATACCATCACCACCTGTTAAAGTTTCTACTACGTTACTTAGATTTACAGCTACTAAGTGTTGTACTTCTATTGCTGTTCCGTTAGGTACGTTTGTATCAAAAGTTAAAGTTGTACCTGATACAGAGTATGAACTATGTAATTGATAAACTCCATCAAAATATACAGATAACTCGTTTTCACTACTAGCAGAATTACTTAATGTATAAGCTGCTGTACTACCATTACCTGTAAATGTATCTATTGCTATTGTATTAGCACCCGATGTAGCTGCTATAGTTAATGTATCTGTACCTGCGTCAGTCGTTATTGAAATATTAGAACCTGCTGCTATAGTAAGAGTATCATTTGTACTATCAGCTGCTATTGTACTTTGTCCAGATACTGCTACATTTCCAAAAGCATTATCTCCTACTGCTGAATTTGCAATCGTTATTGCACCATCTGCATTTGTAATTGTTATTCCTGTTCCTGCAGTTATCAATGCATTTTCAAAATAACTATTTGTAGCGTCATAGATTAAAACATTACCTGCTGCTGCACTTGTAATATTTACATCAGTTAAATTATTTATTCCTGAATCTAAAGCAAACGTTGTACCAGTTAAACTTAATCCAGTTCCTGCTGTATATGTAGTGTCAGTATTTGTTGCTGCAATCGTAATAGATCCGTCAGCGTTTGTAATACTTACATTTGAACCTGCTGTAAGTAATGCATTTTCAAATATAGAATTTGTATTATCATATATTAATACTTGACCTGCTGCAGGTGATGTTATAGTTGTGTCTGTTAGATTGTTTAATCCTGCGTCTAAACTAAACGTTGTTCCCGCTAATGCTAAACCTGTACCTGCAGTATAAGTTGTATTTGTGTCAGTTGCAGCTATAGTAAACG
>Ga0208666_1001527_pt1 | contig 10169 bp, 12 predicted proteins | sample 5B_taG_FD_184078 | JGI IMG/M metagenome (GOLD analysis project Ga0208666, IMG submission 184078) | Marine viral communities from the Subarctic Pacific Ocean - 5B_ETSP_OMZ_AT15132_CsCl metaG (SPAdes) (version 2) | ecosystem: Environmental > Aquatic > Marine > Oceanic | place: Pacific Ocean...
GGCATTTTCTAAATATTTAGTTGTTGATTAATTTTTGCATTACTCGGTCAATCGTTCCTTGCTTTCTGTTTTGTGCAAATTTTAGATTGACTTGTTTTTTAGGTTCAGGGTTATGAGTGATCGCTTCGGTCGCAGGTGTTTCAGATAGTTCTTCTTTCACTTGCTCTTCTACTTCGCTCATTTCCTCTTTGTTTTCAATCATTGTTTTGATTTCCTCAACCAATGACTTTACTTCTGCTAACTCTTCTTTAGTTGCATACTTAGCTTCCACTTCCTCTTCAAGTTGCTCTTCAACTTCATCAGACGCTTCTACTTCCTCTTCCTGTTCAGCAGATTTGATTTCGCCAATAAGACCTTCCTCAGAAACAACAAGGATCTGACCATCTTCCATTTGGTATTCGCCAACGGGTACAGCCACTTTCTCGTCATCTGTAAGTATAAAGATTTCCTTACCTGCTTCAAACGCTTCTGCTTCAAGGACAGTTCCGTTTTCGAGTTTCGCTTGTGCTAACTCTACTACTTGGGATTGCTCGATATTTTCTACGATATCAGCAGTATCTTCCCCAAGATAGGTTTTAATTTTACTTAGAATTTCTGTCGCTTTCATAATTATATATAGTATTTAAAATTTATTTTGCATTTTGGGTTTATAAGGTTTTAACTAACTTCTCTAATCTATCACGCATTTTAGAAAAACTTGCTGTTGGTATCTTAACACCTAAATCTTTTGCTGCCTTTTCAGCTTGGTCAATCATTTTATTAAAAGATGAGATGTTTTTAGTAGCTTCTTTAATTAAGGGTTTGCGTTGTGAAACAAATCTATCTGCGTTTTTGTCATATCTTTTAAACGAATCTAAAGAGCTATTATAATCTTTATCAGCCCTTTCGCTTTCTTGTCTTGCCGATTCAAACTCTCTCTCTAACTTTCTGTATTTTTCTGATGACTTTTCAGCGTTTTGTTTAAGTTTTTTTTGCTCTTTAAAAGCATTTGCAGCAAGTTTGCGATTTTCGCCTATAATAGAATTAATTTTTTTTATTTCTTTTTCTAAATCTTGTGATGAATTAAGAGTTTTGTTTAAATCATCTACAATACCTAATTCTACCTTTTCAGCAGACAATTCAGTTTGCTTATTAATAGAAACTATTTTACTCATTACTTTTTCACTCATTGTTTTTAATTTTAAATTTTAAACCTTTCCTATCCCTTGCGCCCTATGGCTACCATCACAACAGCTTATAGAGTATGTATTATCCTCACATAAACACCCTCGTCTTGATCCTTTAGGGCTTGTCTTTGATGGTGTATTAAATGATTTATGTATTTTTCGTCTTCTCATCCTTGACCTCTGTATTTTTTCTTATATAGCTTTGAACCCTTAATACTACTCATTTTGGTTTTAGCGTGTACACCCTTTCTGCGTACCTTTGGCTTTAATACTTTTATATAGTCTATTCTTTTAGACATTATATTTTAGGATATCCTTTTTTGTAGTCATTAATTATCCTAATTAACTTTACATTACTTTGGTTTGCTTTTGTAATCTCAGGTATATCATTCGGTCTTAAACCCAAGTCTATAAGTTGTTTAGCCACTTCGGCACTATCATTAATTAATTTCTCTACATCTTGCTCATATCCATTAATCTCTTGTATAAAGTTTTGCCTTGCTTTTACATAATCTAAATATGCTCTATCTATCTTAGCAGAGCTTTTTGCCAAACGATTATCTATTGCTTGTGATTCTTTTAAAATAGATGCAGGTTTTCTTGCTAACTCTACTTTCTCTTGATTGCTAAATAGCATCTTGCTTATACTTTTTTTGCTCATAATTATTTATTTAATAGGGATACAATTAGGTACTTTTTTTCCGTTTTTCATCTTCATACCATATTGGACATATCCTGCTTGGCATGGTTTTTTAAGATCGTGTTGTTCGCAAGGCATATACCAAGTCTTACCCTCAAACTCGTGTTCGTGGTAAGATTCACAACCTATATCTTTTGCTGCTGCTATTGCTAACTCTTTTGTAGCAAATGCAAGTCTATCGTCTATAATAGCCATCTCGTCATTTATAACCTGAGAAGCTAAATCTAATTCGCCTAATTCCTTTAACTTGCTTTCAGACCACCTTTTACCTGCTTTGCCACCCCACAGAAGATAAGAGATAGTACCACACGCTTTAGTATCGCTTTCATCGTAGTACTCTTCTGCTCTACTTAGATATGAGTACATGCGTTTGATCGTTTCTATCGAAACAGGACGTCCTGCTGAGAGGGTGGCTGCACGAATTTTCCCTATATCAGTTGCGCACTTATTATTTACTTTTTCGTTAAGTTCGATTCCACGCTTTGCATTATTCTTTACACCACTTGGATAATCAGAGTAGGATTCTAATTCCTCTTTTTGACCACCTTTGTATCTACCATCTTTCTTGACGATCCTACGGATATATTTAAGCATATCCTGCGCTTCGTCCTCATCAAAGTCATTAATAGGTTCTTTAGGACGTTCCATTTTGTCAGCAAAGTACCCTTCAATGGAGAACCCTTTAACTTTTCCTGTTTTTACAAACTGCTCCCATATCTCTTTGTTGTTGACTTTTACAGCCCCCATCCAAGTTCCCACAGGTACATTTAGTCCGTACTTTCTGCTTTTGTCGTGTGTTTCGTCCTCTACTATCCAACTCTCTACAAGTGTTAATCCGTTAATGCTATGTTGATGTTCTAATGTGGCTTTGTTTTGATTGCCATTTTGTAAGTATAGCTGTGATGCTTTCTCTACTGTATCTTTTGAAAAGTAAATGTAATACTCTTCCTCGCCTTTACGTCTGTATATAGGTTTGTTTGGGATAAGTAAAGCACCAAGTAGGATTCGCTTCTCAGTTGATACCTCAGCAAGTTTAATCTCTTCGTTTTTTAGTGCAATAAAATCCTCTTCAATTGCAGGGTTCTCTACGACAGATATCGCTTCAATCCCTGTGATTTCCTGATCGTCTAAAATAAGCTCTACGATTCGCATAACTATATATCGTTTAAAATTTGGTTTTTGTATTTTATCCTAATGACGCACCCTTAACAATGTTTCTATCTAATTCCTGTGCTGTTGTTACATCGTTTGACACCACAAATGCCTTGAGAGGTTGCTGTGCTTGACCACCTATTGCTTCTGCTAATTGGTTAGTATCAGATGCACCTACAATATTAAATGCAGGTGGTAATGGTTCGGCAGTAGGTCTGCCACCTGTTGAGGTTGGCGCAGTCGTACCACTCCCTGATGAAGACTCAGGGTTTGTTTTTAATATATCCTTAACTGACTTAAAACCAATTGCAGCAGTTGTAGCTATGTTTGCTAATTTAAGGGCAAATCCAAAAGGTGTAACAGTTTTTGTAGCAAGTTCAGCAGTAATACCCTGATATGTGTTTATAAGCGATGCTGCTGCGGCTGCTGCTTTTCCTGCCTTAGTGTTTTCGCCAACAGCTTTAGATATATTGCTAAGAGTTTGCTTTGCCATTTCAAGCTTTGCGTTTTCAACTTCTTGATCGAGTTTTTTTACGTTGTCGTTGTATCCTGTTTGTAATGCTAATAATCTTTCGATTTTTTCAGCTTCGTCTGTTATCTCACGCTCAATTAGTGCTTTTTTTGCATCGTAGTCTTGTTTTAGCTCTAAGCGTTCTATCTCACGCTCAGTCTTACCAATAAGAGCTAATTCATTAACAAGGTCTTTCTGCTCTCTAAGTAGTGAGTTTGTGTTTGTTTGCTGCTCACTTCTAAACCCTGTGATTTGTGCTTCAATACCTGCCTGTTCGTTAAGGGCTTCCTGATAAGCTATTTGTAAATCTACATTGTCTTTGTTTTTAGCCAATTCTGCTGCTGCTTGTTTTACTCTTGCATCAGCATTAGCCATCATTGTTTTTTCCTGCTCATCGAGTAGCTTACCTAATTCATTGTTGGCAGCAATACGTTCCTCAAAACTTTTGCTTTCATCATCCCTTATTTGTCTTAACTGCTCTGCTTGTCTATCGTACTTTTCAATTAAGCCCTGATTAGCTGTTTCAGCAACTCGTGCAGATTTCTCTAATTCTACGTTAGCTGTCGCTGCCTTGACAGTTTCTTTAACATATTCAGTAGTTGCTTTTACTGCCTTTGTTACAACATTAGCTACCTTATCAAAAGTACCCTCTACACCTGTGTAAATTTCGATATACTCCTTACCTGCATTTTTCACATCGTCTAATGCACCTGCAAAATCTCCTGCAAATAATTTTTTAACAGCACTTGCCATAAACCCTAAGGTGTCTAAAAAGCTCTCAAACCTTTCTTGTATATTTCTTTTAAAAGCATCAGCAAAATCAAGTAAAGATTCTTTAGGGTTTTCAAAAATTGATTTGAAGAAATTAACTACACCGCTTGTGTTATTTATAATAAAGTTTACAAAGTCATTAAAAGCAATTGATAAAGACTCAAATGTGGTGTTAAATACATCAGCTACTTTTTGATTTTTCTTAAATATCTCTGTTAGTTGTGCAAATGCAGCAATTGCAAGACCAATACCTGCTGCTTTAAGTGCATTGCCAATACCTTTGATTCCCTTAGAAACACTTTTTGTAGCTGTTCCTACATCCTTAAAACCATCTTCTGTTGACTTGGTAAGATTTTGGATTTCGCCTTTAACATCCTTAATCTCTTTTATTGCCTTGTCAGTTTTAGCTTCTAACTCTACTTGGATTTTTTTAGCCATTCCATATCATTTTTAAATTGTTTAAATGCCTGTCTAAAATTCTTAGGCAGGTAATTCTGTCCTTTAGCTATTCGGATGTTTTCCGAGCCATCTTTTACATAGGGTAGTAACTCTAAGATATTCTGTATCATAATTCGTTTAATAGTTCTATGTTTGATTCGCCTGTTGCTAAGTTTGTGTCTATGCTATTGATCTTATATCTTTTGCCATTGATATCAAACCTATCAGCAAGTGTAAAGTTTAAAAGGATTTTAAGGGGTAGATACGCCTTTACCTTTGTAAGTCTGTTCTTTGTGTTAAACACGTTTGTAATATAAGTGCTGTAATGGTTCTCAAATAGTGTACCTGTAAAGCTACTATCGCCTGTATATTCGTTTTTCTCTAACTTAAAATTAATGTTGGCAGTAGATGTACCTGAGCTAAAAGATACGCTATTAGAGGGCATATTTACGCTACCTGAAATTGATGAGTGCTGACCATACGTGCCATCGGTAACTGTATCTATAAAGCTGATAACCTCACTTGGGTTTGTATATACAGGATAAAAGAGTATTGGCTTTCCTATGTAGCTTTCTTGGTTATCATCTACACTATAACCCCATTGTATATCTGTTTGACTTTCTGTATCTAAATCAACAAGTCTTTCGTATTTAAGGTGTCCGAATGGTGCTACTACGCTATAAAGACCACCATCCACTATATTGCCATCATCGTCTGTTTGGCTGTAATTAGTTTTTGCCCACTCTTGATTAAATAGTTGATTATGCGTAGCAGCTAAAAATGTATCTGTATCTTCATAACTAAACGACACCTCTCTATAAGGTAGTGATGCATTAACTTGGCTGCTGTTTACATCTACAAACTCACTTATATCGTATGCTGTGCTTACTGACTTTTTGTTTGCATAAAAGTTATCTAAGGTGTCAACGTATATCGTGCCATTATTCTCTACAAAAGTTGTGAGGTTAAACATTTTAAACAATCCTGTCAAAAAGTCTATTACCTTAATTTCAGGTATCTGTTCAGTAATTACAAACTCAAAATCAGCAGGGGCAGAAAACGAACCTGTATCATAACTTTCAATAGATGTTAAATTATATGTTATTTCATATTCAATACTTGTAAAACTTAATGCACTTGTGTAGGTTAATGTTGCTGAGTATTGCGCATCATCTTGAACGTATGAATATAAATTTATGCTTTTAGTTGTGGACGTGATTCCCGATTCAGCATATATCTCTGTGCCATTACGAGTTATAGATATATCGTATGGTGTTGATGCAGTACGTGTTAAAGATAAAGTAAAATTGTTTACTAAATTAGCGTCTGTTATTAATAGTGTAGATGAGTTTATAATTTCAGACACGCCCCCTGATGCTGTTGACCATCCATTAATAAGTTTAGTTGATTGGTCTAATTGACCACCACTTGAAACTACGCCTTTTTTTCTATGTAACCACATAAACAAATCATAGTAAACATCGTTTGAAGTACTAAAGAAATCTGTGCTAAAGTTTATGTCATATCTGCTCTCAATAGCTTGTACAATCTTATTAACTCTAAGTGCGTATTTTAATTCGTTCCATGCAAGACCATGATTATGCGACCCACCACCTGTGTGATTGAATAGATTGCCTGTGTTGGGTGTGTTATCCCCACTATCGTAGGTAAGTCTTTTTGTGTGAGTGATAATAGGTACTACTACATCGTTTGATGCAGGATCTCTTTGTAATGCAGTTTTTATGTTTGCAGGAGCAAAGATTTCATTTAAGCTATTAAGACTTGTAAGTGCGTTTAACTTATCTTCCCCTAATAGGTCTTTAAGCGTTACTGTGTTACCAAAGAACGTAATACGATACGACTTAGGTCTGCGATTCTTTAAATCTACACCTTCTAACTTAATCTTACCTTTTTTAAATGGTAGGTAGTTTAATTCAAGTGTGGCATCTTTTTTTGTTCTCGCATCAAAGCCCCCTGTAATATCAAAGTTATAATAGTGTTTAAATATCTTGTTGTTAGTCTTAGAAGCAGGTAGAGTAAACGTCTTTGTGAATTCTGTAAATACCTTATCAATATCCTTTACGTTTTGGATAGACTGAGTGATGCTTACAGATTCATCCTTAAACATATCTACTCTATCTGTGTTTTTACCTATTATCACATATTGAGCTTGTTGATCGCCTTGTCCATATATAGTGTTAGATAATGTAAGTTTAGTTTCACTATCTACGCTTACGATGGTAGCAGTAAAGACCTCGTTAAATTCATTTGTGTTAGTTATCTGATAACCTTGTTTTACACCTGAGCTTATAAAGGTTGCATTACTATCATTTAGCTCTGTACTAACCTGTTGGGTTTGTTGTGTAAAACCACCCAACCTTAAAACTATTTCACTTATATATAATTGAATGCTCTGCACTATCTAATGTTGTTTATCTTATCAAAAGCGTGTTCAAAATCTACTGTATAGTTTGCAAGTTTATCGTTAACACTTGTCTTGTATGTTATTGATTTAGTTAATGGGATAACAGGTATTACTTTCTCTTCTGTTTCTGTTATCTCTGTGTACCACACTTGCTCACTTATTAGCAGTTCCTCTAAGACAGCGTTGTGATCGTCATTAACGTATCCTGTGTTCATTGTAATTCTATCCTTACCCTGTGCTAAGAACGCTTGTTGTTGGTGTTTATATGTTTTATAGCTTAGAGTAGATTGGTGGAATATAGATGCCTTAAACTGCTCAGATGTTACATTTGTGGATTCTACTGACTTCTTAAAGAACCACAAGTCTTGTAAAGCACCAAACTTATTAACGAATGTAACTTTGTAGGGTTCGTACTTACACTCATAGATAGTATTGATTTTAACAACCTCTATACCTGCATCTGTGTTTACGATAACCTCATCTACTTCGCCTACATTATAATTACTTAAAAATCGTTCTAAGCAGTCGCTATCCTCTAATGTGCCACTATCGTTTATAACTCGTTCCCTGTATGTATCGTTATCATCTAAACCACTAACTGTAACATAGTCTATCTGTCCGTTTGTGTTAGTAGAGTTGCTTATTGCTTGGGTGCGTTTCTCTTCTCCTTTGTATAAGAATGTAACTGAGTTTGTATCTTCTGTAAATACAGGGATTCGTACGTTATCGTAATTTAATCTGAATATAGTGTTGTTTGATAGTAGCAATCCTCTTGACAGCTGAGGATTTGTACCCTCGTGAAAGTAGCCATAACCATCAAAAGCAATGTAGTCTGTATTGCTCGTACCTACGCTTGAACCCCCGCCATCAACAGCATTGTACATTGTTATATCAGATTCTACCCATACTGTTTGGCTGTCATATTCGCCATCAAACTCTATATCAAGATAATCTCTTACAAGTTCGCTGATTTCAAACACTACATAGTTATTTGAGTCTATTTCGTTTTTTGTGATTGTGTATTGAGGGGAAGCAGGTTTGTTAGTTCCTAATACACCTGTATAGATGTATAGCTGCATTGTAGCACTCGCCAAACTGCTATTAGTCGGTTGAATGTAAAAGGGGCTTCTTACGTTTATCTTTGTTGCCATTATATTAAGTTTTCTAAGTCGATAGCAAATTGTTCTTGTAATTCTTTTGGTAGATTTTTAAATGATTTTTCAAAAGGTTTAGTAAAAAATAGAGATGGCTTTATACCATAGTTCTTTACAATCGTAGCAAGTGCAAACCCTGTCTGCTTGTAACTTAAAAACCTACCTTTTTTATCTCTAAACTGTATGCGCTTTGCAGATGCCCAATTACTAAACGTACCTGTCTTACTTTCTAACCCAATAAGATTAGAGGATTGTTTGTAACTAAATCCACTTAAAGACTTACCACCCTTGACACCTTTAACACCACGATCTTGAAACATACCGTAATCTTCCATCTCAAAGTAAAGTCTAAAACCCTGACTTACTTCCTCTAAAGTAAACCCAATAGAATCGTACAGCTCTTTGGATATATTCTTTTTGCCTTTAGTAAGGTTTGTGCGTGATTGCTGCACGACATACTTACCAAACGCTCTAAGAGCTTTCTGTGTTTCTTTTAGCTGCATATATTAATATCGTTTTGAATTAATACATCAAACGTACAAGCAAACCCTGCTACCTGATTCTCAAACCTATCGTAAAAAGGTTCGCAAGATGGATCGCCATCTAATTGATATTTAGTTGTGTATAATGCACCCCCTCTAAGTACACCTATCAATTTGTTGATTACAGCAAGTTGTGTGTTTAGTACATCGTGTTCGTTATTGTTGCCCCTAAAGATGTCTGTTGTTTCGTCTTTGCTTTGGTCAACTATATCCATAGCAAGGATAGATATACTAAATCGTAATACTTGCTCTTCTATTGTTACGTTGTTTACAATGATATGGCATAGAGGAAATATAGTCTGCTTAGACAGGTCAATATCTGTTATATCCCCTGTGGTTACTGTGTTTACGTTTACATCGTTTAACAGTTGGTCTTTTATTGTTTCTGTGATTTGATAAAAACCTCTTACACCTTGATTAGCCATTGAATTTACTTTTTATTTGTCTTGCTTCTAACTCTGCTTTGTCTTTCATAAAACTTAGGGCATATAAACACTGATGAGCATTTAGTTTAGTGATATTTTCAAATCGTCCAATATCCCCCTGAGCGAGTGCGTAAAGTGATTGATACCACCCCCATTTTCGTCCGAAATTAGATGCAGAGCTAAGTTCATCTCCTCGTTCCCCAAATAGTTCAGCATAGCTTTCGATAAGTCCATCCCTAAATTGTAAAAAAAAACAATAGAACCTAAGACTGCACTCATAGGCATATCTTTCATCTGCTCTGCGTTATCTACGCTATAATCCTCTACGTTGTACTTATCGCCATACTGACTCGTAATTGGTCTGTATAGAACATTCATAGCCCTGTGCATATTATCCCAATCGCCTATAAACGTATCTAAGTCTATATATTCGCCAAAGCTCATATCATCTAACTTAGGTAAAAACCCATACTGCGTGCCTTTCATCTTAAACATAGTTTGCAATTTAGGTGTGTTGTTTAGCATCTCAGTTAATATTTGCACTATGCTGTTAATGTCAGTAGCCCTCATCAGTAAGACGTGATCTCCACGTATCCCACAAAAGATTTCTATCATCTTAACAGCTAAAAACTTCTCGTCCTCGTTTTTGTCTTGTATCTTAAGATATCTCTGATATTGGTCTAAGGTTATCTCATTAAGCGATTCAGGGATTTCTATATCTACTTTCATAATTATATATCGTAAAAAAAAATGATTTTAGCGAATAGCATACTTGCCCCTATTAGGGTTTTGCAGTTGGTATCCTACGCTATAACGGATTGCATCAATAAGGTGGTTGTAAGCATCTATTGGTGTGTTAGACTTACGCTCTAACCATCTGTAATT
>Ga0208666_1001529_pt1 | contig 10168 bp, 5 predicted proteins | sample 5B_taG_FD_184078 | JGI IMG/M metagenome (GOLD analysis project Ga0208666, IMG submission 184078) | Marine viral communities from the Subarctic Pacific Ocean - 5B_ETSP_OMZ_AT15132_CsCl metaG (SPAdes) (version 2) | ecosystem: Environmental > Aquatic > Marine > Oceanic | place: Pacific Ocean...
TTTATTGATTTCTGCTCCCAATTCTTGTCCTTGTTGAATAACAGATTGGAGGTGCTGTTGCTGTTCAGTCATTTCAGTAAGTATTTGTAGACTCTACGTATTTATTATAGCACGAAAGAGTCAGATGTAAAGGAAACCGTATCTTACATTCCATTCTCAGATTGCATTTGTGCTAAAAAAGCATCATAATCTATTTCATATAATTCATTTGTTTCGGGAGAATATTCCCAAAAAATTTGAGTGTCTTCCTCGACATCTTTATCAATAAATGAATCATATTCTAATCCCATATTAGATACACAAAGCAGCATGTTTTCAGAATTTTCATAATGATGTACGGGAAATGAAAATTTAACAGAATTATCTTTAATGAAAAATCTGTATTTTATTATTGGAGTATTTGTAATTGGTCTAGACATTTTAATTTACCAGGTTCTGTAATTAGGTGCCATTGTTAAATTGGAATCAGAGACTCCAAACAAGTGGAGCATACCTCCATTACTATTGCAATATGTATTCGCTTCCGCTTGTGTTTTTCCACTTCCAGTTACACCCAAGCTGCAACCCGCTAATACACCAAGATACCATCTCATAGTTCGATATGTTCCACTATGACTGACAGTACAATCATATCTATATACGTTTTGTCCGGCATGAGTTCCACTTCCTGTTTGTGTCTGTGTCGTACTTACACTACCTCCCTGTCCTCCACTAAGAATGGTATTGACAGTTGTTCCTTGGAGGTATCTCTGTGCAAAACCACCAATATAAGCGGCTTCCTGACAGAATAAAACAAATTTACCATACTGTCCCCAGTGTCCGGAATCATACCAACTAAACATATGTGAACTATATCCAGCATTGCCTGTTGATGTCTGTGCCAAGTAAAATACTGCATTACATCCATATGGGAAATAATCACCCATATATCCCAATTGGTGAGGTCTATATGCCATAGAGACGTGCATCGCCCCTGTAGCAAATCTACGGGGATTAGTTACACCACCATCATTTATAGTAAGAGCTACCGCTGATGAAGATGTGCCAGATGGTTTAGTGCTAATATTAATATCAGCACCTGCTTGGGTTGCCCCCATATAGATGTTGGCATCATTTCTTATTCTATAAGCTTCAAAACATGCTGCAGCATCATATCCAATTCTAAGAATTGCTTTATCTGAATTATCACCAGATGATTTGAGAATATTAACCGCAGCATCATTACTACTAACAGTATTAGAAACTGTTAATTGTCCAGTCGATCCCATGGTCAGTCTCTGGTTCCAACCAGCAGAACTATATGAACTACCACTAGCGGTATATAACTTAAACTCAGATGCACTAGCACCTGCTTCCAACAATACTCTAGGTTGAGTTACACCACCAAGACTAATTGAAGCACCAGTATTATCTTTAATAGCAGCAATCGACATACCAGATGCTGTTTGAGCAACTAATCTTGCTTGGGTTGGGTCTGCATTACCTATTCCCAAATGACCATTAGATTTTAGGCGCATCTTCTCACTGCCAGTCACTTCCCAAGTAAATATACCTGTGGAATGACTTCTTAAGAAACTGCCTGATGTGTTACCCCTTACATATATTCCAGCATTGCCAGTTCCCACATTAGTAAGATACATGAACTGGTCACCACCTTCCAGCATTATATTGCCGCCAACATTCAGTTTTTCTGAAGGTGCCGTGTCGTTGATACCAACATTACCAGCATTGGTTATTTTCATCTTTACAGAATAACCTGATGCACCAGTAGCAAATGCAAGATCTCCGGTTGCCCCAGATGATATTCCAAAGTCGTCGTCGTTTAATCCGGTAACAGCCCAAGCACCCGTTCCAATATATCCATAAGTATTTGATGTACCTCTATGGAATCCCATACCAACATTACCGCTGTCGTTATTCAGTCCAAGAGTTCCAGATATTAGGACTTGTCTACCAAAAGCAGATGTATCACCGTAGTTACCACCAATTGCAATCTTACCATCAGAAGCTATACGAAGTCTTTGATTTAAATCTGAACCATTTCCACCAGTAAGAAAAACTAGATCACCTCTACCACCACTAGTGCCCTGAACATCCATACACATTGCAGCATGTGCATTCCATCCATTGTGTGTGGCACCGTGAAATAGAAGTTTAGTTATAGTGCCTTGTGGATTAGAAACACCAGTACCAGCATATGCACCGTTATGAAGTCTTGCTGTAAAATTGTCAGTTCCTGTTAAGTCTACAATAGATGGTCCAGCATCATTCCTAACACTTAATCCCATATTATTGGTGCTAGCAGAATTACCACCAGAACTACCAGCGTTGTGGAATGAAAACCTACCTTGAGATGCCGAACTTTCTCCAGCTAAAATTGCACCAGCAGAAGTTATACTAAATTTTTCTACACTATCTACTGCACTACTAGAACTACTAGCACCATTAGTATAAAATTTAAATGCACCTGAGGTAGATCTTAAACGAGTAGAACCAGCAGTATCTGCTTGAACAATATCAACATTCAGATCTCCACTTTCAAGGAATAATAGATTATTGCTAGTAGATTCATATGCATGTAGTATTCTTTGTGGAGCAGCAGTTCCGATACCAACTTTACCACTTGAATTTATACGAAATTTTTCACTACCACCAGATATTATATTTACACTTGCAGTATCAAATTCAAATCCATAATTTCCACCAGCATCAGCAATTTTTGATTTACCTGATGATGGATGAGAAACAAATACTGTGGCGTTTACAGCATCAGTAAATCTAGCACTAACTTCTCCTGCAGGACCTTTTACATGTAAGGCACTTAGTGGCGCATTAGTTCCGATGCCAACATTACCACCAGTGAAGAAAGTTGCTTGGCCTGCAGAGATTCTTACTTTCTGAGCATCAGAAGAATTGTATAAAGATAGTTCTGCATTGGCAGAATTACCCATCTCACCAAATAAATAACGATTACCTCCATCTGGTGCTTTAAAAGTAATAGAACCACTAGTAAATCTTGCGTTCTCAGCACCACCAGTTTCTACCGTAACTGTATCAGCAGCAGGGAATCTAATTGCAGTATTTGTATTACCAGTATGGACAATCTTATCTGCTATTGAAAAATCACCAGTAGCACCTGATGCATTTGATGCAGTTCCAGTTAGATTTCCAATAAAAGTCGTAGCAGTTATAATACCAGTAGCATTAACATTATTGATTTCAAAACCTTGACTATGTAAATTTTGAGTATGGAATTGTAATCCTTGAGTATGTCCAAGTGTAAGCGCAGTACCAACTTTGACTACATTAGTTGAACCATTAAGCGTTAATGAAGATGTACCAACAGTAAGAATACCAGTTATTCTTGAGTTACCCTCAACAACAAGAGCAGTAGTTGCCGTTCCTGTTAGGACTCTTATACCGGACCTAGCAGTTATAAGACCAACTGAATCAATATTCGTTACATCATCATAAGTTAATGTTCCGCCAATTGTAACATTTCCCGTAAAAGTAGCAGCAACACCTGTTAAATTATTTAAATTTATATCAGCAAGTGTCGAGATACCACTAGTGGTAATTTGACTTAGATTAGTTAACGCCATTTATCACCGGATTTTTAGTTATTTATCGCATCCTTTACGTTGATAGGTGTATTATCAATAACTGTTTGTGCTGCTGCTCTTTCTTCCATATCCTTGATAACTCTTGGGTCATCAGCAGGAAGTGCTTCGATATATTGTTTTGTTTCTCTTGTATAATAAACACCATTGTTTAAGAATTCGTCAACAACTCTTTCTTGTGTTACATCTAATCTACGCTGTTCAAGTCTTTCAACTGCTTCTACATATTCTCTCAGTTGTTGATTGAATCTGTAATTCTCAACATCAGTATATAACCATTCAGGAAGAGGACCAATATCCGTGCGTCCTGTGATTGCTTTTGGATACCTATCTTTGATTTCTTTGATATCTTTCTTCCAAGCAGCAACACCACTATGGTAAATCTTATCTAATTGGTCTTCAATTGATGGATACTCTGGTACTCTCAACTCTGCATAAGAAGGTTGAATATCACTAGGACCTTCTACGATATCAAATCCTTGTTCAGCAACATTTTTAATGAATTGTTGGTAGTCAGAATTCTCTGGATTTATTGGGAAACTGATATTTAATTCTGATGATAGAATTAAGTTATCGGATATTTTATATTTTGCCATTTTTTATAACTCCGCATTAAATGCAAAACCTTCAGTAGTTTGACCTCGATGGTATCCTCCACTAGGAAGATTAGTGTTACCATTATCTGTCGCATAATATTGAAAAGTCCATTGAGTAGTAGACGCAAGTGCCCTTACTTCTCTGCTAAGGGATCCAGACGCATTCCATTTATCATATGATGTTGTTACAGTTGTTGGTGACATCGATGGTGCAGTTCTCATTGGAACTGGGAATGGAAATGATGGTAATTGATTTCCAGAAGATAATGATACATTGGGATATGCATTTACTAAATTAAAAGCTGCGTTAAATTTTTGATAATACCTCTGACATAGTGCAAGTTCTTCACCATAAGAACGATATTCAAAATCAGTGGCGTTTTTACCAACCTCTAATTGAATTCCAGTGATATACCAAGTAGCACCACTAGTTGCTAAAAGATTTACGTGAGTTGTTGGTGCAATATCGCCAACACCATTCCATTGATGGGGTGGTCCTGTATATGTACTCCCACTCAATTGAGTGAATGCTACAGCAATTCCTCTACCAGTACCAGCTTCCCAAGTTCCATCAGGACATCCAGGAATAGTTATAGATTTATGTTCCCAAGTATCAGCAGAATTTATTGAATAATCAAATGGAAAACATCTATTGAAATTATTATTCCATAACGAACCACCATGAGTTCCAGTGATAGAAGACCTTACCCAAAAAGATAATGTAACCGTTTTTGCATTTGATGATCCCCAATTAAGATGATTAATATTATTTCCTTCAATAATATGTCTAAAATAATGATAATCACCAGCTGCGATTGAAGTATCGGTGGTTGTCACTGTGAGTTTCATTGAATTATAAAATCCTGGTGGAGAATCCGTCACTTGCTGAGCAGTCATCTGACCACTGGTCCCTGTATCCCATCTGAAACGGTCTATTAAATAACCACCATTAGCAATATTTGTTGAAGTGGTTCCAACTCTCTGCGATATTCTCATATCACCATTGATGACCATATTTTTCCGACCAGCACTCACAAAGTCTCGTGCTTCTTGTGCGGTCTCTGACTTCATCAGTTCAGAACCTTTCAACCCAATTGGTCTTTCAAGTTCTGAGAGTTTTTCTCTGAGATTAAATGGTTGTTTATTAACTCTAACTGTCATTACTGCTCCGCTACAAGTCCATTAGATATTGATATAGCAGTGGTCACCGCCGTTGTTGTATTATTTATCCGGCGTAGTCCCTGGAATTCACTGCGTCCTGATGATGTTCCTGCGTGTAATAAATTGGTAGTATCATCATATGCTAATGCAGTTACAGCATCTGATGAACCATGTAGGGTGCATTTAGCATTCTCTTGGAAGAGATGCTTCTCGTCCTCATACATTTTTTTGATTTGTTCTGCTGTTGGTGCAGTTTTTCCAATTCTAGCGAGAGCAAGAGATCCATTGGTGAATGGTTCTTCGCTATCTCCAGGATTTTTTCCTCTCTTTCTTGCTCCAATTACAAGTTCGGTATTTGCATCTGATAGTGCATTAGAACCAACAGCACCAGTATCAGATCCAACAAATTCACCATCAACATAAAATTCAAATACTTGACCTCTCTTCACCCATGCAGCACAGTGCCAGAAACCATCGGCAGTGTTTACTGGATGAACAACATCATCATAAGTGGTAAAATTATTATGAGATGCCCATCCATGAACATTACCGTTATGAAATCTTATGTTAAATGGTTTACCATAGTCAGATGTTCCATTAGCACCACCTTCATAAGACATTAACATCATAGTACCACTAGTAACAGTTGTTTTATACCATATCATTTCATAAGCATCACCAGTTCCAATATTCATATCAGAATTTGGTGGTTGTCTTAAATGATTGGATGTACTGAAATTACTATAAGCAACCAAGTCTGAACCAGTCGCAATGGCACTCTTGGTGACTGTTCCGTAAACTGCGAGTCCGTTGTTGTTTACACTGCGGTCTTCATCATCAACTGCTCTAATATTGAAGTTACTAATATTTAATGTGATTGCGTTTGCATATACGACTAAAGTTTCATCATCGACGCTTTGAGCCACAAAACTCCCAGTTAATGTCTCTGAACTTCCATTAGTTTTATTCCAATGAGTAAAATTAGTAGCGTTTTCTCCAGCAAGACCATTTAAATGTGCTATTCTGTGTTCGTATCCAGAATCTAATGTTGCGTTATTATCCCAAGTCATTGAAACAACATAAGACTGACCAATAGTTAATCCTCTCAGATCAAGACTGACATATCCATTAGCAGATGAAGCATTATCAACCATCTGCCAGGCAGTATCACCACTATCATAAGTATGTGATGTAAGTCTATTGGTGCCACCATTCAGCACGTTGCTGGCAAGGTTCGTATTAGCAGTCAAAGACTCAACAGTTGTATCAGACAGGAAAGCACCTTTGATATCTCCGTGCATATATCCAGTATTATAATCTTTGGTTACATAAGCAACCATTCCATTTGTTGAAGGTGATGTTCCATCTGCATGATCGATTATAGTTAATCCAATAGGAGAACCATATGCGTGATTACTAAAGAAATTTCCTTTGGTATTTGATGGAAATAATGCAGGAGTTGAGTTTGGTCCATAACTCGGAGAACTAGTTATATCTGCTGATGGCACTGCAAAATAACGAAGTAAGTCATAAGTAACACCTCCTGGATTTTCAACAGCAAAAATTAGATTATCTGATGTAAAATCGACAGATGAATATGGGCGATTAGCAACGTTTAAATCATAAACACTCCCATTATCCTTAATGACACTCACACCACCAGCAGTCGCAACGGCAATGGTGGGAACAGGAAGTCCAGTAGCATCATCAATAGGTGCGTTTGGTAGCACGGTCATTGCTACATCTTTAGTATTTTCTGAAACAAGAGCAGGTAAAACATTTCCCCCACTTGAATTACTATAGTTATTAGAGGAATAATCATCTCTGGACGCAATACCAGGACCTCTCCAGTAACCTTCAGAGTTATTAGAAGATCCTATTGCTCTATACGATCTGGCAGTATCAGATACAAAATAAATTTTTACTAATCCCCCATAAGTACTTGCATTAGTTATTGCAATAATACCATTTTTTGCGGCAAGTGCCCGTGATGCATCACCTCTGAGCATTCGTTGTTGTCCATTTATCGTTGTCCATTTCATCCACATCGGAAGATCTGGATCATCTCCATCATAGATTGTTAGTACGTCGTTTTCCGCAACAATAACAGCAACAGCAGGAAACTCTCTTCTAGTTCCTCTTCTCAATGTTCCTAAAGTCTCATTATACCAAGAAGTATTCTGAGTTCTCTTTCTCCAGGCACCACCATCAGAGTCTTTACGAGTATCATACACAAAGATAGCAGAAGCAGTATCAGCAATCTCAGAGTTAATCTGTGAAAGATTTTTAAGGTCTAAGTTCTTTATAGAAGCATGTTCTGGGTCTTGATATGCCAATCCACCCAACATACTGTTGGTGGGCACCTGACTTAAACCAATTCCGACAAGATTAGGCATTGCTTATGATACTCCTTATATCCTTATTTATTGTGCTGTGAGACCCTGTAATTGAGCATCAGGCAGTCTCTTATTATAGTATTTGAATTGTCTGATATGTCCAGTGGTCATACCATTAGCATAATATTGTCCAAATCTTACTCTATCAATAAGACTACTTATTCCTCCACTGTTATCTGTTAATGGAGTGCCACCATCAACAACAGAAGAAAAATCATTCAATTTATAAGCAAAAGATTGCCTAAACTCTGTATTAGCAGTCATTCCAACATTATGAGTTGTGAATGCTGATGTTGCTCCGCTACTGTTATACCAAGCACTAACATGTCCAGATCCACCGCCACCAGTATTATATCCCATCGCAATAAAACTAGTAGCTGTACTTGAAGTATCTTCAAATACTACTGCTGCTTGGTTACCGGTGGCAATTTCACCAACGTCTGCTGATAACACCAATGTTCCTTCACTTTGATTATAAAAATCTGTGAAATCTGTTCCTGTGATTAGTGGAGTATCTTGGGCACGAGTCACTGCGCTTCCGTTGGTGGGGATATAGGAAGTTAGAAATGGTTTATTTTCAACCTGTGCCCCCCATGCAAGAATCCCACCCGAGGGAATTGAATCAATCCAAATACCAGCTTGTCCACCACTCTGCGTTTCACTAAAACTGAACCGTTGCCAGGTAGTTGTCAAATTGCAAGTGAGAGTCGTGACAGTTGAAACTGGGTCCTTAAATTGACAAGTAGCAGTGCCAGATATGGATCTTAAGTAAATTGATTTTGTGTTATTTGCAGAACTACTCACGGTGCAACCCGTTATAAACACTCCACTATTTGGCGCTGCATCTCCTATAAGTTTTACGGCCGTATTTGTTCCATCAGGGGCGGTGCCTTGATTTAGGGTAATGGATGCATCGGCTTGAACAGTCCAATTAGAAAAAGTTTGACTGTATGTAATTAAATTTGTACTACTTTGCTCAATCAATAACCCAAGACTCTCACCAGTAGTTGGGTCGTGATCAAATCTTGGTACATTATTAGAAGCATACTTTACCAATCCATTTTCATCAGTAAATGTTCCACCACTATCTCTGGTGAAAGTAATTCTGCGGTCTAGTGTTTTCGTTGCCGCAAAGTTAAAGTCTAATGTAGGTCTAATGGATGGGTATTCTTGTGTGACTTCGAGAGCACCAGTTACCTTTGCACCAGTTGCAGTGGTTTCAAATTTCTTGGAGTTATTATAGAAAAGTTCTACTGCTCCATCACCCACAGCTCTTATCATTGTTTCAGAATTAGAACCGTTAGTATCTAAATGTCTGATATTAAGATTTTCACAACAATCAATATACAAAGGAGAAGCTGATGAATTACCTCTTATGAAATTTTCACCGCTTGAGTGGAAAATCTGTAAGTCATCACTAGCACCAGCAACAAACTTACCACCATCAGGAATTCTGACCTTACCATCAGAAGTTATACGAAGTCTTTCTGTTGGTACTGATGCACTATCAGCAGTAGTTGAGAATATTAAACGTCCTGGCATATCATTAGTGCCAGGGGTGCCGTCTACATATCCAGCGATAGCAGCTGCACGGATAAAGTTGGTCCCATCACTACCTAAGAATTGAAGATTTCCTAATCGATCATTGTTTGCAACAACGGTCATTGATCCATCAGTCTCACCGCGGCTTTTCTGCATCTCCATAATTGGACCCGCGTCCGCATCAGCAGTGGCATAGCTAGTGATTATAGTACTGGGGAAATTGTCTCCTGTTCCTACTAATGCAATTTTGTTCCCTGATAAACGATTAGCATTCTTAACTGCTGTATTTGTGCCTACAAGTAACCGACCATCACCATCTATACGAAGTCTTTCAGTAGATCCAGCAACAAAACGAAAACTATCACTGTCCGCTTTATTTCCAATAGTCCACTTATTGGTTCCTTGTTTAGCAAAATATAGATTAGTATTATAGTTACTCTCAGTTGTGTCTAATAAAAGTGCTGAATGTGGAGAAGTACTACTCTTTATTGTTACTCTATAATCAGCACTTGGACTATCAGTTCCGATACCAATATTACCAGCAGAAGTTATACGAACTTTTTCTGAACTACCAATAAAAAATGCAAGAGGTCTAGAAACTGCATTTCCACCTGAACCATTGTGACTTGATCTTATTCTGGCAATATTACTAGCAAAATCCATCGAAATTTTCGATGAATTCGTCATTGCTAAAGAAGTATCTTGCTCAAATATTGCAAACTCTCCATTGTCATCAATTTGAACATTACCACCATTTACCTGAACATTACCACCCTCAGTTATACGAAGTCTTTCAGTAAGAGTCATCGCAGCACCAGCGCCGGATGAGTTTTCTGCTGCATTACTAAAGACT
>Ga0208666_1001538_pt1 | contig 10128 bp, 12 predicted proteins | sample 5B_taG_FD_184078 | JGI IMG/M metagenome (GOLD analysis project Ga0208666, IMG submission 184078) | Marine viral communities from the Subarctic Pacific Ocean - 5B_ETSP_OMZ_AT15132_CsCl metaG (SPAdes) (version 2) | ecosystem: Environmental > Aquatic > Marine > Oceanic | place: Pacific Ocean...
GGCTTTGGGATAATTCTGGGGTGATGTAGTTGATTGGAGAATCTGTTGGTAATGACTCACAGCGGAAGTGGAGTGACTACTCATTCGTCAATGCTCCCTCCGCTGGAAGCAATTTCATACGACAGTATGTCGAGAGGTTCAACACGGTTTCTTACTTCAATGAATATGCGGGGCTGCTGTCGTACTTCTTTGTCTTGGGGCAGTATCTAGCGCCATACATCAGGATACCTATTCACGGAAGCCACATTGATTGCAGGACTCATGTGTATTGGATACAAGAGTCAAGGACCGGCAAGTCAGTAGCATGGGATTTCACAGCGAAACTTCTCAGGGCATTGGAAATCAATGCTGAGTCCTTTACTGCTGGTTCTGATGCCAAGTTGATAGGAACGGTTGAGAAGATACCAATCATAGGAGAGAATGGGAAGCCGACTGGTGAGCATGATGTGGAAGTCATACCCGGACTTCTCAATGGATACAAGACTCTTCTCTTTGACGAGGCGAGCGTCCTCCTCAACGATCAAAAAGCATATTTCAGCGATAAGATTCTCTATCTCCAACAAGCCATGGCTCCATTAGGCAGTGAGACAAACGTGCTTGTCAAGCATCTTGTGAGCGGCTCGGTACACACTCCATCGGGAGTATCTCTATGGATGACCACATTCCCTCCAAAGGATATCATGTCTCACGTTCTTGAGAAGGGATTCTTCCAAAGAGTATTCCTCTTCCAAAACAGCGTCAGCATAGAGACGAGGCAGACTACCAGCGAGCATAGGATGAGTGGGGCATACGTCCCTGTGCCTGATAAGATATGGTCGTATGACGATCTTGCTGCCTCAATCAGGCAGACTGGCGACATCATCCGTGGCAGGATTCTCAAGGCAGCGGAAATGAGTGAGGAGGATTACGCCAAACTCAGCGATGTGGAGAAGGAGAGGTTGGCGATAAAACACAGATATGATGTGTTTCAGGTGTCTGCTAACTTCTATCCTGCATTGCTCAATGCAGTGGATGACTATTACGCTTTAGTGAAGCAGGTAAGAAATGAAAACATAAGAGAGACAGCCATGTCGTTCCTCCCGAATGTCGAGAATTACACATTGATATTCACCAACTTGATTGCTGCTACCATGGGTTCAACCAAGTTGACCAGCGATCATGTCATGATGGCAACTGAGATTATCTTCGACAATCTGAACAACCTGTTCATGTGGCTTGAGGATAAGGAATCATACAGGGAAGCCAAGAAGACTGAAGGGAACCTGAAGAAGTGGAAGGTGGCATGGAAGAAGTGTCACAAGATGGTCAACAACAGAGTGAACAGGGAAGTCGTTAGAAAGAGCCAGATTACAGATATCTATGCAAAGCAGACGGGGATAAACGTCAGAACGGCCAGAAGGAAGATAGATGACATGATAAAGAGCGGAGTGGTCAAAACCGTCAAAGACGGAAGGCTTGTCTTTGTGTATTTTGAGGTTTGAATATGGATAAGGACTTACATGATTGGATGTTGGCTAACAACGTAGCCACGTTCAAGGTATTCACAACGACAGATCCGACTGGCCTGAAGAACGGGTGGAGATCTTTGTATGACGTGAGCATCGATGCTGTGATATTCTTCGATGGGATAACATTCGTCGTATTTCTAAGTGATAATGCTCCGTTGATTACTACCGTTGTAATAAAACCGATGACAGTTTTAGGGATGGAGGTAAAGCAGCACAGGATGAGTCAATTGCAGTCATGGCTGGACTCCGTGGCAGGAATCAAGTTGGTCGGGTATGGATCGACCAAGTTCGATGGTCCCGTTCTCCTTAGAGATCATTATCTTGACATCAAGCATCAAGATGTCCTGAACATTGTCGGGGAGGCGACCGAGGTTCATTACGGCGACTTCCCAAGGAGGATAGAGTTGCAGGAACTGGCTTATCTGCAAGGGCCATTCTCAAAGACTAGACATGCCTTCTCGTATCTATCAAGCCCTCTTTCTATGATATCCAACTGGAGAAACGGTTGGGTGCGAACAGCCATCAAAGAGTTATGCGGTGAGGTCGAGATGCTTGCAGGCCTATACAAGCATATGATTGTCTCTGAGTCATTGACCATAAGGGATGAGAGAACGCACAGAAAGGTCGAGATACCTTTCAAGTACGATAGGCCCACTGATCGCATAGAAATAGGTCCTCCTCTGGAGGAAGAGTGATGGTGTCCAAGACTCCATACAAGGACAAAGTGAGCCAAGTCTGTCCCAAGTGCTACAACAGGGTCCTCGCCATCAGGATAAACGGATTCTATTCCGGCTCCCGTGACAGGATCTTCCTCTGGGAGTGCCCACTGTGCGAATGCGTCTGGAAGAAGACGAGGCCTAGATTGAAAGTAGTAGGGACAGAAGTTTCAATAAAGGATTGACGACCTAGTGACGGTTGATGTCAGCATTCGACAAGGCTTGGTCTATCGTGAAAGAAGACAAAATGTTTGCACCGGGATTCTTTGACCGGGAGAGGAACATGAAGCGTCAGGCTACAAAAGGGACAGAATGCAAGGAATGTGGTATGCCGAAGAGGACATCCACGAACATGATGATGCTTTCTGACGATGAAATGTGTAATTGTGAGGTGTGATGAATGTCAACATTCGATAAGGCTTGGGCTATCGTAAAAGGCGATGATGAGGACTACGGCCCTACAAATCCTCAACATACCTGTGCTATGTGTGGGCATGAATGGTCCGATGATGATGGGATGCCCTGTCGTTGTGATGAGGATGAGTGATTAAGATGACAGCATTCAATGAAGCATGGAGCATATGTAAGGAGGTTAGGGACAGTGCAGGTCCCATGGAACCTGCTGAGTATGAGCAGATATGGCATGACGGAGATTCATGTGCTTGCAACACCACTGATGAAGATGCTCAGGGAGCCATCAGTGAATATCTTTCAATGAATCCCGGCATGAAGGAGTCGGATCTGGGAACGGATGACTATTTCGATGATGTTTTACGCCCTGCTGGATATAGAAGGGATTCCAAGTGGATGAAACACGGGCCTCATTACTTACCAGATGTAAATGGGATTTATGCGTCTTGTGGACATTGCGGTGCGAGCAGCATTTACGACATCAGATCTGGCAATTTTGATATTAATTAGGTGAAAACATGACAGCATTCGACGCAGCATGGGAGATAGTGAAAGGGGACAATGTTCCCACTAACCCGTCCCTATGGTCGCAGGCCAAGTCAAAGGCTCGCTCTAAATTCGATGTATATCCCTCTGCTTATGCCAACGGTTGGGCTGCTAAATGGTACAAGTCCAAAGGCGGCGGTTGGAAGAAGAAGGGCAAGGGCAAGAAATGAGTATTTTCGATTCCGCTTGGAACATAGCAAAGAGTGGTTTCAAGAAGATGAAAGGGGTGCATTTCACTCTTCCAAGGGGTGAGATGAAAGTTCTTCAGGCTGAAGACGAGGATTACAAGAGAGGCGTTCTTGTCGAATTGTTGAAGGATGGAGGGTACGAAGTTGCTTATTGGTATGACAAGTTTGAGGTTTTTCCAGTTGAGGTTATAGTCGATGGCAAGTCGATAAAGAAAGACGGTAGGAAAGTCATATTGAAATTCCATCCCAAGTTGGAAGAGGCAAGGGGAAAATCAAAGGATCAGATCAGAGATGCTCAAAAAGATCTGAAAGAATCGGATGGTAAAAAGGATGATTGAAAGGCCAGTATCGGATATCATCTCCAAGGATCTTAGAAGATGGTTCAAGGAGAAGTGGGTCGATGTATCTCGGAAGGACAAGGATGGCAAGCATCCTCCATGTGGAAGGGATGAGGCCGATAAGGATAGCAAAGGGTATCCCAAGTGCAGGCCTTCTAAGAAAGTGAGTGGCAAGACTCCAAAAACATCGGGAAGCATGAGCGCCAAGGACAAGAAATCGGCTACTAGAAGAAAGAGAAGCAAGCCGCAGGGAGTGGGGGGCAAGCCGACCATGGTGAAATCAACCATCTGCGAATGTGATTCATGCATCATTCTGGCCAAGGCCATGCTCATCAAGGGCAAGAAAAAGGACAAGCCTTTCCATGGATACAACCCGAATAAGCACAGCCGCAAAGGCGGTCTTAACGCTAAGGGACGCGCAGCAGCGAAACGCAAGGAGGGTGCAAACCTCAAACCCCCTGTCACTGAGAAGCCATCGACCTTGAAACCCGGATCGAAGAAGGCCAAGAGGCGAAAATCATTCTGCGCTAGGATGTCCGGCGTTAAGGGGCCGACCAGTAAGGGAGGCAAACTCACACCGAAAGGTGCGGCATTGAAGAGGTGGAACTGTTAGATGGAAGCGTTTGATAGGGCATGGTCATTGCTGAAGGGTAAAAGATGCGAAGCAGGCGCACATCCTCGTTGCACGGGGGAGGCAGATTTTGAAATCGTGGGCGACAACATGGATAGAGTAGGTGGAGGTTATGCTTGCAAAGAATGCATCGAAGCCTATGAGGGAGATGGAGAGGTCCGTCGTTTGGATTGATCGAGGAGATTATATCTATGTCTGATAATGAATTTGAGAGGGCATGGGAGATCATCAGGTCTGATGAGAAGGGCAAGTTCCGTGGATACTCAAAGAACACCATAGAGGGCAGGGCAGAGAAGCAAGGCAAGGCTCGCGCTTGGAACAAGGCAAGAAAGGTGAAGAGGGGCAGAACCAGACTCAGATATTCTAGGAACAAGACCCGTGGAAATGTCAGGCCGAAGATGAGAAGACAACTAGGCGCTGGCGGCAAGAGACAATCTGTCAGCAGATGATTCACTCATGCCCTGCATGAACATAGGTTATCTTGGCGTTGGTCGGTGTCCCGGTATATCCGAGGCTACCATTGATGGTGACGGTCCTGTTAGAGATGGTGAAGTCAGATCCTTGAACTAGGTTCGCTATGAATCTAGGAGTTCCTGTCTTGTATATCATGACCTCAACGAGTTTGGTCGAGGCCTCATCTTGAGATCCGAGCGGCTCAAAGGCAAGAACCACATCAGTGGATGACCCATTGTAAGATGCAGTCTTGATGGATGTCCTGTGGACTGGTGTGATCTGGTATGCTGCCCCGGATTCTGATGGTACGTTCGCGCTCGTCGCTTGATCCGACTGGAAGAACAAGTGAGTCTCTCCCGCACCATTGGGATACGAACCTAGTCCAGTCGGGTCACGGGCGAATACGAATCCCATGTCGGTGATGGGGAGGTTGCCCGTGTTGTTGGTGACGAGGGTGTTGACGGGGCTGGTGGCGGAGTTGCCGGAGTTGATGAGGGCGGATAGCGGCAGGGGCCCCGGACGTAGGAACACGCGCTTGTCGTTCACATTGCCCACAGCGACCCCACTGCTGTATGTGAGTCTGACAGCGGCCAGTACGATGGTCTGCTTGTCGAGGTGGGCCGATGGTGATTGTGGATAGACGCCTGAGCCCGTGTTGACCTCGTTGCCGTATATCATGGCGATCTTGCCCGTTATGGCCGGATCGACATAGACCAGCAGTATCCTCTCGTAGTTGGCCCCGGTCAACGTGGGCAGGGTGCTGGAGTTCTTGGGGAACTTGCCGGTGTGGGACGCGGAGGTGATGTCTAGGGATGCGGACCCTATCGAGTGGAACACCCCATCGAGGAGGACCGTCCCTGCTGCGACGGACAGCGTGGTGGACGAGTGGCTCACGGCGCAATTGCCCACAGTGCTGCTGTTGCGATTGCTGTCATTGATATCGTTAAGTAGGATGGGAACGACACCATTCAGAAGTCCGCGTTCGTTGAAGTTCGTGAGGGTCGGACTGGTCAGTATGTCCTGATCCAGAAGTCCGTCGTCCTGATAACTCTGAGCAGCCCTCTCATGTCCCTCACCTATTGTCGCCATTACCTTACCTCCATCAGAACATCGACCCTGACCTCATTGTTTGATGTCTTGTCGATAGGCATGAACGTGGCCCTGAATGCGGGGGTGTCGAGGGCGGTGTCGCCATGGAGGACGATCTCCTTGAGCGTCTCCGATGATGTCTCGGACGTGGTGAAGACGCCGGACACGGATACGGTCCTGTCGTCTATCTTGGTGACGGATGGTGTGATGGTTATCTGGGGGCTACCCGCTCCCCCGTCCCTGCTGGACGCCTCTCCCCCACTCGACCCCAGCGTCATCCTTGTGACGAGTGTGGATAGGTGATCCGCCAATGCTGACTTGAGGGAGTCGAGAACAGGCATCAGTATTCCTCCATGTCGCTGAGTTGAGTTGTCAAATATCCTCTTCTTTGTGGCTCAGGATATTTTGCCTCATGTTCCAGTAGCGACCTGAGCCTCTTATTTTGATCCTGACCATACTCCGAGATGCCTTCTGGTCCGATCCTGTATGTTTGTTCGGGGAACAAGGGAGGACCACTTACTTGCACCTGACCCTTGCTGCGTTGACCCCTCGCACTTGCAGCAGCCGCTTCATCCAAAGCAGTTTCTAGTGTTTCACGATCTGTGATTCCTGCATCCCTAATTGCTCTAACTAAACTTGCCCTTTCTAACTCATCTAACAGTTCATCCTTGCCAGACTGAAGAAAGGACGATTCAAAGTCTCTTAGAGAATCTGAGAAGTCTCCAACTTCATAATCCATTCTAGGAGGGACCATAATTTCACCATCCCTTACATCTCTCTTGAACTTAGCAGCATCCATCATCGCCCTCCATGTTGGAATGTATTCTCCAGACAGAGGGTCGTATTCAACTGAAGATCGGAACTTATCGCTGTAAAAATCATCTTCAGGGCCTCCCATTTCTCGGTAGTTTGATGTCTCATAACCCCTACTTGAATCGATATCCCATCTATCTCCTGTTCTTGGGTTAATGCTTGGATCACTGTCAAAGGGATACATGAAACTACTAAAGTGAGGGATCCTAGAACCTCTGAATGCCAGATTAGCATCTTCATCGAGATATGATGGTGGTCGCCCGATTGGACTTGGTAATTTGAAATCGACATCTTTGACGAAATCCCAAGCCTTACTGAATACGTTCATTCTCACATCACCTCCTTGAACAGGCTCTTGCTTTGACCGACGGGTTTGGCATAGCCGCCGCTCGCATTGACACCAATGTATCCCAATCCGCCTTGATTCTTTCCTATGACGAAGCCTTGGTTGTTTATGTTTCTGACCAGCATCTTGTATGCGGCTAGGACATGCACCTTGCCGCCTATGGACATCTCCACGACATCCACTATGGAACCGGCATTCTCCTCAAGCGGTTCGCTGTTCCCAGATATCGTCTGCAAGTCAGACAGTATCCCCTCTATGCCCTTTTCGTATTGTGCGATGATGAAGTCGGATGTCAGTGTCGAGTAGTTGTGGAGTGCCTCAAAGACAGCGAAGTCCCCAGATAGGTTGTGGGTGGGGAACTCGACTGAAACTATCTCTCCGGGCTGTATCATGGTCGATCTCAATGCTCCCTTGACTGTGATTACAGGGGCCCCGTTCTCGGTTCTATGGAGTATGTTCTTGGCGAGTCTGTGCGCTTCGGCCTTGGTCTTTATTCCGGGGACTTCTTTCTTTAGAGTCCTTACGAGTTCTGAGTTCGCACCTCTGCTCGCATCTGACTTCATCCTCTCCATGTCCTTGATTATGACGAAGGCTCTCTCATTCGCTGCTGATGAGTCCCCTACTACGATGATCTCGTTCGGCGCGTCTAGCATCTTGCTGACTGTTATGTCCAGTATGCCATTCGCCATGCCGAGGACGTTCCCCTTGTGGTTGAAAGAGTCGGATGAATAGATGAATCCGCCAGATCTCTCGTTGACGAGTTGCTTACCATCTATCTGGCTCAATGAAGATATGACCTCCATGATGTTCAGACCTATGCTCTTTCTAGCAGTGTATGTGGGAGAGTGGTCGTTTATCAGCCTCAGGCTCGGATGAGCGTTCAACGTGTTGCTGACCTCTCTATCCTTGCCAATGAGGTTGGCGCTGGGCGTCACGTTGTACGCGGCTAACTCAGGCGATGCATCGTTCAGCATATGCATGACTGCATCGGATGTCCTTATTCCCACATGGCCCAACTGTCCCAAGATGGCCATTCCCGGAGATATGCCGAAATCAGATAGGCTATCGGCATCTATGTTTCTGAATCTCAATATGGTGGATATGTCATCGCTCTCGACGCCAGCCACTCTGAGTCGAACCCCCGACCTGTCGATAAGATAAGGTGCGAATCTGTCTGAGGTTATCGTCTGTCCGTCGTGCCTCAATGTCGTTATTTGGTCACGAACCGGCCTTATCTTGGCTGTCGTCGCACCATCCTCTATCATAACTGGTCGCTGACTGGTCATGTAGAAGTCAGATGGATCGTACTCAAGCAGCCCTCTGAACGATAGACTGGTCTGTTTCACAGCATCGTTTGTGACATCATAGCGCCTCCATGCGTCAGAAACCTGCTTCATTGCTACAACTGCATTGTCAACGAATGTGGGTGCAATTAGGTGTGGGTGGGTCAGAGCCCTCATATCTGTCAATGCAGACGGAGTTGATACAGTCGTATATCGGGCAACGTAGCCCTTGAGAGATGATATTCCAGTGCTGTTCGTCACACCCGTTATACGGTTTCCAGTCTTCCCGGTATATGCTATCTTACCGGCATTGACCACGAACAGGCTACCGCTGGTAGGGAGCATGGATGCATCTTCCAAGAGAAGCGTCGTGCCGCTGTGTTCAACCACTGTGAATGATGGATATAGCCTTGCAGCAGAGTCATTGTGCTTCCTGCTTATCTCCTCTGGAAGAGTGTGTCTGGCAAAGTCTCCGCCGACTCCTGTACCGTCATTGGCGTATCTGGACTCGGACTGATGTATCGACTCGCCACCACCGGGGTGAGTGGTCTGCGAGTATCTGGGCTCTATCTCTGGGTTGAATGAGCCATCTATGGTCTTCCTAGCGGCGTCCGACTTGAAGAACTGCAACATGGCTGTGGATGGTATCAGATGATAGACGACATCATGCTCATTGGCGTCTGGGTATTCGATTTGGAATGCCCCATCCGCTGTGCTGATGAAGTCCAGAGTCCCTAGATTCATGTCCAGATTAGCCTCAAAGACGCCATATCTGTTGTCCCTAGTCAATACCAGATCCTCGTAGTCGCCGCTCTCAAACTTGACACGGGCTCCATGCACCCATCCATCCTGCAACTGCTGTGATGCGAATCCGAACATCTTCAGAGGCCTCACTAGGCGGACATAGTAATCGACATGCTTCCTTCTTGGATGCGATATCATGCCAGCGCCGGAGTTGCCATCTATCTCCGTTGATATCGATCCATCCTTCGTTCTATTGAGATACGTCTTCCTGAGTATGTATGCCCCACCCCATGAAGGTAAATCCGCTGAACCTCTAACAGACCATGTGTCTTTGGCATACTCCTCCGCTGTGACAGCCAGTGATGATCCACCTTTCGATGCATTGGTGTCAGGGCTCCACACTGGTTTGGTGTGTTGGCCGGAGATGGTCTGGGAGGTGGGGGACGAGGGGTCGAGGGTCATGCCCTTGGTCGTGAATCTGGTGTTTATCGTCCATGATGGCGTCACAGGGAACTGCTGCCCGATGCCGAGGTCGCTGTTGAGAGAGTATGCCTTAGTGCCCACAACGGCATACTCCACGTTGGCGTTGCTGCTCCTCTCGCTCTCTGTCTCAATCACTAGACCGAGCCTCGGTTCGCTTCTCCCTTGCACGTTCCTGTGGTCCGCTATCTCTGACAGGGGGATGGGCGTCAGCGAGTTGATCGTGCTGTTGGTGTGGGAGCCCTGCCCCCATCCGCTGGTGGGGTAGTGCGTGTTGGAAGACGAGTGATCGACTGCCGATGCGTTGACGTGCAGCGCATTGCCCCTTAGATGGAAGAAGCCGCCAGAGATGCCGAAGTTCGTGGAACTGACCGATGCCTTAGAGTTGGCTTGGCTGTATGATGAGGACCCTGTGTATTGAATCAGGTCGATATATGGGTCTGATCCCTTGTTCAGAGGTATTCCCTTCAACGGCTGATTGGCGGTGGCATTCGGGTCCGCTATCGGCTCCCATGCACCAGATGCCAATGCCGTGGGCGTCACCAAACCTAGAGACTGATTCTTCAGTTTCGCACCAAAACC
>Ga0208666_1001547_pt1 | contig 10099 bp, 8 predicted proteins | sample 5B_taG_FD_184078 | JGI IMG/M metagenome (GOLD analysis project Ga0208666, IMG submission 184078) | Marine viral communities from the Subarctic Pacific Ocean - 5B_ETSP_OMZ_AT15132_CsCl metaG (SPAdes) (version 2) | ecosystem: Environmental > Aquatic > Marine > Oceanic | place: Pacific Ocean...
AGTGTAGTATTTTCAGGATATCTATGCCTGCTCAACAATATAAGTGTATTTAAATTATGGCAATATCAAGAATGCAAGAACCCAGACAATTATACGGACTAGGAAGTTTAGTTAAATCAATAGGTAAAACAGTTAAAAAAGTTGTTAAATCTGATTTAGGTAAAGCTGCCCTATTAGCAGCTGGTGGATATTATTTAGGTGGAGGTAGTCTTTTAGGAGCACAAAGAGCTGGTATGTCTGGATTTAAATTTGCAAATTTACCTGGATTTACTGGAGCTAAAAATTTACTGATGGGTAAACCATTAGGATTTAAAACAGCAGGAGATGCCGTAGCTAGAAGTGGTGGTATTTTGGATATAGGTAAAAAATTTCTTGGAAGCACTGCAGGTCAAGTAGGCATTGGTACAGTTTTAAGCGCACTTGCTGCTGGCGGCATGGACCAAGAAGAAATAACAGAGATTAAAAACGATCCAGAAAAATTAAGAATGTATTTAAAAGATTATTACAGTAAAACAAATCCAGATGCATCAGGTGCTGAGATAGAAGAGTTTGTAAGAATTAATAGTGCTGTAGGTGGTAGAGTTGGTTTTGCTGATGGTAAAAATATGAAAATGGCTTCCATGGATGAAAATGAAAAAGAGTTGATGAGACTTGTAGAAGAGTTTATGGAGAGAGGTTTTAGTCAGCAAGAAGCAATTGAAGAAGCTAAAGATACACTTGAAAGAAAATCTATAGCTGTAGGTGGTAGAGTTGGTTTAGAATCTGGTACACCTAAAAAAGGATTAGAGTCTTTAACAAAAGAAGATATGGAAAAATTTATATTAAAAATGCCTGGTAAAATTGAATATGATAAAGATGGTAATCCTATAAAACGTGAAATTCCAAAAATAAAAGGGCCTTATAAATATGATCCAGACAGAGAAATACCAACACGTCTTTTAAGAAACAAATCAGCTATGGGTGGATTACAATCTATGCCTATGGGTCAAATGAGAAGAAATAAAGCTGGTACTATAGAACGAGATTATAGAGAAACTGGTGGATTTGTACCAGTTGGTATAAAAGAAAAAGCAGATGACGTACCTGCTATGTTAAGTAAAAACGAATTTGTAATGACAGCAGATGCTGTTAGAGGAATAGGTGATGGCAACATTGAAAAAGGTGCCCAAAGATTATATGATCAAATGAAACAAGCAGAAAAGAGAGTAGTATAATGGCAGAAGTAACACAAACAAGGGTATTACCACCGGAGTTTATAGAAGCAGCAGGTAAAGTTTATTTAGGTGATCTTGCAAAAGCCACTGGTGGATATAAAACAGCTGATCTATCAAAAGCTTTTGGTGATCAATTTGTAGCCGGTCAAAATCAATTACAAAAAGATGCACAAGCATTAGCCCAATCAGGTATAGGTGCATATCAACCTTTTTTAAATCAAGCTGCAGCTGCACAAACAACAGCTGGTGGTTTAACAGGACCTCAAGCTTACCAACAGTTTATGTCTCCATACCAACAAGATGTTATTAGTGAGACGTTAAGAGAATTTGATGTGCAAGCACAAAAAGGAATTCCAAGTATTGCAGCTCAAGCTGTAAGTAAAGGTGTTCTTGGTGGAGGTCGTGAAGGAGTTATGAGATCAGAGTATCAGACAACAAGCGACAGGAACCGAGCAGCATTACAAGCACAATTATTAGCTCAAGGTTTTGGTCAAGCTCAACAAGCTGCTCAACAAGCATTCATGAATCAACAAACTTTAGGTAACCAACAATTAAATTTAGCTGGTCAGCAACAAGCTTTCTTAGGTCAAGATGTTGGAGCTTTATCAACTCTTGGTGCACAGAACCAAGCTCAACAACAAGCAGAATTAGCGGCACAACAACAGTTAGCTCAACAACAGTTACAACAACCTTTAACAGCTGCACAGCAGTATGGTCAAGGTGTTACAAGTTTGATAGCTGGATACCCAGGTCAAACAACTCAAGTTACTGCACCTAGTCCTAGTCCTATAATGACAGCAATAGGAGCTGGTGGAACATTAGCTGGTATATACAGAGCATTTAATCAACCCTATTCAAAAAACCCGGTTAGTTAAATATGAGAACTTTTAGAAGACCTATGTTTAGAAAAGGCGGTAATGTCGGCGATGGCATTATGACTGGTATTGTAGATAGAACACAAGCTGCTAATGGTTTTTTACCGGGATCTACTGCAGAAATGAAAGGTGCTTCTGGAGTTACTGAAGAAGGTATAGACCTTGCTAATCCATTACCAACAGTTAGTGAATTCAAACCTATGGTATATGAAAATATGGACATAGATGCATTGGTTGGTACACCAAAAACTCAAGCTGAATATATAGAAGAACTTAGAGCAGGGGCTGGTGATTACGGGGGAATGGATCCTTTAACAAGTTTTTTACTTACTGCTGGACCAAGCGTTGCAGGAGCTAAAAGTTTTGCTGATGCAGTAAACAGATTACAACCAGCTACTCAACAATTAATAAAAGGTGCTGATGCAAAAGCTAAATATAATAGAGATCTTAGAATGGCAGCAACTAAACTTGCATTAGGGGCAGAGGAAAAAGCAGAAGATAAAAGATTTAAATTAAATCTACAAGACATGGATCAAGAAAATCAAGTTAAATTTTTAAATGATCAAAGATCTTATGCTAGATTAGAAAAACAAGACAAACGAGATTACGATGAAGCCGTAACAGCTAAAGCTAGAGCTTATCAAAAATTAGATGATCAACAAAAAAAAGAATACGAAGAGAGATTAATTAAAGAAGGTAGAGCTTTTGAACTAGAACAAATTAAGAGAAAAGAAGACTTTGAAATGGATAAACTAGAGAAAACACAAAAATTTCAAAAAGAACTTTATGATTTAGAAAAAGAAGAAGCTAAAAAATACACTGAAAAAGATTTTATAGAAGTCTATGAAGGTGATACTTTACAAGCTAAAAATAGAGCTGAGTTTGAGAATGAAAAATTAAAAACTAAAATTTTAGAAAAATTTGGATCTCAGTTTGATGGATTCTTAAACGGACCTAATGATCCTCAAGAATCTACATTGATTAAAAAAGGAAACAATAAAAAAGTTGGTAAAGTTTACTACGATGTAAATACTGGTGAAGTTAAAATATACAATAAAAAAACTGATGGTACTTATGGTTTCCAAGTAATAGATATTAATACTTATGTAAAACCAGATCCACCAAAAGGTAGTACAAAGGCAGAAAAGGATGCTGAGATAGATGAAAGATTTAATTACCTAAGTGAAGAGCAAAGAAAAAAACTAAGAGAAATACAAAATATGCCTCCAGATCCATATCCTGGAGCATAGGAGGTTAAATGGCAGAGTTCTTACCCTTAAATAACGCCGAACAAAACAATGATACAGCGTGGTACACAGCTGCCGCTTCTGGTATTGCATCAGGTCTATTAAAAATACCTGAAGGTGTAGTCTCTCTTGCAGCAGAACTAATTGATCTTGGAGCTGATACAAATACAGCGGCGAGTGTAGAAGAATTTTTTGATAAACTAAATCCATTTGAAGAGATAGCAGAAGAAAGAGCTATAGGTAAACTTACTGAAACATTAGTACAGGTTGGTATACCAGGCGCCATTGGATTCAAAGCAGCAAACAAGGTAGCTAGAAATCTTACAGCAAAAGCAATTAGAGCAAAGAAAGCTAACGCTTATGCTAATTTAAGAGGTGCTCCTGTTTTATCAGCAATAAACAAAGCTAGAGATTTAAATAAAAAATCTAAAAAGTTTAGATACGCAGCGGCAGTTGCTGGCGGCGCAGCTGGTGAAACATTTGTAGCTGATGTAGAAAACATCGGATCGTTTGGGGATTTGTTTGGTGGTGGTCCAACTAAAATGGACAGAGAAGAAAGTTTTGGTAGAGAAGATGCTACAAGAAAATTATTAAATAGACTTAAATTTGGTTCTGAATCTTTACTAGTTACTCCTTTTGTATATGGTGCAGGGAAGTCAGCTAAGTTATTAGCTAACAGAGGTAAAGATCTTGCTTATAGTAATTCTCAATTTGCAAGATGGTTAGACAAATATGTAAGAGCACCTTTTACTCCTCAAGGTGGTATGACAAAAGAATTATTTGGAGAAGAAGTTACTAAACAAGCTTTAAAATCTAAAGATACATTAAGAGCAAAAGAAATTGTAGATAACATTACAAGAGAAGTAGATAATATATATCCTCAATCAGAAGTAATGTTTAATAAATCAGTACAAGTAGAAAAAGAAAAATTTTTAAAAGGTCTTAATGAACTTTTATTTGAAGGTAATATTAGAGACAGAGTTGATCCTAAAAAATTAGATGGTCTTTTAGATCTTATGAGAAAAAGTAATGTAGGTGAGGAGTCTAGACAATTAATTGTTAATGGAATTAATAATGCTAGAGGTGAGTTTACTAATTTAATAAATATATTAGACAACAATGTTTCAGGATCAAAATTAGGTAAAGGTGTTAAAGAACTTCAGTCTTTATTAAAAGGCAGAGTTAATGGCTGGATAGGTGGTACCTACAAAATATTTGAAGACCAAGGTAAAGGTATATTTAAATTTTTTAAAAGATATGAACCAACTGATGAAGTAATTAATAATGCTACTAATTTTTTTAGAAGAGAAATTGCAAAAGAAAATGGTGATGTAGCTTTTGATATAGCTGGCACTGCTTATCAAAAAGAAGCTAGTGTTATAGTAGACGACATTCTTAGAGAAGCTAGTCTTAGAGGTAAGCCTAAAGCTTTAAAGTTTAATGAATATATTAACAAAACGATGGAGGGAAAACCAGGCGCTGATTTTATAAGAGCAGAAATAAAAGAAACTAAGTTACCACCAAAAGAACTTAGAGAATTATTTGGAGAGGTTCAGGATCCAAGGTACTCTATATTTAATGGTATAACTAATTTATCTTCTGTGGCTAGAACATCTGAATATTTAAAAAGAGTAGCATTAAAGAATGATGAAGTACAAGCAGCTGGCGGTAGGGGATTTTTTTGGAATGATGAAAATGCTTTTAGACTAGGTGTAAATCAAAAGAATACAGGAATAACATCTGTTAAAATGGATGATGTTATAAGTAAAATACCTGAAGCAGCTAACATACCTAATCCTTTGGCGGGTAAAATTACTACACCTGAAATAGCTGAGGCTATAAAAAATGCAAACAACATAGCAGGTGGTCTTCAAGGTTTTGTAAGAGGTGAAGGTAAAGAAGGTGCAGAAGCTGCTGCTAGTTGGATGTATAGAAATTTATTATTGTTTCCAAAAGGAGTTTCACAGTTAGCTAAAACAGTATTCTCTATACCTACGCATATAAGAAACGTAATTAGTGCGTTTGGTTTTGCTGGAGCTAATGGTAATTTATTTAACCCAGTAGAATTTTCTAGAGCATTTGCAGAAGGTATAGAAACTACAGGTCTTTTAAAAGCTGGTCCTCCAAGTGAAGCAGCACAAGCAGCTTACAGAGAGTTAGTAGAACTTGGTGTGGTAAACTCTCAAGTTCAGATAGGAGACTTAAAAGCTTTACTACAAGATATTAGATTTGGTCAACAAGCTGCAAACGTAGATACAGTATTAAATCCTATGATGGCTAAGTTAAAAAAAGTAGGACAATTTTTTCAAGGTAAATATGTAGCTGAGGATGACACTTTTAAAATAGCTAGCTATGTAATGGAGAAAGCTAAATTAAAAAGTCGTTATGCTAAACGAGGTTTAGATGTAACTGAATCTGTTCTTAATAGAGAAGCAGCTAACGTTGTAAAAAATACTGTACCTAATTATGCATTTGTTGGATCTGCCGTAAGAACTGCAAGATTATTACCTATAGGTAACTTCATGTCATTTCCATCAGAGATGATTAGAACTACAACTAATATTGCTGAACTAGGTTTGAATGAAATGAGACACATACCTGCAGCAGGTGTAAGAGTTAAAGGAAGTAATTTAGGTTTAACTGTTACTGAAATATTAGCAGATGGAACTGAACAAGTTGTTAAGAACAATGCTCTTGATAGTGGAGCATATGGTGATGGAATAAAAAGATTATTAGGTCTTGCCACATTTACAACAGCAGCTCCAGTTGCATTAACAGAAGGTGCAAAAGCTTTATACGATATATCTCAAGACGAACTAGATGCATTAAGAAGATTTGTACCTGAGTGGTCTAAAAACTCTACGTTAATTCCAATTAGAACAGAAGATGGTGATCTAAGATATGTAGACTTCAGTCACAGTAATGCTTATGACGTTATAGCTAGACCTCTAAGAACTATTTTAAATAATATCCAAGATGGTCAAATGAATGATCAACAGGTATTAGCTAGTTTTGTAAATGGAGTTAATGAAGCAGGTGCTGAAATTATGAATCCATTTATTTCAGAATCTATTTGGACAGAAGCTGCAGGGGATTTAACTGTTAGAGGTGGAATAACTAAAGATGGTAGAAGATTATATACAGATCAAACTTCTGCTGGTGACAAAGCTGCAATTAGATTTTTACATTTAGGAAATGCATTAGCACCATCATACAAACAATTTGTAAGACTAGCTCAAGCTGCAACAGAAACACCAACAGCACGTGGGGAAACATTAGATGTCGGGCCTGAGATAGCAGGCTTCATGGGACTTAGACCAATTAAAGTTGATCCATTAAAATCAATGGGTTTTAAAATTTCTGGTTACCAAAGAGGTATCAGGGATGCGAGAAGAGAATTTACTGGTGGTTATTTTGGTTTATTAAAAGGTGGTCCAGTTGATCCTAACGATATTATTTTAAGATATATAAAATCAAACAAAGCTAAGTTTGATGTGCAACAAAATATGTTTAATGACTTAAACGCAGCAGAAACATTAGGCGTAGGAAACAATGATTTAAGAAGACAGTTTGATGAAAGACAAATTAGTAGTGAAGACTATAATAATTTAAGAAGAGGTAGATTTGATCCTTACGTTCCGTCAGGTGAGATTGCAAATAAATTTAGAGACATTGCAAATAATCTTGGTGAAGACAATCCATTTAGAGAAGCTTTACCTGCATTAAATGAGATAAGAAGAGAGTTAAGACAGTTACAACTAGGTGAACCTTTTAATATTGATCCATTAGAATTTTTAATACCACCTGCACCACCAACACCACCATTGCCAACATCAGTTACTTCTGCAATGCCTAACAACCAAACAATTACACAAGGACAAAACATTTTAGATCAAACGCAAATGGCCGCTGCTAACGCTGGAGGATTGACTCCGTTAGAGAATGCCTTACTATCTGAAGAAGAAAAACAAATAAGATTGAGATCAAGAGGAATTACAACATAATGCCCAACGGAAATAAACTAAACCCGAAAACAACAAGAGAGCATTTGCTTTCTATCTATGGATATATTACTGGATTAAAAAAAGATGTTAAACATATGCACGATGGTATACACGATTTGGGCGGTAAGATAGACAAGATCTATTGGGTGTTATTGGGTACTGTTGGGGCAGTATCACTTCTGTTGCTAGAAAAAGTTTTAGATAAAGGTTTCTTTTTTTAAATCCAAGTTTTTAATTCTTCACCCATAATATCTGAAGCAATATTTAATTTCTTACGTAAAGCTTTTACAACTTTAGTATCAATAGTATCTTCTGTTACTATATCAATATAAGTCATTGGATATTTTTGTCCAATACGATCAATACGTGCCTCTGATTGTAATCTTTTTTCAAGATCATAACCATTAGAATAATAAACCATTGTACTGGCTGCAGTAAGTGTGATACCATAACCGCCGGTTTGAGTAGTACCTACAAAAAATCTACAGTTGTCATCCTCTTGAAACTTCTTTATATTATTTTGTCGATCTTCCATCGAAGTTTTACCATAATAGTCTACAACAATATCATCACGGTCATATTTTTTTCTAATAGCTTTTAAAATAGTTTCAATATCTCTTTGGTAATGAGACCAGATAACAACCTTACCCTCTACTTCAGATAAAATTTCCATAAGTTCTGTCACTCTGTGATTAGGTATGTCTTGTATGGTACCATCATCAGCAGTGAAATGACCACAAAGAATTTGGTGAAGTCTCATTAACTGAACCATAACATTATTAGTAGTTAATGCTTTTCCTTCAAGCTGTGCCATTGCATATTTCTTCATAGCTTTGTAAACTTTTTCTTGTTGAGGTGTCATTGTTATTTGACGCTTCATAAATGTTTTTTCTGGTAGGTCCAAACAATCATCTTTTAATACACGCATTGAAAAAGGTTCTATTAATTTAGATAGCTCTCCAAGATTTCTATAACCAACAACGATGTTAGTGCTGTGACTACCAAGATTAATTGTTCTCATCTCTGCGTACCTAGATCTAAAATCATAATAAGAATCTGTCTTCAGGAGCCAGGAACCAAGGAACTGACATTGACTAAATAAATCTAATGGTGAATTAGTTACAGGTGAACCTGTTAGTATTCTTCTATATTTAGCAAGGGCTCTTAGTTTTAAAATATTTTTAGTTCTATTAGAAGTAGGTGTTTTGATAGTAGTAGATTCATCTATAGCCATTATTGCATTGTGTGAATTTAAAAATCTACGAGCAAATTCTTTACCGAAGTCGTAAGAAAAAGCTTCTACATTCATAATTAACACATGAAACTCTGTACCAGGTTGGAATAATGTATTTAATTTTTTTGTTTGTTCATGAGTCTTGTCTGAACTTTTCCAAAGAACAACTTTTTTGTTTATATAATCAGGTAGGTGTGTAGGTATTTGATCTTCATACCAATTTTTATAAACACCTTTTGGTGCAATAAGAAGCAAACCATTTATCTTACCTTGATTATAAAGCATGGCTGCATTATCAATTAATACTTTAGATTTACCGGTACCCATTTCCATAAAGTACGCAAAATATTCTTTATCCCACGACCGTTCTAAAGCATCAAGTTGATGTTTATAAGGACTTGTTTTAAACTTATACCAATTAATTTTACTGTCTAATACATTCATAGTTGTTTACTTTTCTTTCTAAAAAGTTATATAGTGTATAGAAAGAAAAAAGTCAATGAGCAAAGTTTATTTAGTACAAGAAATTCCTACAGATAGAGAAACAGGACAACCTAAGATTGATATTACCCCTGCATTAAAATATGGCGAAATTAAGATATTGTTTCCTCGTTTAAAACAAATGCAATTTACACCAGGTCCAATGGTAATGGAAATAAAAAGCTCATTAAAAGATTTTACAAATGATGATTATTTATTACTTTATGGCGACCCTGCCATAATTGGTGTTGTATGTGCAGTAGCTTCTGATCTTACAAATGGTAAATTTAAATTATTAAAATACGATAGAAGACAATTTTCTTATTATCCAATTGAATTAAATATTTTTCAAAACTAGTATTGACATATATAAATTCTCCTATATATACGATAGTGCAAATATAAATTTAAACTATTAAACTATTAAGGAGTAACATGACGATCAATCTAAGAGCTGATGCGCCTAGTCAGGTGGAACAGACAAATCCAGAAAAACTAACAGACGAAATAAAAAAACTTCAAGACGTACAACAAGAAATACAGAACTATAAAGATAGAATTAAAGATTTAGAAGATAACGAAAGTTATTTATCTGAAGTAGTAATTCCAGATATGATGAATGCTATGAATCTTAAAACTATGAAATTAAAAGATGGTTCTGAAATAGAAGTGTCTAATAAATTTTTTGCTTCTGCACTCGCACCAAAAAGAGCAGAGGCATATCAATGGCTTCGAGAGAACGGACTAGGCAACATTGTGAAAAATGAAATCACAGTGAGGTTTGGAAAGGACGAAGATACCAAGGCGACGCAATATGCTACCCTTGCAAGAGGACAAGGTTATGAACCGGAACAAAAAGTTTCTGTTCATGCCGGAACCCTTAGAGTTGCTCTGGAGGATCTCCATACACGTGGTGGACAGATTCCTTCAGAGTATTTCAGTATATTTGCTGGATATCGAACTAAGATAACTGGTAAATCTAAATCAACAGACTAATAGACTAACAAAGGAGAATCTATGGAAAGTCAAGTAGCAAAGAAAGCTA
>Ga0208666_1001551_pt1 | contig 10091 bp, 5 predicted proteins | sample 5B_taG_FD_184078 | JGI IMG/M metagenome (GOLD analysis project Ga0208666, IMG submission 184078) | Marine viral communities from the Subarctic Pacific Ocean - 5B_ETSP_OMZ_AT15132_CsCl metaG (SPAdes) (version 2) | ecosystem: Environmental > Aquatic > Marine > Oceanic | place: Pacific Ocean...
GTATGCCGTGTCGTTTGTCATTCCGACCCACAGCGTTTTTAAGTCTGTGTAGGTCTTAGGAATCAAGTTGCCGTCAGTGTCGTAGCCCCAATACCACTTCTGATTCCATGTGGGATCATTATTCACCCACTCAATACCAAGCTCCGAACGGTCTTGATCAGTGCTGAGCCGTAACCAATTAGCAGGATATTGAACGTTGTTGTAATCCCAGGCAACGTCCAGCTGAAGCGTGCGATCACCAAGCTTGTAAGGCATGAGTTTGGAGCGATGAGTGCAGTTTACCGGCTAAGCGATCATCTCGCTCTTGCGGTTTTAAATGGATGTTCAGCGAAAGCGGCGTAGATGTAAGTACCACCATTAGCGTTAAGCATTGCTCCCGTCGAATGAGGCTTGAATCCATTACTTAAAATATCAATGTAATGTGTTGTATTTTGGGATTCAGACTGGCTTAAATCTGGATACAACCTACGTCCACCAATATTAAACGTATCTCTAGCAACGTCGTAAATAACCCAATTATCAGATGCATCTGTCCTTTTTATCATTATCCAAGCTGCAGAAAAACCTAGATAGACAAATGGGCCGTCAGATGAAGATGCATTTCCAGTGTAACTACCAAACAAGCTATAGCCCGCCACGGGTGCAAAGCAGTAGGCAACGTGCGTATAATTATTAGCCGTAAAATTGCCAAGCCTCATGCCAATAACAGACGATGTAATACCGTTGCCCCAAGCCGCACCTGCGTCAGAGAATGCGTCTGTTGAATCTAACTTTGCAAACTTTGTTAAGTCAAAGCCATGGGCTGTGTACCAAGAATCTGTATTGCTTCTTGTCTTGGTCACGACAAGTCCAGGCAGCGCATTTAAACCGTGTCCAACAGAAATGTAGTCTCCATGTGAGCCGGTTGTTGTCCAAGTAACAATCGAAAACCCAGCACTTGGGTTGGCGCGTACTGTTGATGCAGTTGATGGAAGGTTGGCAAGAGTGATATTTGAGTCCACAAGTAGCTTTCCGGCAACCTCAACCGCCGCAAGTTGGCTTGAGCCATCTAATGTGATGCTGCTAAGAGACGTGGCAGATGTAAGCGTTACTCGATATTTTCCATCGACTAAACTTTGGGTAAAGTTGCTTGAGCTTGGAGTGACTCCGTTAAACTTCCAGTAAGTATTGCTGCTTACGCTAAAAACAAAAATTAGAACAATTTGCCCGGCTGTGGCTGAGATATTGAAGCTGCTTAGGTCAATAGTTGTCGTATTGCCTGGACCATTGCCTGCTGCTGAATTTGATAAATTTCCGTTGAAAGCATTTGTCCACCCATACCCAGAGTACGTCGCCCCATTAACGGTGCCATTGCTCCACGTTTGGCTTTGGTCATAAGTCGAACTGTTTAAAGAGCCATCAGGAGTTGTTGAACCGGCAGCAGAATTAGTATTTGCTTGACCACCCATTCCGCTGTGCTGCGTGCAATAGTAATAAAGCGTTGGTGCGCCAGAAGCGACAACAATCGTGGTCTTCGCGCCTGCACTTCCAGGCGTTCCAGTGACAGTTACGCCTGTTGTGTATTCACTGCCACCGCCATGAGTCCCGTTAGATGTTGTGGAAAATCGCAGTGGATGACCTGAGTTGCTGCTATCAGATTGATCAAAAATAAAAGTGCTGCCCTCTTCCAGCTCAAGCGTTAACGCGCTTGTTGAGGAATTATCAAATCTGTACTTATTTCCGCTGTCAGATACAACTTTTACATAGTAAGTTCTGTTGCTGTTTCCTCCAGCGTCCCAGGCCCAGGCGACCGTAGTGGCATTAGTTTCATTCAAGACGGTATTGCCTAACGTGAAGCCTTCGCTATCGAACGACGACAAAGCAGCAAAAGTATCTTCTGCCAAATTATTATTTGAGGAAAGACGCTGGCCTGCGCCTCTGACAGAATCAACCAATGAGTGTGCATATGTGCCATTATTTCTACGCTTAAGCCATACAAAATCAGGGCTCATGCCAGTTGTTGTAATTGCCTGCGTGCTGTTATTTCCAGCGATTAGCGCTGTTTGAAAATAATCCGAACCATCCGCAACCGTTGGGTCGGGTAGGTTGGCGGTGCAAAGTGTTTTGTAGCCGCTTGGAGCGCTATAAGCAAAGGGGCGTTGGCCAAAGTTTGTAGAGATGCTGACGGTTCCATAAAATGCACTGCAAGGAAACCAAGTCCCCGTTAAGCCGCTGTGAGACTGCCCTTGCGAAGCACCGTTTTTGTAAAATGTCAACGTGCCAGCATCCATGTCTAAAGCTATCCCAATAACGTCTCCACCTGTATAAGTAGCTCCGTAACTGCCGGCGCTAGGGTATTTGTTGCCGTCGTAAGCGTAATAACCAGCGCCTTCAGAATTAATCATATAGTTGGTTACAGATTGTTGGGCAGTTCCAATCCCCGCCATAAAAGTATTAGAAGAGCTTAAAGATGTATTGATTTCAGTCTCCCAATACCATTTTCCAGAGCTTACGCCTATTGTTCCGCGCAAAGATATCCACGCAACCCCTGATACGCTTGCGTCTAGATTTCCATTCGCTAGCGTTATTGACGAGCTTCTGTCTAAAGGGTTAAATGTGCAGTAATTGCCAGTAATTTCTCCGCCCGCACCAGTGTCGTTTGCCGTGTCGCCGTTTGTTGGGGTGTCACGTAAACAGTCTGAAACGGATCCGTCTAATGGTATTACAGCTCCATCAACCAATACCGCTGCGACACGCATTGTATTCCCAACGCCAACGGAAGACAAAGGCGATCCACCTAGGTTTACCGTGTAAACAAAATAATTACTAACCCCATCACTGCCTACCGGCAAAGTGTTTGTTGTCTTAGTCCAATTAGCACTAGCTGTGGCATTTAAAGCAGTGCCATTTATTGCACACGCATTTCCAGCCTCTAAAGCAGACGTGTAACTCGTATAAACAACAAAGGCGGCAGTTGTGCAGGTTATTGGGGTGGTAAATGTGTGGACATAAGTGTTGGCTCCTGCGGTGTTGCTAACTGCGCCTGTTGTAGTAATTGAGCCATCAAAAGCAGTTGACCAGGGAAAACTTGAACTGTATGGGCTTCCAGATGTAGTCCCTGCCGAAGAGATAGTTCTTACAACGGTTGACAAATTATTCACACTAAAGCTGTTGCCGTTCCCGCTTGAATCCGTACCAAGTGCTGAGTTAGAGCTGATGTCGTCAAACTTCAATCTGAAACCATTGGTTCCAAATGTCAGCGAAGAGGTGTCCTTCGGTTGCCATACGTTGTTATCATCAAACGCTCCAAATGATGTCGGGTCTAATGCAGAGCCGTCTACAAAGTTAATTTCAGTCAGGTAGCCGTCATAGTAAAATGTACTGCCAGCCTGACCAACCAAGTGAGATGTAGCAGAGTTAATATGTAGATCCGCGTCCTGTGCGGGAGTCGTCGAAAAACTTAGACTGATCTGCGATCCATTTACATACAATTTAAATCGGTCACTGCCTGTTGATTCAGTTGTATTTAAAACAACAAGAACGTGATACCAAGCGCTTGGATCTCTAAAAACAGCATCGGTATTTGCATTAATGTTTACCGAACCAGATACTGTGCCATAAAATTCAAGTTTAGAAGCGTTGTATCTAATATTAAATCTATTAGAACTGTCTACATAAGAAGCAAAAAGAACTTGAACCCCTCCAGTGCTTGCACGTTTTACCCACCCGCTCCAAGTCCACGTCTTTCTATTACCTGCAGAACTTGGGGTGCGATTGAGATATGCGGAATCTGCTGAATTAAACCTAAGCGAACGATCTATAGAGAACGCACCAGCCGCCCCAGCAGCAGCAGCAGTAAGAAACAGCGAAGGCGCACCGCCAGGAATACTCATGAAACATTCAGCAGCGAAGTTACCGTGATGCGCGTGGCGCTCTCGCAATAATAAGCCAATACATCAACCGCAGCCGCAGTTGTTGTCAGCGTTGGTGCGGTGCCGCCAGCAAACTTGTACTTACTGCCGCCATAGGCAAGCGTTCTACTGCCCGTTCCATCCTGCGTCACCACAATCACTCCAGATTGCCCAGCAGTCACATTGCTTGGATCGCCTAATGTCCGATTGCCGCCAAGCGTTACAGAGAAGTTATTGCCAAGACTTAGATCAACCGCAATCGTTGCGCCATCGGTCAAGGCAACAACCGCTCCACGCTGCGCTTTAGTGAAACTTTGAGCAACCGCAAGACCAGCAACTGTTGTCGTTGCATCAGGCAAAGTAACCGTTACATCAGCTGTTGGGTTACAGGTCAACGTCAGCTCATGATCGTCAGCAGACGTGCCTTCCATCACGATGTTTGCGTTGAACGTCGCAATACCCGCAAAGGTTGATGTGCTGTCGAACGTTGCAACGCCAGTGACATCTAACGTTCCAGGTACATCAACATTGCTGGTGAACTCAACGCCGCTGCCGCCTGAATCGGTCTGCAGCAATTGACGAGCAGTGCCGTTAGCAAGCTTGCTGACTGCAATCTCTGCAGACGCATTGATGTCTGCATTAACGATCGCACCATCCGCAATCATTGCGCTGGTAACACTGCCCGTGTCGCCAGTCGTTACAACCGTTCCAGTGACATTAGGCAGCGTGATTGTCCGATCTGCGTTTGGATCGGCAACCGTCAGCGTGGTCTCAAAATCGTTTGCTGTTGAGCCCTCAAAGACAAGCGTTCCAGACGTGTCAATCGTGACGTTGCCAGTAAATGTTGGACTCGCTGCACCAACCTTTTCTGAATCAAGCTCCTGGAGCGCTGCCTGCACATCAGTTGCAGCGATGTTGCCCGCAGGTGTGACCGAAATGTTACTGGCGGTCTGTCCAGCAATAGCGTTTGAAACGTCAACAAGGCTGAACGTCGAGCCCGTACCAAGTGACACCAACATGTCTGGTGGTGCCAATGACACGGAAGGAGCAGCACCCGATCCAGTGCCACTTACATCAATAACGACGTAGTAGTTGAGGTTGGTTACTGCTGGCGTTGGCAGTGCGCTGCCTGCTGTAAATCCAGCGGCGCTGCCTGCTGTTGTGACGCTACTAAGTAGGTTCGTGCTGGCGTTATAAATACCCGCAAGAATTAGGTTGCCACTGATAACAGTGATAGGAATAAACGAGTTGCCAGTGTGAACATATAGATCCTCATTCTTTTCATCAAAGAAGAACTGTCCCTTGAAGTCAGCGGTGGGGAAGGTAACCACATTGTCTGTTGCCCCCGCGCCACCAAACTTGGTAACCGAGCTGTCGGCTAGCTTTGCGCCGGTGATCGCGCTGTTCGCAACGCGAGCAGTCGGGAAGGTTCCCGTGGTGATTTTGGCCGTATCTAAATCTGGAACGTCTGAGGCAGCGATATTCGCGCCAGAACTTATGTGCCCCTGAGCATCAATCGTCACCTTGGTAAAGGTGCCCGCAGTGATCGTATTGGTGTGATTTAGCTGGCCGCCAGAAGCTACTGACAAGCCTGTGCCGGGAAACACTGCACCCCTTGTGGAAGACGCTGCCGCTGGCACATCAGTAGACGCAATGACTCGCCCGCCTGTTATCAGGCCATTCGCGTCATATTGCACCAAATGGTGCTCTGTAGTCTCGGCTGTCACCGTGTTGTTGACGCGCAGCTCATTGCCGCTCAACACCAAGCCGTTGCCATTAATCGTGACACCGCCTTTAGCGCTGCTCGTGGCAACAGGGATGTCAGCGCCAGCGATGGTCCTGTAACTAGCCGTACCACCAGAACCTGATGGCCCTGCTAAAAACTGCCCCGCACTTGTCGTGTCATCAAGTGATGGGGTGATCGTTACTGTGTCGCCAGTCGTGCTGATGACAAGGTTGACAATGCCGCTGGTGCTGCCAACAACCGTGTTGACCGACCCAGCACCTTTGACCGACTGCCACGCCGAACCGTCCCAGATATAGATCTTGTTGTCGTCGGTATCTAAAGCAATCTGCCCCGTAAACGCCCCAGACGTTGGCAGGCTGGTAACAAGGTCAACAGTCGATTCATTGGCAATCTTGGCAGCAGTGATTGCGTCATCAGCAATCTTGGCTGTTGCAACGCCACCGTCAGCCAGCGCCGTTCCAGCAACCTCACCTGAGCCAAACAGAATTTTTGCGCCAGGGATGCTGCCGCTTGCAATTAAATCAACGCCATTTTCAATTAATGCACCAACTGTCAGCTTTTTGGTTTCGCTGGCGCTGGTGTCTACAACGGCAACCAAATCTCCGGTAGCTAGAGCGGACCCAGTGAGCGCATTAAGCTCACTAATCTTTTTGTCGGCCATTGGCGGGACTCCTAGGTTACTCGGTGCCGTCTAGCTCAAGGTTAGCAGTGTCGTCTTGGTCGAGAACGACTTCATCCCCGCCCTCCGTGGTCACATTGTCGGCAGCTTCAAGGTCCATGCGGATTTGTATCTCGCCAGTTGTAATGAAGTCAGCAGTTATCTGAACCGTGTTATCTGGAGCGAACTGAACTGCAGCCGCTGTGATAATTCCGTTTGCTTCGTACCACAGCTCATCATTAGACCGAGCAGTAACGCCGCTTGGGTTATAGTCTTTTACTTTTATGTAAAAACGACCTTTAAAATTACTGCCAACTCGCGTTCTTAGCGCAAGTTCCATTATGTAGTTAGGAACCTCATTGCTTGTGTCTCCGGTGTACTCCCAAAACGCACTTATCCTTCCCGATCCAGAAATTAACGTGTTGACTTTAGTTCTGAACTCGTCTGACAACGTAGTTGTATCAACAGTTTCTCTCTCAGTATTAAGCTCAAAGTTGTTTACTTGAGCGACCAAGCGGTAGTCAGAGTTCTCAACTTTTACTTCAATAGGTATGTCGTTCCCAGGCGTGGCAAGTGATGTTGCGTTGCTTGAGCCGCCAGTCACTGCATTGGCAAAACTGTCGTAAAGCCTGATGCCGTCTAGCTCATCAACGTAAATAAATTTCTTTACGCTTGAATCTGTGTAACTGTCAATAAAATCTAAGGCGCTATCGTCTGTGCTTGTAATTTCAATCTGATCGCCAGTCAAAAGCTGGCCATGGTCAAAATCAAAGCTAAACCGTTTTGTAGTTGTATTTACATCGTCAGCCTTAATCGTCCCAGTCAGCACCCCGCCGTTGAATTCCCGCTCAAGCTCAACTTTGCCATAAGTGCCTAGATAAACCGTCATGATCCAATTGACGCAGTAGTAATCGCTCCAGTGCCTTGGAACGAAATCTCAGCCCGCGCGATGTCGCCAGTTGCAGCTCCTAAACTTGCGCTTGTAATATAAGCCGTCAGCTTAATATCGTTGTTGTCAGTTCCGTCAGCCCAGCGGAATGTCAGCTCAACTGTGTCACTACTGCTAACACCATCGCTGCCGGTTTTAATTAACTTGTTAAGCAGATCAGTTGTATTGATGTCATCATCGTCATCTTTATAATAAAGCAACGTTGCGTTGCCTGAATAGCCTGTCACGCCAGGGCTATAGCTTCTAACACCATCACCCAAAGTTGTGGTTTCCAGCGTCTCTAAATCGCTTTGCACAGAGAAGCTGACGACCTTGGCAAGGGTCACATCAGCAAGCTGCATTACGCCGTCTCTGCCGGTGTAGACCTTGGACATCAAAGAACCCCGATCAGACTCACTGTAACAGTGCTAATCCCAGGCCGCACCTGCGTTACCTGTGGTGGCGCTTCATATCGATAATTATTGCCGTGGTCTTGCGCTCCAATGGCGTCGGCGTTGCCTTCCCAGCCCCCTTTAGCGCTCGAATTCAGGTCAAAGGTGGTGAAGCTGCCTTTCATTTCGTCGTAATGGTCTAAAAACAACTCTGCGTTTGCATCGCTGATATTTGCGTATGTGAGCTGCAGCTTCATATTGGTGCGCTTGTCCCCATACAAAATGCGCGTTTCGCTTCCGCTTTGCGCCTTATAAACCTTTACGGGGTAGTCACCAGAATCAAAAGCGCGAGCGCTAGGCGTAAGAACAGGGAAAGCCATTAGTCGTCTACCGCTCCATCGAACTCAGTGTTGTCGCCAAGCCCAAGCGTGTCAATTGCAACTAGGCTTCGACCGCTTGAGTCTACTGCGTAGTTGCTGGCCTTAATGGTGACGATGCCATCCTCATCAAGGTCTAGTGCTTCAATCTGATAGATCTGCGAATCAGCGTTAGACCCGCCCTTCACAGAAAACACGCTGTCAAACAGATCTACAGCTTTGCCAGCTTTGATCTCTAGAACCCCTTCCAACACGTCTGTGCTTTGGCGGTTCCAATAGAAAACATCGTGTGTGCCGTTATCAAGAGTTGAAATAGACGTTACGTTCCCATCCTTATCCACGATGCCATTGTTCTCTGGGCGGTAAGGGCTCATCTCACTAGCAACACGAATGAACTTGCCCGCTTCAAGACTCACGCCCCAAGGCAGCGTCTTGAACAGAATCGTATGCGTTTGATAACGCCTTAGTGCAAGGAAATATCTTGCCACTTTTTGGGCGTGCTCTGTGCTGTGAATATGCGGAAAATCAAACTGCTCCAAAGGAAGCTCAGTGCTATTTGCCACGTCTGTATATCTAACAACTAATGTTTTTTGCTCAGGGAACTGATTGACTCTTGACGTTGTATAGGTGATCCCGCACTGAAACAACTTGCGCTCTTCAAGTTCAAGCCAATCAATCTCTAAGCTGTCCTCAATAATGTTCCCCTCAGAGAACATCGCAGAGATTGCGACCGGGTTTGTTGAATCAATTGTCCCATCAGAGTTAAATGGCAAGGCAGGTTCCAGTGAAAGCTTGCCGTTTTTCATGCTGGTAAAGCACAAAACGCTAGGGGCCTGCACCGCAAGCCAAGATCTAAGATTTATTGATTCGTCTACCGTGCCGTTCCAATACAGGTTGTTTGCGTCTAGATATTTTGCGGTGACAATTAACGCCTCGCGATCCACCAAAGCACTGTTAACTATCGACCCGGCACCAGTGTCTTTGTTGGTAGCAAAGTACCAAAACAAATCAGTAAGTAGATTGCTTGGCGCTACGTCGTCGTAAGACAGGCGCTCCACCTCAAGGCCATTTTTTAAGTAGCACCTGAGCTGGTCTAGTTGCGTAAAATTATCGCTTGACTTGAGCTTTAATCCTGCCATCGCACATCCGTCATAGTTGACCATATTGTCCTCCTCAAGCGTTTCATTTACGAATACGACTTCATGCTCTGGCCCGTCGTCGCAGCTTCTTGAAATTAAATCACCGTAGTGTGAAACCTCAGCGATACCGCTATATCTTTGGAAAACCCTAGTAGCCGTTCTTGGTTTATCAAATTCCTGATATTTTGTGCCAAAAGTAATTTCATAAACAAATCCAAACTGAACGCCATTTGTATTTCGAGCGTGCTTGACAAACGTATCTCCTTGATTCCAAGTCCCAACCACACTGGTGACTCTTGTGTCCTTGATGATCCACCACCTGTTGCGAACCGTGTGGTCATAATTAACTTCAACAGCCTCTAGGGTCAACTCCATAAAGACTTTGCGGGCGTCTCTTGAATACTCCCACGGAATTGTTATTGTCGTTCCAATAGCTATGTTGTCAAAGTACGGGTCTTGGCTAGCCGCGACTGACAAAATGTTGCTTAAAGTGTTTGGTCTAATTTCATCGCCTTGGCTGTAACTAGGCCCAGGCTCATTGGCTGTAACCCTTATAATCCGGGCACCAAGCTTGGTGGGATCTTGGACAAAGCTGCCAAATACTAGATTGACCTTTCCATCTTCGCCAGTAATTAACTCAGGCACGATTGCCATTTGCAAGTGCGTGAAGAAATCTCTTGGTTTTGCGAAGTAACCTCTGCCAGCTATTTTAAACTCGCCCAAATACGTTGTTGACTCCCAGGACTGCACAGGGACAGTCGCGCCGTTTAAAACAAATACTTCTCCCTCGCCCGCGCTTTGCTGTGCAGGAATTGCACTATTGAATGGCCTGAGGCGAAACTCAAGCTGGCTTACAGATGGATGAATTATTCGGATGAAAGAGTAAATGTCAACAGGCGAGTCGCCTACAACAGCAAATAAATATGGACCAATGTTCGTCCAACCTTTATTGCGAGTTTC
>Ga0208666_1001552_pt1 | contig 10091 bp, 7 predicted proteins | sample 5B_taG_FD_184078 | JGI IMG/M metagenome (GOLD analysis project Ga0208666, IMG submission 184078) | Marine viral communities from the Subarctic Pacific Ocean - 5B_ETSP_OMZ_AT15132_CsCl metaG (SPAdes) (version 2) | ecosystem: Environmental > Aquatic > Marine > Oceanic | place: Pacific Ocean...
CTAACAACAACTCCTTATCAGCAATCACAACTAAACCAAGTGGTTTAAGTGGTAGTGCTATGAACCTTATCTCTACACAAACTGCATCAAGTAGTTCTACAATATCTTTTACAAGTGGAATAGATGATACCTATGATGAGTATGTGTTTAAGTTTTATGATATTAATCCAGGCACAAACGATGTTAATTTTCAAGTAAACTTTAGAGATGGTGGAACTGACTATGATGCTACTAAAACAACGACTTTTTTTAGAGCATTACATTATGAAAATGGTGCTACTACAGCTCTTGCATATAGAACTGGCGATGATGTTGCACAAGGAACTGGTGTTCAAAAACTTGGTCATGGAATTGGATCAGTAGCTGATGAAAGTTTAGCTGGAATCTTAACTTTGTACGCTCCCAGCAATACTACCTTTGTCAAGCATTTTATAGCAACAACTAATATTAATGAGCATAGTGATGTTACAGTACAAAGTTTTATTGCTGGATACTGCAATGTTACTGCTGCAATAGATGGTGTTCAATTTTCAATGTCTAGTGGAAATTTTGATGGCGTAATTAAACTTTATGGGGTTTCTTAATGGCATTAGTTAAGTACAACAACAATAGCATAAGTGCTGTAACCTCTGCTGCTGCAATACCAAGTGGAGCTATGACACATATTAAAACTTTAACTGCTAGTTCTAGTTCTACATTGTCATTCGTAGATGGAAGTTCAGATGTAGTCTTGGATAGCACATATCCTATTTACAAATTTGTATTAGTAAGTTTGCATCCAGCAAGTGATGGAGATTTACAATTTCAATGTTCAATAGATAGTGGCTCAAATTATAATGTTGCTATGACAACTGTGTATCCTTATGCAAATCACTCTGAAAGTGGTAGTTATTCTGGAGTTACTTATTTTAGTGATGGTGATCAAGCAAATGGTACTTCTTTTCAAAGAATTGGTAAAATTGGTAATGACAACGATCAAGCAACAAGTGGCGAAATGTTTTTATTTTCTCCATCTTCAACTACCTTTGTAAAACATTTTATAAGTAGAGTATCAGAAAGTCATCCATCAGAATATATTCAAGATAATCTTGTTTCTGGATATTTCAATACTACATCTGCAATAAATGCAGTTCAATTTAAAATGGCATCTGGCAACATAGATGCTGGTAAAATAAAACTCTATGGAATAAAGAATAGTTAATGAGCATAGTTAAATTAAATAATAGAGGTGTAAAAGACGCAACTGCTTTTGGTAGTATTACTGGATTAGGCAGTATGACATTTATTAAAAAGCTAACAGCATCATCTTCTGCAACTTTATCTTTTGTTGATGGTTCTAGTTCAGTTGTCTTGGATAATACTTACAAAGAATATGTATTTACTTTTAATAATATTCATCCACAAACTGATAATACTTCGCCAACAGTAGGATTTAGAGATGGCGGAACTGATTATGATGCAGTAAAAACTACCACTGCTTTTAGAGCACAACATAATGAAGCAGATAGTGATGCTGCATTACAATATAATGGTGGAGATGATTTAGCACAAAGTACAGGATTTCAAAAATTAAGTACAGTCTGTGGTAATGATAACGATCAATGTTATTCAGGAACTATGCACTTATTTAATCCATCATCAACAACTTTTGTAAAACATTTTATAATTAAAGGAAATGTAACAGACACATCAAATTATAGTGTTAATGATTATCAAGCTGGATATATAAATACAACAACAGCTATTGATGGAGTACAATTTAAAATGAGTTCTGGCAACATAGATAGTGGAGATATTTGCCTATACGGAATTAATTAAGGAGAAACAATGCCAAGATATCATAATATAAATGGAAATGTAATACAGTTCACAGCTGCAGAAGAAACAGCTAGGGATGCCGAGGAGACAGCATGGGCAGATGGTGCTCTTGCTAGAGCACAGGCTAATCTTAGATCTAGAAGAGATGCTCTTTTAGCTGCGACTGACTTCTATGCTTTATCTGATGTAACTATGTCAGATGACATGAAAACATATAGACAAGAGTTAAGAGATTTACCTAGTGGTAAAGACACTGTTGCTAAATGTAATGATGCTACATTTCCAACTAAACCATAATGGCTCGAAAGTTTAAATCATTTGAGGAAAGACCTAAGCCTAAAAAACGACCAAGAGTACACAAGAAATCAAAAAATAAATCAGAAAAACGAATGTTTAAAAAATATAATCGACAGGGGAGATAATGGCGACAACAGACGCACCAAATACTACAACACTGCCTGAAGCGGCTATTCAGCCAACAATGACAGAGCAGGATAAAAGTCGTAAGGTTATATCAGTTATTGATACATTACTTACAACACCTACTGCACCTACGGGTACTACAGTAACACCAACTTTACAAGCTGTACAAACTGGTGAGACTATGACAACTCCAGGTTTAACTGGAACAGTTGTAGCACCTACACCAACAGCAGGAACTGTTCCTACAATAGCTAGTATAACAGCACCTACAGCCACACAGACAGCCACACAGACAGCAGCATCTCCTTCTGCTATGACGGCAGCACAGGTTGCAGGAACTACCCCTACAATGACAGCTCAGCAAGCAACGGGGCTAACAGCACCAGCCGTGGCTGCTACAGGCACTATAGATAGTGATGCTACAGTTAGAGGTCAGTTAGCAAAGATTAATACAGATATTCAAACATCATTAGATACTGGATCAGCATTACCAGCATATCTAAGAGGTGTTGCAAAAGCTACACAAACAGCTATGTCACAACGTGGATTAAGTTCTAGTAGTATGATGGCTGAGGCATTAGCAGATGGTTTATTAACAGCTTCTATTCCTATAGCACAGGCAGATGCTGAGACATATAAGCAGATGATATTTCAAAATCTTAATAATAGACAACAGGCTGCTATAACAAATGCTAATAGTTATTTCCAAATGGATATGCAAAACTTGTCTAATAGACAACAGGCAAGTCTACAAAATTTAAATGTAAGACAATCATTCTTACTATCAGATCAAGCTGCATCTAATGCTGCAAGACAATTTAATGCAACTAGTGAGAATCAAGTAAATCAATTCTATTCTAATCTATCAGCACAGATCAATGAACAGAATGCTGCAAGATCAGATGCTATGAATCAATTTGCAGTGGCAGAGAATAGCAAGATATCTGCTCTTAACTCACAGAACAAAGTAGCTGTTGAGAAAGCTAATGCAGATAGAGCACAGGTATTAAATCAATTTAATGCAACTGTAGAGAATCAGAGACAACAGTTTAATCAACAGAATCAAAGAGTGATAGACCAATCAAATGTTGAATGGAGAAGAACAATCAATACAGCTAATACAACAATAACTAATGCTGCCAACCAATTAAATGCACAGAATCTTCTAAATCTATCTAACTTTGCATTATCAGCTTTATGGCAAGGCTGGAGAGATGAGGCTGCTTGGGTGAATACATCTTCACAGAATGAAGAGAGTAGAGCACACAATCTAGCTATAGCTGCACTAGAGAGAAGCACAGAGTTAGATTTATCAGACTCAAATAAAACTTCAGCATTATACCAGATGTTAGGAAGATTTGGTATAGGTGTGGCAGAAAGTGTAATAGATAGAATATTATAGGAGGATAATATATGGATATATTTAATACAGTATTAGATTATGGTAAATCAGCATACGAAGGAGTAAAAAGTTTTTTTACTAGTGATACCGCTAAAACAATAGGTAGTGGTGCAAAGACAGTTCTTGAAGTAATGAAAGAAGGATCACAAAGAGGAAACCTTCAAAATTTTCAACCTGAAGGATTAGTAAATCCTGCAACAAGTCTTGCAGGTAGAGTGGGAGCACCCTCTAGATCAACTGCAGGTAGACCATCATTCTCAGATGTAGGTGAAGCTAGTTACTATAAATATGCACAATTACAAAATACTATAAGATATCTATATGGAACTAAATCTAGATATAAAAGCATAGCAAAGGATAAATCATAATGGAACTAGAAAAACTAATAGAAAAATTTAAGAATGAACAGTTAGAAGAACCTACAGAATATACGGAACCATCTGATAATAGATTTGATGCACCTATACCTGGTCAATCATTAACAGATGAACCTGGTAATTATCCTTGGGAACATCCACCACAAAGAGCAAGTGTTGAAGAAGCATTAGATGATATATATGAATCTATGATGCAAGAAAAAAACATGAAGAGAATGTTTACACTTTTAAGAATGGGTATACCAGTTGAGGCATTAGTTAAGGTTATTACATTCTCAGGATTTTTAGAAGGTAAGTATACAGTAGATGTTGCTAAATTATTAGAACCTATGGTTGCCATGATGATAACTGGAGAGGCTGCACTAGCAGAGATACCAGCTAAAATAAATATGAGTGATGGTGAGGATACTAATTTCTTTAAGGAGATGGCTGATAGAAAGTATGATATGAAATTAGATAAAGAAGATAAAGATAAACAAATAGAAATGCCTATGGAAGCACCCGCAGATGTAGCAGGGTTAATGGCAAGAGGAGAATAAAATGGGATTATTTAAAGATTTTGCAGCAAGTGGTTATGGTGATTTTACCATGGGTGCATTAAGTGGGATAGCAGAGAGAGGTGCACAAGATGCAGAAAGAAACTCAGTATTTGCACAAGATTCATTAAACAAAGAGAATGCAGCATTTAAAGAAACAGAATTAGCTTTTAATAATAAAAAACAAATAACCAATATAATAGCAAATAATCCATTAGCTTTTGGTATCACAGCAACTGCTGATCTAAATGCTAATCAAATAGCTGATAGATTAACTAATAGAATATTTAATGAACAGAGAAGTATATTTGAAAATAAAGATTTTAATAAAGTTAAAATGGGTGTTGCACAATATTTAACAAGACCAGATACTCTTGGATCTGGTGTAGAACTAACAAGTCCATATATACCATCCGAAGATTTATTTAGTGCTGAACAAGAAAAACATTCAGCTAAATTATCTGAGATAAGTAAAATGCCTAGAGTAGATAAATTATTAATGAATGTAAAACAAGCAGAAGAAAATGTTGCTAGTCCTGAAGCTATAACAGATTCATTAACTAAGGTAGCTAGTATAACCGCAAAAGGTTATGGTATATTAAATACATTCCCAGGTACACCTGAAGGTAATACTAATCTAAAATTTATGCAGACTAATATTATAGTTGCAAATGCTAGAGCACAATTTCCAAACGATGCAAATGCTAGAGCACAATTTATAGATAAAAAATTATATGATAATAGTATTGATCCTATGTCAGCAGTAAGTTTTCAAAATCCAGTGACATTTAAAGCTATGTCAAAAGTATTAGAAACACAGGGTAATGCATTAGCTAGTAAGATATCAGAATTAACTAATGCTATGGCACAGGCTGCAGATGATGAAGGAAGAGTACAAATACAGAATCAAATTAATCAAGTTATAATGCAGCAATATGCATTAATAAATACATATTCAGGATCAGTACCAATGGCTTTAGCTGGTAAAGATAAAGATCTTAAACAACCAATAACACCGCCAGTAGAAGAAACACCAGCTGTTGAGGATGAAGAAACTCCAGGATTATTTAAAAGAAAAACAAAACCACCAAAAACATTAAAAGAAATATTACCTGATTTTAGAGGTGGTGAACCTGAAGATACAGGACTAGATGCATTTCAAGCTAGTCTTGTTAAACCAGTTGCATTAGCAAGTGTAGATGATTTTACTAAACAGATTATAAAAGATGAAGGTAAACCTTTTTTAGAAGCAACTAAAGTTTTTGAAGATGAGAAAAACTTTACAATAGGTTATGGTAGAAATAATGCTAGTATTAAAGAAGGTGATAAAATAACATTAGAACAGGCAAATAAAAATTTAGCTGAAGATGTTGAAGTTAGACTTGAAGAAATACAAGATTTAATACCTAATTTTTCTAATCTTTCACAACCATTACAGATAGCTTTATTTTCTGAATATTATAGAGGTTCAGTAAGGCAATCACCTAAAACAGTTGCTTTAATTAATGCAGGTAGATATCAAGAAGCAGCAGCTGAATTTTTAAATAATGACGAATATAGAAACGCAGTAAAAAGAAAACGAAGAGGTATTAGAAATAGAATGGTAAGAGTCTTTAATCTACTATCTCGTGAAGGCACAGAAGAAGCACCAGCGGTTTAAACATGGATATAGAAACCTTAAATAAGGAGGAGTTTGATAATCTTCATCCTTCGATGAAGGACTATCTTGTTGCAGGTACGGATCTTAATCCGTATGGTAGCAATATAGTTACAGAGAAGAACTTCTTTAATATGAATCTATTCTCTGCTGATCCCTATAGTTTAGATCCTAATCTATCTGAGAGAACAGAGAAAGCTAGAGCAGATATTAATTATGCTGCAGAAGGGTTTAAGACAGGGCTATCACATGGTGCAGAATTAATTGCTAGTATACCTGGTGGACTTGATAGATTCTATGATTGGGGTAGACAAACATTAGGATTTGAACCTACAACAGATAGTATATTTGATCATGCAGAACAATATTTAAAAGATGTAGCACATGATATTGGTCCAGAATTTAAAAGAGATTTCATAAGACCAGAAGGATTTGTAGATAATTTCTGGTATGGTCTAGGTCAAGCAATACCTACTATAGCAACTTATATACCTTTTATAAGAGCAACAGCAATGGCTGGTAAAGGATTACAGGCTGTACAAGGTATAGGCAGAACAGCTAAAGCATTAAGAGGAACTGGTAGATTTTTATCTGCTGGTAGTTCTTTACCTGCAGGTATAGCAATCACTGATATGACTCGTGAGATAGACGATGGTAAATTAGGTGATATAGCTATAGCAGGTGCTTATGGTTATGGTACTGGTAAGATATTAAACATTGCTAACAAATTAAACATCGTTCCTAGAATGGCTGGTCTAGGTGCATTTGGATATCTAAGTGCAGGATGGGAAGCAGATCCAGATGAGAGACTAGCATCCGCAGCTGTATGGGGTGTGCTAGGTATAATGGGTCCAATGTCAGAAGGTAAACCTATTAAACGTCAATTAACAGATTTAGAAGTACAGACTAAGCAGTTGATGGGTTTAATGGAAAAACCTAAACTATTAAAAGATGCTATCTCACAAAAGACATTAGAGATTAAAGAAGCTGAGAAAGTGGTAGGCTTAGCAGCTACTGATAAAGGTGTGATGCAACAGGCAGCACGGGTTAGTAAGTTAGAGAAAGAATTAGTAGCATTAGAGAAAGCAGAGGCTAAGAATAGAGAAGAACCTGCTAGAAGTGTATTAGCTGAGAATATGTTTAAAAATGAGGTAATCATTAGAGAACATAAAAACATAATAAAAGAATCTGAACAAGCAATTAAGTTTGAAGAAAAAAATGCTAAAAGAGTTGAAGAAGGCAAAGAGCCATTAGAAACTCCTGCAGAATTAAGAGATAAAGTTATGTCAGCAGAACAAGTTGACAAACACAATAAGTTTATTAAAGATCTAGAATTAGAGAATGCAGCATATGGTAAGATAGTCTGGACAAATAATAATTATAATAAAGCTATCTTTGGATTTGATAGAAGACCAACCGAGTTATTTAAACAGGATATGTATAATAAGGATGGTACTGCTAAATACAAAGATATGAGAGATCAAGTATTTCCTGATTTCTTACAGTTTAAAGATGGGCAACAGACAACTGGTGCTGCAATGCTAATACCAAATAAATTTATAGATCATCCAGTTGTAAAATATGTTAATGATCAGATAGCAATCAACAAACAGAAGACAGAAACTATTGTTGAGATGTTAGCTTATGATCCTATATTAAAAGCTGATTCAGTATTTGCTCCAGGTAAAAGTAAAACAGAATCATTTGGAGATTATACTATGAAACTACAAGGTGCAGCTGAGGCTGTCAAACTTGTAGGTATGAGAAAAATTAAATCAGATGGTGGTGGATTAACTAAGTTTACTTTATTAAGACAGAAGAACCCAGATAAAACTGCAACACTTATTGATGCTATCTGGAAGATAGAGAAAGATAAACTTAGAGAAGCTAAAAAAAATAAAGAAGATTACTCTACTAGAGTAGATTTAAATGAGGGTATTAGAAGAGAAGCAAGAAAAGAATTAACAGAATCAGATATAAGAAGAATAGAAGAACTGCAACAATCTAAAACACCAGAGAATAGAATGGAGATAGATGCAGAGATAAATTTAATTAGAGGTTCTGATCCTTTTATACCTGTCAAAGAAGGTGGTTTTAAATACGAAATAACTAATAAAGAATTACAAACTAAATATAAGTTTGATACTGAGATGATTAACATCTACAGAGAACTTAGAGGTATAGTAGATAAGACTGTAGATATATATAATAAAGCTGTAAAAGAAAATAAAGCTGAAGGTTTAGAACCTATACAAAAAATACCTAATTACTTTCCACACATATTCCAAGGTGACTTTGTAGTATTTGTTAAGAAATGGTCTGGTGATAAGAAAGGTTACAGACCAATTGATGCACCAGGTGTTGGTAATAAAGCATCTGCTAATGCACTTAATAAATATCTAAGAGAAGAGTATGATGCAGTAGATGTAACAAATACTAAATTTAATAATAGAAAAAGATTATCTAGTGATTATGTTGTAGAGACTGTAATGAGAGAAAGACAGAAACCTGGTAATGAGGCATTCCAAGCATTCAATGATTTGTTTACTAGGTTTGAATTAACAGATGAGGCTTTCTTAAAAGTACAAGAAAGAATAGATAAGATAAGACAACAAGCAGGATTTAAAAAATTCTCATTATCACGTATAGGTGTAGATGGTTATCTTGGTAGTAAAATAAATGCTAGAGAATATGTATTTCAAAAAACTCCAGGATTAAAAAAATTATCAGAGTCAAATATAAATACAAGACAAGCTGCACAGTTTGAAACTGCCATATTACAATATTTACAAGGTGGTGTTGAATCTGCTTCTAGAATAGAATTTAATAAAAAATTAGGTCAGATACTAAATCAACCAACAATAGTATCAGATGGTAAGGGTGGTACTAGAAAAACTGCACTTACAAAAGATTATCCAACTGCAACAAGATTAGCAAATGAGATTAAAGGAAATGCATTTGGTGAGATACAATCTAATAAATTTGTAGAGAAGATGTCAGAGATAGGATCTGACTACATAGGTAAGAGTGGTCTTACTCAAATACTTGGTGGTGCTAACCAGGTAACACTTAATGCTAAACTATTATTTGGTAATATGAGATTCTTATTATCTCAGGTATTCCAACCATACCATATGATATTTCCAAGATTAGTAGACTTACAATATAAAGGTTTTGATAAAGGGCAAGTTGCATTATCACAGGTAAAAGCATTTAAAGATTTATTAATGCCTAATAAAGAGATGCGTGAAGTTACAGAGTTCATGTATAAGAATGGTGTTGTAGATCAAAAGTTTTTAAATGAAGCTGCAGCTGATATAAAAGGTTTCTCACCTAAGATTAAATTACCAGGTCAATTAAAAGATCCTGTAGGTAGAAGAGTATTTGATTTTGGTAGAATATTAAAGATCATTACACTACAAGATTTTGCAGGTAAAGCAGAACAAGTTAGTAGATTAAATGCATCACTTATGTTCTATAACTTCTTTAGAAGTGCAGGTAAAAGCAAACAACAAGCTATGGAAATGTCAGCATATAATGCTAATAAGTATATGGTTGAATATAATTATTTAGAACAACCAGGTATATATGGTAGTAGAGGTTTAGGTGCGATAGGTAAACCATTTGGATTATTTAAAACATTTCAACATAATTACCTAGCACAGTTAGCACAATATATTACAACAGCTAAAGAAACAAAACAAATAAAAGCTGGTAAAGAATATGCTAATGTTGCAGGTCTAACTGCATTTATGACACAGATGGTATTTGCTGCAGGTGTATATGGTGTTATAGGTTTTGAATCAGCAGAAAGAATATTAAGAATACTATCACCAACTGTAGAAAAATTTACAGGTAAACCTTTACCATCATTAACA
>Ga0208666_1001556_pt1 | contig 10070 bp, 3 predicted proteins | sample 5B_taG_FD_184078 | JGI IMG/M metagenome (GOLD analysis project Ga0208666, IMG submission 184078) | Marine viral communities from the Subarctic Pacific Ocean - 5B_ETSP_OMZ_AT15132_CsCl metaG (SPAdes) (version 2) | ecosystem: Environmental > Aquatic > Marine > Oceanic | place: Pacific Ocean...
ATCCAGTAAGCGCGGCCAATCCAGCAGGATATGCCCCTGACGTAAGCATAACAACACGGTTGCCAGCATCGGACAATGTTTTCGGGACGGGAGATTTTGCAAGTAAATTAGGTAAAGACGTAGGCACAATCGATAAACTTCTAGAGCCTCCGCGCCCCGGATATATTGACCCAGATTCAGGAGCTTTTGTTAAAGGACAGCTTAATCCGCTAGGCCAAGTGGTAGGCGGCGTTGGTAGTTCGATCCTAGAAGAGGCTGCGTTCCCAACAACAGTTAACTTTGATGAAGAAGAAGAGAGAGTATACAGACCCCAACGGTTTGGAACACGGGATCGGTTTACTCCAGATGCCGACTATCGTGGCGGCATAGACCCAGAGTTTAATTACTTCTCACCCACTCGGTTTGTTGCCGATGGCGGGGCCATGCGTATGGAAATGGGTGGTCTTGCAGCTTTGGAAGAAATGCAGGGCATGGACCCTACCGCATCAGGACTAGGCGCAATGGCTGGTGTCATGGAGGGTGCTGATCCTGACTCATCAATGATGCAGATACAATCAATGATGATGGAAGGGGCTTCTCCTGATGGAGACACTCAAGACATAATTGTTGAGGAAGCTATTTCAGCTATTCGTGGTGAACATGCAAACCCAGACGTAGCCATTCAATCTTTTGTCGCGCAGTACGGTGAAGCAGCCCTTAATGTTTTGGTCGAACAAGTCGGTCAAGAAATGATGATGGAGCAAATGGGCCAAAATCAAGACATGCTTGTCGAGGGTGATGGGATAGTTAAGGGTATCGGCAAAGGCCGTGACGACATGGTTCAGGCAAGCTTAGAGGGTGAGAAGGACGTTCTTCTTTCTCGTGACGAGTTTGTTTTACCCGCTGATGTTGTTTCTGGTTTGGGAGATGGCAGCACACGGGCTGGAGAAGAAGAACTAATGAAGCTAATTGACCGTGTACGGACACGGCGCACAGGAACAAAAGAGCCGCCGAACATGGTCGGGCAGGTAATGCCAGCATGATCGTATCCCTTGTCCCACCTGAATACGTTGACAAAGAGTGGCCGCATGTAGCTGATCTCTTGTTAAAAGCTATTCTATTTTCAGGGGGACGCTGGGATATTGAGTCTGTACGCGAAGAAGTAAGAGCAGGTCGGCAGCATTTATTTCTTGTTTATGACGAAGACAAGAAAGAAACAAAGGCTGCTTGGACATCTAAGTTTGTAGAGTACCCCGGTTCTAAGGCTTTGCAGACATTGTTTATAGGCGGCTCTGGGTACGATGAGTGGTTTGGAGAAGTAAACAATTTTATCAAAAGCTGGGCTGAAGATAACGATTGTAATTTTGTTGAATTTATTGGCCGTAAGGGTTGGGAAAGAAAGCTGAAAAAGATTGGCTGGACTTCTGAGTATTGTTCTTATCGGATGGAGGTTTAGTTATGGGAAAAGGCTCACCACCCTCACCGGGGCCGCAGACATCACAGGTTACTCAGACAACGAGCAATCTTCCTGATTATGCAGAACCGTATTTTACGAGACTGCTAGACAGGACCGAGGTTCAAACTAATCTGCCGTATGAAACTTATACTGACGCTAGGATAGCAGAGCCGACAGCGTCAGGGACTGCTTCTGAACAGTTAACCCGTGATATAGCGACAGACACTGCTTTGCAGACTAGCTTTGATACGGCAGGTGCTGAATTTGCTGAACAGGTTGCTCGTCCAACTCAATTCACAGGCACTGATCTTGCGGGACAGTTTGATCCGGCAACTTCATTCGCCCAGTATGCAGCGCCTACTGAGGCTGTCTTGGCTGCACGAGACCCTCGCACTCAAGTACAAAGCTTTATAAATCCTTATTTGGAAAACGTGCTGGCACAGCAAGAGGTTTCCGCACAGCGACGGTTTGATGAGGCTCAGGCAGGAAGAGATGCAGCAGCCATACAGGGCGGTGCGTTTGGCGGTAGCCGAAGAGCGGTTGCAGATTCACTGGCGCAGCGCGACCTTGATGAAAGACTTGATCAAATGGGTGCTTCGGCAAGAGCCGATGCTTTTGGCCAAGCCCTTCAAGCGGCGACTGGTCAACAAGAGCTTGCTCTTAAAACAAGGGCGCAAGCTTTATCTGACGCGGCAGCGCAGCAAGAACGAAGATTGGCAGCAGCAGAAACCGCTGATCGTCTTGGTCTTGCTGGGGCCGAAGCAATGCTGGGCGCTGCCCCAGTTTTACAGAAGACTCGACTAGAACAGGCTGCTGCTTTAGCGGGTGTAGGTGAGTCAGAAAGATTAAGGCGACAGGCAGAACTTGATCTTGGTTTCCAAGATTTCATTAACCAGCGTGACTACGAAAGAGGTCAGCTACAGTATCTGTCTTCAATTCTTCGTGGTGTGCCTATCACGCCAGAATCAGAAGTGCGCCGTATGGAGCCGCCGCCCAGTCCGTATGCTCCTCTTCTAAGTCTTGGCTTGGGCGCTGCTGGCCTGTCTAAGCTGCTGGGGTAAAGGGGAAGTAAGATGGTAGCAAACCTTGTTCAAATTCAAGATAAGCTGAAAGACCTAAGCGATAATCAGCTTAGGACTGCTTATTCTCAAGGCACTGTTCCTCAGTTTCTGGTTATGACCGAGATGGGTCGTCGCAAGGAAATGAAGGAAGAGTACCAGAAGAATCAAGCTCAAGGTTCTACGACTGTTGCGGAGGACATACTTTCTCCTGCCGCTAACATGGCGCGTGGTCTAGGTGCTATGGCGCAACCTCAGAACAGGATGGCTACCCAGCCACAAAACCTGCCCATTGAGCAGTCAATGGCAACCATGCCGCCGTCTCCTCAACCAATGGCTAATAAGTTACCAGTAACTCGTATGGCTGATGGTGGCCTTGCAAAGATCAAGGCGCGTAATGGCATGAGCCTTGCTTACGATCCCTCTTATGTTGGTTCTTTATTTCCGGGCGGGAGTTTTAGTCCTGAGGCTTTTCGGGAACTTTACCTTGGCCAAGTACCTGCTGATCAGCAAAGACAGAGCAGCGTAAGAAGTGGACTCAGAGCAGGTTCCGATGTCGGGGCTGGAACTTTTTATACTCCAAGAGGCGCGATGGAGGCAGCATTCCCTAGTGATATGGATGCGCGTACTAAAGCTATCGAAGCAGTTGCTGCTACTTATAAGCAGCCCAGTATTTTTAGTAGAATTTTTAACCGTTCCGGGGATGCCACACCAGAGATAGCAGGATACCCCACAGCAGAAGCAGCAGCAGCAGCAGCAGCACCTGCATCTGCATCTGCATCTGCACCATCAAAGCTTGTTCCCGGTGGTTATAGCTCTCAACCTGACCCCTTTGCCCTACTAGAATTTGATCCGAAGCGACTTGAACCTAACATCCCAGCACCGGAAGCACCGGCAGCACCGGCAGTAGATATATCTGCATTGCTGCCTCAGCGTTCGGCCAGTCCCGCTGCTGGGTTTAATACTAATTTTGGTCCGTATGAAGAAAGGTTAAAAGCAGCCGCAGGAAGAAAGCAGCCAGCGGTTACTTATAGCCCGTCCCTTACTGGCGCCGAAGCGGCGGCACAGAAAGCGTTAACAGATGCACAGGCGGGATTAACGGCTGACTCTGCGTATAAAGATTTAGCTACGGCTTTGACTGATAGGAGAGATGCTATTGGTGGCCAGCGCGATGAGGCTGCTGGACTGGCGCTTCTCGAAGCCGCCGCTAGAATTGCTGGTTCTAAAAGCCCGTTCATTACTCAAGCTATTGGCGAAGCAGCCCCTGCGATTGCAAGCTACGGTAAAAGCTTAAGCGAAGTTAGAAAGCAAGAGAATGCTTTGTTTGACGCAGAAGCAAAGCTTACGCAGCTAGAAGTAGCAGAAGCCGCTGGCAGAAAAGACGAGGTTTCAAAGTTGCGTGGAGAGCTTCGTGATCTTGATAAGGTGCGTCGAGATGTTGACGAAAAAGCTTTCAATAGATTTGAAAAGACGCGCAACCTTGAGATCAATGTAATTAAAGCCGAACAGCAGTTTGCTACTGCAAGAACCACTGAGGCCCGTGAAAATGCAAGATTTCGGCTTTCAGCAGCAAAGGATGCAAGAGAAGAAAACTCTCTTGCAAACCAGCTTGGAGAAACTCAAGCTAACATTGTTGAGCTTGAAGACTTGCTTCGTAGTGGGAAAAGCAGGGGTGGTCAACCTTTGACCGATGCTGAGAGAGCAGCGGTGCAAGATCGCATTGGAGAATTAAAAACCAGAGGAAAAGATATAGCTGGTTTAGTTAAGTCAATGAAGGGTGATGATCTTTTAACGGCCACAAGAAAGCAACAGCTAGTTAAGAACTACAATACCCAAATTGATAGTATTAAAAAGACACTAGGTTTTGGGGTCGATCTTTATATTACACAGGCAAAGGCAAAGGGTCTTACAGAAGAAGCGGCCAGAAAAGAGTTTGATAACTTGAGGCAACAGCAGGGTGTCATGCAAAGAGAAATTAACCGCTTGTTGGGTCTGGATATTCCAAGTGGGGCCGCACCGGCTGGTGCCACACCAAACGTAAGTTTCAAAGTTAAGAAATAATGGCTGAGATTACGATAGAAGGTATTGGTGATGTGGAGGTGGGTGATGAATTTTTCACCCTAGACGCTGCTGGTCAGCAAGCATATGCAAACGAAGTCGCAAGGCAAATATCTTTAGGCCAAACTGCTGTTGGCACATTTGCACCATACGTCTACGACTATGACGCACGAGACAAAGCAGGTTTTTTTGATCGTGTGGGCGAGTCTTTTGAGTCTGGCGTTAGCAAGGTTCGTGGCCTTAGTGCCAGTGCTGTTGAGGCTACGGGTGAGCTAACAGGGTCCGAAGACCTTACAGGCTTTGGCCGAGAAGGTCGCGAAGCTTTTGTTAAAAGAGAACAAGAGCGCGAAATTCCTGCCATACAATTTACCGACATTGATAACTTAGGTGACGTTGGCGAGTGGCTTACGGACACTATCCCCGAACAAACTGTAATGTTTGCTCCTTCGATGGCTGGTGGTCTGGTAGGAGCAAAGGTTGGGGCAAAAGCAGGGGCAGTAATAGGCTCGTTTTTTGGCGGCGTTGGGGCAGTGCCGGGAGCCGCAATAGGTGGAACGATTGGTGGTTTGCTGGGCGCATTTGTTCCTTCGCTTGCCCTTGGTGTAGGCGAAGTCCAAGAGTCAATTAAGTCGAAAGACCCATCTGTTGTAAATCCTGAAGCAGCATTTGCTGGAGGTACTGCAATAGCGGCGCTTGATTCAATCCTGCCCGGAAAGATTGGAGGGCAGCTTGTTAAGCGATTAGGAACAGAATCTGCTGAAGAGGTAGCAAAAAGAACGCTACTCAAGCCTATCAAGCGGGAGTATCTCAAAGCTGCTGGTAAGGGTATGGCTGTTGAGGGAATTACCGAGGCTATGCAGGAAGCAATAGCAGAGGTAACAGCGGTTGAGGCCACCGGACAGGAACTGGATGGCGCTGAACTAAGAAAGATGATGATCAATGCTGGTGCTGCTGGCGCATTGATGGGCGGTGGCGTTAGAACCGCGTCTGAAAGATTTAAGAAAACCAGAACTCAAGACGAAGTAGATCAGATACAAAAGCTTTTAGACGAGAAGGAAGCAGAGCGAGAAGCTCGCGCTCGTGAAGTCATTACTCCCGATCCAGATGGTCCTCTTCTTCTAAGTTACAACGAAGCAGAGTTTACGACTGATAGCCCCTCTCAGGTTGTGGAAACTATCATTGACGAGTCAGTCAACGATGTTGCCCCCACAGGTTTGGGAGAAGATATCGGAGCGGGTGCGCCTCTTGGCCCATTCACTGTACGCGAAATGCCTAACGGTGGATTTGCAGTTGTTAATGCTGCGGGTGAAGTGCGGACACCGTCTTTCCAAACTCTTGACCTTGCTCAAGAAGCTGCCAATCTTTTAACAGAAAGAGTGCCGACAGCTATTGAAGCTGCTGAAGCTGAGTTCACACAAGCGGCAGCAAGTCGTGCGCTTGAAGATAATAAGATTGAAGAAACCGCTGCTACTCTAGATGCCGCTAGAGAAACAGTGACTCCTCTGGGATTTTTTAGCCGTGAGGAAGTTGGTAAAAAAATTGCTTCCCAAATAGATCGCAAGCGGACTATGGCTGTTTCTCTCAGGCCGGGAGAGATCGTGCAAAACGATGGCCTCTATACCATTGAAGAGGTAGCTGAAACAGGAGCCTCCAACAAAGCCTTAAGCGCCATCATTGCTAAGAAAAAACCACTTACAGAAGACGCATCTCTTAATGTCACGGTCAGAGACATAGAAGACCTAGCGTCAACTAAGAACATTCGCTTTGGCGATGAGTCGTTTAAGACGTTTGCGTTGCGGACGACAGGCAAATCAATGCCACAAAATATGTCGCAGGTGCAGCGGAATGCTTTGTTTGAGCGGCTGGACGCGATGCCGGAGTTCAAAGAAGAAACTTCTATCCCTGTTATTAAGTATCCTCATTTCACGGCACAGCAGATTGCTGACGTAGCGAAAGCAATTAGGGAAACAGGTACAACAGAGGTTTGGAAAGACACTTCAAAGCCTCCCCCTAAAGCAGCTAAAGTTTCAGATAAGTTAATTTTAGAAGCAGTTGGCGCACCTAATATAAAGGGCGCTCGACGGAAGGAAGTGGCTGGTGAAATTAGGCGAGAGCTTATTCGTCGCGGAATACTAGATAAGAACGGGACAATCAAGCGTCGTTTGGTTCTGAGGGGCAGTCCCGAAAGAACGGCCCCACCCAGTGTAAAAAAACAAGAACTGTTGCAGAGGCTTAAGCCTTTAGCTAGGGCAATTAACGATAGGTTCCAAGCAAGGGTAAAAGCCAATCCTGCGCTGGAGGGTGTCAGGCTTAAGTTTAACAACTTAATTGAAAGTATAGAGAGCGGGGAAATCCAAGCTGACGCTGAAGGTGTGTTTAGAGCCGAGGAAGAAGCTGGTCAGCTTATTAAGACTATACGATTGGCGCTTGATCCTGTTGTTGATCCGTCAAAGTCAGATCAAGAAAACATATCTGCTCTTGCCGAAGTGCTTGATCACGAGTTTATTCACGCAGCTTACGAGGCTGGTGTTGTTACTGATCAGGAGAAGGCGGCATTAGAGTCTTTTGTGAAGAAGGCCAAGCGTCCCGGTACTGACAAAACATATTACGAGGACAGGGTCGAAGCCCTTAGAGATAATCCTCCTAGTGAAGAGATACTTGTAGAGGAAGCTGTAGCGGAAGCGTTCCGAGATTACGCCGCAGGTCGTCGCGTGTTCCCGCCTAAGACGCGAAACATTTTCCGTAAGATTGCTGAGTTCTTTAGGCTTGTCAAAGAAGCGGCGGCAGACGCGGACATCATAACTGGTAACGAGATATTCCAGCGTCTTGATGCTGGTGTGGCACCCCTTCGAGGGAGACGGTCTGGCGGCAGGGCTACAGAGACAACCGCTACTCCAGTTAATCTTAACGCAGCAGAGACAGCTACGGTTGAAAGAGAGGGTCGTGTTCCCGACTTCCCGACAGCCGAAAAGTTTTCTAGAAAACGTGCCCGTAAGACACCTGCTCCAGTTGGAGATAACCCGTTCCCTACCCCTCCCGAAGACGAAATACAAGCACGTCTAGGCAGGAAGGCAAAGAGGACAGATGTTGCGGGTGCTACCGAGTCTACAGGACCACGAAACCCACGCCAAGAAATCGTAAACGATGATGGGGAAGTAGTCGCTGTTGTTGGCAAGATTACATTTGACGACTGGATCAATCAGACAGAAACCCGTCTTGATGATGCCGGGATAGCGGCGGCACGGGAATGGTATCCAGAAGCAGCTAAGTCGTATCAAAAGTATTTTGGCAAAGACTGGCCTAACTTTTTAGCCGCATGGCTTATGGCTAACCAACAGGCTAGTCCTTCGACAGCGGCTATGAATGCTGTTCGTTCAAGAGAGCAAGCCCTTACGCAAGCGGCGCAAGCTCCTGTTTCACAAGAAGTAGAAGCTGGTTTAGCGGCAGATAGGTTATTTGATTTCTGGATGGCGATGGAGGCAGGTGGAGAACTGCCTTCAGGGGGCGCACAGAAGCTCTATGATTTTATAGACAGTGGGCTTCTGCGAGAAACGCGGTCATGGATGGGTGACGATGTACGCGGTGGGGCACCTGCCGTTGCAGACGTTCATTCTCTCAGAGATACTGGATTTGTTGACGCAACCTATCAGAAGTTTTTGCAGGAAAACTACGGTGTGCGTGTTGAGACTGACACGTCAGGCTCTCCGGGGGAAAACCAGTACGAGCGTTCAGGCGACTTTATGAGGGCGCTTAGTGATCACCTCAATGACATAAACTACAAGGGCGGCGGCTGGACGCCGTATCAGGTGCAGTCTGTTGGCTGGATGGCAACGACTAAATTCCTTGGTAAGCCGGGACAAACAGCCGAAGAATCAATTCTGTTTAACATCAGGAACTTGCCATTTGAGGTAGCTTTCGGAGAAGGCTCCCCTTACTCCGAGACCTTTGTAGATTATTATCAGCTACCTGCTATCGGACAAAAGGAAGTCACGGGTATAGCTGCCGAAGCTGCTGCTGATTTTGCCAGAGAAGTGACAGGCGTTGCTGAAATAAATCGCTATGTTTCTACGGGCGGTTGGCTTGACGATAGTCTTAATCCAAACATGGTAGAGCAAGTTGTTGCTTCTCCAGAAGCAATGATGGATATGGCTAGTATTATCGGTTATGCGGTAGAGCAAACAGGAATGTTTCCCTATCGGATTGTGCCTACCAAAACAGGCAAATCTAAGCTTGCTTTAAAAATTCGCCCCAGTGATGTGTCAAAAGATTTGTTGAATAACGACACAAACATGGCCATACTGTGGGACAAGATACGCAATGCTGAATTAGCAGGAACTAAGAAAGCTGAAAAACAGTTAGCCAAAGAACGCAAAGCTGGAAAAGAAGATGCCCGGTTGCCTGATGAGGATAACATTATCACAGGGTACACTGGGACTATTGACGAGAATGGCAATTCTTCAATGCTCATTCTCTTTGATACAAAGAAAGCCGGTTTGTTGGCTAGGTTGGAGCCTGATGGAGATGTGATAAGCGCCATATCTAAAATTTCTGAGGAAATGGGTTTTGATTTAGATGTTGAGGCAGCTTATTACGAAGGCGATTATATAGAAAATAACTGGACGGAGGACAAAGAAGGTGGTGGCTACTTACAAAGGATTCATCAAAGATACGGACCCGCTGTTACAGAGCGGATCAAGAATTTTAAGCGGAGCCAACTTGAGCCGCTACTCGAAGACTCCATCACAAGCGCAAGACTCAAGTATGGAAACAGAGAAAAGTTTAGTCGCCGGAGTACCGACAGCGCCGTCGAGAGCCGCATACCCGACAGAGCAGGACTATCTCGAAGCGAGAGACAGTTACAGGCACAGGATAGGTCGGGTGCTACCGCGCAAGAAGAAGTAAGGGTAGAGGGGCTACCAGCTTCCTACAACATACCCGGAACAGGCCCAGTTCCCACTGAGCCGTTTGCACCAGCAAGACAAGCTGCCCGTGAATACGGTCAAACCGTTGGGCGCAGTGTGCCTGAGCTTGTTGGTAATTACGTTTACGGACCAGTGGACGGAGAACGAGCAACTCGTATAGCGCAAGCATACGAAGACATGCCTAACACTCCAGAGGATGCCTTTACGGAAGCGGCCTATGAGGCTTTGGCAGAAGAAGTCATGACGCAGTATGACTTCATCAAAGACACTGGTCTTGAGGTAGAGTTCTATCCGTCTGACGTTGACCCTTACGCCGCCTCGCCGCGTGAGATGATCGAAGATGTAAAACAAAACAACCATATGTATGTCTTCCCCACTGACGCAGGGTACGGCACGGACGGGGTAACCGCTGAAGAAGTAGCTGATAACCCTATGCTGCGCTTTACTGACGAGTTTATATCAGGTCGTCGGGCTAGGGTGAATGACATCTTCCGGGCGGTTCATGATTACTTCGGGCACGTTAAGGAAGGCTTTGGGTTCAGGGCTGCTGGAGAAGATGCTGCATATGCCAGCCATGCGGTTATGTTCAGTCCGCTC
>Ga0208666_1001557_pt1 | contig 10066 bp, 9 predicted proteins | sample 5B_taG_FD_184078 | JGI IMG/M metagenome (GOLD analysis project Ga0208666, IMG submission 184078) | Marine viral communities from the Subarctic Pacific Ocean - 5B_ETSP_OMZ_AT15132_CsCl metaG (SPAdes) (version 2) | ecosystem: Environmental > Aquatic > Marine > Oceanic | place: Pacific Ocean...
AAAATGAAACTTGTAGATTCTAAAGGACACTATGAATCAGACGATGAGACTGGTTTTTTCTTTGAACAACTAAAACAAATTCAATTATCCTTAGATGGAATATTTGAAGAGGAGATACAAGATGCCAAAAAAGAAAAATAAAGAAGTTAATGATGTTAAAGCTGAAATTAAAAAAATAGTTAAAAAGAAAAAGCGTAAAGTTTATTTCGGACAAGAGGTTCAGAATGCAGTTGTAGAATATAACTCATCGAGTGATGAAAATGAAAGAAATATAATTTATGGAACACGAATACATGCGGCGTTTGATAAGTTGGCTGAGAATATAATTAATACATTTAAGTTTACTTATTTTGATTATGGGTTTGAAGATATTAAACACGAAGTAGTTGCGTTTATGGTTATGAACATGCATAAATATGACCACACAAAAGGTTCAAAGGCATTTAGTTATTTTTCAGTTGTGGCTAAAAACTATTTAATTCTTCATAACAATAATAATTATAAAAAATTAAAATCTCACGATAAAATGGAGGTATTAGATAAATATAATAAATCAAGTAACTTTAATGATTCGGACTATATTACATTAACTGATGAGATAATTAAATATTTTGATTCAAATTTAAATGGTATCTTTAAAAAAGATAGAGATTTAAAAATAGGATACGCTATTATTGATTTAATGAAACAACGAGAAGATATAGAAAACTTTAATAAAAAAGCCATTTATATTTTAATTAGAGAAATGACAGATGTGGAAACCACTCATATAACATCAGTTGTTAATATCCTAAAAAAACATTATAAAAAGTTGGTGAACTCCTATTATAGACAAGGTTCTATTATAGACAATTCATCAGGTTCATTCTTTTAAATATTAAACCCTCTTAAATGAGGGTTTTTTATTTCATTCAATTTCTTACAAATTTAATATTTATATATGAATAAGTACATTCAGAGGAGATTGTATGTCAGACGGAAAAGAAATATTTGAGGGTAAAACCTTTCAAGACTTAACAAAAGATATTTACGAAAACACCACAAAGCGTAAAGTTCAAATAGATTTGTTAATATCAGAAATACATGGATTCATAACAACCATAGATGATGTGGTTATGGTAGCACCTATTATAAAAGAATATATGGATACGGCCGTTCGTAATGATGAACATCTGGTTAAACTTGCTGGTGTACTACAAAGAATTATAAGTAAATCAAGTGGTGAATCTGATGAATCTATGTTGTTATCAGATGAGGAAAAAGAAGAATTAATGGGAACACTTCAAGATACTGTAAATGATTTACAGAATGAAAGTGAAAGACTTGAAGCTACAAAAAATAAAACAATAGATTTAGGGACTAACTAATGGGTTCAACATTTTCAACATTCTCAGGACAGAAAGTAAAGGGATTTGCAGGTAAAGAATATTCTGTTCCTATATTTTTACAATTTGTACCTGGTTATTGTGCGGAGGTAGTACACTCTACTGAATCACTTGGTTATAAAGGTAATCAAACCATAAATTCAATTTATGCTGTATCACATGTAACATCAAAGGTTGGTAAAAGAAGACAACAATCCTTTAGTGAAGACAATAGATATTTCCCTCTATTAAGAAATCACGGAGATGTTCCAACAAAAGGAGACCCAGTTTTACTTTGTACTATTGGTAAAATTAATTATTATTTAGGACCTTTAAATACAATTAATAATTCACCAACTTGGAATCCTGATTTAAATTTTAAAAAAGAATTAGTGATTGATGAAAATAACCAAACAACAAATACACCAAGAGGTGAAAGAGGTGAAAGTTTAAATTTTAATAAAGAAGAGGATGCTATACACGATAGATTAGAAAAATATAGAAATAAAGATTTAGATTATGGACCAATTATCAATGAGGTAACTGGGGATTATATAATTGAAGGTAGACATGGAAATAGTGTTCGTGTTGGTAGTAGGAGTAATAATCCTTATATTTTTATTTCAAATGAAAGAGGTAATAAAAATTATTCTGAAACTCTTGCAGATGGTAGTTTGATAACCATAACTTCAAATGGAACATTAGCTCAACATTTTCCAAGTTATATTATGGGTGACATAGAGGATGAAACATCAACAGAGGTATTTGGATTTACATTAGGTTCAGACTCGATATTATCTGATAATGTCAATAGACTTATGAAACAATTAGTTTCAAGTGTTAATAACAATCAAGACGCTGCTGTTATAGTAGATGGTTATAGTGGTAACCAAGTATTGTTTCATTCTGATAGAATTACAATTAATACAAAACTTGATGACATTTATTTATCATCAATAAAAGATGTACATATTGGAACTGGTAGACATTTAACAATATCAACTAACGAAGATTTAATAATTGAATCGGAGAGAACATTTTTAGGTAATCCAACACCAAATGGTTCAAGTAGAGAAATGCAATCTATGGTTTTAGGTGAACCATTACAGAATGTGTTGAACAGTATGTTAGATTTAATATCTAAGATAGAAATAAATACAAGTCTTGGACCACAAACCCCAACGATGTCTGCTGGTAGTGTAGGAGAGGGTGGAGTAACTTTACAAGCAACTGTTTCAAATTTAAAAAATGAGATTATAAATATAACAAGTAACAAACATTTTATAGAACCAAATACATAGAGGTAATTATGAAAAAGAAAAAAACAAATATAAAAACTATAATTAGACAAATCGTTAGAGAAGAAGTTGCGATGGCTATTAAGGAAGTAATAACTGAATTAAATAAACCAACTCAATCTCAATCAAAACCACAAAAGAAAATTGTTGAGAAAAAACAATTTACAGAAAATTCAGTTTTGAATGATGTATTGAATGAAACAGCTCAAGATGATGGTTGGAGAACTATGGGTGGTAGTCAACTAACTTCAGATAAAATGCATGAATTAGTTGGTGGGCAATATGGTGATATGATGAATAATAATCCTAACTCACCAATCAGTGTAGAGGGGCAAACACCAGACTTTCTAAAAAAAGATTATAGAGCAGTATTAGAAAAGTCAATAGAAAAATCTAAAAACAAACTTGGAAGATAATAATGGGATTAAAACAAGATTTAATTGATGCTAAAGTAAAAGCTATACAAGATTCATATGATGAGGAGAGTGTTGAAGTAGATATAAGTGTAGGTTCTTATATTGAAAGAGAAGCTCACCATACATCTCGTGCTATTATCAAAGCTCTTAGAGAGGCTAACTTTACAATCACTCAATTAAAAGCTCCTGTGGTTGTTGAAGAACTTAAAGTTCCTGAACAACCAGTAAATATAGAATTAGAAACCTTATTGGGTGAGTATCAACCTGTTTTAAAATTACTTAAACAATTAGGAAATCCAGTTGGACTTGGACCAGCAATAGATAGGTTAGAGAGTGAGATAGAAAAAGCTGTAATACCTTTATTGGAGGGTGGAGCTAAAATGGCTGGAATTGATATAAATAAAACAGATGGTGGTGCATTACAATCAACTGGTTATGTTTTCATAGGTGAAGATCCAGATACACAAAATCAATTTGATGTTAATAATGAAGAAGGACAAAGAGAATTTACAACAGTTAAATTATTAGATGATGATGCTAGGGACTTATTATAATGGCTATTAAAGATATATCACGAAAACCTTATGTTCAAGATAATGATACTAATGTCAAAGTTGGTATTGATTTACCCATTCGTAGAGGTGATGGGTTGGATGGATTTTTTGCAACCACCTCAACAACAATTGAAGCTGTAAAAAACAATATAAGAAATCTATTACAAACAGAAGAGGGTGAAAGATTCCTTCAGCCGAATTTAGGTTTAAACTTAAAAACAATATTATTTGAACAGATTACAAATGACAATTTATTTAGTATTCAAAATGCTATATTAGATAAGATGGAATTTTGGTTACCTTTTGTTGAGGTAAGAGACATACAAGTTTTAAGTAAAAATGAAGACACTACTATTGGAACAAATGAAATTAGAGTAAAAATATTATTTAACATTAAACAAGACCCGAACACTTTAGATTCAATCACATTAGATTTTAGTGCTGATGTATCAGAACCAGAATCTTCTATAACAAGTGGTGGTGGATATTAATTGGAGATAAAAAATGCCAACATATGGTAATGAAAATTTTAAAGAGTCAAATGTAAATTATTTAAATAAAGATTTTACAGCATTAAAAACATCTTTGATGAATTATGCTAAATCTTATTTTCCTGATACCTATCGAGATTTTAATGAAACCTCACCTGGAATGATGTTATTAGAAATGAATGCTTATGTTGGCGATGTGTTATCGTTTTATGTCGACCAACAATATCGTGAGATGTTATTACCCTTAGCTGAGGAAAGAAGAAACATAATCACTATGGCTAAGATGTTTGGTTATAAAGTAAAACCAATTGTTCCAGCTTATGTTGATTTGACATTTACTTCTAATGTAAATGCTTCAAGTGGTGATGTATCAAAAGTTGACTATTCAAAAGCGGGTACATTTGATGCTGGTATTGAGATAGCAGCTTCATCAAATGAAGATATTATTTTCACCACATTAGAACCAATTGATTTTAGAATTACTGGTTCAAATGATACGGAAACAATTGGTAGTACAGATAGTAGTGGTTTAGCCTCAACTTATACATTATCAAGAACTGTAAAAGCTGTAAGTGCAACTGAAAAAACAATTACATTTCAAGTTGGAGTACCTGAAAAATTTAAAAAACTCACTATACCGGATACAAATGTCGTTGATATTATTTCTTGTGTGGACTCAAATAATAATAAATGGTATGAGGTTGATTACTTAGCACAAGATAAAGTTCCAATTTCTACTCATTACACAGAAGATGTTAATAGAGAAACAGCCTATATGGATTTTTCAAATAACCAATCAACTGAACCAGTCCCTTATTCATTAACTTATATCACAACAGGAAAAAGATTTACAAGAGAAACTAATTTAGATAATACAACCTCATTAATATTTGGTAATGGTGTTTTAAAAAATGGACAAGTTGTTAATGAAGGTTTTATAGATATGGAACAAGTTGGTATTGTTATACCTGGACAAGCTAATGATTTAAATCAATCCATTAGTCCTGAGTTGGGTGATGAATATTCAACATTAGGTGAAACACCAAATAACATAACTTTAACAATAACTTATAGAGTTGGGGGTGGTGTTGAATCAAATGTAATTAGTGGAGATATAAATACAGACCCAAGTAGTATAATTCCTTCAAGTGGAGATTTAACTGCTAGATTGGCTAGTGTGACAAATAACTCACCAGCTCGTGGTGGTAAGGATGAAGAAGATACATTAGAGATAAAAGAAAAAGCAAGAGCTTTCTTCTCAACACAAAATAGATGTGTGACTAAAGAAGATTATGAAGCTAGAGTAATGAATGTACCAGCTAAATATGGAAATATTGCAAAAGTTTATGTTGCTAGAAGTGATGTTTATTCTGATTTAAATTATAATGTAACACTACCTCTTACTGAGTATATTACATCTGAGCATAGAAATAATATTCTAAATTTAATAAATCAAGCAGGTGAAGGAAATACGGAAATGCAATTACAAATTGTTTTAGGTCAGTTGGTGGATGTAGTAAATGGAATAATAACTCCAAATATTACTGATCAATTATCATCAATAAATTTATATGTGTTAGGGTATAACAATAGAAAACAATTAATTGGAAATCCACATATAAATACAACTTTAACAGATGATAACTTACCAAATCTTTTAATGTCAAATATAAAAAATTATTTAGATAACTTTAAATTAATGACAGATTTTGTAACAATTAATGATGGATATATTGTAAACTTTGGTGTGTTCTTTGATGTAATAGCTGAAAAATATGCTGATAAACAAAAGGTAAAATTAAATTGCATACAGAAAATAAAAGATTATTTTAGAATTGAAAAAATGCAATTCAATCAACCGATTTATAAGAGTCAATTAGAATTTGAATTAATGGGAGTAGAGGGAGTTCGTTCCATTGGACATGTAACCATTACACAAGATTATGATTATTTTTATCCAGAGGAATCTGGAGAAGGTCAAGAATTTGGTGATGGTGCTAGAACTTATAGATATTCATATAGTACATCAGGAACAGGAGCTGATATAAATGGTGATGGTATAATTGATGGTGGTTTTATAGACCAAGCTGCAGGTGAAGGCACTATTGGTTATGGGTATAAATACAATTTTAAAAATGCACTATCGGATGATGGTACAATTATAGTTCCACCTAATACAGCAACACCAACGGTTTTTGAATTAAAAAATCCAAATCAAAACATACAAGGGAGAGTTAGATAATGCATCATTTTATTTTTCCAAATCAAGACACATGGATTTCAAGTGGTTCATCAACAATAACAGGTGAGTCTTTTAAAGACCAAAACTTTGGAAGAGACCAAATACTTGAAGTCAAAAAAGAATTTTTTAACAATTCATTCGACCATCAAACAAGAGCGTTGGTTCAATTTAGTGGTGATGAGTTTACCGAATTATCTAAGTCGGTAGCTGATGGTACAATAACATCTGATGCTAAATATTATTTAAGGTTGTATGAAGCTGAGGGTAATGCTGAGATGACTGAAGAGTACACTCTAGCTGTTCAACCAATATCTGAATCTTGGACTGAGGGAACGGGTAAGTTTGGTGACAATCCAAAAAATACTAATGGTTGTAGTTTTGAGAATCGTAGTAATCCAATTGGTGGAAATGCTGTGACTTGGAGTAATGCTGGTGTCACTATAACAACTGTTGGTAGTTCATCAGTTCAATCTTTTTCAAATCAATCTCCTGATGTTAATGTTGAGGTAACCGATATGGTGAATATGTGGTTAAATAGTTCTATTGAAAATTATGGAATGTTAATTAATTTTAGTGGTAGTCAAGAAACAGATGAAACTACATTTGGTCATTTAAAATTCTTTTCAAGAAACACACATACGATTTACTCACCACAATTAGAAGTTCGTTGGGACGACCATTTACCTTGTACTGGTTCAAACACAGGCTCATTAACTGAATTGACATCAAGTGGATTAGCTGATAACTTTTTATTTATGAAAGGTTTAAGAGAAAGTTATAAGGTGGGTGAAAGAGTTAAGTTTAGAGTTGGTGCTAGAAAAAGATATATTCAAAAGACTTTCAACACATCAGTTCAAACCGTAACTGGTTCATTCATACCTGAGGGTAGTGGTTCATATGCAATTAAAGATGTAGTTACAGATGAATTTATTGTTCCATTTGAAGATAATCAAGATACAAGTTATACACAATTAAGTTGTGATAGTAATTCAAATTACTTTATTCAATACTTAGATGGATTTTATCCTGATAGAGTTTATAAAATATTATTAAAATTAAAATTAGATGATGGACAAGAACAAGTGTTTGATGATGATTTTGAATTTATAGTTAAAAGGAAATAGTTATGGCATATGAACAAAGTGACAATAATGAATTTCAACCGATACCACTAGGTCAGGGAGACTTAGAGGGATTATTAGATGCTATAGCTGATGCATTAATACAAAGTCCATTAATAGACACTACCACAGTTGAAAATAATCAAAAATTTATTCGTAGTGGATTGATTCAAACTGGACAAGAGGGTGGTGGTACTTTAGCACTTTATCAAAAAGATGTTGAGGCTAATGTAGAGGATGACTTACAATCAATCGCTGACCGAATATATGATGACGAACTGGTTACAATAGTTGTTGAACAAGGTGGTGATTTCGGTGTAACGATAAGTATTAATGGTGGTGGATTTCCAACTGGTGGACAAGATATTACTAATTTAGTTATAGGTGATGGTAATCCACTGAATGTTAGTCAATTCATACCATTAGAAAAACAAAAGTCTAATGTAAATGTGGAACAGGCAGAAGAATTTCTCGATACAAATATATTTGAACTACTTCCAACAAGTGATACAAGACAAGCTAGAATTATTAGATTTTTTCAAGAACTAAATGCATTAATTCCACCTACACCACCATCTTTTTCAGACCCTATCCAAAGAGATAATATATATCGTGATTGGGTTGGTGGTGAACAATATTCAAGAGAAAATAGTATTTCATATTCACAAGAAAATCCAGATGGTATAGAAGAGGAAGAAGCATTTCTTCATAGGTTAAAATCAGATAGTATAAATAATCCTGACAGTTTAGCTAAACCAAATGAAACAAATTCAGTAAGAACAATTGAAGATATTTATAATATTATTAAACCATATTTAGGTGATATATTAGAAGACCCAACTACATTAGAGGATAGTAGACCAGAATATCAAAATCAATCAAGTGGATATTTACAATTTAGAAATTTAAATCAAGGTATTATTATCCGTAATACGAATCAAGAATTTGTTGAAGGATTAGATCCAAATAACCCAACATGGTTGGATAATGGTTTTACAATTACTATGTGGGTTAGATTTTTAGATAAATCCTCTCAAGGGACTTTGTTCAACTATGGGAATCCTATGAGAAGTAAAGATTACAGATACAACTTAGCAGAGGGGGGATTTGGATTCAAATTAGAAACATATGTTATAAACAGAGATGATAGAACTCTTTATCCTGAAGGTAACGATCAAACACTAAATGACGCCCGATATACTTTTGGCTCTTATAGTGATACACGAACGGGTGGTAATTACATTTCCCCAACTTCAGGTAAGGCTATTTTTGAAAACACAGATTCTGCTAGGTTTGTTAGATTAGTGGTTAATGGTAAGGATCCAGATGAAGGTATGGGATGGTTACATAGTTCAGAAGTTGGTACAAATGGCTTTCCTAAATATACATGGAATATGCCTGACTTACCAGGATCACCTCAGTACCAAAAAAGTTTAGAAAGATTTGGTGTAAATGGTAATTGGGGTATAATAAGGGCAATTAACGCAACACACATACCCGAAGATTTTAATGAGTGGTATTTTATATGTGCTAGTTTTAATCCAAGTGTAATTGAACCTGATAAATATAATACATTTGGTGATTCCAACTCAGGTGAGAATCAATTATATTATGGTGGAAATGGTATACCATTCAACGAATCAACTGCTTATTGGATGAATCATGTTAACCCATTAGATCCTAATAACAATCAGGGGACAGGCAACTATCAATTTACAGATTTTGCACCATATGGAAATCAGTGTAAAGTAGAAATTATTTCAAGAACAGAATTATTACGAGCTCGTGGATTTAAGGTAGACTAAAATGTCATGGGACTTAGAAAATACTTCAAATAAATTTGGCGTTGATGGTGTCACATTAAATCAAACGCTATTAAATTCAGAAGATGCTTTTAGTGGTATTAATCTCAGTGGTAGTATGGATGAGTTTAATAACACACAAGACAGTTTAAATAATTTAGATAGTGATAAAAGAATAGCACTTGGATTATTTTTTTTTGATGAAGATAATATAGCTAGTGAGGCTTTTCCAGAAAGTTTTGGTGATGCAAAATTTAATCAAATAGAACGAATTAATTTAATTCCAAATGGTGATTGTAGAACTTTTGAATATGAATACAAAAATGGTAGTACAAGATTAGGTGTATTAAAACCAAACAATTGGCAATATATAAATTGCTCTGGTGTTTTTACAAGAGTTGATGAAACTGATGATGGTGAGTTACAAGTTTATGATATTAAACCATTAGATGAAGTTGGTAATCAAGATGATTATCCAATATATGATTACGATAACAGAGCACAGCTTAGAACAGCATATGTTCAAAACTTGGACTTAGGTGGTCAATTTAATTCAAATTATAGTCCTAATGGAATTAATCCTTATGGTGGTTTTTATCCTTACACACCAATAAATACTGGAAATTATTCTAAAGCTGAAAATCAAAATGAGTATTATTTTGATGAATTAGCACAATATTTTAAAGACCTGGATGATAATGATGCATTAGAAGATGCATATATTGAAGGAACTTTAAATGATAGTAAAACTACTAATGATAGACCAATCATAGCAGCT
>Ga0208666_1001559_pt1 | contig 10065 bp, 16 predicted proteins | sample 5B_taG_FD_184078 | JGI IMG/M metagenome (GOLD analysis project Ga0208666, IMG submission 184078) | Marine viral communities from the Subarctic Pacific Ocean - 5B_ETSP_OMZ_AT15132_CsCl metaG (SPAdes) (version 2) | ecosystem: Environmental > Aquatic > Marine > Oceanic | place: Pacific Ocean...
TGTACATGTATTATGTTAGCTTGATAAATTCATTCAGATATATTATCGTTCGGACATGAATCTAGATTCGCTACCAAAAGAAGTGTTACAACAAGTTCTACAACTTGAAGAACAAAAGAAAAAACTTGAAACTCGTGAGTTGGCAAGGGACAAGTTTATGGCGTATGCCAAACATGTATACGAGGGATTTATCGAAGGACGGCATCACAGAATAATAGCTGAGAAGCTTGAGGCGATTGCCGATGGTAAATTGAAAAGATTAATTATCAACATGCCCCCCAGACATTCCAAGTCTGAATTAGCCTCCTACCTTATGCCTTCTTGGTTTTTAGGAAGGAACCCTAAATTAAAAATAATACAAGCTACCATGAACACTGAACTTGCGGTAAGGTTTGGAAGGAAGGTTCGTGATCTCATAGCTGATCCTATCTATAGCGATGTGTTTCCAGATACGGACCTCAAACAGGATAGCCAGGCGGCTGGAAGATGGGAAACGAGCCGTGGCGGGGAATATTTTGCCGCAGGGGTGGGTGCAGCAATGACAGGTCGTGGTGCAGATTTATTAATTATTGATGACCCACACTCTGAACAAGATGCGTTGTCTTCGACAGCGTATGACAATACATATGAGTGGTACACTTCTGGACCGAGACAGAGATTACAACCGGGGGGTACCATCATAATTGTGCAGACAAGATGGTCTAAGAAAGACCTCACGGGTAGATTAATTACAGAACAAGCAAAAGACACTATGGCAGATCAATGGGAAGTGGTCGAGTTTCCAGCTATACTTCCTAATGAAAAAGCGTTATGGCCCGAATTTTGGCAAGTTGATGAATTGTTAAAGGTCAAGGCTTCACTGTCCATTGGCAAGTGGAATGCTCAGTGGCAGCAGAATCCTACATCTGAAGCCGTGGCAATGGTCAAGCGTGATTGGTGGCAGTTATGGGAGAGGGAAGACACACCGAGATTGGATTATATTATTCAGAGTTACGATACGGCTTACAGTAAAAAAGAGAGTGCTGACTATAGTGCTATAACGACATGGGGTATTTTTGAGCCGAAGGAGAATGGCGAACAGCATATTATATTGCTAGATGCGACAAAGGGACGTTGGAATTTTCCAGAGTTAAAGGACATAGCGATAGAGCAGAATGAGTATTGGGAGCCAGATTTGATGTTGATTGAGGCAAAGGCATCTGGTCAATCATTAGCGGATGAGATGCGATTAATAAATTTACCCGTAGTTACATTTAGTCCTGGCAGACGTAAAGGGGGTAACTTAGATAAGGTTACGAGGATGCATATGGTATCTCCTATTTTCGAATCTGGAAAAGTGTGGTATCCTAACTCAAAGTTTGCAGATGAAGTTATAGAAGAGGTTGCTTCATTTCCGAATGGCGATCATGATGACTATTGTGATAGTATGACGATGGCGATTATGCGTTTTAGGCAAGGTGGTTTTGTATCACTAAAGGGTGAGGAAGAGCCAGAAGATTGGTTTCCTCGTAGAGCAAGAGAATATTATTAAGGAGTAGAAACATGGCAGATTATAGTAAAATGAGTAAGGCAGCACTTTTAAAAAAGTATGGTTCTTCTTATAAAAAAGACTACGGAAAAGATGAATACGATTTTCTTAAAAATCAAGACACCATGACAATAAGAAAAATTATATCTGATATAGATCCAGAGCCTGTTAGAAAAAAAGACGGTGGATCACAATCAACTGGAAGTTTCTTTGGTGATTTAAAAAAAGCTATTTCATCTGGTGGATCTAGTAACATAACTAAGAAAGTTAAAATAATGAAAGGCGATACTTTGGGTAGTATAGCTAAGAAACACAACACTACAATTAAAATGCTTCAAGATTTAAATTCTGGACTAAAGTCTGCTGAAGGTCAAAAGTCAATGCAGTTTAAAGGTGGTACTTTTGAAGGTGAGTCTTTAATAGTTCCAGACCCACAATCTTTTCAAGGTGGTAGATTAAAACCAGTTAGAACAAAAAAGAAAAAGGATCCATATGAGGGTCAGACTAAATCTGATATGAAAGAAATGAATAAAAAAATAATGGATGACAAAATGTTAAAAAGACAACAGAAAAAAGTCAGAGATACTCCAGACAGAAATAAAAAAGCTGGGGGTACCATTAAAAAAATGAATATGGGCGGGGTAATGAAAGCTCGTGGTGGGACGTTCAAAGGTACTTACTAATGACTACTAGACTTTTAAAAATCAGAAAAAAGTTAAATAAAAAGCCACATAAAAAAGGGAAGTTAGTCAAAAATAGATTTTCTGATATACTGGCTCCAGGCAAAAAAAGAGTAACGAGGATCACATAATGGCAGAACGACAGATAGCAGGAATGGTCGAGGGATCAATGGGCGCGGGTGGCAGTATGATGCCAGAGGAAGATAGTCTTGAAATCGAATTACCATCGACCATTGACGAGTTACCAGAGGGAATCGAACTTGCTACAGACGAAATGGTAGAAGTTGTTGCAGAACCTTACAATCATGATGCGAACTTAGCAGAAGTTTTAGATGAGGGTGTATTAGGATCTTTATCTTCAGATTTACAAAACAAAGTCCGAGAAGACATGGAGTCAAGATCTGATTGGGAAGAAGCCATTGCCAAGGGACTAAATTTACTTGGTATAAATTACGAGGATCGAACTGATCCTTTTCTTGGTGCAAGTGGGGTAACTCATCCATTATTGAGTGAGGCAACAACCCAGTTTCAGTCCCAGGCTTATAAAGAGATGTTACCAAGTGGTGGACCTGTAAAAACACAGATATTAGGTGTACCTACAAAACAGACAGAAGATCAAGCACAAAGAGTTAAAGATTTTATGAACTACCAGATAATGGAAGTCATGGAAGAGTATGATGCTGATACAGATCAGATGTTATTTTATTTACCACTTACTGGATCTACATTTAAAAAAGTTTATTTTGATACAACAAAACAAAGGGCAATGTCTAAGTTTGTACCTGCCGAAGATTTAGTTGTTCCGTATTCTGCGTCAGATCTAATGACGGCAGAGAGGGTTACACATGTAGTTAAAATGACGTATAATGATATTCGTAAATTACAAGTAGCAGGAGTTTATAGAGATGTTGAATTATCTACAACGGATTCTGGAGAAGACGAAGGTAGTATTGAAGGAACTACCAATGAGCTTCAAGGATTACGTCCAAACTATTCTGATGACTCTTATACCTTATTGGAATGCCACATTGACTTGGACTTGGAGGGTTTTGAAGACGCGGATATGGAGGGGAATCCTTCGGGTGTTATGTTGCCTTATATTGTCACCATTGATCAGAATTCTGGAACAGTGTTATCGGTGGTTAGAAACTTTAGAGAAGAAGACCCATTAAAGAGAAAAAGACAATATTTTGTACATTTTAAATTTTTACCAGGGTTTGGATTTTATGGTTTCGGGTTACTACACACAATCGGAGGTTTATCTCGTGCTGCAACTTCTATTCTGAGGCAGTTAATTGATGCGGGTACGCTCTCTAATTTACCAGCTGGTTTTAAGGCTCGTGGTGTTCGTATTCGTAATGATGATGAGCCTCTTAATCCTGGGGAGTTTCGTGACATCGATGTCCCAGGCGGAGACCTCAAAAACTCTATCATCCCACTGCCATATAAAGAGCCGTCTGGCACACTAGCACAATTGTTAGGGGTCGTTGTAGATTCGGGAAGGCGTTTTGCTCAAGTTGCAGATGCAAAAATATCTGATGTCAACTCACAAGCACCCGTTGGTACAACTGTTGCTTTGATTGAACAAGGTTCAAAGATTATTTCAAGCATCCATAAACGTCTACACTACGCACAAAAACAAGAATTTCGTATGTTGGCAGAGATTTTTGCAAATAATCCAGTGCCGTATCCTTATTTTGTAGGTAATATTGCTCCAGAAGTTATGCAACAAGACTTTGATGGACGCATTGACATACTTCCAGTATCAGATCCAAGTATTTTTTCTATGGCACAACGCTTGTCACTGGCACAAACACAGTTGCAAATGGCACAACAAGCACCACAGATACATAATCAGTACGAAGCTTTTAGAAGAATGTACGATGCACTCGATATAAAGAACATTGACAGCATTTTACCACCTCCACAACCACCTGCACCAGTAGATCCTGCCACAGAAAATGGTAATTCTATTAAAGCAGCGCCTTTACAAGTGTTTCCAGAGCAAGATCACGAGGCACATGTCCGTGCTCATGTGGCATTTTTGGCTACACCAGCGTCACAAGTCAACCCACAAGGGTTTGCTTTGTTACAAGCACATGTTCAAGAGCATGTTGGACTAATGGCAAGAGACCAAGTAACTAAATTCTTTCAAATTTCTATACAAGAGGCTCAAGCGAGGGGTGAAATGGTGCCTCAAGTTGATCCTGCCGCCTTAGAAGCTGCGATAGCACAACAAATTGGTGAAATATTGAGTGAAGTTATGCCATCTCTACAACCACAACAGCAAGTTGATCCTCTTGTACAAATTAGACAGCAAGAATTAGAGAATGACACTGCTGAAATACAAAGAAAAGTGGCAAATGATCAAATGAACTTTCAAGTTGATCAAGCAAAGTTAAAACAAGCGTTTGATTTGGCACAACAAAGGTCACAACTACAAGAACAAATTGCAGATGATCGCAATGATGTAAATATTTATAGAATAAACACACAAGCCTCACTAAAAGGTAAGTAAAGATGGACCCAGTTACGATATCAGTCGCTGTAGGAGTGGCAAGTAAAGCTTTCTCTGCAATAAAGGCTGGTTTCGCAATGGGAAGAGACATTGAACAGATGTCGGGTGACATTGGACGTTGGATGGGAGCCGTATCAGATGTTGACAACGCAGAAAAACAAGCAAAAAATCCTCCCTTGTTTGGTAAATTGTTTAAAGCAGGTTCTATTGAAGAAGCGGCAATGGCTGCATACGCTGCAAAAAAGAAACTTGAGGAACAAAGGTACGAACTCAAGGTATTTTTGAATATGACCCATGGGCCTGGAGCTTATGATGAATTATTGCAGATGGAAGGTCAGATCAGAAAACAACGTCAACAAACTATTTATAAACAACAGCAAATGAGACGACAGATAGGTGAGGGTATTGCTTGGTTATTTCTTGTTTTAATTGTAGGTTGCTTTTTATTATTACTAGCTAGTGTATTTTCTAATAAAGCATATGGTAGTGATTACACATATGTACCAAAGCCATACACGAAACAACAACTAGAAAATCAAGGCAAGATTGAGAAAAAAAAGTATACAACATGTCGTTTAAAAAAAAGAATTAAATCTAAAACTGGTCAAATGGCATGTATATACTTAGGCAACAATGAAACATATGAACTAATGATTGAGAGTTGGTGTCCAAAACAATATAAATGTATTTATAATCCTTGGGGTAAAGAACCCAACATTGACGATGTAATTAACTCGTTAAACAATGCAACGAAAGGTAAATAAATGGAAAATATGATATTAGATGCGTGGAACGATTTGACTTACTTAGAAGGAATATTATTTACATTTTGGCTTTTTATCTTATATTATGGTAAATGTTGGATAGATAAAAGGTTTGAAAAATGATAAAATGGTTTTTAAAGTTATTAAGTTATACTGGAAGAGTAGGTATTACATCTAGAAGAGAACTATCTAAGCATAGACTTCATACTGTAAAATCTAATGGTGGATTTAGGTATGAAGATTTGTGTATGTAGGAGAAGAATGTGATTCAAGCTTTAATAGGACCTATAGCTAACTTAGCAGGAGCTTGGTTCGAAAACAAAGTTGAGAAGACAAAAGCCGAAGGACAAGCAAAAGTTGCAGAAGCTAGAGCTCGTGCTTCTGTTGCAGAGAAGGTAGCTACTGGTGAAGTTGCTTGGGAAGGCAAAATGGCAGATGCTACAAATGAAAGTTGGAAGGACGAGTTTGCCTTAGTTGTGCTACTGGCTCCTGCAATTTTGGTATTCATACCTGGGATGAAAGAATATGTTAAGGAAGGATTTGATATATTGGCAACTTTGCCAGAGTGGTATCAGTACCTTTTATATATTGCAATTAGTGCGAGTTTTGGAATCAAGGGAGTGGGACAAGCCGCCAAGATGTTTAAGAAGAAATAATGTATGAACTATTTGTATTAGCGTGTTTAGTAAGTAATCCAGTTCAATGTGTTATTTTACAAGATTTAAAAGGTCCATACGAAAAAGAAATTGAATGTGCAATTAGAGCACAACAAATAAAAGAGGAAATAATAATAAATACACCATTGTATTACGCCAAAAGATATAACTGTAAAAAATTTTATGCCAAGTCTCTTTAAACATTTAAGGAAAAACAATGAAAACTAAAGCTAAAAAAATTAAGAAAGTTATTAAAGGTTTGAATAAAGCGTCAAAGCTACACGCAGAACAAGCTAAAAAATTAACGAGTGTTTTGAAAAATGGCAAAAAAAGATCCTAAACTTGGAACTGGTAAGAAACCAAAAGGTTCGGGCAGAAGACTATACACGGATGAGAATCCAAAAGATACCGTCAGTATTAAATTTGCCACAGAAGCAGACGCAAGAGCAACAGTTGCAAAAGTTAAAAAAGTCAATAAACCTTATGCGAGAAAGATACAAATACTTACAGTCGGTGAGCAGAGAGCAAAGGTCATGAAGAAGAATAAAGTGGCTAGTATTTTTAAAAAGGGTAAAGAATCTATAAGGAGAGCACATGGCAAGGGTTAAGCAGTTTGCAAAAGATATGGGTATGTCATATAATCAAGCTAACAATTTAGTAAAAAAAGGAAGAGCACTCAAGGATGGAGGATCTTCTGTATTGGAGAGCACAATGAATAAAGCAAAAGTAATTAAAGCATCAAATGGTAAAATTGTAAAAGATCCAGAAGAAAGATCTAAAATGAAAGCTAAAACGTCTAGATTTAAAGACGTTGTTAAAAAGTCTACTGATGGCAAAATAACTCCTAAAGAAGCGATGGGTGCAATAAAAAAAATAATTTTAAAAAGTGACGGTGGTGGTTTTCCAGATTTAAGTGGTGATGGTAAAACAACTATGAAAGATGTTCTTATAGGTAGAGGCGTAGTACCAAAACCAAAAACAATGAAGGCTAAAAAAGGTGCGATTGTTAAAATGCGTGGTGGTGGATTGGCAATCCAAGGAACAAAATTTAGTGGTCTTTATTAATGGCTAATGGTTTTGACACCACCGAAGAAAGTTATGTAGGAGATGATCCTACTGGTATAGGTTATGATGAGGCAGACACTTCTTTTGCTAGTGGTGTCGGTTACGGAAGTCCAAATATAGATACTGGTGGTAATGAAACAACGGGTGAGGTATTAAGTCAAACTGGTTTTAATCAAGCTAGAGGAATAACTGCAACAAATCCATATCCAGATTCTTTTTTCTCACAGTTATTTGGTCCAGAGAATGTAAATTATGCTGCGTTAGGCATTGATGTTCAAGGTATAGCAAACTTAGCTTACGACAGATATGTAAATCCTTTTGGTAATACAAAAGGTATAGAAGGAGTTGAGGGTTTAAGTTTAAGAGAGGGGTTATCTCCAGGTGAAAAAACTAGATTTGGAGAAGTTATATCAATAGACAGACCTCAAGGTGTTGGAGAAACAATAGCTAGAACTGCTTTTGGATTTACTCCTTTAGGTCCAATAGCAAGTTTTATGGGTAAAGATCAATTAGCATTAGCACCAGATCCAGAATTAAATTTGAATAAAGGTTTTAATTATGATCCCACTTTAGACCCTAACAGCCCAGAATATCAAGGTCCACAAGGGTTTTTAGGAGAATTAGGAAAAGGCATAGAATCAATAACCTTTGGTGGTGCAAGACCAATAACTGAAGGAACCAAAGGAATAATGAGTTTATTCGAAAGTCAAGAAGCAGAAAAAGAAATGAAAGATTCAGTTGATCAGACTGGAAATAATGTGTTTAATACAGATACTAATAAAAATAATATAATTGGAAATCCTAATTTTTCTATTAATATGAGATTAAAAGCTGGAGAGTCACTTTCTGATATTATAAAAAGCAGAAAATAATAAATGCAAGTAACAGATTTTTTACATAAATACAAAAAAATATTAGACACTCGTATAGAAGATGTTAGTATTTCCTTGACGAGTGGGAATGCTTCTGATATTGGTCACTATAAAGCAATGGTAGGTGAAATCCAGGGTCTAACCTACGCATTAGAACAGCTAAGAACCCTGCTGGAGAAAACAGACAATGACTTTGATAATACCTGAATATGTATTAAAACAAAGACAAGCTAAAGAAAAAGCTGAAAAAGAAGCAAAAAACAAATCCTTAACAGAACGAGTGCCTCAACCCACTGGATGGCGAATACTAGTCATGCCTTATATGGGTAAAGAGAAGACAGAAGGTGGTATTCATGTGCCAGATTCTATTAGAGAAAAAGAGGCGAGAGCAACAGTTGTTGCTTATGTTGTTAAGTTAGGGGCACTTGCGTACAAAGATCTTGATAAGTTTGGAGAAGAGGGGCCTTGGTGTAAGGAAGGCGACTGGGTTTGTATTGGTCGTTATGCTGGGTCACGATTCAACATAGAAGGAGGAGAAGTTAGGATAATCAATGACGATGAAGTCATTGCAACTATTGTTAATCCCGATGACATCAAAACATACGGAGCATAAGTATGCAAGAAAACATCGAGAAGACCGAGCCTCTAGAAGAGGAAGGTCAGCTAATTGAAATAGACGATGCAGAAGAAAAAGTAGAAGAAAAAGTAGAAGAAGATATTCAACCAGAATCTAATGAGAACAGACCTGCTGTTGAAGTTAAGAAAGAAGATGTCACAGATGCTGATGACTTGTCTCAATACTCAGAGTCTGTTAAAAAACGTATTGCTAGACTTACTAAAAAATTCAGAGATGAAGAAAAGCAAAGAGCAGCTGCACTAGAATTTGCAGAATCTGTTAAAAAACAAAATGATGAACTCAAAGCAAAACTAGATAAATTAGATACCACTTACGTTGGTGAGTTTGATACAAGAGTACAATCACAAGCCGCGGCTGCGAAAGAGGCATATAGAAAAGCTTATGAAGCGGGCGATGCTGATGCCATGTATGAAGCTCAACAAACAATTTCTAGAATTGCTTTGGAAGAGGCACGATTACAACAAATTAAACAACAAAGAGAAGAACAAGCAAAAGCATCCGAAGTTAATGGTTCTTCTCCACCTCAACAACCTGCTCCAACTTCTCCACCACCTAAACCAGATCCTAGAGCAGAAGAGTGGGCACAGAAAAATGAGTGGTTTGGGCAAGATCAAACAATGACATATGCTGCTTTTGGTATACATAAGTCATTAATTGAAGAAGAGGGTCTTGATCCAAACACAGAAGAGTATTATACTGAACTAGATACGAGGATTAAAACTGAATTTCCACATAAGTTTGGAGAGACAAAGAAATCTTCTGGCCCCAGAGTCGCCTCTGCTGGAGCCACTGCTTCAAAGTCGGTATCACCAAAGGGACGCAGAACAGTCAAATTGACTCCTTCGCAAATAGCAATTGCGAAACGGTTGAATGTTCCGCTTGAAGAATACGCTAAGTATGTTAAGGAGTAAAAAATGGCTATAGACAGAACTACACGAGAAAGTAAGTCTCGTGCAAAGACCCAAGGAAAAAGAAAACCATGGGCACCTCCATCAAAGCTGGCAATGCCAGAAGCACCCGCTGGGTACAAACATCGTTGGATTAGAACTCATTTAAGAGGTGAGGATGATAAAACGAATATGCACTCAAGACTTCGGGAAGGTTGGGAACCAGTTAGAGCGGATGAGTATCCAGATTCTGGAGACATGTATCCGACAATTGATGAAGGAAAAAATGCAGGGGTAATTGGAGTAGGTGGTTTAATGCTTGCTCGGATACCAGAAGAAACGGTAGAGGAAAGAACTGAATATTATCGGGACCAGACCCGCAACCAGATGAAAGCCGTGGATGAAAACCTAATGAGGGAACAGCATCCCTCGATGCCAATCCATACGGATAGGCAAAG
>Ga0208666_1001561_pt1 | contig 10061 bp, 13 predicted proteins | sample 5B_taG_FD_184078 | JGI IMG/M metagenome (GOLD analysis project Ga0208666, IMG submission 184078) | Marine viral communities from the Subarctic Pacific Ocean - 5B_ETSP_OMZ_AT15132_CsCl metaG (SPAdes) (version 2) | ecosystem: Environmental > Aquatic > Marine > Oceanic | place: Pacific Ocean...
TATTATCCATGATTATAAACTAGAAGCTAAATAAGGGCAAAAGGAGAGAGCAATGCCATATTACGCATTAGTGAATGAAAACCACTCAACAATGGGACTGGAGAGTGTTGAAGAAGTCAAAAAATTTGTGGCAATGGGTTTGAAAAATCGCCATTGGCCTCAAGGTGACTCTGGTTCTGATGGAACATGGGACATGGTTGAGGTCTATGATATGAAGATAAAGCCTAATGGTAGGCGTGATCTTGTGACAAAATACTTTCACAAAGATGGTGAAATAGAAGAGGCTGATGAATCAGCTTCATTGATCCATACCCATGCGAAAGATGACATATACAAAATGTTCGGCATGAGCAATGTGAATGATCGTGTGCAGGATCCAGAAAATTTATTCGTGGATATTACGATGATTGTAGATCCAACAACACTTTCAGATGATGGCTCATTTGCTATGAATTTTGAAAAAAACTACCTTGATGACAATGGCAGCGAAGACGCTGAAGAAAAAACAATATCACGCATTCTGGATCACAGGATGTTTGATATTATCATTGATGTAGTCAGCAAGGACTTTGTTGATAATCACCTTGATGGCAAAAATGTTCTGAAAATAGAATATGGTGTTAAAGGCGCAACATTTATGGATGAGGATACATATATCCAAGGATGGATATACAACCAACAAGGCAAACTTATTGAACAACATGGATACCCTAGAAAGGGGTTTTAAATGAACGTACTTAGTTTGTTCGATGGTATGTCGTGTGCAAGGCTGGCTCTTGATAGGGCTGGCTTGCCTGTCACCAGTTACTTTGCCAGCGAGATTGATAAGTATGCAATCACAGTTGCGAAGGCTAACTACCCAGATACAGTTCATCTGGGCGATGTAACGAAGATTACAGCAGGTGATCTGCCAGCAGTTGATCTATTGATCGGCGGCAGTCCGTGTCAGGGATTTTCGTTTGCCGGAGGCCAGTTGGCGTTTGATGACCCGCGCAGCAAATTGTTCTTTGAATTTGTTCGTGTTCTGAAAGAATGCAAACCGAAGTATTTCCTGCTGGAAAACGTCAATATGAAGCAGGAGTTCCAAGATGTCATAAGCGAACAATTAGGGTGCAAACCCGTGGATATTAATTCCAATATTGTCAGCGCACAAAACAGGCGAAGACTGTACTGGACAAATATTCCCGTCAGGTCGTTGCCGGAAAACAAGCGCATATACCTAAAGGACATATTGGAAGATGGCTTTACAGACCGCGATAAAGCGCATTGCGTGGATGCTAATTACTTCAAGGGCGGCAATTTAAAGTCATACTTTGAAAAGCACAGGCGGCAGTTGGTGTTTGATTTTGCTGATGAAGCAGACGCAGAAGGCACAGTTCTGGCTGGAGAAGCTGATCTAAAGGGGCATGATTACAACAGGCGTGTTTATCACCCAGATGGTAAGGCACCAACGCTTGCAGCGGCTAGTGGTGGCAATCTGGAGCCGAAGATATTGCAGATTGCTCGTGGTGCTAATAAAGGCGGTGTAAGGGCAGAAGATGGTAAGGTTCCGTCTATGACAAGTTCGTCATGGGAGCATAATAATTTGTTGCTTTACCCTGCGTCTATCGTAGGCCGTAGGCTAAATAATGGTGTGCGCGATGATTACAACAAAGATGTTCCTGTTAGTCAGTGCCTAGAGGTGCATGACACCAAGGGCAAGGCTAGGTGTTTGTCTACAGTGGAAAAGGATACTTTGCTATCTCCACTACCAACAGGTCGCTATCCAGATGCGTACAGCGATGATATGCGGCTTATGTGGCGTAAACTAACGCCAATTGAGTGTGAGCGGTTGCAAACCGTTCCAGATAACTACACCAACCATGTATCGAATACACAAAGGTACAGGATGTTGGGCAACGGCTTTACAGTTGATGTAATAGCTTTTTTACTGAGGGGCATGAAATGACTAATTATGAAAGACATGGAGATGATGAATTCTGGCAAGAATATTATGGTCAGTTGGAAGGGGCTAAAATCACCAAGTTCTGGATGGGTGATGATGGATACCCTACATTCGGGCTAGTTCATCCCAAGTTAGGGGCTTTGGTTATTGAAGTTAGCCGTGACCCAGAAGGCAATGATCCTGGATTTTTATTTATTAGCGATGGAAAGGAAGAGCAAGATGGGATTTAAAACAGGAAATTATGTTACTGGCGCAGGTTTCATACTTGTGCTGCTGATGTCAGCAGTCGAGCCTATGCCACATAGCTTTGAATTGTTCTGGTTGCATGTCGGACTGCTGATGATCGGAGCAGTGCTGATGGGGTCGGGAGTGTATCTTACATGGAAGGGAAAATAGGCGTGTTCTTGATACGTTCTGGTTTAGGTTTAGAAGTTTATAAACCCAAAGTTGGTACCCCAAAGTTCATAAAGTTGTTATGTATCAATGGATTAAGAGGTTTTGGTTTGGGTTTGCAATGATAGCACAAACAAAGTAAAATAGGGGTGTTAAGTCATTGAAAAGGCTCAAGGTTTAATGTTTGGGTTTTTCTCCCTATTACATAGGGGTATAGGTATAAACAAACCTATACCCTGTAACGTGTGGTTGCTGCTAAATGCAACCCGAAGAATTGTTCTACTTAGGAGGGCGTAATGCCGAATGTCGGAGAAGATCTACCAAAGGAACAGCGGCTAGCTGGACACAAAAGATTAACACCCCAGCAGCAACAGTTTCTGGATATGTATCTGCACAAGGATATGACACAGACCGAAGCGGCTAGGCAAGCAGGGTACAAAAACCCCACAGTGCAAGCTGTGAGGCTGTTGCGTAACCCAGTGGTAGCAGAACGCCTACAGGAGATGAGACTGGAGACACAGGCTCGTTTCGGGGTAACAATCGATAAATCTATTCGGGATCTAAAGAAGATCAGAGATCAGGCGTGGGAAATGGGCAAATTTAGCGATGCGTTGAGAGCAGAGGAGTTGCGTTTGAAGGCTGCGGGACTACTGATCAACAAGCAGCACGTTGTCAAAGAGGAGATCACAGCCAACACAAAGCAGGATATTGCGAACAAATTGGCAGACTTTAAGCGTTTGGCTGAGTCCCGTATGGTGAACGTAACACCAGATATAGGGATTATTGAGCATGACCCACAAGATATAGCGGAAGATAGCGAATAACCCAGATATTCCCATGAAACACCCCGTGCGGGGGGAGGGGGCGGCGACCATCGGGCTTTCCGGGCCTATACCAGTAGAATTGTTCGGGTTCGGGGTCATCGGGCTGCTGCTCGGGGCATCGGGATCGGGGTTTGATCGGGATCGGGCTTGACATCGGGGCTGAATCGGGGTCATCCTGTCCCCTCCTCCCTTGGAAACTACCCCCGGTGGCCCCGTGCTGCCGGGGCTTTTTGCTCGGGACTGGCAAAATGCGTACAATTGTTCGGGATCGGGCTGCGCCCTCCCCAGGGGAAACCCTCCCGGCGCTCGGACTCCGGGTCGCAGCACCCTCCCGGCCTTCGATTCACCAGTACAATTGTTCGGGTTGTTTTTGCCGTCCCAGTTGGCTGCGGTTTTGTACCACATGATACTTTTTTTATTTTTTTGTGCTTTTTGTTGTTGACAGGTGTCGCAATGATTGCTATATATAATAAGTAAGCCAAAAGTATAACGCCGTTAGGTGATTGTAATTGTGGCTAGGTCAGCGGATAGAGGATTCATATGGATACGTCCATACCTCCGCTGGCTGCACTTAAACAGGAGGGTTGCACAATGACATACAATGAATACGTCAAAACTTATGAAGCAATGCTTTCCATCTATCTTGATGGTTACAAACCAACCAACATACCATCCGAAGTTAAGGCGATGGTTGCAGCGGCTGATAAGTTAGTTGATTTTGAAGAGACTCACCCAGCGCATGCCGCAAAATATGAGGCGCAATTCTAAACACGACTAGAAGGGAGCAACATTTTCATTACCTGACCCGGCGAGAGCCGGGTATTTTTTTGTCCCGGCTGCGGCCCCCGGCGCTAACCAGTACAATTGTTCTGGTTGTTCGCCGCAGCCAAGTGCTGCTGCGGACTGGCACCTGCTGAAAAAAAATTATTTTTTTCTTTCTTTTCCTGTTGACAGTGTGTGCAATGATTGCTATATATATAAGTACAGAAGGAGGGCAAACGCCATGACGTACAAGTATGAAGAAATCAAAGAACACTTTGTAGACTGGATGAAAGAGCAGGACGCTGAGTGGCTAAAAGATAACAAAGACGACTGGCATCACCACGCATTCAATATGGACTATTACATTATTGGAACGCACAAAGCGATTGAGTGGATGGGTGACCAAGTATTTAAGATCATAGAAACCATCAAAGAGTACGAGCAAGACAACTTTGGTGAGGTAACAACTGACCTGTCCAGCCCTGAGAAGCTGGTGAACATGTACGCTTATATCGTAGGTGAGCAGGTTGTTGATGAATGGAGGTAGACAAATGAGTAAACTATATTTCGCCTATGGCTCAAACTTGAACAAGAGCCAGATGGCACTTCGTAGCCCCACCGCGAAAGCGTTGGGGTCTGCGTACTTTCCGAATTGGAGGCTAGTCTTTCGGGGTGTAGCCGACATAGAACATGGGGACGAGTACGACCTTTTGCCCGTAGGCATCTGGCGCATTGAAGAAGCAGACGAGGCCGCACTTGATCGGTACGAGGGTGTGAGTTCGGGACTCTATCGTAAGGTGGAGATCAACGGGATGCTAACGTATCGGATGAACTCATCGGGTACATATAGTCCCAGCCGTCAATACTTCGATACTATTCTTGACGGGTATCGGGACTTCGCTCTGGATACTTCCGAGCTATTCAATGCACGGGACAACGCGGGATTCGAGGAGGATCAACGGATATGGATATAAATTGTTCGGGTTATACTGGGCTGCAGCCAGGTGCTGCGGCCCATTTTTTTTGCCTGGGCCCGGGCAGCACCAGGCCATAACCAGAACAATTGTTCGGGTTTACCGGGTCGAGACCCGGGCAGCACTGGGTTGAGTCGGATCGGGGATCGGGCTTCGGGCTTCGGGGTCGGGGTTAGCTGCCGCTGCCAGTAATTGCTCCTCCTTTCTTTCACGCGCACACGCACGCGCATCCGATCAATAATAAAAAAATGCGAACAATTGTTCTTTTTGGGGTTTACTTATGCAGTGATTGCGATTATTACTTAGGAAGTGGCGCAAACGTGCGTCCACAAAAACAGAAAAAAGGTAACGAAAACAATGGCTTATTTAACAAACACAAGCTTTTTGACTGCTGGCGTAGAGCTAGAATTCCACAATAAGCGCGGACAATATCGCTCAATTGATCAATGGCGCACGCTTTTGACAGATGCCGGTTTTGATTGGTTGCTAGTAAAATATGACGGTTCCGCCAATGTTGATGTGGAAATTGTCTTTCCGCCAATGCCAGCACATGGCGCAGGTGGCGCAATGGATGATATACGCGCCGTCATGCAATTTATTGAAACCAACGGCGGCAAGGTATCAAAAAAGGGATGTGGCTTGCATGTTCATATTGGCAATCGTGCGGTTAAAGATATTTCACCTGCTTACTATTGGACGCATTCAAAAGGCACAATGGCATCAACCGGCGCGTTTTTCATGCCTATTGATGATCAATGCCATGACGTTATGCCAATGGCATTGGTCAAGGATGTGATTATCAGATATGCCAATCAGCAAAACGATGTTGATTTACTATTGCCACCATCACGGCGCGAGAATGGATGCCAAGCGCGTTTCTGCCATTCTATCCGCCGCATTGGTGACAATGGGCGCAATCATGACGAATTCAACAATGCGACTAGCGCGAATGAATTAAACCAAATACTAGGCAGAAAATTTGCTAGCGTTTCACTTGATACATGGGCGCGGGTTGGCACCATTGAATTCCGCCAACATCAAGCAACATTAGAGATTGCCAAGCTTGAGGCATGGTGTTGCCTGATTGACGCTATGTTTAGGCATAGCGATGCCAACCGCATTGATTATGCCGCCAACCGCACCGTCACCGTATCAACACCAGAACAGCCATACCGCAACGGTTCACGCATTGGCATGATGTGGGAAACAATTCGGCGCGATGGTGGTTCAACCGTTGCTGATATATCAAGCGTGACAGGTTGGGATGCAGGAACCATTCGCGCAAGGGTTTCTGAAATGCGCGCGCAACATGGTGACGATGCAATCATTTGCCACAACATGCAAGCATACGGTCATAGCTATGGTGATAGCCAAGGCAATCATGATCTAAACGGTTATGAGGCTATTCAATCAGTGACGCGCACCATTGAAGGTGAAGCGGCATTGTTGCCAGAAAACAGACTAGGCATTGCGTCAATCTTTGCTGGCTTGGATGATCAAACCTATGAATATCTAAACTCTAGACGTAATGCGCTAAACTAGCGCATTACACAAAACCGCGATTAGAGGCGCTTGCAGCGCCTCTTTTTTTGTGCGGTAGGTTACCAGTACCCGAACAATTGTACGCCATAGGCGCGGCGCTATGGGCGATTAACGCAGTGTTTGCATCTAAGGTACCCTATGGCTTGGCAATATGTGACAAAATCGGGGACGGGCGGGTATCGTCCCCCCCTTTTCTGTCAGCTTGACAGGCTGACACGTTGCGCCAAGTTCCCCACAAACAACCACCAAAAAATTTTAAAAAAAAATTTTATATAATATTTCCCTTGATTGTTTGCAATCTTTGCACTAAGTTATATGAAACAACCAAAGGAGGGGCAAATGCCTAAGTTTTTATTAAAGATCAGCGAGGATCCTATTGAGTTTGAGGCTCCTGCTGCTGAAGCGTTCTTGGAAGCATGGAAGGGCGTGTTTCCGTGGGAGTATGACAGTGACAACACATTCATGCGTATGGCAGCCAGGTCTGCATGCGACTGGAGCGGCAAGTCTATCAGGTTCGATACTGTTGAGGCATTCGCTGCCGACATGATTGACGCTGGTATGCTTGAGGAGGTGGAGGATGTACAAGGCTAAAGACTCCTACAGCATGTGGGACAGCAAGACGTTGGTAAAAAAGCGTAAGGAGCTTAACGTAACGCAGATGCACATGGCCCGGTCTTTGGGCGTAAGTCATCGAATGTATTGTTACTATGAGAGTGGTGAGCAGGACATACCGCGTTCCATAGAATTATCTGTGCGTTACATGGAGAACACGAAGGGCAGTGACGTTTTGATGCCGACAGGCACGTTAAGTAACTTTGACAAGGATCGTATAGAGCGTTTGTGTAGTGCTTTGAGCGGCGTGGAGGGTACAGACGCTCATATAGACAAGGTTTTGAGGCAATCAAAGACCGAGTTAGAGTATCTGTTGTCAAAGTTTGAATAATAAACTATCATTGGCCTCGTGTATTTTTCATAGAGGGTTAGAGCATGACAAGTTTCATGGGGCCAATGGCACCTCCACCGCCTGCACAGCCGCAGCCACAGGCTATGGATTTTCAGACAGATCCTAATAACAGGCAGCGTTTTCGTCAGTTTTTGAACAATCGCATGCAGCCTCCCATGATGCAGCAACCGCCTATGATGCAGGCTCCTATGATGCAGCCTCCGGCGCACATGCCTCCCATATTACCTGAGATAGATATATTTGCGCCGCAAGGCTACGCTGACGGCGGCATTGTTGGTTTTTCTGATGGTGGTAGTACACAGCCGATTGAGCAAAGGGTTATGAAGAATGGTCAGATAGGTCTTTTCAGGGGTCAGACTTTTCTTGGTTTCAAGCAGGGGTCTGAGGAAGAGAAAGAGCCTCCTCTGTTAAGTCTTGCTAAGTTCAAGGAAGTTCTTGGTCTTGAGGATGGTGGTTCTGTGCCACCGCGCCGTACAGAAATCGGCGGCAATGACCACATGTTATCCTACATCACTCCAGACGAAGCTGACATCCTTATGGCCTTGGGTGGTTCAGGTGAGGCTGGCCCTATGGGCATTCCTTCTTACAACCCTAATGAAGACAGGGCTAACGAAGAAGCTGCCGCTGATGACGATATGGGTGACTCTGACACAATGAGTGGGCCTAGTGGCAATGATGACGGTCCAGATCCTTTTGCTGGCGAAGAAGGTGATGATTTCAGTGATCCTAATCAGAATTATGGCAATGATGATGGTTCCTTTAATCCTTCTGATTTTGTAGAATATGGCGTTAGCGATGACGCGACACAATCTGTTATAGACAACATTGTTAATAATTTAAACAATCCTCAACAGCAGGCTCCGGTTAATCTTCCTCAGCGGTTAGCTGAAACCCAGCTTGATCCTATGGGGACTTTAGCAAAACCTGACATTAACGAAATTTTAGACTTTGATGCAGGCCCAGTTATTGGTGACATTGAGTCTGTTGGTACTGGCATTGCTTCCGTCAACACTGGAGCTTCAAAAGGCACATCGCCTACCAGCAGTCTGCTTGGTGGCAATAATTTATTGAGTGACACAGACACATACAGGGATGCTATTGAGTCTAGGAAAGCGATGGATACAATAAATGCTCGTTCACTAGAAAACCAGCGCATGCAGAATAACCAGCTTGGCGTTAATGAAATTCAAGATTTCTCTATAGGCCCAATTGATTTTGATGATGAGTTGAGTGTAGATGTTCCTACTTCTACAACGACTCCTGCACAAAATACTCTTGGCATGGAAGATGAGTATCTTGATGAGGATATTGCTGCTGGCTTTGGACCGGGTGGAGGTGGTTTAGACACTTTTGCTTCCAGACAGCAACGTGCCGCAGATTACGCTAAAGACATGGGTTATGACCTTACTGATCGTTCTGTAAACAAAAGGGGTGCAGAGCGTGGCTTTGGTGGTATCACCGATGAGCAAAGAGCAGATTTAGAAAAACGTGCCGCAGGTTCAATATTTGGTGATACGTTTATGAATACTCCAAGAAACATTAATAACATATTAGCAGATAATAGAGCCACGGGCATTTACACGAATCCTGATGGTACGGTTCGCGGTGTAACAGGTTTACCGGATCCTGACGCTTTGGGTGGTTTGATGCAGCAAGGGGTTAATTTTCTTGGTGGATTTATGCCCAACTTCATTGGTGAGACATACACTGGCACAGGTGCAAATCCTTTTGACGGTGGTGAAGATCCGGGTGGTTCCGGCGGTGATGGCCCAGAAAGACCTGTTGCCAAGGTTGACCCATGCCCACCCGGGTTTAGTTTGGTAAATGGCACATGTACACCAGTATCAAACAGCGGAGATGGTAATCCTCCCGGCATTGGGGGAATAGGCACAGGACAGCCTCCGCCACCTCCGGCACCTGTGATTGTTCCATCACCTCGACAGCCTATGCCATTTGTAGGCACGATGCCTTCTGGTTATGGTACTGCGGTGACAGGTGGTGTTAACCCGCAGGTTATGTCAGAGATGCAGAAGTACGCACAGTTACTGTCGCGTCCACAGCCACAATACCCTGTTGGTTTAGCAAATGGTGGCCCTGTATCTTCCAACTTGGATATGGCAGCGGACAACTTCTTAAAGGCATTGATGCCAGCGGCTTAGTAAATGGATGAAGTCCTTGATATACCTACTGAGTTTCTGACTGATGCGGAGCTTGAGTCTCTTGGCAAGCATTTGGACAAGTACAAGGAGCTTCATGACAGGGAAGAGTATCAGGACAAGTTTTTGAAATTTGTAAAGCATGTCTGGCCTTCATTTATTGCTGGTGATCATCACAAGATTTTTGGTGACAAGCTGGAGCGTGTGGCGAGGGGTGAGTTAAAGCGTTTAATTGTTAACATGCCGCCGCGTCATACGAAGTCAGAGTTTGCTAGTTATTTATTTCCTGCGTGGGTTATGGGGCAGAAGCCTCAGACAAAGATTATTCAGGCAACGCACACGGCGGAGTTGGCTGTAGGTTTTGGTCGTAAGGTCAAGAACCTTTTGGACAGTGATATTTACCGTGATGTTTTTCCTGACATACAGTTAGCTAGAGATGCGAAGGCCAGTGGTCGTTGGTCTACGGATATGGGTGGAGAGTATTACGCTGTTGGTGTAGGC
>Ga0208666_1001573_pt1 | contig 10008 bp, 10 predicted proteins | sample 5B_taG_FD_184078 | JGI IMG/M metagenome (GOLD analysis project Ga0208666, IMG submission 184078) | Marine viral communities from the Subarctic Pacific Ocean - 5B_ETSP_OMZ_AT15132_CsCl metaG (SPAdes) (version 2) | ecosystem: Environmental > Aquatic > Marine > Oceanic | place: Pacific Ocean...
TACCTGTTCCATATCCTTATCTGGTGAGATAAGAACGAAGTTATCTAGAGAACCATTAGTAGCCAGGATTGAACAAACATCATCAGCTTCGAGGGCTGGCTTCATGAGTGATGGCCAAGTAACCATCCCCCAATTCTTTAGCTTGAGATACCCCGCTGGTTTGCGTTTGGTTCTGTTGCCTTTATATGAGGGGTCAACTTTCTTTCTGAAGTTGGTCTGGTCTGTGAAAGTTAAGAGAATATCTTTACTATCAAACCTCTCGCAGAGCTTCTTGATTTCATTTTCTACAACCTTTTTACCAGCTGCAAAATCTCCTACGATAACGGTCAGATCTTGGGTGTAATCCATCTCGAGCTCCGAAGCGGCGGCGGCTCGATAGAAAAAATAGTCTGCATCAATTAGTAGCTTTGGTGGTTTCAATTTCATTTGGAGTAATGGTTGCGGATGTATTCGGAATATTGATGACCCATAGCGTCAGCTATCCCTTGGTAGGTAGTGCTTCTGATTTTCCAGCGATCTTTAGACGGTGGAAGATTATGCATCTTTTGTTCTCTACCCTCAACAATATTTGTAGGTTTTAGAAGTGGTAAGTTCTTTAACCAGAGACATGTTTTCTTGGTCTCTCCATGCCCATATTCCCAGGGTTGGATGTATTGGTCAGGCTTCCTAATTTTTGAAGAGATAACACTAACTGGATTCTCTAAAGCTATATGCTCTATTGGTGCATCCATTAGCCTTTGAACGAAATCTAAGGCTCTCTGTTGTCTCCCATCAGCTCTCTTCTCCTTGAACCAGGCAGCACCTGAAACAGCTATATCAGTACATGGAGGATGGCAAACCATTAGGTCAAAACCATCATTAATTATGTCGAATACATCTCCTTGATAGTGTGGTCCTTCAACATCAGTAGGCAATAGGTCACATGAGATAGCATCTACTCCATTACGAATTAGAGCGTCCCTGACCCTGCCACTGTATTCACAGGCTATGAGGGCTTTCATTTAGTGTTTTAGTTTTTTTTAGTGAGATAAATAACGGCTCGACTTAATACCTCTGGATCGTCATGTAGTAGACCTATGCCTGCATTACAAGAGCTACATATATATCCACGAAAAGCGTTCTCCACATGACAGTGGTCTAGTACCCATTTATCTGTGTGTTGGTTACACAGTGGACATAGCCCTGGAGGTGGAGAAACGTGTTCTCGTTTTAGTTTGTTTCTAAGATTTTCTAATTTCCTATGACAAACCTTGCATCTGTTTCTTGTTGCTCTATGTCTACCATCACATCTTTTAAATTCTGAATCGGGTTTGGTCTTTCCACATGTCTTACATGTTTTAGTGACACTCTGCCCAATTCGCTCCGATATTGGTATCGCAGTCAAGCTCGCATCGAAAAGCGAGGCTTGCTCGTACATCTTTTATTGCTTGCTTTATTAATTCACATGCCTTCTCTGCATGTTCCGGTTTGACTGACAATTGCATCTCGTCATGGATGAAAGCCAGTGGCCAATAGTCGATCTTGTTTTCTTGTAGCAGTTGGTTGGATCTGATAACCCAAAGCTTACAAATCACCGCTCCGCAGCTCTGCAAAAGATAATTAAGAGCGGCGTGGTTCTTACCTTGTAGACGGATTGGCCTCCCGTCTATTGCTTTGATGACTCCATGCTCTGCTCTCTTTTGAATAGCATCGTTGAGTTCTTGGAACCCTTTGATACCTGTCAGTAGTTTCTTTCGTAGATCTTTACCACGGGCAACTGCTTGAGTTTTCTTAGCTCCAGCAACAGTGCCTAACTTAAAGTTTCCCCCTCCATAGATAAGGCAGTAGGTACAACTTTTTTGGGTTGACCTATCAACGCCAGAGATGGCTGCCATGTGGGAGTGGATGTCTCCTTCGACGACTTCCTTTGCAAAGGTGCCATGATCAAACCGAGCAAGATAATGGGCAAGGCAACGGAGCTCCAGACCACTAGCGTCAGCCCCAACTTGAACCCGATTAGGACCAGGGTGAAAAAGCTCTCTCGATTCTTTGTCACTTTTTGTCTGTGCAAGATTTGGTCTCATGTGTGCCATGCGTCCCGTGTTGGTATTGAGTACACATGAATGGTGGATCTTTCCTTGTTTGGTTACTTTCTTTAGCCATGCGTTCTGTCCCTCTGATAGTTGGCCTAAATGTTTTTGAAGGGTGAGGATACGTGCGAATTTTTTAGATTCGTCTGTCCCTATTTCCTCCAAAATTTTTTCATCAATTTTTGGCTTACCTGTATCTGTTTTCTCTCTTGGTTCCCATCCTCTAAAAGTTTCAAAGGCGAAGGCTATATGTTGCCTGCTAGTAGGATTAAATTCTTTAAGCCTGCAAAATTCAGCACCTCGTACATAACCTTTATTTTTATTAGGTCTTGCAGGGATGAATCTTCCACCATCAACCATTGTGAAAGTAGAGCGCATCTGATCAGAAAGAGTTTCAAGTTCTACTCTTAATTTGCCTTCTAACTTATGAGCCTTGGGAACGTCAAAAGGAAATCCCTCTCGCTCTTGCCATGTCATGATCTGAGCGATCTTGTGCTCAGTATCAATAGGCTTGGCATATTCCTCGAGCTTTGGCTCAAACAATTGTGAGAGTTGAACAGTAACCTCTACGTCTTGGACGCAGTACTCCAACATCTCTTCTGTATAGGTAGACCAATCTCCCTTGAGCTGTTTTCCATACTCACTCTTCATGACCCCCAACCTATACCCCCAACTTTCTAGAGAATGTCTCCCATAAAGTTGAGCTGGCATGTTGGCTGGTCTTGACCTGTAATCACGATCAAGCATGTCTGTAAAGAACAGTCTTGAAAGAATCAGGGTGTCATAAAGTTTGGTCTTTTCCAGCTTGAAGTATGGGTAGATAAAAGAGAGAGCTTCTATATCAAACGCCACGATATTGTGGCCCCATAATTCATCAGCAACCATCAAGCTTGCTAAGCCTTCTGTGATGCTGTAGCGATTGTTTTTGTGATTGTCGTATCGAAAGACTTGACCTGTATCTAAGTCTTTAGTGACTAGACAATGGACTTCACTTAAGTCTCCTCTCATGAGCCCATTGGTCTCACAATCAAAGGCAAGTCTCATTGTGTCTCCGAATGATGGATGCTGGTTAAGATCTTCCACCAAAAATCTTCTGTTAAATTCTTTGAACCTGTAATCCTATTGATCTCATCTAAATCCGAATTAAGGATGATCAGGGTAGGAAATAATTCAAGTTCATAGGACTCAACAAGAGAGGGATGATTCTCTTTCCATAACTGAGAGATGTATGGAATAAATTCTGGATGCTTATGAATAACCTTGTCTAAGGTCATGGAAGCATTCAGACATGGAGCGCAGTCCTTCATTTTGAATAGGACTAATTTGTGTGGATTAAAAGTCTTCATAGTTATCGGTGGTGGTTTCTGCAGATTGAACTTCGACTAATCGACCTGTTTCGGTTGAATAGGACAAGACACCACTTGGACCAGTACGGCCATTGAAGCGGTTCTTGAGAGTTACTAATTCAGAGGTGTTATCGCCTGATGAGATATTTCTTTGGATGCAGCAAACAATGTCTGACAATTGGCTTATTGAATGTGAGCCCCTAAGTTGCCCTAGAGAAATGGAAGCTCCATCTTCATGCCCTTTGTCTCCGTGGTTTCTTCTGAGGTGAGAAATTAAAATCATTCCTACCCCACATTCCTCCACGAAGCTTCTGAGCCTGGTCATCACACGATCTATAAGTTTCCGCTCATCGTTTTCTGTGTTATCGGAGAGCAAGATGCTTAGGTGATCAATGATTACCCACTTAGCCCCATAGTTTTTGACAACGAAACGAATGTCAGAAATAAGATGGTCGGGATCAACAGAGCCAAATCCAGACCGTAGATATAACCTTCCAGTTCCACAGCTAGCATCGAAAGCTTCTCGTAATTCATCCTCTGGTATCTCGTTATTTAGATGTAGTGGTTTATTTGCCTTAACTGTCATCATCCTCAAAGCAGTCCGTTGAACTGATTCCTCTAATGCAATGTATGCAACAGTGAATCCCTGATCGATGAGTGATTGAGCTACTTCTCCAGTAGCTGTACTTTTACCCGATCCTGTACCACTTGTTAGAGTCACGAGCTCCCCGAGACGTAGACCTCCCGTAACTTCATTTAGTGTTGGGAATGGCCAATCAGCATCTTTCCCATGAAGGGGTTTTGATACGAGATCAAATAAAGATCGTGCATCAATGATTGCCTTGGGTGAATAGGCTCTCTTGTTCCAAATGGCCTGACGTATAGCTTCAGAATCTTTAGCTTGTAAAGCTTCAGAAGCATCTTTGTATCCTTGGATAGTGGCAATAAAAACACGATCAGGAGGAAACAAAGAAGCACACTCCTCAGCCGCTTCTTGTCCCGCTTGATCGTTATCAAAGAAGAGAATGATCTCTTCAAATTTCAATAGGTGAGGTAGTTGGGCAGAGAGATTTTTATATGCTCCCTTTGAACCATTTGCTATGGACATGACCGGCCAGTTTTTTCTGGCAGACCACACCGAAAGACAATCAAGTTCCCCTTCTGTAATTACAACAGTTTTTCCACCACCGAATAAATGCTGGCCAAATAATGTTTTATCAACATTCTTACCCTTCCAATAAAAATCTTTCTCTTTCGTCTTCTCCTTATACGCAACAATCTGTCCTGATAAAGAGTAATACGGGAAGCGTATAACTGGGCCAGGATGATCGACCCTGACATTGAACTTTCTACAATCCTCCTCCGTTAAGTTTCTAGTAGAGAGTCGGGCAAACTCCCCCTCAAACGTAAGATTGCTTCTCTCTTTAGAAGGTTTGGTTTCTCCTTCTCCTGGTGCTGATTCTCGGTAGCCGCAAGAAAAACAATAACCATGAAGATCACTGTACCGAGCAAACGCATCACTACTAGGGCAAGCAGGACACGCTTCATGCCTGAGAAACTCAGAGTCTTGGGGTTCCATGAAGATGCAACTCCTCGAAGATTTCTGCGTATTCTTTTAAGCATTCGATTATTAATTGGCAGGGAAAACCCTCGTCTTCACATCGAACAACAAGGTCATCGATGTAATTCAGGAGGTTGCTGTGAGCTAACTGATCCATGAATCAGGGATGTTGGGGTGAATGCACCAAAGGAATCCGTGTTTGTCACACCAATCCCCATAAGTGCTTTTGCTTTTTTTTGTAAGGGTGTTATTTCTTTGAAATATGAAACGAATATCTAAGTCGGGATGTTGATTTTTTATAGCTAAATGTTTACGCCTCTCTGATGGCTTGAAGAATCCTTTGACTTCGTAAATAACATCCCCGATAAAAAAGTCGGGGGTGTACTTACTAGTCAATACATATTGAAAACTTCTAGCCTCATATATATAAGGAACATTCTTCTTATCAAAGAACTTAGAAACTCGCTCCTCCAAAGTGGAGCGATAAGCCATGATCAGAAGTCGTAATTTTCAGCAGATGTCTCAGCAGCTGGAGCACTAACAGTTGGTGAAGCTGCTTTGTATCCATCCCTTGTGCCAAAGATGGCATTGACATCATCAACTGACATATCCCCAGAATCACTAGCCCCGCTCATAGTGACAAGCTTGGTGACTTGGACACCGACGACCTTTAAAGAGGTGCCTTTGGCTGGCTTAGTGTAAGGGGTTTGGTTAACAATTAATACAGCTTTCGTACCTTTTCTTAGACTTTGCAAATCAGAATCAGAAAGGGGAGACCCTTCAGTATCTACAAAGACTGGGATAGGTTTTTTATCTGTATCACTGTAACTGTATTTACATAACCCTTCTGAATCGTAGGGCTCGGGATTAAGTGCAACTCTATCGGGTTTTTCTAATTTTGAATCAACCCATTTTAAAAGTTCTTTTCTATCTTTTTCTACCTGCTTAATTATTTTGGCAGGGATGTTATATGAGAAGGTCCGGTTTTCATATTTACCGGAATCTTCAAAAACATTAATGAATCCAGTGAGCTCAGATTCAAAAACATATTGGTTAGGTTTTGGCATTTGATTGATGAGAAATTGATTGGGGTTCTGAGTATCTAGTTGGCAGGGCTATTAACTTTTCTTCAATAGTGTCCAACTCAGTCTCAAGGACGCTTTGCAGTTGTTCTACAGAGAGCCCCTGAAGACTTAGATCGGCGGCTAAGTTTTTAGTCAAAGGTCAAATTGTCGGTGTGATTTCAGATAACTTTCGTACTCAAGTTCTTTCTGTTTTTCTTTATCTTCCGTCTCTCCATGTCCTAAGAAATAAGAGAACTGTTCGGGGCTTAATTGCTCAAGCTCCTTTTGAGCTAGATTTTCCATATTGTCTAGTTGCACTAGTGGGAATGAAGGAAAACCCAATGAAAAAGCGGCCTTTCAGCCGCTAATCATGAGTTTAATTGTCTAAGTGGTGTCTAAACGATCAGGAACCTAAAACCAGCGCGTCTACCAATTCCGCCAGGTGGGCCAAAGGTTCTTGAAGCTAGTAGACCAGTGCGAGGCTCTTTTTAGAAGTTAAAACAGTATCATCTGATACCGTTTGGACCCCTTTTGATGAGTGATAGACGCACTGGACTACCTTCTTTATATCGAACTTAGACATATTACAGGGCCAAGATTGCATTTTCCGATGCCTTTACCACAAACTTACAGTATTGCTCTGTTTGTTTTAATGAGGAATGACCCATGATGTCTTTGACCTGATTGGGTTTTGCTACAGCACCCAGCCATGTGGCTAAGGAATGTCGTAAGCAATGCCAAACATAAGTATCAGGAATCATGGCAAATCGTCTGACCCTTTTAAATGATCTATCGAGTTGATGACGGTTGGTCCAATCATCTTTAAAGGTATAAAGATTATTGATCCGACGTTCAACAATCGGGAGAATTTTGGGGTGGATAAAAATATCCCTGGGTTGTCCAGTTTTCGTGGGTCGGTCTTTGTCATATCCAACACGAACAAGGTTCCTTTCTAAATCGAAATCCTGTTTCATTAGATAGTTCAATACATAACCCTGACGAATCCCCGTGTAAGCACTAAATAATAAAATGTCTGCTAAATCACCTCGATCAAGATCAAGGCAGATTTCATACATCCTCATTACTTGGGCTTGTGTGAACCATTCAGTCCTTGGTCCTCCCTCTGGAAGACGCTTAACACTCGGACACTTGACTGAGTGGAGCTGTTCTTCATAGGTGAAACGCAAGGCACAAGTCGCACAAGAAATCGCTCGATTGACTGTGGCGTTGTCCACGTTGTCGGTTTCTTGGATGTCTGCTTGAAGCTCTCTCCAAAAATGCAGGCTCCCCATCTTCCGTAGTGGGAATGATTCCCCAATAGAATCTGAGATCCGGCGACGACGAAATGCAACTGTTTCGGAGCTTTTTTGCATCCTCCAACGGTTGCACCAGGTGTAATCAGCAGCTTGTCCCCACGTTGTAAGTAGGTGGATGTTCTGCGGTGGTTCGTAGTTAGAAAAGCGGTTTGAAACCATTAGAGTTTTTCCTCCAAAGTGTTTTCTAATAGGGTTGCCATTTGCTCCCCCTTGCGACTCAGATAAACACGATACCTTTTGGGATCATCAGGATCTATCTCTCGATAGACTAGTTTTAATCCGTCTTTACCAGATCGATGCTTTGGACCAAGCCAAGTCACATTCCTGGAGACTGATGAACTACTCAAGCTAGTTCCAACCATTAAATCCTCTTGTCTGCAACCGTTATGGTTGGCTATGTAGAGGAAAGTTGAAACGAGTTGAGCTGGAAATTCCCGCTCCTTAGCACGTAAGACTTCAAATGCCATATACATGCGTTGAAGAGCTGGCCTTTCAATGTTTTTTTTGTTTAGGGCCAAGGTAGCTTCTGAGTTGCAGTTGTGTTTTTAAGACACGAGCACACATTAACGTATAACTGCCTTAGTGGGAGTGTTTCTTTATACTTTTCAGTCAATTAAAACATTGGACCATCAAAGTCCACATCCCAGGCATAGCATTCTTCTAGGTAATCCCCAAGTGTGGCTAATGCTTTAGCCCTTGGAGCATCATTTATGTTTATATACCAGTAGATTCGCTCTACCAATGTTGCTTTCTCATTTAGTTCGGGCATGTCACCTTCCTTAGTGGGATTAACAGAAGAAATAAAGGGATTGATTAACCTGTTCGATGTCAAGATTTCCCTTGATGAGTGATTGCGGTATTTCCACCCCTACCTCGTCAGCCCAATTCTTAAGTATTTCTTCAGAATATATCTCTGCAAATTGCAAACGAATATCCCGAGATAATTCATCCATGTCACATGATCGAGCTAAGACACAATCATGCACCACTGTGAATGGATGCTCCCAACATACAAAAGTTAAATGTATCAAGGCAGCATCTAGTGAATGTGTCACGTTGGGTGCAAGAGCAGAAACATGATGCTTAACATCTTTATTTCCCCACCCATTTCCAACCTGACAGTCAACGATAGAACCTAATAGTCTTGTGCGTACTCGAACGGAGTCACTAACTCTTAAGTCTTGTCTAACTACAAATCCTGATGGTGTTGTCCATTGGATATAGTCTTGTGTTTCCATAATCTGCTTGGCGCATTTCTGAAACCACTTCATGACTGCTACTGGTCCTGGGAATATTTCAGGGATTGCCTTTTCATAGATAGCTTTCGTTATCTCAGTCAATCGACCCTTGATAGATAAATCAATTTCAGTTCCTTTGAGAGCATCACGTATATAAGAACGTGCGCTATCTCTGGTCAAGCCATAAGGCAGACACATCGTGCATCGCTTGGATACTTTTCGATCTATAAAGGAATGAACTTCTTTATCTTCTATATACTTAAGAGAGGCTTCAGCTACTGTCCGGTAGCCATCTACAGGAGCTGTAGTTGGTAAGACATTAACTTTGGCGGCACTCTCAGCATCGAGGGTCATTGCGCTTAGATGTTGGATACCCGATTGGGTGGCATCTATTCCACAAGGCAATCCGCTGGTTGTTTTTGTTTGGGCTATGCAGCATGAGTAATACTCTAAGCAGCTGGCTAGGAAGCACCAAGGCTCCTCAGTCTCAGACCAATCAGACATATTGCCGATAGGATCTTTAGCTACTCGTGTTACTAACTCAGTGTTGTCCTTTACCCAATCGATGCGCTCTTGCATGGTGTTTTTTTGTAGACCATGCGTGGTGGCAACTTGAAATGCTAACCAATAAGCATTGATTGGACCTTCTTCATAGAAATAAAGAAGTGACTTATCGAAGTCCGTACCCTGTGGTGACATAGATGTAACCAAGGGATAAATCCTCGAGCGATAGTCAAAGCTCCAGGGAATCCAGAACTGTTCCTCATCGGAATACTTATTAGCTACATACATAGCCTCAGTAGTTCGATAATTCTTTTGTTCTAGTTGTGCGTTGTAGTCCTCTACCTCTCGGCGGGATCGTTTGTATTGTTTTAGTTCTTCCTTTGTTGGTTCTCCATCTGGTTTGATGGGCAAAGGGCGGGCTGTTTCTCTACGGAACTTGCCAATAGTTCTGTAGTTATCAAAGCACCAATTAGCAACGCTAAGAACAGAGTGATTCAACCGATAAGAGACTTGATCAAGGTTATTGAGCATGTCAATCGGTATGACTCCCTGCTTAACTCCCCCCAATGGAGAGTGACTTCTAACCATTGGTGAAGACTGTCTTATTTCCTCTGTTAAATAGCCACCTCTCTCTTCGTTAGACCATAAACATGGAGGACATACCATTGGCCAAGCACAAAAGGATAGGTGTTCTGCTTTGCTAAGAATGGCACCCTTAAGCCCTAAGAACTCTTGGCTATATCGCATGACAGTTCGATGCTTACGTCTGCCTATGGTTATGGTCTCTTTATGTATCCATCCTGTTTCCTGGCATAAGCAATTAAGACACCAGCTACCAATCTTGTGGGCTGTGCCTTGGCTCCACTTATCCCATGTAATACCTTCACGATTGAATCGCAGCTGGAAGACT
>Ga0208666_1001577_pt1 | contig 9991 bp, 9 predicted proteins | sample 5B_taG_FD_184078 | JGI IMG/M metagenome (GOLD analysis project Ga0208666, IMG submission 184078) | Marine viral communities from the Subarctic Pacific Ocean - 5B_ETSP_OMZ_AT15132_CsCl metaG (SPAdes) (version 2) | ecosystem: Environmental > Aquatic > Marine > Oceanic | place: Pacific Ocean...
GAATCCAACTTCAGAAGAAGGAGCAATCATCAAAAGAGAATGGTGGCAAGTTTGGGATAAGGATTGGATCCCTGCATTAAAGCACGTGATACAATCTTACGATACAGCTTTTTCTAAAAAAGAAAATGCCGACTATTCAGCTATTACAACATGGGGTGTGTTTTATTTAAATGATGATGCACCGGCTAGTTTGATGTTGTTAGATGCCAAGAAAGGCAGATATGATTTTCCAGAGCTGAAGCAAGTGGCTATGGAACAATATAAGTATTGGGATCCTGATACTGTTATTGTTGAGGCCAAAGCATCGGGTCAACCTTTAACCGATGAGCTTAGAAAGATGGGAATACCTGTTGTCAATTTTACACCATCGAAAGGCAAGGACAAGCACACCAGAGTAAATTCAGTTGCACCTTTGTTTGAATCTGGTATGATATGGGCTCCCGAACAAGAATTCGCTGAAGAAGTGATTGAAGAGTGTGCGGCATTCCCGTTTGGCGATCATGACGACCTTGTAGATTCAACGACACAAGCGATCATGCGGTTTAGGCAAGGTGGCTTTGTATTACACCCTGACGATGAAAAAGATGAGGTCTTACCTCAAAGGAAAAGGAATTATTATTAATGGGACTATTACAATTATTAAAAGCGTTATTTGGCCAAAAGTATCTAAACAAGATTATAGGTACGAGAACTAATGTTGTTAAACCTATTAAGATGGATAAAAGCAGTCCTTTCAGAAGATATACTGATGCAGCTTATGATGATCCTGAAATAGTAGCATTGATTGAAAAGAAAATAGATGAGTACGGGGCTTATGCTTTAAATAATAAAAACCCACAAGAACTTGCAAACTTTGAAGACAATGCCAAAAGACTTTTAGTTGCTAAGAATAAACAGACAGGAACTACAGAAGGCATGAAAAAATCTATGGAGCCAAAGCCTGAAGCAGAAATGTTTGAGTTTGAAACAAAACAAAAATTAGATGACAAAGGTATAATAACTTTAAAAGAAGATATGGGCTTACCTCCAGATGTTAAACCCGATAGTCCGATGGGTAAAATTTTAACTAATAGAAATAAAATAAATCAAACCTTTAAAGGAATGGGAAAAGCAGCTCAAGATATTGGAGCTAAAGCTTATAGCGCAGATATAGAAGGTAAACGTAGAGCAGCTATGAGACAAATACTTTTAAGAGATAAAAGAATTAAATTAACTTTAGCAGAAGAAGAATCTTTAGAGGACATGCTAGATTTAGGTAAGAACGCAGATCCAAATATGGATCCATTAGTATTGTTAAATAAATATTACAAACGAGATAATAAAAAATTAGAAATGTTAGATGGTATTATTGATGAGTCTTTAAATCCAGTCGATGCTGCAGATAGCTTTTTGGTAAAAGATGATACGATTGAATTACTTGATGATGATTTAGGAACAAAGTTAAAAGACTATGACGGTGATCCCGATGCATTAGCGGACGGCGGGAGACCAGGCTTTAAGAGTGGAGGACTTTCATTATTAAATCTTTTTGGTAAACAAGGAACTAATGCAGCTAAACAAATTAAAAGATCAATAGATAATATTTTTACTACTGATGATGCAAAGTATGATGCTGATGTAGTAGTTGATGAGATAATGGAATATCTTAATATAGATAAGGATGCTGTTAATCAAAAAGATATTCTTGATCTTTATGGCAAAGCTTATGATGCTTTAACAAAACAAAGATTTGATGCAAAAAAACTTATGGAGTCTGTAAATAAAGAAGGTAAAGGAATTATTAAAACAGCTGACAATATTCCTCAACCTACAAAAACTTTAAAAAGTATTGAAGAGACAGGTACTATAGATATTTCTGATGATGATATAGCAGGAGAGTTTGAAGCTTTTATGAGAAGAAGAGATCCTGAAGGTATGAAAACAATTGATGCAACTCTAGAAAAAATAAATTCAAAAAAAAGAACAGATAACGCTGAAGGTGGTCGAATTGGATTTAGCGCTGGAAGTATAAAACAAATAGGCATGTTTGGTTTTCAAAAACTTAGAGATCTTATTAGAAACTTAGCAAAAGAAAGAGGTACAAAAGGATCTGATATATTAAAATTAATGAACTACAAAAATTTAAACCCTGTTATAAAAAATAAATTATCAAAAGCAGAGTTTGATAAATTTAAATTAGAAGTACAAAAAAATAAAATGGAACAATTAGAAAACTTTAGAGATATGTTTCAATCTAGAGTTACTTTTAAAGAAGCTATTGAAAAAGGTAAAGCTATGGATGATGGCGGAACAGGCATGTCCGATATATTTAGATATTTAGATGAAGACTTTTCAAAAGCGTCTCCTGTTCCTAGAGATATAAATGAAGATGATGTTTTAATGATGGATCAGTTAATAAAAAATCAAACCGTAAAAGATGATCCACGTAAACTAAATGCTCAAGGTGGCCTAAACTATTTGATGGGGCTTTAATGAAGATAGCCGAATACAATGAAATGATGGCTTATCTAACTCGACCCGAGCCTTTACCTCAACCAAAACCAGAAGAACTTTTAGATTTACAAGAGCAAAAAAGAATAGACAGATTAAGAAAAAATATGGAAGAGATTGGTCCTGGTTTGATGGATGAGTCTGTAGATTTTATTGAGAGAGAAGAACTTAATATAGGAACTAGACCTGACAATCTTTCTGCGCCTCGTGAAAATTTAAAACGATTGGCTGAAATTATTCAACAAGCTGACATTGATGATGAGCTAGAGTATTTAATGTTAACTCCTGAACAACAATTAAAACAGGCTAAAATACTTAACCGAAAAAAAATAGTAAGACATAAGAAAGGTAAGATGACAGCAGCTTTGCGTCAAGACTTTAATAGACTAAGAACAGATGAAAACTCTATTAAAATAGTTGCTAATTTATTAGGAGAGGATGTTGAATATGTTTTAGATATTATTGACGAAGCAGATAATTTTTCAGGTGAAGCTAAACTAAAAGCTATGATGAGTGGTAGCCGAATAAAAGAAAAGGGCAACAGAGCAAAATTTGAAAAGATAGAAAAATGGATGACTTCTAACGCTAAAAAATTTGAGGATCCAACTGAATTAAAAAAAGCAATCAATAAAAGATTTGGTTCTAATAATATTTTAAATCAAACAGTTAAGAAAAATGGAATACCCTTATTTACTCAAGGGTTTACTAATGAGATATTAGGTTTGAAAGGTTTTAGTGGAGACACTAGTAAACTAACAAACACACTGTTAGATAATATTTACAAAACAACTATATATAATTTTAATCCTAAAGTTAGAAAAGAACTTACAAAAGAAATTACAAATGTTTTATCTGGAGGCCCTGCAAAAGTTACAGAAGAGGCAAGAACAAAAATTAAAAACAATCCTTTATTAAAAAAGTTTGGATTTGATCAACAAATAAACGGACCTATAGCAAAATTATTGTTTAAAGAAATAGGAGAAGATATGTATAGAAATCTTCAAACTTTTAAACAACCTAGATTTGGGACAGATGATTTATTAAAATATTTAGCTAACGAAGTTAACCCTAAATATAAATCTATGTTCACAGAAGCTGGTAAAGCTATTAAAGCTTTTCAAGATCGAGATAGAGATGGCGCTGCTAAATTTTTAAAAAAGGGGACAAAGATTATGTATGACCATAAAATACCTGTTTCTCTTATTAAGAATGGATACGGCGATGAAATTGAATATGTAAAACTTCAACCAACTTCAGAGTATTTTAATGCTGAGATTAAAAACCGACAGTTTGATCAACCTGTAAATAATCTTTTACGTAAATACGAAAAAGCAACAGGACCTAAAAAAGATATTTTATTTAATCAGATTTTAGAAAAGAGAAATGACTTTAATAAAAACTATGCTAATTATCTAAAAGATGTTTCAATAACAAGAGATAATACAGGAAAGATTAAATTTTCTACGTCTGACAAAACTCCTGTTTTTACAAAAGACACTGACATTTTAAAAGAATTTAAAAAACAAGACTCTATTTTTAAAGAAGCAGGTTTAGAAAAACTAGTAGCATCTATTGCCTGCTCAGGCAAAGCCATGGGTGGACGTATTGGTTTTCAAGATGGCACAAGTTGTTTTGAAAAAGGTAAAAAGATGATTAACACAGGTAATATTCCAGAGGGCGCTGCAAAGAAAAACTTTATTAAGTTTGCAAACAAAGCCATGGAGATAGGTAAACAAAGTGGCAGAGGACTTAGAACGATTGCTAAGTTTGGTATTATACCTGAAGCAATTATTATTGGAGCAGACACTGCTATTAGAGCTGGTATGGGTGATACATTTGATGAAGCTTTTAAAAGAGCTTCTGATATTTATAGAACAGACAAAGCTTATGAACAAGCAGACGCATCTGAAATAAATAGAAGAATGAATAGTAATGATGGAAAATTAATTTTAAATCTTAGAAACTTTTATAATGAACAAGCAAAACTTAGTAGCTTAGAACAAGCAGAAGCAGCTGATCTAGCTTTAGCAGGAGATGAGTTTAATGAAATGAATATTGGTATGACTGAAGCTGAGATAAAAAAATTATACGCACCAAGAAAACAGGAACAAGAAAATAATTTATTTAACGCTAGTATTTCTGATGCAGAAGAGCGAGCAGGATTAGCAAAAGAAACTGAGTTCGCAGATAAAAAAGGAGTTGATTATAAAAAATCTATTATTGGTAAGCCTTTAGATGATTTAGCAGAAGTACCTGGATTTAAACAAGTAGCAGATTTTTTTGCTACAGATGTTGTAAGAGAGCCAGATGTTGGAGTGCAAGCACTAGCTAACTTGTTTAGAGATCGAGGAGTTCCTGAACAAAAAATAAGTGCTTTTGAAAAAGGAACCGAAAAAAATCCAAAAGCAGCGCTTGAACTACTTGACTATTTTAAATCATTAGATGCTAAACCATTACCTGAAGGCATGGTAAGAACAGACAGAAGTGTAGCTGATGAAGAGAGAAGTATATTACTTGAATTAGCCAAGACTGACCCTGCATTAGCAGAAAGATATTTGGGCTTTGGCATGACATTCGCAGGCGACCCAATTGATTCAACGGACCTACAAGATGAAATGAATTTAGATAGAGGTATCTATGCTCTTGGAGGTAGAATAGGTTTTAAAGACGGACCAAAAAATCCAGGTCGAAGAACATTTATAAAAGGTATGGGCATACTTGCTGCATTACCTTTTGTCGGTAAATTTATTAAACCAGCTGCTCCACTTGTAAAAAAATTAGCCAACTCAAATACTGTTATGCCAGATTGGTTTCCAAATTTTGTAGATAAATTTATAGGTAGATCTATTGGTAAAAAAATAGACGCTGATCTCATGGAATATACAAATCCTGATTTACCCAATATTAAATTAACAAGAAAAGATGATGGTAGCATTTTTGTTGAAGGAAAAAACGAATTTAATGAAGCATATAATATAACCTATGAACCACCGGGGTATGAAGTTTTAGATTATAAAACAGGAAAAACTGTTAAGACTAAAGGAGAATTTGAAGCTGTTGAAGGAAGACATGTTGCACTAGGTCCAGAGGATTATGACACTGATGCTTTTTATGCAGACGAGTTAGATGAATTATATACAAGCGACATAGCGGATATGGAAAAATACACTACAGGTAATGTAACAGACACAGCCAAAGACGCTTTTGGAAGAGATACAGGTTTAAAAAAAGGTATGTACGATTCAGACATGGCTCAAGGCCGAGCAGAAAATCAAGCTGATATATTAGCAGATGAGGGCTTAGATGAAATTGACTAAAACAATACCCCCTAAATCAGGACCTGAGTCTCAGGGGTTGCTTATTGATTATAATACTGTTAAACCTGTAAAACTGGAGAAAATAAATGGCAGACATAGACAAGTCTCTACCAAACGTAGAGCAAGAGTTAAAAGTTCCATCACCTGAAGAAATTGAAGTTGCTGAACAAGAAAAGCAACAAGAAGTTAACGAGCAAGGTGATCCTGTAGAAGTTACAGAAAACGAAGATGGCTCTGTAGATATTAATTACGATCCTGCAATCGCATCTGTTGAAGGCGGAGAAAATCATTACGACAATTTAGCTGAACATTTACCTGATGATGTATTAGGACGATTAGGTTCAACACTTTTTCAAAATTACCAAGACTATAAAAATTCTAGAAAAGATTGGGAACGATCTTACAGAGAAGGTTTAGATTTATTAGGATTTAAATACGATCAAAGAACAGAACCGTTTCAAGGTGCATCAGGCGCAACTCACCCTGTACTAGCTGAAGCTGTAACTCAGTTTCAAGCATTAGCTTACAAAGAATTATTACCAGCAGAAGGTCCAGTTAGAACACAAATTTTAGGTGTGCCTACTCCAGAAAAAGAACAACAATCTCAAAGAGTAAAAGATTTTATGAATTACCAAATAATGGAAAAGATGAAAGAATATGAACCCGATTTTGATTCAATGTTATTTCATTTACCGTTGGCAGGATCTGCTTTTAAAAAAGTATATTATGATGAAGCTACTTCAATGGCTTGCTCTAAATTTGTTCCTGCGGATGATTTGATTGTTCCGTATACAGCTACCTCATTAGACGATGCGGAATCAATCATACATCGAGTACAAATTTCTGAAAATGAATTAAGAAAACAACAAGTTGCTGGTTTCTATAGAGACATAGAATTGAAACCAGGGTTAATGAATGAAACCGAAGTAGAAAGAAAAGAACGAGAACTTGAAGGACAAACTAAAGGTAAAGAAGAAGATATTTTTAATTTGTTAGAGTGTCACGTAAATTTAGATCTTGAAGGTTTTGAAGACATAGGTGAAGACGGTGAACCAACAGGAATCAAACTTCCTTACGTTGTAACTGTAGAAGAAAACTCAAGAGAAATTTTATCAATCAAAAGAAACTACGAAGTCGGTGATCCATTAAAGAAAAAAATAGATTATTTTGTACATTTTAAATTTTTACCAGGTTTAGGTTTTTATGGTTTTGGTTTAATCCATATGATTGGTGGTTTATCAAGAACAGCAACAGCTGCTTTGAGACAACTACTAGATGCAGGAACATTATCTAATTTACCTGCTGGATTTAAACAAAGAGGAATCAGAATTAGAGATGATGCACAATCTATACAACCTGGAGAATTTAGAGACGTAGACGCACCAGGCGGAAATATTAGAGATGCATTTATGATGCTTCCGTTTAAAGAACCATCGCAAACACTCTTAGCACTTATGGGCGTCGTAGTACAAGCAGGTCAAAGATTCGCTTCAATAGCAGACTTGCAAGTAGGTGAGGGTAATCAACAAGCGGCAGTGGGTACGACAGTAGCTTTGTTGGAAAGAGGAAGCAGAACAATGTCTGCTATTCACAAAAGAATTTATGCAGCCCTAAAACAAGAATTTAAATTAATGTCTAGAGTTTTCAAGTTATATCTACCACAAGAATATCCTTACGATGTTGTTGGCGGTCAAAGAATGATTAAACAAACTGACTTTGACGATAGAGTAGATATATTGCCAGTTGCGGATCCCAATATTTTCTCACAGACACAGCGTATTTCCCTCGCACAGTCGGAACTGCAGCTGGCTCAATCTAATCCACAAATTCATAATTTGTATCAAGCGTATAGAAATATGTATGAAGCGTTAGGCGTTAAAGATATTGATAAACTTTTAAAACGACCACAAGTTCCCACACCGAAGGACCCAGCGTTAGAACATATTGATGCTCTCGCTGGGAAACCATTCCAAGCTTTCCCTGGTCAAGACCATAGAGCACACATAACTTCGCATTTAAATTTTATGGCAACAAACATGGCTAGAAATAATCCGATGATTATGGCTTCATTAGAGAAAAACTGTTTTGAACATATTTCTTTAATGGCACAAGAACAAATTGAAGTAGAATTTAGACAAGAACTACAACAAATCATGGCAATGCAACAAAACCCACAAGCAATGCAGAATCCACAAATGCAAATGCAGTTAAAAATGATATCTGAAAAGATTGAAGCAAGAAAAGCACAACTGATTGCTGACATGATGGAAGAATTTACTAAAGAAGAGAAGAAAATTACCTCTCAATTTGACAATGACCCTATTGCTAAGCTAAGAGCAAGAGAGTTAGACCTTCAAGCACAAGAAAACCAACGTAAAAAAGACGAAGGTGAAGAGAGAATCAATCTTGATAAGATGAGAGCTATGATGAATCAACAAAATCAAGATGAAAAGCTAGAACAAAACGAAGATTTAGCAAAATTAAGAGCTGATACATCAATTGAGAAGACAATTTTGTCAAAAACATTGCCAAACGCTAAAGATATGGGCCAAGGTGGTGTGATAATTAAAAGAAACGACTAAAATTGTCGACAAAATTTTAAAAAAAGAGTAAAGTAATTAACAAAGGAGCTAATATGGCAGAAAAAAACAAAAAAGACCTTAACCAAGAAATGTTTACGAACAAAGATGGTTATGTTGAAGGTGGAATAGAGATCGAAACAACTGATCCGTTCGAAACACAAGATGCAGAAGTTCAAGGTCAAGGAAAAATTTTAAAAGAGAAAAAAAGAACAGCTAAGTGGTACTAATATGGCTTGGTTTAGTCTAGCAAAAATTGCATTACAGGCTGGCGGAAAAATTTACGCTAACCGTCAAAAGACTAAGATGGCTATGTCTGATGCACAACTAATGCATGCAGAAAAAATGGCCCGAGGTGAGGAAGCTTACCAAGGCAAACTACTTGAAGCGAGACAAAACGACTATAAGGACGAATTTGTACTCGTGATCATCTCAGCCCCTATCATTGTGTTAATGTGGGCAGTTATGTCGGATGATCCAACTGCGATGGAGAAGGTAAAATTGTTTTTTGAGTATTTCCAGTCGCTTCCGAAATGGTTCACTAATTTATGGATACTTGTAGTTGCGAGTATTTTTGGTATAAAGGGTACACAAATATTTAGAGGAGGAAAAAAATAATGGCAAATCCAAGATATAGTAAACTAGCAAATAGACGTGGCGCCATGGGTGGTGGCATGATGAAAAGAAGTATGTACAAAAAAGGAACACCTGAAAAGAAAATGGGTGGTAAGAAAAAAATTGATCCTAAAAAACAACCAGGTTTAGCAAAGTTAAAAAAGAAAAGACCTGATGTTGTAGCTAAAATGGGCTTCTTTAAAAAAGGTGGAAGAGCATAATGGCTAAACTTTGTGCAAAAGGAAAAGCAGCAGCAAAAAGAAAATTTAAGGTATACCCAAGCGCATATGCAAACATGTACGCATCAGGAGTTTGCTCTGGTAAAATAACACCAGGTGGTAAAAAGAATAGAGCAAAAGCAGCTGCTGGTGGACACATGACACCAGGTTTAGCTAGAAGAAAAAGAAATGCGTAGGTATTATTCAGAGGGTGGATTAAGAAAATGGGTGAAAGACAAATGGGTCGACATTGGAGCACCGAAGAAGGACGGCAAGTATCAACCTTGCGGAAGATCGAAGGGGAGCAAAAGAAAATATCCGAAATGCGTACCACTTGCAAAAGCCACACGGATGACAAAAAGTCAAAAGGCATCTGCTGTCAAACGAAAAAGAGCAGCCGGTAATCCAGGCGGCAAACCTACAAACGTTAGAACATTTGCTAGCGAAGGTGGTTACATTGGACCAGCAATTAATTCTACATACGCAGGTAAAAAATTAAATAACCCATCGTATTCAAAATATTATAAAGGAATGATTTAATGAGAAAAGACTTTGCAAAAGGTACTCCCATTCCTAGAACTAAAAAGAACTACAGATCTACAAAATCTGGAGCAGGCATGACTAAAGCAGGTGTCAAAGCCTATAGAAGAGCAAACCCTGGTAGTAAACTAAAAACAGCTGTGACAGGAAAAGTGAAGCCTGGATCGAAAGCTGCTAATCGCAGAAAATCATACTGCGCTAGATCACTAGGACAATTAAAAAGGTCATCAGC
>Ga0208666_1001578_pt1 | contig 9990 bp, 12 predicted proteins | sample 5B_taG_FD_184078 | JGI IMG/M metagenome (GOLD analysis project Ga0208666, IMG submission 184078) | Marine viral communities from the Subarctic Pacific Ocean - 5B_ETSP_OMZ_AT15132_CsCl metaG (SPAdes) (version 2) | ecosystem: Environmental > Aquatic > Marine > Oceanic | place: Pacific Ocean...
ACCAATGAGATTGCATTGATAGCATGTAGTTTTTTATTTTATGTTCTGTCACAGAAAAGATAGTAACATTTTTTCAGATAAAAAAAACTCCCAGTTAAGGGAGTTTCGTTTTATTAAAAATTTTAGTTATGAAAGAACAGCATCAAGAGGTGCTGGATAACCATGCTCATCAAAAAACTTTTTCTTTGCTTCCCAGTTATCGTCATACACACTATCCATTTTTTTTACTAACGCTTTTGCTGACATGCATAATCCAAAATACCCTTCAGTAAAACCATATGGCTCTGAATAATAATCTGCATCAGAGTACAATTCGAACCATGCTCCATTTCTTACTATTGAAATCCAGTAATTTTTTTTAGTCTTATGTAATATTTCTACTGAATCAGGATATTCAGATCTTTCGTAATGATCATCGAAGAAAGCCTTCGATATTTTCAAACCTACTTTCGCCATTTTTTTCTCCTTGTTGTTTTTAAATATACTTCCCACATACAAATATTACCATAAATTACATAAATGTACAATTATTTATACATTTATTTTTAATTTATTTTATCGTCTCAAAACCTTTTTATAATAAGGCTTTCGGCATATATTAATATTACTCAATTAAAAAAAATTTTGATTTAAGAATAAATTTATTTTGGATGCGCAAAAAAAAACCCCAGAACAACTTGGTGTGGAAAGATTAAAGGAGCAATCTACAAGTTGTCTGGGGGAAACCTATGCTGGTTTATTTTACAATAAAATTAAGGCGATAGCTTGGTTTTTTTTGGCTATACATTAAGCATACTTTTGTTTTTATGGTGTTTATTAAACACAGTACCTAATGCACCTTGATAACTAACTGGTAATGTATCTCACCTCTCTAGCTTCTTTGGCATACTCGCCCAAAGTTTTAGTTGGCTTGAAATACATATCTCTTTCGATCTTCAAACCAAATGGCAGTTTGAGTGACTCCAGTTCTTTTAGGCTAACAGAACCTAACTCTGGTGATCCATGACCTAAATCACACAAGCCATACATTATGTCGCCTTTAATTTCTGATATTAACCAAGTTCCACTACCAGCTGGGTTAAATAACTTCAGCCATGGTTTATTATCAGGATGTTTTTCTGGGTTACTTTTGAGCTTACCCATTATCTCTTTAGTGATTAGTTTCACTATGCTTCTCCTTTGGGATTTATCATCCCAGCTTCTATTAAGTTATGAGCTGTTCTTCCGAACCACCCTTGTAACTGCCAAGCCAAGCCTGTATCAACTAAGTATTGCCATGCTTGCAAAACTTGATCATCATTTTCAGCTTCTATAAATCCCTCTGCTAATCCCACTGCTGTATATCTATCCATCACTTTCTCCTTTTTAATAAACAGTGTTATTCCAACCATCACCTTCATCGCAATTTATTACCAAGTTTTCCACCAGTTTCGATCTTTGTTCATCCATGCATGTTTGAGCTTTCACTTACTCCAGTTATTAAACATAATATATTTATCTACAATTTTTAAATCTAATAAAATAAATTCGTTATTTGTAAAAAATCCGTATCTGTAAATATTTGCAAAAGATTTCTCAAGATTCTTTAAATCTTCGATAGTCTCAGCTTTATCAATTCTTTTTACTGCTGATTTGTAATTACTCACTTCATTCCTCTCTATTAATTGCTCTATTCATTCTCTCAGCCAACACTGCCATGTGACAACCATCACAACATCTACCATCCACAATTGGTTGAGCATTATGTCCACCATTCCAAATAGGGTTGCCATCAAAATCTCTTTGTATTTCGATGGGACCATTACATATATCACAGCTCATCATTTCCATTTACGCTACCTCGCTTATGTTTTCGATTAACTTAGCATTTTTTACAATAGTGGTTTTGAAGTCTCCATACTGTAAGTGTTTTTTAACAACAAACTCCAGATCAAAAGTTTTGCCAATCGCGTACTTTGTACTGAAGTAACCATTGTAATACTCAGAATCTAGGATAAATTCAGAAAGAATTTTAGCTTTGGTAGTTAGCATAACTTTTTCACCACCTTCAGCTACAAAGTTCAAACGAGTATTTGAAACATAACTGTAAGGATCAGGCACTTGTTTTACATAAACCAGTGTAAACTTACCGCTAATTTTTTCGCCTTCAGTTCCTATAAATTTCATTACGATACCTCACTTATTGCGATTAGTGAAACAGCTACCAACTGGGGTAGGATTACAAGTTTGAAGAAATTTACAAACGCTTGAATCTCAGCTTTGTATTTCATTTTTTGCTCCTTTTTGTTTTTAAATATACTTTCCACATAACTATTGTACAAAAATATGCAAACAAGTACAACAATATCCACATAAAAATACACATATTTATACATATTTATAACTTACTGTTTTATATAGTATTTTTAATATATTATGCATAATCTTGTGTTTATTGTTGCAAATCTGTATAAATTTTATTAAAATATGCGCAAACTTTTATAAAAAAAAAGGTAAGGAAATGGAAGAAGTGATAAAGCAAAAGCAATATCCAAAAGGTAGGAAAAGTCTTGCTGTCGATTTAGATACATATAATCTATTGCAAGAGATTTGTTCTATGGAGCGTAGATCAAAAGTTGATCAACTTAGATTGATGATTGAAGTTAGGCACAATGAGTTAACTGCTTCAGATCAAAAAATAGCTACTGGATAAATATGTTTAATAAAAAAGAAACCAAGAAACAAACACCTGTTTCTTACGAGATCACTCACCCTAGTGAAGTGGTAGATTTGTTTGGTAAGCTCAACTTACATCATCAGACAGCTTTGCTTCGTTTGATATCTAGGAACTTAGTTGTCACCATAAATGGTGAAAGTGCTATGGGATATGAGATGAATTTTGAAGTGAATGGTGCTTTGATTGAAGCTGATAACTTAGACCAAACCAGCGAGTCCTGATCTTCTCATTGCTAACTCACGATCCTGTGGGTTAGGTAACACTGTTGGCGATACTGCTGGATTGATTTGTGTTGGTGCAACCATTGAAGTTGTATTTGGATTGACACTAAAACTTGGTGGATTCATAGGTGTAACATCTTCACTAAATTCAAATGCTGGCTGATCAAGATTAGGCATCGCTTCACCAAATTCATTTATTTTGTCTCGTAAATTCTCTATGGTTGAATCTGGAATTTCTTCTACTTTATCCATTGATGATTCTGTTCTGAACATTGGTCTTAAAATAGCTTGTGATGTAACAGATAACAAAGGTGTTTGGAATCTATTTAAAGTTTGTCTAACAGCATCAATTCCTTGGTTTGCTCTTTTAGAAGCATCAACAGCTTTAACAACTTTTTCACCACCAATTCTTAAAATTGGATGAGTAAGTAATTGTTGTCTAGCTAAAGCACCTAACATCGTATAACCAGTTCCTGATGGATTAAGTTTTATTTCTGCCCACAATGTTGGCAATACATCTTTTCTAAATTGTTCTATTCTTTTTATTTCGTTTGGAGTAAATAATTCTTTTATAATAGCTTTTTGTTTCCCAAAAACATCATTAAAATTATTAATTATAGCTGTTCTAGTTACTTCTCCACCTCTACCAGAAAATGCTTTTGTTAAAATACCATCTTTTAAAAGTGCTTTTATTTGCATAAATTCTGCTTCTGGCAAAGATTTTTTTAATTTATCTATAACTAATGGCAATGCTTGGTTTGGTGTAAATTTGTTATGCCCAAACAGAAGATTTGTTACTTGTAATGGTGTGTAATCATTATTAGAAAGTTGTTCTAAAATTCTATTTGCAGTTCTATCTGCTTGGTTCTTGGCTCCACCTTTACCTGACAATTTCATGTAATCACGATACATTCCAGTTGCACTAGCTAATTGATCTAATATTTCTTGATCTCCATAAATAAATCCTTTTTCTATTCCATCATAAACAGACTCATCTAATACCTTCTTCATGAGTAACAATGCGCGTTCTTCTGGACTACCTCTTTCAGCTTGTCCAATAGCTGTGTTTAGTCTTTTTTGATAACCATGTACGTTTTGCAAAGTTTGATCTTTAAATTTAGGATCTTTAGCTAATTTGACTAACCTTTTTAGTTGAGTCATTTCTCTCAACAAAGGTCCTTCTACCAACTGAGATGGAGCAAAATTATCAGAAATAACTTTAAGCATATTATCTGCAATAGTCACAACTCCTTCTTTTGTCATTTTAGGTGGTATTGCAACATTTTTTACAAAATCATATTTTTCACCAGCTTTAGTTTTTAATTTGTCTGCTTCACGAATTATAATATCTTGAGCTGCTTCACCAGCTTCTTGTGGTACATTTCCATAAATATCAGTTTTTTGAGCTAATCCAGCACCAAATTCGTCTTGTAATTTAAAAGCATCTGCTCTTATCTGTGAAAGTTGAGTATCATCAAAACCTCTAATTATGGTTGTACCAAGCTCATCTGAAGCTGATTGTCTAAGTACATCTTCAACACCTAATTGCTCTGTTTGTTTAGGACCAACACCTTCTGGCAAATCAGCTGTTCTTTGCCCTTGTGTTAGTGGATATTTAGATTGTTGTTCAATAACCTCATCTCCACCCTTTAATTCTCTAGCCAAAGGTCCAGCCAATACTTCTGGTTCAAATTTAGGTAATACCATTTCTACTATTTTTCTACCAGCAGTATCTAAGCCTATAGCTTTTGCTACATAGCCAACAGCTTTGATTGCTGGTGGCATAAGAACATCCATTCCAACACCTATACCTGTCATTGTCCCAATATCCATTCCAACATCGCCATAGGTTCTTTCTTGTGCTTTTGTTGTTCTTGGTGTGACAATACCAGATGCTACTTCTCCTACAGCTTCTGTTGTAGCATAAGCTGGCACACCCCTTGCTATTGTTCCTATTATTCCTTTAGCACCAGTTGCATATTTAGTTGCTGGAAAGTATTTAATCATTTCTCCAGTAAAAGTATTTAGATCAGTTCCAGAGAAACCGGGTTTATTCACATAATAAGGTAATTTGTTCCATACAATCATTGGCAAGCCAAATTTATCTTGGTAAATACCACCCCATTTTGGATCATCTTTAAAAGCATTTTCAAAAATTTCTGCTTTACCTAAATCATTGCTTGTCATAATTGATTTCAAGTTAGGAACAAGTGCTTTAAAAAAAGATGGTGCATTTGTACCCATTTGTGAAATTTCTGGAATATTTGGATATTCAACACCAAGCTCATCATCTTGAGAAACTTCAAATAGGTTATCATTAGGTGCTTCTACATCATTAATGTATTTTTGATCTCCAGCAAAATTTACTGAGTGCGCATCTTTTGGTAATGGTATTCCTTGACTCATTATGGGTTTTCCCACATATTTTGTTTCCAATCTTTAATCAAAAATGGACCTGTACCTGTGTCTACACCACTAAAAATACCTTCCGAATTATCAAATACAGCACCGGGTGGTAAAGAAGCCCAGAAGTCCAGAGTTAATTTCAAATATTCATCTTTACGACCATCTTCATTCCTTAATGCTTTTATGTTTTCTGGTAGTTTTACAAAAATACCTGTATCTCTTGCTCTCATTCTTTCATTTAAAACTTTGGCATCAGTTACTTTTTGGTCAGTAAGTAATTCTGTTTCATATTCATTATTTTTTAAGCCATTTTCTACCATTTTTTTATAAGCATAAAGAGCAATGTAGTTAGCAGCTGGTGTTTTTTCTAAAGAAAGTAAAGCATTTTGATAAGCTCTAAACTCCATATCTGAAGTTGAACCAGAACCAACAGGTCGCATTTTTGGAGCCAAATAATTAGAAATTGCATTAATATCTTCTAGCTGTGCTAATTGTGGATCGTCAATACCAAAAATTTGTACTGCAAGTTGTTTAAATGGTAAAAATACATCTGATACTTTACCTGTTTCTACTCCACCCATCAGTTGATCCATGGCTCTTTCTACTGATGGAAGTACATTAAAATGTTTATCTGCATTTGCATCTGCTGTTTTAGCAAGAGCTTTTAACCTGTCATTTCTGTATGTTATATATGGTGGTGGACTTCCACCACTAATGGGTGAAGTTAAAATATTAATAACTCCTTCACCATCTTTGTGAAGCGGAACAAGTTCCATGTATTGCCCAGACATAATAACAGGTGTTCCTATTTGCGCTTCTGATCCAGCAGTTATCACTGAAACTGCTTGTTCAAAATAAGGACTATCTTTTGACATACCTAAACTTGTTATTTGTTGTCTTGCATCTTCATCTGACATATATGTAGCTACTTGTCCTTTTGCTGGCACTTTAATACCACCAGAGCTATCAGGTCTTGTTCTTACTTTATCTCTAAGAACATAATGTTCTTGATCGCTCAAAGCTACAATTTCACCTTGTTCATATGATACACCACCTATTGTAATTGGTATGTTAGATACTACTTCATAATCTTTTGTTGCATAACTAGGTTCTTTTTTTGCTGCCGCCAAATTAACTTGATTCAAAAATTCGTTAGCAGTTCTTTCATCTTGTTGAGCTAATTCAAAGGCTTTCATTCCTATTTGTTGTCTAAGCTGTCTATCTCTTTCTTCTTCTTCTCTTGTTACTTTTTGAATATTTTGAAACCCAACACCTAAGCCTTGTGCAAGTGATCTGCCACCTCTGTTTGGTGTAGTTAACAATCCAGCACCTAGTTGTGTGGCTAAATCATAAATATTCATATCTCTGCTTGGTGGAGCAAACATAGATTTCAGTCTTTGGTTATATTTAGGAAAGTTAGTTTCAAAATCTCCACCTAATTCTTTTATTGCTTGTTGTCTTAACTGCTCCATTTTGCCATCACCACCATTCGACATTTTTATCAAACGAGATAGTTCTTTAGCGTTTTCATCAGTAAAGGTGACATCTCCACCTTCATCGAAAACATCAATTTGGTTTGGAATTTGTGATCTAGTAATAGCCATTATGTTGTCTTTGGATTTAGAAGATTTCCTATTGCGCCAAATGCGCTTAGTCCAGTTCCTAAACCAGACATCAATGCACTTGGTTTCGGAGCAAATTGTGTTGATGTTTGATATGTGCCAGCTGGAGCCATACCTATAAATGGTCTCAATGCATTATACTGTGCTAATGGAGCTTGTTGTCTAGCTAATGCATTAGCTCTTATTGCATCTGCTTCAGTCTGTGCTTGTGTTTGTTGCAATCTACCAGAGCCTAACAATTGATTGATATCGAATTGACCAGCTCTTTGTTTTTCAAAACCTAATCCAGCCAATCCAGATGCAGCTTGCCTTCTTGCATCATTTCTTCTGGCTTGTTCAGTCATAGCTAAAGTTCTCGCTCTATCGAAACCGCCAGATCTAATACCAGCTATCGCTTCTAGCATACCTCTTTCACGACCAGCTGCTTTCTCGCCAGCAAACTTACCAGCTCTCTCGCCAAAAGCAGAAAGACCACCTGATCTTATTGCACTGGCTGTATCAGATATATCTTCTTGTGCTCCATACTTTCTTATATCTTCAATGGCTTGTTGTACCACTTGATCTTCAAATGGATCATTAAATTTATCAATTTGACTACGATCAAAACCACCAGTGGTTTCTCTAAACAAACCACTTGCTTCATCTAATACAGGATTAACCATACCTACATTAGATCTAGTCATCTCCATAGCTCGTTTTTGATCATCAGTTAATCCAGCTACAGTTTGATCAACAACTCTTGGTGTACCATCTGGGTTAAAGAATGTACTCTCAGCTGCTTGCATTGCACCGGGTATAAATCCACCTTGCCCATCTAAACCAAATAACATTTGTTTTGTTGTTGGATCTAATCCTGTTGCAATACTTGTAATCCCTGATGCATAAGGCATTGGACCTGTACCCACATTATAAGATGGTGGTTGTTGTGACATAACAGCTGGTGCTACCTGAGCTGGAGCTGGTGCTTGTGCAACAGGTGTAGGATTGAATGGAGCAACCCTTTGTGGTGATGTAGCAACTCTCATTGGTTGCATTTGTGTTTGCGTAGGCATTTGTGTTTGCGTAGGCATTGCTGGCATCAAGTAATTATATTCACCCATTTGCTGATATCGAGAAGTTGGACTAAAAAATGTGTCACTCTCATCGAAACCGCTAACATCACCACCAGCATCAAATTTTCTTGGCATCATATTATAATTCATACTGGCTCCTGTGAAGTTTGCGCTTGACCAGCAAATGTGTCCATCATCTTATACATCAGATCTGTACCTCTTTGCCTGTCCTCATCTAATGTTGGTACTAAACTTATGATACCACCATTTCCTTGTTCCATTTGATATCGACCAGCACCTCTTACAGCCTGACCTGTCATAACAAATTCACCATCAGAAAGCATGGCTGGTATATCATCACTGGTTTCTGTGCCTTGACCATCGATACCACCATTCATTCTATTAAAATCTTCCATATTGACATTACCACCTTCAGCGTATGCCATTGGCATTACCATACCACCACCATAATAACCCATACGATTAACAACCTGTGGTGCTACCTGAGCTAATGCTTCTAAGCCTTTGTTTGGATATTGTTTAGTTGCAGAACCACCATCTCTAGCTTGCATTGGTTGTCCACCACTTAATTGTGGGAATGTATTTGCTGGTAGTAATCCAAATTCTACTGGGTTAGGAGCTTGTTGTCCCATCCTTCTGGATACTTCTGCTTCTATATTGTATCTTCCCATTGGATCTAATTGTGTTAAAGGTGTAAGTGGTACACCTGAATCTTTCTTAGTTTCATCATAAGCCAATTTAGCTAATGCTCCAGCCAAACCACCAGTGACACCAATCCTAGCTAAATCTCCAAGACCACCACCACCTGTGCCTGTTAATCTATCTACTAAACTTGGTTGACCTTGTTGACCTTGCTGACCGCCATAGTTTGTAATTCCCATTTGGTCTGTTAAACCGCCAAGGACATCACCAACTACTCCATAGTTTCCTACATCATCAGCACCACCGCCACTAAATATACCGCCAAAACCACCTTTTGATGTTGTTGTGGTTGGTGGCATAAATCCTTCATCTAAGTATTTACCAGTTTGTTTATCAAAATACATTTCCTTGTCGCCTAAGTCTCTCAACTCATATCTGTCTGTATCTATTTGACCTTGCACTCTTGGTTGTCCTGACATAGATGCGCTACCAATCAAGCTAGGAATACCCCTTATAGTATCGATGGGATTCATAATTGCTTTTCCTATACTACCAACTGTTTTACCACCTAAACTTCCTAATCCTTTAAGTAAACTACCATCCCCAGCTGCTTTCAAACCAGCAAGGTTCTCGCTCAAAGTACCACCCACAGCAGTAGGTCCAGCTACAGTCAATAAAGCAAGTGGATTTGCATCCCCTCTAACTACATTTCTTACTGTATCTGTTTTGGATATAAGAGCTGCTGGTATCTGCCAAGGACCCGGTACGAACTGAGCTACCTTAGCTACTGGTGCAACAACTTTTTTCAAGAACTTACCTACTTTTTTCATGAAGCCAAATTGAGCAACACCTGTAACTGGGTTAATGTTGGCAGAGTTCAATCCACCAACAGTTGCTACCTCTATCGGAATACCAAACTCATCGAATTTTCTTTGCACCACTTGTTCGAATTGAGGATCCTCTAACATCACAGGATCTATTATAACTTCACCGGGTTTTAAGTGACCTATCTCAGTGTCATCACCCTCACCTTCTATTCTTAATTGTTCTGCTTGTTCAAATAAAGGTGCTGTGCTTTTTTTTGAAAGTTCACGAATCTTTTGCAAAGCCATTTCTTTTTCTTCAGGTGTAAATGTCTCACCAGATTCCATTTGCGCTTGCTCCAGCACTTGCATCTCAGCATCAGAGATAGCACCTTGGGTTCGACCAGCTAAATCTCTCATAGCTTGAACATCAGCAGATGTGTCTTTATATGGTCCAAACATATCCATTTCTCTATTAGAGATAGCACCTTGGGTTGGAGCTACAGT
>Ga0208666_1001579_pt1 | contig 9989 bp, 6 predicted proteins | sample 5B_taG_FD_184078 | JGI IMG/M metagenome (GOLD analysis project Ga0208666, IMG submission 184078) | Marine viral communities from the Subarctic Pacific Ocean - 5B_ETSP_OMZ_AT15132_CsCl metaG (SPAdes) (version 2) | ecosystem: Environmental > Aquatic > Marine > Oceanic | place: Pacific Ocean...
TATGTTAGTCGCTTTCTCAGACCAAGAAAACGAACTCGAATTTGAACCATTAATTACAAACAGCGCAGGCTCTGTAAGATTATCAAGCGGTTCTCAGATAGTAGGTGGCGTTAAATCAAGGCAAGAGATTGTTATATTTACAGATACATCTGTATATAGCATGCAATTTGTTGGGCCACCATTTACTTTTGCATTGAATTTAATAAATGAAGCTAGTGGATTAATTGGCCCCAAAGCTGCTGTCGTTGATGAGAGTGGCGTATATTTTATGAGTTATGGTGCTTTCTACGTCTATAACGGTTCAGTCCAAAAATTGCCTTGTTCTGTAAAGAATTATGTATTTTCAGATATAAACGATGGGCAAGCATATAAAATACATGCTTTTACCAATCTTGAACATAATGAAGTGGGGTGGTTTTATCCATCATCATCCAGTACAGAGATAGATAGATATGTAATTTATAATACGCAAGAAAAAATCTGGTATTACGGTAATTTATCTAGGACTGCTTGGCTAGACTCTGGTGTTGTCAGCTATCCTCAAGCTGCAAGCAGTAATTACATATTTCAACATGAAATAGGTTTTGATGACGATGGTAGCGCGATGACAGGCGTTTTTGTCGAATCTAGTGACTTTGAATTAGGTGATGGCGATACATTTACTTCTATATCTTCTGTAATACCTGATATAAAATTTCTACAAGATCAAAACGCAGGAACTATTAATATAGTCACCAAAGTAAGAAACTTCCCTGGTGATTCTTTAGCTACAGAAGCAACTTCAGAAATTAGTTCATCTACGCAAAAGAAAGATATTAGAGCAAGAGGTCGTCAAGCTGTCTTGCGTGTTGAATCTAATGACGATCAATCTAATAGTGGAAATGTTTCTATTGGATGGAGATTAGGATCAACCAGATACAACGTCAAGCCAGATGGTAGGAGATAATGGCTAGATTACTTGAAACCAGATTGCCTGTAGAATCAAATGAATTTGCCAGAAGAGAAATATTCAATAGATTAGTCAGAATATTAGAAATTAATTTAGGTAGTTTTGATCCAAATACAACACCGCAATTTAACGATCAACAAATAAGCACTTTAGCTTTTAAACAAGGTGATGTAATATGGAATACATCTATTGGCGTGTTGCAAGTATATACAGGCAACAAATGGATACAGCTTCATACTCCAGCTAATCCAAAAGGATATGAACTGCAAACATCATTAGGGAGTGTTTCTGTCAAAACTAATGGAAATATTTCTATAAATGTGTGATATTCCTAATAATATTATGTAGGCAGTCAAAAAATGGCAATAGAATTTATTACAAACGCAATAACATCTGTTTTTAAGAACGAAGCAGCAAAAGACGCAATTATAAATGCAGCAATCACTAAAGCTGCAGGCGGTTCTGATAAAGAAGTATTACTTTCAGGATTAGGCACTTACGCCACTCAAGAATATGGGACTCCAAAAACTCCACCTCCTTTTACTGAGGGTGTACCTCAGATGACAATAGAAGATTTATTGGCAGATATACTAGAATATAGGAAAGGCGCAGAGTTTGATATTAGTATGGGTGATCCAGGTGGAGCAGAAGAAAAGTATGCGAAAATCAGAGAAGCTGAAGAAAAGATAGATCAGCTAAAAAAACCTGCTAAAACTGGAGGGACACCAGAGTTTATAAAAAATATTGGTGATTATTTTGGTTTCGGTGGATTAGAAGATTTAAAAGAAAAGTATGGTGAAGGAAGTGTATTTGATAAGTTTCCAGGTGGGGCAGGTGGTTTAGCTGCGATGGGTATACTTGGAAAAGCTGTATATGATGATTACAAAAAAAGAGAAAAAGGTATAGCTGCAACACCTCAAGTGATGATGGATTCACTAGGTAGATACCAACTAGCAAGCGATATGGGAACTGGCGGTACAAGAGCAGAATTTGGACTAGCTCCAAAACCATCAGTCCTGAATGTAGCTGGTGGTGGAGAAATTAATAGACAATATTTTAATCAAGGCGGTATAGCCGAACTTGATATGAGAGATGGTGGAGAATCAGCAGGCCCTGGAACTGGCACATCAGATGATATACCAGCGATGTTAAGCGATGGTGAATATGTGATGACTGCAAAAGCAACTAAAGGAGCAGGTGCATTTGATCTATCAAAATCAGATTCAGGGATTACTCTAGTAAAAACAGATAACCCAGACAGAGAACGCGGTGTAGCTAACATGCGCGAGTTAATGAATATATTCGAGGAAATTTAATGGCAATGTCAGAAGTACCAGTTGGAATGAACCCTGTAATGCTTGGTGTTGAAAGAAAAGAAATTTTATCTGATCCTTTCGTTAGAGAAGCGTATTTTGGCTCTCCAGATACACCTGGGATTATATCTCAAGCAATAGATGCAGCGAATAGAGTATATGGTTCACCCACTCCTGTTCAACAAACAGCAGGATTATCGCCATTAGAAATGGAAGCGATGCGTGGTGCTTACGGTGGTGTTGGTTCATTTCAACCGTTTTTAGATGCAAACCAAAGAGCAATACTAGAAGGTATAGGTTTGACTAGAGACGCTACTGGTGTTGCTAGACAAGCTGCTGATATGCAGTTTGATCCATCAACGATGATTGAAGAATACTTCAACCCATATGAAGACCAAGTAGTACAAAGAACAATAGATGATGTATTTAAAGCTGGTGAAATAGCAGATGTAGGACAACGTGCTAGAGATATACGAACTGGTGGCGAGTCAGCATTTGGATCAAGAGCAAGATTAACAGCAGACGAAAGAAGAGCAGCACTCGGCAGAGGGCTTGGTGAAGCGTTAGCAGGCATACGTTCTGGTGGATTCAGAGATGCCAGAGGCGCAGCGATGGGTGAGTTTGGTAGAGAAAGAGGTGCGCAAGAAAGATTTGGATCTACGCTTGCTGGTGCAGGTAGAGGTATAGCTGGATTAGGTGCATCACTTGGAGGTTTAGGTAGAGAAGCTGTTACACTCGGAGAGAAACAACGAGCAGAAATAGCAAGACTAGGTGGACTTGCTAGAGGTGTCAAAGAAACAGGACTTGGCAGAGAATTTGCAGCCCAGACCGCAGATAGATTTGCACCAGCGACTGCTGCGACATTTGTTAAAGGTTTCTTACCAAGTTACGAATCAGGAATGACTCAAGTAGCACCAACATACGGAATACCAGCAGACCCTACAGCAGCAGGTATCGGATCGATGTTTAGCACATACGCTAACTTTGCTAATCCTAGTCCTTACGGTGGAAGAATGGGTGGTGGAGCAGGTGGTTATCCAACGGCATAATTATGAATGTATTTCAAAGACAAATGTTTGCAAATGGCGATGAAGTTGTAAATGTAGACAGACTTATCCAATACTATACTGCTCAAGGATACGCTCCAGCAGAAGTAACAGAACTTGTAAAAGGTGAGTTTCCTGCAATTGAAACAGCAACTGTTTTGGATAAAATGCGAGAAGCAAGAGAACTGTTTCCAGTAGATGCACAAAGGATGCCTCCAACAGGAACGATGGACGATATAAGGAGAATAGACCCTAATTCTGTTCAATTTGATGATGGCACTAGTGTTGATATGTCTGGTCTTATTTCAAACATTAGACAAGGTGAAGTAAGTGCAGAAAAAGTTCTTGCACTTTTGAACGCTCCAAATGCAAAACTAGGTAGTAATCTTCAGCAAGAAGTTGTTTCTTATCTTAATAGAAATTTACCTGGATATTCAGATTTAATTGTAGGTGAACCTGGTGAATTTACAGATCAACGTAAATTTGGTATTGGATCTTTAGAAAAAGAAAAACAAGCCAGTATGCCATTTAACTTGCGTTCTCTTGCAAGAATAACTGCAGGTGTTGGAGCAGAAGAAGCTAGGGAAGGAATAGAAAAATTAGCAGATTTTTTTGGTAGCGAAACTATCGGAGATATGTTTAGAGCAGAAAAATATGATGGCGATCCTGATGCGTTTATAAGACGTGGTGGCAGAACAGAACCTGCTTTCAGAGCTATGGTATCTGATTTAAACGATCCAGACCAAAGTATGTTCAAAGGTGCGAAGGATACTATAACTGGTCTTTTGGAAAATCTTAATGTTGATACCACTCAATTCTCTGATTTTCTTGGTAAAGATCCAAGTGAAATGATACTCGAAACAGATACAGTACAAAGAAAAAGATTTGAAGAAGCGCAAATTCAAAATGAAATAGATAATGTATCGAATGAAGCAAAAGATGGAGGACAGCCAGAAGTTGACGATCCAGAAGTTCCTGTCACCGAAGTTAAAGAAGGTGGCGGTGATGATGATAAAAATACTGATGAAGAACAAGTTAAAACTCTAGGAACAGGTGAAGCTGCAAAACCAGATCTAAAAGATGGTGAATCAACTAAAAGAAACTTTGGCGAGTTTATACAAAGTCCTGACTTTATTCGATTTGCAAGAAACTTGGGTAAAGGTTTATCTACTACTGGACAAATTGGACAGGGAATTGCACTAGGAGCTGCTGGGGCTGCTGAAGAGAAATACGCAGAAGAAGTGGCTGGTAGAGAGGCTTTTAATGAATTACTAAAAGAAGAAATTAAACAAAAAGCTGAAGGTGGTCTGAAACCGAGTGAGTTACAAGCTCTCAATAGTAATGTTTCTGAAATGAGTGAAAACATACAATTTTTTGAAGGTACTGAAGCATCTATTCAGATTATGGATGACTTAATTGGTGTTTTTGAAAATGCAAGATTATCAGGCGGTAGAGTATCAGGTGTGTTCGGTCAATTTGACATATATGCAGACAAATTAAAGGCATTATCTGGTATGGATTTTGACCCATCTGATGCAACACAAATAACAAACGCTATCGAACAAGTAAAACAAAGAAGTATACGAGAAATACTTAACGAATCTGGTAGGACTATTTCTGATTTAGACAGACAAATCGTAGAAAAAATATTTGGTGGAATAGACTTAACATCTGCTCCTTCTGAAATAATTAAGAAACTAAGAAAGGGCAGAGCAGATTTACAAAAGAATAACGCAGACAAACAAAGAAAAATATCTATCACATATCGTACTGTAATAGATCCGATATATGGAAACAGAGGTTTAAATTTAATCCTACCTTTCAAAGATACAATAGATAAGATTCTAGACGCAAAACCTGGAGATAATTATTCTCTCACGCCTACATCAAGTAGTCTTTATCCAAGTAATATTATTTTTTTAGATAAGTCAAAAACATGATTTACGATGTCAAAGTAAGACCAGATATAGTAATAAGAGTACAGGCTGATAATGAAGATCAAGCTACTCAGAAAGCATTTGCCGAACTTGAAAAAACTGAAGGCTCTAAAGTTTACGACAAGGCATTTTTTGATTACGATACTGGCGTTAAAAGCACCAAGTTACGTTCTCTTTTGGGTATAGCTGAAGGTAGAGATCAAGCTGGCAGAGAGATAGAAAAAGAGGGTATCCTTACAACATACGCAGGCGATGAAGGTTTTACGTATGACAGCAGAGGCAATCTTGCTATTACACCCGAAGGACAAAGAACACTCTCAGAAAAAAATCTATTTGACGAAAAATTATTCTCAGATAAAAACATTGTTATTGATGAAAGAGGATTTTCATCTGGCGACTTTGCTGATTTTTCTGGTATTGCAGGCCCTGTATTTGGTGCAATAGCTGCGTTATCACCACACATGAGAGTATTAAAATTTATAAAAACTCTCGTTGGTAATCAAAGATTAGCTAATATTTTTCTAGGTGGATTTGGTACTGCTGGTGGTAAAGCTGCAGAAGAAGCATACGAATCTGCTAGTGGCTTTCAAAAACAATCAAAAGAAGAAATAGCAGAGTTACTAACATCTGAATTTGTATTTGGTGCAGGTGCGCAAACTTTAGGAGAGATAGGAGGTGTTGGATATACTGCATTTTTCGGTAAGAAAGCAAACCCAAAGGACATTGCGAGTGCGCATATTATGTCAAAAGGGTATGCAATGGATGATTATGTACGTTTAGAGGAAAAAAAAGGCAGAGTATTAACAACCAAAGAAATTGATGCAGAATTTAAAAAAGGAAATATAGCTGACTTAGGCGAAAGAGCAGCTGTCAGTCTTTCTTTTCTAGGAGCTTCTATACCAGGTAGATCACAAGCGATGGGTGAAGCGATTGCAGGTAGGATAGCAAGAGAGACAGGTTTTAAAAATTATAATCAAGCGTTAGTCGGTAAATTAAGAGGAGACTTGGCTGATGCAGATGGTGCTTCCAAAGAGTTACAAAGACTCGTTGATTTAGATGCACCAGCCGCAGAAATAAAAATTGCAAAAGACAAATTGAAAGCTGCCGAAAGAAAAGCCAACAATCAACTAAGTAAAATGATAGATGATCTATCTGCGCAGACAGGGGGATTCGGGCCAATAATGCAAGCTAGTAGTAGATCCGACCTTGGCTTGAATGTGCAAAACACAATAAGAAAGGCATACAAAGACACAATGGAGCATCACCAAAAAATTTACAAATCCATTGACGCTGATATGAAAGCATTTCAAGGTGGCATAATTCACAAAGAATATGTTACCAGGTTAGGAGCGAAACTGGACGAGGTAAAGACATTTATAGACGATAGACTTAAAGACGAAGATGTTCTTTTACAATACGCAGATGATTTAGGTGGACTAAACATCATAAAAGGCCTTTCAGAACAGATAGGAAAAAAAGATGGCCCTTATGGTGGCGTGGTAAATCTTACTAAATTAAGGAAAATAGAAGAAGCACTAAAAGGGGTAAAAGATGCACAAAAATTAGGTAATGGTGGTTCTGCTGGACACTTTTTTGATGAAGTACAAAAAAAAATAACCGAAATTATTGATACAGCAGATGAAACATTTATATATTCAGCAGAAGCTATGGCTGGTAAATTTGGGATACCTCCAAAAGTTTCATCTGGTAAAAGATTATCACCAGAAGATAGGGCAAAACTTGGTAGCAAAAAAGATGTAAAAGAGGGAGTTGCATCTTTGGTAGGAAGACTTAGAGCCGAACAAGATGCATATCGAGAGGCAATTAAACCTTTTAATAACGCTAGAGTACAAAAAATAAAAACAGATAACGAAAGATTCGCAATAAATTCAAAAGATGTTTACGAGTATGTAATGAAAGCCAATAGAGGCGGTGACATGGAAGACATCATAAATGCGATGGCTAGAAGAGATCCTGCAGTTGCGAATCAACTTAGAACAGATTTAACCAGAAGATTATTCAAAGATTCTCTTGATTCAGCGACAGACCCTGCTACTGGTATTGTTAATTTACAAACTTATTCTAATAATATCTTAAAATATCAAGCAACTCTTGAGCCATTATTGGGTGCAAATTATTCTAAAATGGTTACTACACTACAAAACATGCGTAAGTTTGATCCAAAACTACAACAAAGAGATGTACTAAGATTAGTAAATGAAATAAGAACATCTAAAGATGCACAAGGTACAACCTTTGGTAAATTTTTAGATTCTATCGAAGACAGAGCCGAAGCCAGTAACGCTAGATTGACTGTTGAAAAATCTCGATTGATGACAAATATAGAAAACTCAAATCCTGAAACAATAGTGGGTGCAATATTTAGACCACAAAGCGCAAGAGAAATAAATCAAGCAAAACAAATTTTATCGCCAGAGGCTTTTGCTGCGGTAAGAGAAGAGGCTCTTGAGAAAATGATTTACAAAGGTGTAAGACCTGGATCATCAGAAATTTCAGAGATATTCAAACCTGGTGTTTTTCAAAGAGCTTTAGACTCGTATGGTGATGAAACATTAGAGGCGATGTTTGGTAAAGAAATGTCATCATCATTGAGAGGATTAGCTAGGAGTTTGCAAACTACAGTTGGAGCAACAGAAAAAGCAGGGGCTGGTACTATCGTTGCAGGTACTATAGCAGCGAACTTTTTCAATTTGAATGTTTTGCCACTTGCAATCGGTTTGACTGTATATAAATCTTTCTTTAGTAATCCAAAAGTGATTGCAGCACTTTCTAAATCAGACAAAGGTTCAATATTGACAGTTATGAGTGCTGCTTCAAAAGCATTGAGAATCGCAGGTGTTACTGAATTACGTGAAGGTACAGATGCAGGTATTGAAGCTATTAAGAAAGAGGGCGAAAGAACTGGTATTACGGATGCAGCAACTGAACAATTTAAAGATGTTGTTGATATGCTTCCAACTCAAGCACCATCATTAGATTTGAGATTGCCAGATGATGTTGCAACAGGTGGTACAGCAAGCGTTACACCAACAGCACCAGTAAGCAGGAGTCTTTTGGGTGGCTCTCCTGCAAACGAAGATATTGCAACAAGACAGTTTGCGAGACAACAACCCAATATAGATGAGGAAATATCTAGGTTGATGAGATTATCTTAGTTATAGTTAATCCCAAGTTCTTCTCTATCAAATCCTAAAGGTTTATCTGACAAACAGTCTAATTCGTTCCTGGAGAAGTGTATGTATGGCTCGGAGTCCTCTGGAAGTATAGGTTCAGCTATCGTACCAAATCTAACATCATATACTTTGTTTCTATCCCAAGTGTGTGAATACACACTATCAGTCATAGCAAATACAATTACGAATGGATGATTGGTCGTTAAAGATAACGCACCGCCCATCCTGAGTTTAGACGCGCTCAATAACAGCGTATCATATCTATCGATACCGAAGCTGCGACACTTAACTTCAAGCCAGAATGATGATTGATTGCTTTCGCACCAGTAGTCCAGTCCGTATGATACTGGTAATTTATTACAGCTTACTCCCCATAATCCCTCTATAAATCCAGCGACTCTCTCTTCTCTTTTTTGATCGTTAATCGTTTCCATCTTTGGTTTTGCGTTCATTGTCCCTCCTAGTCTTCAAAAAAGTCAGGGTCAATTGCGACTATACGTTTCATTGGCCTACCTGTAGATTTTGTACGCACACTCTTTTCTTGTATCTCTCCTGCGTTCATTAATCTATTTATAATCTCTTTGACCTCAAACGACTTCATTGATCTAAATATTTCTCTTCTATCAATATCCCTTCTACTGATACCTATTTCGCCTTGCGTTCTGATGAAACTCAAGACTTGTTTTATTCTGCTTTCCATCTCTGAGCCTGCAACTTTATCTTCACATGTATCAATCATTATCTGATCGTAATAATTCACGTAATTAATCGCCCACTCTGTCATTTCACTTGATATGGTCTTAGCGTTTGGATTTTCTGCTAGTTGGCAGATTAAAGCTAACCGCATGGATTTTTCTTTTGTCCTGGATAAAAGAACTTCTAATCCATCTTTCTCTAATTTGTCTTGTTGTTTGATTAAATCGTGAGCAAGTACATTCAATAAGTCTAACGAACTTTGGTCGAACTTCACGACTCTTTGTTTCATATCTAATTCTGAATTGTTTATCGCCATCTGCTCCATTTCATTCATTGGTTGCCTGATTCGTCTTATCCACTCGCATACGTCGTAATCAGGTTCGCTGTAAGATACAAGTCTACCAACCGATCTAGGTAACTTTGATTCCACAACAATAAATCTATTCAAGAAACCATCTACAATACGACCAGTAGATAAAGCACCATAAAAGTTACGTGGTACTGACATACCTATCAAAGTAATTGCAGGTTTGATTGTAGAGCGATCCATAGCCTCCTGTTGCTGTTTTGCGGTCAAAGTCATCAAAGAGTAGTTGTCAGGTCTTAAAGTGCCGTGACAGCGACCCCACGACTCCATAAGCACTTGTAGAGCGTCTTCTTTGTTTGAGTTTGATGCCTTGGCGATACTTTCTAATCTTTTACCAAATTCATCCATCACAGTAATATGAGTTGGTTTATGTCTCAGTAGACTGTAGACAGCACCCGAACTGGTGTATCCATCACCTGCCATAATGTCAGCGTGTCCTGATGCGTCTAATATTGATTCTATTGTAGTTTTTACGTTTTCTTTACCT
>Ga0208666_1001581_pt1 | contig 9983 bp, 10 predicted proteins | sample 5B_taG_FD_184078 | JGI IMG/M metagenome (GOLD analysis project Ga0208666, IMG submission 184078) | Marine viral communities from the Subarctic Pacific Ocean - 5B_ETSP_OMZ_AT15132_CsCl metaG (SPAdes) (version 2) | ecosystem: Environmental > Aquatic > Marine > Oceanic | place: Pacific Ocean...
TGCCGCACCAAACGTAGGCAGAGGTTTTCGGTTATCCTATATTCTAGACACAAAACCGAACATGCCGACATAGCTCAGTTGGTAGAGCTTCTGTTTTGTAAACAGGGGGTCGGGGGTTCGAGTCCCTCTGTCGGCACCATTTAAATCTTGGAGGTAACATGAGAGATGAAACAAGAAGGGAGCGTTATGATAACAAAAAATCAAAAGCAAAAATCTTCCCGGTCAGCCTAACAGCAATTAATTTTCATTGTGATGAAAATCTTGGTTACCTCATACGTTCAGCAGCTTGTTTTGGAGCGTCATCCGTAAATGTAATTGGCTGCCTTCCTGACAGAAAAGAATTAAGAACATTTTCTGGTTCATTGGCTGATTACATAGAGATAAATCAGTTTTCTACTCCAGAGGAATTTATACAATACTCACGCACCGAAAATATTCATCTTGTCTCGGCAGAATTAACAAGAGAAGCGTCTAATCTTGAACATTATTCATTTGATTATGGCAAAAAGACGAGCATTGTTGTTGGCAACGAGACGACCGGAGTCCCATCTCAGATTTTACTGAATAGCGATGTCGTCTATATTGAAATGCCCGGCATTGGATACTGCCTAAACACAGCGCAAACAGCCAACATAATGCTTTACGAAGCAGTTAGTCAATTTAAAAAACAAGTTAATTTTTTAAATTCTATTAATCTGAGGCAGACCCTTGCGATAATGTAAAAAAGCCCGCCAATTAGGCGGGCTTACTACTTAAAGTAGTCACAGGAGTTTTGATGGCTAAGAAAAACTACATTCTTGACACGAGTGTCTACCTTACAGATGCGGACGCTCTTTACAAGTTTGATAATCACGACATTTATGTCCCTCTTAAAGTGCTAGAGGAAATTGATAAGCACAAGAAGCGTCAGGATTCAGTAGGAATCAACGCCCGCAGAATCATTCGCACCCTTGACGAATTGAGAACCAAGGGTAATTTACAGAAAGGTGTGAGACTGGATAAAGGTAAAGGAGTTTTAAAAGTAATTTCTTATGAAGTTTTGAAGAATGTAATCTTCCCTTCTGATCTCGATTTGAACATTCCAGACCACATGATTATCGCGACTGCCATGGCTGTACGTGAAGAATCAACAAGAAAGACTTCTGTTGTCTCTCGCGACATCAACATGCGAGTTATCTGTGATTCAGTTGGACTTCCAGCAGAGGACTACACCACCGAAAAGGTAGTAACATCTTCTGACGAACTCTACTCTGGTTTAGCTACACACCTTGTTGATGACCAAGTAGTTGATCGCTTTTACGAGGGGAAGGACATTATCATCAGTGAAGATGAGGTGAAGCATAAGTGGCATCCAAACCAGTATGTCTTGTTGGTGTCCAACGCTAATGAAAAGAAGACCTGCATAGCAAGGTTTTACACCCATTTCCAGCCTCTGGAAAAAGTTATTCACTCAACCATTCCTGATTGGAAAATTTCATCAAGAAACAAGGAACAGGCGTTCGCAATTGACCTTCTTATGGATCCTGATGTTAAGGTTGTGTCACTCGTTGGTCGTGCTGGTTCTGGCAAGACCCTATGTGCTATCGCATCAGGGCTCCAGCAGACAATTGGCTTAAGAGGCAACAACCACTATGACCGGATGATTGTTTCACGACCAGTGCAGCCGCTCGGTAAAGACATTGGTTTCTTACCCGGCACCATGGAAGAGAAGATGCTTCCTTGGTTGATGCCCATCCAAGATAACCTGCAATTTTTGGTCGGAGGAGACAAAAAAACCCTACAAATGTACATGGAGAAGGGTAAAATAGAAATAGAGGCATTGACCTACATTCGTGGTCGCTCCATAGCTAATGCTTTCATCATTATCGATGAAGCACAGAACTTGACAGCACACGAAATTAAGACAATTATGACTCGCGTAGGGGAAGGAACCAAGATAGTGCTTACAGGCGACATTGAACAAATTGACAATGTTTACGTTAACGAGACCTCTAATGGTCTTGCGCACTGTGTTGAGAAGTTTAAAGAGTTTCCAATTGCTGGACACGTAACCTTTACAAGGGGAGAGCGTTCTGAGGTAGCCACATTAGCTTCTAAGGTGTTGTAGATGATAGAGATTGCCTTCGGATTATTTCTGGGAAACTTAATAGAATGGATTGTTCACAAATTCTTTCTACATAATCTCGGAAGGAAGAAGGCGTCTTTCTTCTCATTTCATTGGGGAGTTCATCATAAGGCAGCAAGAAGAAATAAGTTTTTGGACAGAAAAGTCTCAGCAAGAGAAATAGTTGGGGTAGCTTTTCTGTGCCTCCTTGCTTCCCCTGCCTTATTTATTTCCCCCCTTCTTTACACAGGCATGTTTGTTCATGCTATAGTCTATTTAGTAGTCCACAATTACGCACACAGGAATCCTGATTGGTGTTACAAATACCTTAGATGGCACTACGATCATCACATGGGTAAAAATCAAAACATGAACTGGTGTGTCGTTCATCCATTGGCGGATTATTTATTAGGAACACGGAGAAAGTATGAATACAGAAAATGAATTATCAGGAGTCATCGTTGCTTCTGAAAACCCACTAAAGGAAATGCTTGTTAATTATGTAGGCAACAAGTTTGCAACTGATGCCGACGAGGGAGAATTTGAGGTTACAGTGCAGATGATCGTAGATGCGCTTGCTCATGAATTCCCAGAGTTTGTCATGATTATGGCAGAAGAAAATTGGGTTAGAGGCTACCAACAAGGATTAGACGATGCTACTAAATTACATCCAGAAACGCCAACAGATGCTTGAGAGTGGGGGCAACTTTTACACCCCAAATGGCATTCACGTTTACACCAAAGATGAACTAGTCAATGATACCGTTGATCTAGAAGGGACAGTAGCAAAGCTCGAAGCCAATCTGCCGGATCACGTTAGAGATGGTGTAGAGATGATTATTGTTGGACACTTTGATGAATTTGAGGAAAGAGGCATTAACGCTTTTTACAAAGATGGAGCGCTCTATGTTTCAAATGTTCAAGATGATAATGACGACTTGCTCGATGATCTAATCCACGAAACAGCACACTCTGTAGAGGAGCAATATGGAATGGAAATCTACGCAGATCAGAAAATTAAAAATGAGTTTTTGAGAAAGCGGGAGCACCTCTACAATGTCTTGTGGAAGATGGGGTTCAAGGCTCCAAAGCAATTGTTCACAGACCCCGAATACGATCAGGAATTTGATGAGTTTTTACACCAAGATGTCGGATACGACAAGCTCTCTGAGATTCTCAAGGGAATAATGATTTCACCCTATGCAGCCACAAGCTTGCGAGAATATTTCGCGACAGCGTTCACAGAGTTCTATCTTTATCCCAACTCACACAGCTATCTCCAGAGAGCGTCTCCAGAGCTATATAAAAAACTAGTTGAGCTACATCAAGCAGGCTGAAGTTGACAGCCCATAGCCAGCGTGTTAGGTTAGTGGCATAAGGAGTTATTATGCCCCACATTTCGTTCTCGGCATTAAAAGATTGGAACACTTGCGCTTGGTATCACAAGCTGACGCGCATTGATAAGATCGCAGGCTTTAAGGGCAACGCCTACACTGCTTTCGGCAATGCTATTCATGATGTTTGCGAGAAAAAGCTCCTTAAAGAAGAGATTAGCGAGAATGAGCTTTTTCTAGAACGCTTTGAACATTTTTTGAAGGAACTTCCCGAACCTCAAGATGAAAAGCTTGTAGAACAGATGCGAGAGCAAGGCAAGCACATACTGCCTGAAATCGAAGATGCTCTAGAAGACTACTTCGGCGATTACGAAGTTCTTGGTTCTGAAATTCCCCTTGAAGAACCCATTGAGGATGAAGAAGAGTATATCTTCAAGGGCTACATTGATGGTGTCGTAGCCACACCTGATGGCAAAGTTCACATCTTTGATTGGAAAACTTGTTCTTGGGGTTGGGATGCAAAGCGCCGCAACTCCCCAATGACCACCTATCAGTTGACTCTCTACAAGCATTTCTTTGCTCGTAAGATGAACATTGATCCAAAAAACATTGAAACGCACTTTGCTCTGCTTAAGAGAACTTCCAAGAAAGAAAGAGTTGAATTCTTTAGAGTAACCTCTGGACCGAGAAAGACTGAAAATGCTACAAAATTATTGAAAAAAGCTCTATACAACATTAAGAACAAGAGGTACATTAAGAATCGGTTGTCTTGCAAGTTTTGTAAATTTAACAAGACAGAGCATTGTAGATGAGGTTCATAAATGCTAGCAGAATACATTTGGGTTGATGGCTCGGAGCCATACCGCCTGCTTAGAAGCAAAACTAGAGTTTTTGACGAAAGACCAGAAAAATTTCCATTATGGAACTTTGATGGATCTTCAACAAATCAGGCTAAAGGTAACAGTTCCGACTGTGTCCTTCAGCCTGTTTTTACTTGTAACGACCCGCTTCGTTACGATAGCGTGCTGGTCATGTGTGAGGTGTTGACACCTGACATGAAGCCGCACCCATCCAACACCCGCGTGTTTGCAGAACAAGTCGAAAACGAATATTCGTCAGAGATGGCGCTCTTTGGTCTTGAGCAAGAGTACACCATCTTCAAAGACGGACGCCCGCTGGGCTTCCCAGAAGGAGGCTTCCCAGAACCACAGGGCAAATATTACTGCTCTGCTGGCGGTGGCAGAGTCTTTGGTCGCGAGATAGTTGAAGAACATCTTCGACTCTGCCTCTCAGCCGGCTTAAAAATTGGCGGCGTTAATGCTGAGGTTATGCCCGGTCAGTGGGAATTCCAGATTGGACCTTTGGGAACCGTAGAGACCGGAGATCACTTGAACATTGCACGCTACCTTTTGGAGCGTGTCAGCGAAGATTATGGTGTAGAAATCAGCTATGCAGCCAAGCCAATGGCAGGCGATTGGAATGGCGCCGGTTGTCACGTTAATTTTTCTACTATTCCCATGAGAGAGTCGCTAAAAGCCTGCGAGGATGCATGCCGCGCCCTTGGTAACAACACCGAAGAACACATTAAAAATTATGGACACGACATCGAGTCGCGCCTAACGGGAGCACACGAGACGTGTTCTTACAAGGAATTTCGTTGGGGGGTGTCAGATAGGACAGCCTCAATCCGCATCCCTTGGGGCGTCGCTAAAGCAGGCAAGGGGTACATTGAAGACCGCCGCCCCAATGCCGACTGTGATCCTTATCTCGTTTGCGGTCTCATCTTAAAAACAGTTATGGAGAACAGATGACAAAAAAGAAAATCTTGGTCCTTTCAGACCACCCCCTGTCACCCTCTGGTGTAGGGACTCAGACAAAGTATATGATTGAGGCATTATTGAAGACTGGTCGCTATCAGTTTGTTTGCCTTGGAGGCGCCCTAAAGCATCAGAATTACACACCCCAAAAAGTCGAACCTTGGGGTGATGATTGGCGCATTTTCCCAGTTGATGGCTATGGTAACCACGAGATTATTCGCTCTGTGTTGCAAAAAGAACGTCCAGACGCCTTGTGGTTTATGACAGACCCCAGATTTTATGGATGGCTTTGGGAAATTGAAAACGAGGTCCGAGCAAGCATCCCCATGGTTTACTACCATGTCTGGGACAACTTCCCCGCCCCACAATACAACGCTAATTTTTACAACTCTACAGATGTGGTTGCCTGCATTTCTAAAGTTACACATGCAGTCGTGCAAGAGGTGGCGCCAGAAGTAGAGTCTTGCTATCTCCCGCACGCAGTCAATGAGGCATTTTTTCACCCTGCTAAGAACGAAGAAGAAGAAAACGCAGCTAAAGTGATGCGTAGAAGGGTGATGGATGCCTCTACGCTCAAGCGTGGCAACAAGAAGATCTTTTTCTGGAACAATCGAAATGCTCGGCGTAAGCAAAGTGGAACTCTTATTTGGTGGTTCAAGGAGTGGCTTGATAAGGTCGGACACGATAAGGCAACTCTCCTTATGCACACAGACCCTAGGGATCAGCATGGACAAGACTTGCCGCACTTACTTGATCATCTTGGTCTCGACAACGGGCAGGTCTTGATGTCCACCAAAAAGGTTTCACCGGAAGAACTAGCCAATCTCTACAGAATGGCAGACTACACCATCAACATCTCTGATGCTGAAGGCTTTGGTCTTGCAACTCTTGAGTCGCTTTCTTGCGGGACCCCAATTATCGTCAACATGACAGGCGGGCTACAAGAACAAGTAACAGACGGCAAGAATTTCTTTGGATTTGCTATTGAGCCATCATCCAAGACCGTTATTGGCTCATTGCAGGTGCCCTACATTTACGAAGATCGCATCTCACAGCGTGACTTTGAAAAGGCGCTTACAAAAGCCTTGAAAAACCCAACAAAGAAATACAGACAAATGGCTTCACAGGGTCGCAGGCATGTGCTAAAATCTTATAACTTTGAGACTTTTGAAAAGTCTTGGATTGATTTAATGGACAAAGTCACAGAAGAGCATGGCTCTTGGGAAACAAGACAAAAATACCAACGCTGGCATTTGATGGAGGTAGCGTGAAAAAGAAAATTCTACTAAAGGGTCCGCTGTTGACCCGCTCTGGTTATGGTGAGCAGGCTCGTTTTGCTCTCCGTTCATTACGCTCACGAGAAGATCTTTTTGAGGTTTTTATTCAGCCACTCCAGTGGGGGAAGACCTCTTGGACTTCCGAGATGGATGAAGAGCGTGTCTGGATTGATGAGACCATCGAGAAGACTATCGCTTACGTTCAACAAGGCGGACAATTTGATGTTTCGCTACAAGTGACCATTCCTAACGAGTTCCAGCGACTTGCTCCCGTTAACATCGGCTACACCGCCGGAATTGAGACTACCAAGGTAGCTCATCAGTGGATTCAGAAGGCAAATGAGATGGACAAAATCATTGTCGTCTCCAGTCACTCCAAGCAAGTGTTTGAGAGCACAGAGTACCAAGCCACAAATCAAGAAACCGGCGAGCAGGTTGTTTTAAGGACCCAGACTCCTGTTGAGTCTGTTGGCTACCCTGTGAAAACTTATGAAAACCTACCGGAGATAGAACTTGGTCTAACAACCTCATTTAACTTCTTGACGGTTGCCCAGTTTGGTCCGAGAAAAAATCTCCATAACACGATTAAATGGTTTATTGAAGAGTTTAGAAATGAAGATGTTGGTCTTGTAGTTAAATCAAACATTTCCAAGAACTCCCTATCGGATCGTAAGAGACTTTACGGAGATCTTACCCATTTCCTACGCCAACTGGGAGAGAGACAATGCAAGGTATACCTCCTACACGGCGACATGACTGACGCCGAAATGCACTCCTTGTATTCCAACCAGCAAATCCATGCATTTGTCTCTCTCCCACATGGCGAAGGCTTTGGTCTACCATTGTTTGAAGCAGCCTACTCAGGTCTTCCTGTAGTGGCTACAGGGTGGTCTGGTCAGCTAGACTTTCTTGTGGATAGCAATGGGCGTAATCAATTTTATAACGTAGCCTTCGACCTACAACAGGTCCAGAAAGAGGTTGTTTGGGATGGGGTAATCGTCCCTGACTCGATGTGGGCTTATGCTCGTGGGGGCTCGGCTAAACAACAGATGCGAGCCTGCTACTGGGCAGCGTCAAGCGGAACCACAAGGTGGGATAACTCCGAGATTGCGGAGAGATTCTCAGAAGAAAAGATGTATGAACAGTTTGTAGAATTAGTTCAGGGTTCTAATGATGAGCAACAAGTTGGTGTTGTGGTCTTATGACGACAAAGATCCTCTATTGTGGGCAGTTCAAGGATCTAACAGGCTATGGGATTGCTGCGAGGAGCTACCTCGCAGCAATAGATAGATTCATGGAGCAAAGTGGCTCTGATGTTGATTTTAAGATCTACCCAATAGACATCGTGACGAATGATTCACTAGAAGGCAGTTATCTTGATTTAATCAATAAGTACAGCTTTACCAATCAAATTGAACTGGAATCGTTCGTGAAAGATGGTGATTATGAATGTATTTGGCATTGCCCAAGCATTCTTCCAATGTTTGCAGACACCAGATTCAAGAGAGGTGATAATCTTGCTGCCTGCCTGAAAGGCTTGATTCTTGGGGCTAGCAAAAATCATCATCTCGTTGTGTGGGAAACCACAAGGATTTCTAAAGAATGGGAAGAGGCAATAGAATATTTTTCTCCTAAGAAGATTTTCACCGCATGTGAATTCAATAGGGCTGTTTTTGAAGGAATGTCCGAAGAAACTATAGTTGTCCCACATCCAGTAAGCGATTTGTTTAATTCACAAGAAAGTAAGCCCTTAAATCTCGGAATCAACACGGAAGACAGATTCAACGTCTTGTCTATGTCCCAGTGGGATCAGAGAAAAGGCTTTAGTGAACTAATTTTTAGCTATTTATCAGAATTTGATAAAGATGAGAAAGCTCTCTTAATCTTGAAAACTTATCCAAGTGGGGACTTTAAAAACAAAAGTGAGATGGTTTCTGAAATAAACCGGATCAAGCGAATGATGGACCCCCACAGAGACCTGCCAGAAATCATTTTGATAGCAGATTTTTTGCAGGAGGGGTCAATAAAGTGGCTTTATGAGATAAGTGATGTCTATGCTACAGCAACTAAAGGAGAGGGCTTTGGCTTAACTATCTTTGAATCAATTCTAAATGGACTACCCGCAATTGTTCCCGAGGCAGGCGGACACATAGATTACATAAATCCAGACAGCAATTTCCTGACGGCTGGGGAATTTGACCATGTTGATTCAACAAACCCTGCTTATTCGCCGGATTCAGAGTGGTTCCGCGTCAACTATAAATCTCTCAGAAACAACTTAAGAGAAGCCTATAACGACTGGAAGACTGGTGAGATTAAACTAAAAGGAGAATCTAGTAAGAATTTTATTGAAAATGAACCCTCCTTTCAGCTAAAAAACGTTGGAGAAAAAATAATCAAGACCATCATCGGAGATGATAGCGTCACTGACGCGAGCAAGATGCCCACGTTTTTTAGCCTTCAAGATAAAGTTGATGCCTTGAGAGACAAGCACAAGGGTGAGACTCTATACATTCTAAATTGTGGTCCGTCTTTGAATGAATACGATCATGATTACCTAAGAGATAGACTAAAAAATGAAACTGTTTTTTCAATAAAACAAGCGTTCAACCACTTCCCAGAGATAACAGATTATCACTTCTTTAATTGCAGCAACCTTCCTTTGACAAATCATGATTATGTAAAGCGACATTATGACTACACCGAGCACTCCCCGATAGTCATAGCTAGCAGCAATTACGGCTTAGGGCAGCGATGGTCTGGAATGCAAAAAACAGATTTGTTTTTCAAAATTCCTATAAGAACAGAGGTGCAGAATGAGTTTGTGTCTGTTACCGGCAAGTTTGAGGACTTTCTCTTAGAAAACACCTTGACAAGACCATGCGGACCGGGTATATTGTACGAAACAGTCTTCTATATGGCAGCCCACATGGGCTTCAAAGAGATTGTTTGCATTGGCTGGGATCTAAGACAAAAAGATGCAAATGATGAAAATTACGAGCATTTTTATGGACAAACAGAAGGTCTAGTCAACAGAGGCGACGTTCTTGATTGGGAAATGGATGTAACAGCCAAAGCCTCCAAAGAGTTGTTTTATTGGCTAAAGTCAAAAAACATACACTTAAAGGTGGCTAGCTCTAGCGCAACATACAAAGGAATAGAGAGAATAAAACTATGAAAACACTTAACATAAATGCAACAAACGCAATAGACGGCTACACGGGCTATTTTGAGAGCGTGATGCCAGAAATCAACCATATTGATGGAACTTTTTTAGAAGCTGGCTTCGGAGAAGGCAGGACGGCAAGAATAATTGTAAAGCTGATGAATTCAGAAAAAATAAGAAAAAGAAATATTTGGCTCTTTGATTCATTCGAAGGCTTTCCAATGCCAACAAGATTTGATTTCTCTCCTTATCGCACACCGTATAAAGGAGAATGGAAAGTTCCCA
>Ga0208666_1001587_pt1 | contig 9971 bp, 5 predicted proteins | sample 5B_taG_FD_184078 | JGI IMG/M metagenome (GOLD analysis project Ga0208666, IMG submission 184078) | Marine viral communities from the Subarctic Pacific Ocean - 5B_ETSP_OMZ_AT15132_CsCl metaG (SPAdes) (version 2) | ecosystem: Environmental > Aquatic > Marine > Oceanic | place: Pacific Ocean...
ACCGCCGACGTTCAGTCCCATATACTCATCTACATTTGTTATGCCTTTACTTGCAGATAACTCAGCACCGCCCATATCAGTTTCAAAACCTAGCGCGGCTGTAGATAAACCTGGTTCTTCTCTGTTGTAATCAAAATCAGATGTAAATCGCATAGTCCTGTCAGAACTAGAAGTAGAACCCGTAGCCGCGTCACTAACTTGCGTTTCTATAGTTTTATCTCGTAGCGTCCTAAATGTTTTTTTCAAAGTCTCTGATAAGTCAATCTTAGGTTCACCTGACGGATCTAATTGTTCTTTAAAAGTTAAAGAGTCTCTAAAAGTACTAAAACCTTTTTCTAGGGCAGTAGGTGGTATAGTTGTCATTGTAGGAATAGCAGGAGTATATATAGTAGCACTAGAATAATCGAAAGGTTTATTTAACATATCATAAGACATATTTTGTTTAATTGCCTCCATAAGACCACCTGATGTTACTTTCTTCCCTGATGAAGTATCCCTTAAAGATATGTTTTGTCCTGGGTGTCTTCTTTCTGTTATTTCTGTAAATACACCTACAGAAGAACTAGAATAATTCTTACCTTGTGGTTTAAATACAGTCTCATTTATATCGGAGTCAATAAATCCTTGTAAGAACTCAAACTGAGTAGCTCTATTTTCTTCTAGGTTCTTAAAGTAGGTGTTGTGTTTTCTACTTGTATTTAGTTTTGAAGGTCTTACATCTGTATTATGTTCTGGTGTTAGTATGTCTATGGCTTCATCAACAGATACATCCGTGTTATCAACTACAGACTTAGCTATATTCTTGAAGATACTAGATGCAGCAGTGCCTTGATCCCCATCGTCGTCGTTGTTGTTACCCCCCGACGTATTATCTGGCTTTGCACCTAATGATTTATTTGCGGAACCAGCAAAGTTAGTTTCTTTAGTTAAACCTTTAAACTCGTCTTCCCAGCCGCCCCAACTATATGACATATTTAATCTTTCTTTTTATTTTGTAGGTCTTTTTTTAGGAAAGGGTGATCTAAAAGAAACAACCTTTTTCAATTTAGTAAAAAAATTAGGATCTGTTTGTTTTATTCTTTGAATCATTCTTTGTGTTTCTATAGCAAGATTAGACATTTGATTTTCTGTAAGATTTTTAAATCCCTCAAACTGATCCTGCAGTTTACCAGCTTGTGTTGATGTAGGCAAACTACCCAAAGGTACGTTCATTACTTCATTCGCTAATTGTAAATACATTTGATCTTGTGTTTTTTTGTTAAACACCGTATCTAAGTCCCAACCGTAATTATCAATTAAACCTTCTAAAGTGTCACCTACAATTTGAAATTTACCTAAAGGAGTTGTTTTTGCTTTTCTACCTTTTTTTTCGTATGCATTAAAATTAAAGTAAGAACCTTTTCCTCTAGCTGACGTAAATTTTTTTAATTCGTCAAGCGTAAGCTCTGTTATTTTTTTGCCTTTAAAAGGCGTGTTTGTTTTTTCTGCGTATCCAAATAGTGCATCATACGAATTTGATTCATGTTTATCAAACTCCTTAGCAATTAAAGAATCCGAACTAATATTAGTAAGGCTATCTATTTTTTGTTGTGGTGTTATAGCGTCGGCTGCTCTAAATCTAGCCATCTGACTTGCTATATCTTGGTCTTCTGTTTGTTGGGTACTAATATTATCTACAGGCGGTGCAAGATTAACAAATTCGTTAGCTACATCTGCCCTATTGTATTTTGCTTCTACTGCGTCTGCTTCTTCCCCTGCACTAGTTATTAAACTTTTTATTTGTGCATCTATTTCTTTAACTTGTGCAGGGCCATTATACTTTATTTCTGGTTCAGGACCTTTGCCTACTTCATCACTATTTGGGTCTTTTGGTTTTGCACCTAATGATTTAGCATCCACAGGATCTGTAAAGGATTTTCCTCCTGGTTGACTTAGGTAATCTTTAAAATCGTCTTTCGCCATATTAGCGACCCCCAGGCCGCACGAGTTGAGAAGCAACAGCACCAAGAGCAGACCAAAGACCTGAACTTTTTGTTGCTTTGGCATTTGCAGCCGCAGCCTCTGTTTCAAGTTTAGCGACTGATAATTTAACTGCTCTATCTGCATCATTGTTTGCTGTCTTCCATGCGTAATCCATTAGGTCTCTCACCTCCATCATATAAGCATCGAAGCCTTTAGCTGTCATGTTGTTAGCGGCAGCAGCTTCTTCTCTGTTTGATTGGTTAATTGCAGCATTATCTGTTGTAGCTATCTTTTGAAACCACTCAGCGTTAGCTTGTTCTATAATTAAACTATTCTGTGTATTGAACTGATCTCGTAAATTTAACTGTGTTGTATTAAACTCAGCAATAGCATTAGCTTCACCTGCATTGAACTTTTCCATTGCATTGTTTTGTTCAGCATTAAACTGCGATATTGATGCAGTTAGACCAGCAAAGAACTGATTAGTTTGATTCTCACTGGATGCGTTAAATTGTTCTGCTGCGTTTTCGGCGGCGGCGTCTGTCATTATAGAATTAATCAATGCTTGTGAATTAAATAACTTAGTTTGTTGTTCGTTATTTAAGTTAGCCATGTCCATCTCTAAGAATGACTTAGCGTTTTGAACTTGTGCCTGTTGCCTATTATTTAAATTAGCTAAGTCTAATTGAGTTAGGTTAGCGGCGTCTGCTAATACTTTAGCGTTAGATGCGTTAAGATTAGCCATATCTACAGAGTTAGCTATCCTTGCGTTCTCTAAAGCTACCTGTTGGTCAGCAGTAAAGTTCATATTAGCTATTTCAGATATTTTAGCTGCGTTAGCTACTCTAGCTTGAAAGTCTTGATTAAACTCTAGCCCTAAAAACTCAGCACGTTTTTCTGCTGCAAACATAGCGGCTTGTTGTTTATTAGATAAATTTTGTTCTTCAAATCGAGCAAAGGTAGACGCGTCAATTTGTGCAATAGGTAGCGCAGACTCCATAGCAGCCTGTATGATGGCCTGTCCTGCCATACTGGAGGCTCCTAGCCCTCTAGCTGCCATAGCTGCTGTAGCGGCTCTCATAGCCCCTGCAGCCCAAGGGGGTGGATCACCGCCCTCAAAGTCTTTCATAAGACTTGTTAATTGGCCTTTTACTGTAGCATCAGTGGAGGGACTACCTGTTGCGGCTTCAAAGTTAGTTTCCTCTTTGACTCGATCCATATCGACGGTAGAACCCTCGATCAATTCATCGTCTTCTACTTCTCTGTCTGGAGTATCAGCAACAGTTGTAGGTTCATCTATTTGTGCTGCTTCTACATCTAGCGTACCTGCTTCAGATGTATCCATAGTGGCAGCATCAACCTGGGCTTCATCAGATACTGTTCCCTCTGCTGCAGTAGTAGCATCCGTAACTTCTTTTACATCTGTCTGTGATTTTATCGCATCAGCTACAGCCGCAGGTGTTGCCGTTGGAGAGGTAGCTTCTGTAGTAGTTCCTGTCGTTGTTTCTGCTGTTTCAGCAGTGCCTGCATCTCCTGCAGTAGGGTCCATTGTCCCTGCTGTTTTTTGTTCATCTGTTGTAGTAGCAACATCTGACTTAGTAACTAAAGATTTAGGGTCCTTTTGTGTTTTTTGAATTAACTCAGCAGGAGTATCCATCTCTACTTGTTTAAATGCGTCGGACGCATTAGATACTGCTTCATTGGCTGCAACTACTCTTGCATCAGCATTAGTTACAGCAGTTACTAAAGATTCATCTGTAGGGTCGGCGGCCTGTGCTTCTCTCGCAGCTTGTTGTGCAGCTAAAGCATCAGCGTATGCTTGTTGTGCTTTATTTAAAGCATCACTTGTGGCGGTTCCTCCTGTCTGAAAACGTCTTTCTCTTTCTTCAGGTAAAGGAAATTGATTTTGCATTTTAGCAACTTGTGCAGCTTGCATATCAACTATTGACTCAGAATACTCAGGATTGTCTTTTTGATTTAATCTATTTGTGTTAACGGTAGGAGCTTTTCTAGGAAATACAAAACCACCATTAGCCATGTTAATTGGCTTACCTTCAACCATTTGACGCGCAACTTCAGTATATCTACCCATCTTTGCTGCAGCACCAGGACTAGAAGCAAAAAATAAATCTAACTCATCTTGCTGTGCGTTTGGCGGCGCACCTAGTTTTTGAGCAAGTAGTTGATATTGTTCTGGAGAAAAACCAGCAAACTTCATAGCCATTTATATAATCCTTAATCTTTAGATGCTATACGCTCTACGTGAGTTCGTATTGCTTTTATGTTCTCATCTATTCGTGCTAAAGCTACAGCTTGATTTTGTACAGCTAGTTCTAGCTTCTCTGTTCGTGTCTCTAGTCGTATAATATTACTGGCGTTAGCTTCAATGCTAGATTGCATTTGTGATACAGTCCACACGATGGCGGCTGCTTGTAGTACAAGTGCTACTATAAGTGTTACAGGTACGGACTTACTAAGATGCCAACTGTTGTTTTGTTCTTTACTCACGGTTCAACCCAGTTTTTACTGTCTTCATCCCAAGTATAATGTTTTCCGTCACTTGGATGAGCCACAGGAGCTTCCCATAAATATGTTGTACTATTTAGAATCCAAGATGCATATGGCTGTGGCTCATAAAAAACATCGTGATTAATGTCATAAGTAAAACCAACACCAGCATAGTTTGCTCTTAAAGGTGTTCCTTCATCTTCATTACCATCTGGGCCATAATGCTTTCCACCTCTTGTATTAAAAGAAGTTTGAATCCAAGATTCTCCATATCCTGCACCAAGGTGGCTTAGAACATCTTGCTCTGCAACAACTACCTGTAGTACTTTTCCGTCTTTAACTTTTGCATAATGTGCCATTTTATTTTTCCTTATATTCTATGCCGTATATGTACCGCTTGAATTAAATACCATTATTGTATCAGTGCCTGATGTACTTACCGTTGGTGAACCTGTTGTTGTGCCTGTGTAACGGATTGTTGGTATTCTTATTATGACTACGCCTGAACCACCTGTTCCTCCAGCAGTTGGATTGTCACTGACTTTACCAGATGAACCACCGCCTCCTCCACCTGTATTAGCAGTACCATTTGCACCAGCTATATAAGGTGAAGCCCCAAAACGACCAACAGCACCACCGCCAGAACCACCTTGAGGTGTATTATTACCACCATCGTATGCACCAGCACCACCACCGCCGCCACGAGTAACTGACGAACCTGTAATAGATGAGGCTAAACCATTACCACCATCTCCATTAGTTCCTCCGCCACCACCAGGTTGACCAACACCAGCAGCACCACCACCGCCACCTCCACATTGTGTACTTGCATTTGTAGAACCAGCACCACCAGCATAACCTTGATTTGATGTTCCGCTTCCAGCCGCAGTAGAATCGCCACTAGTACCTGCGCCACCGCCACCTGAACCACCAGTCCTACCATCAGATCCTTCCCAAGCACCACCTCCACCGCCTCCAGTTGAAGTAATGTCTGTTATATCTGAGCCAGATATTACACTATTAGAACCATCTGATCCTTGGTCGTTAGCGTTGCCGCCACCACCTGCACCAACAGTAACAGTATATTGAGTTGCGTGAGTAAGTGTTAATGCAGATTCAGATGAGCCACCGCCACCAGAGGCTTCACTATTAAATGAATTTCTGTAGCCACCTGCACCACCTCCACCTGCTCTAAATGCACCACCTCCGCCACCACCGCCAGCAATGACTAAGAAGTCAGCACTGTAAGTTGTACCGTGTGCTAAAGTTCCTGAAGATGTAAAACTATGTATTGTATTTCCCCCAGAAGATGTAACAGTTCCTCCAGTAAATCTTTTATCTCCTGCATATGAAATTATAGCAATTCCAGAACCGCCAGCACCACCAACGTGATTTCCACCGCTTGAATTTTCTGTGGCTGCACCGCCACCACCACCACCAGTGTTTGCTGTTCCTGCTGTTCCATCAACACCATTTCCTGTAGCACCAGCACCTCCGCCACCTGCGCCACCATTACTAGCGGCTGTTCCACCAGCACCTCCGCCACCTCCAGCGTAAGTTACAGAAGAACCTGTAATTGAGTTTGCTTTACCTGCACCACCGTCACCGCCTGTACCACCAGAACCATTTGAGCCAACAGCAGATTTACCGCCACCACCTCCAGCACTAGTTGATGTGTTTGCAGCATATGAGGTAGCATTACCACCAGCGTTTCCTTGCCCTGACGTTCCTGCTGCTCCAGGCACAGAAGCAGGGTCGTTATCAACAGGACCACCACCACCGCTACCTCCAACAGTTGGAGCATCGTATGCTGTACCACCGCCACCACCTCCAACAGCAGCAACTAATGGACCACCAGCAAGTGTAGTATCACCGCCATTAGTACCCTGACCACCAGAACCACCAGTGGCAGTAGATGTGCCACCAGCACCAACTGTTACTGTATAATCTATATTTCCAAGCCATTTAACGCCAGTGCTTTCTAGCATACCTCCTGCTCCGCCACCGCCTGATCTTTGATTTGACCACGAAGACGCACCTCCTCCGCCTCCACCAGCAACTAAGAGTATATCAGCAGCAACCGCTGGTACTAAACTTCCTGATGCAGTAAACGTGTGAATAGTGTTTCCACCAGAGGTTGATATGGTTCCTCCAGAAAATTGTTGGTCACCAGCGTAAGATATTATTACTACACCAGAGCCACCAGCCCCACCATTAGTTTTACCATTACCGCCACCGCCACCTAAGTTAGTGCCTCCTGCTGCGCCTGTTGTATCATTACTAGCTACACCACCGCCTCCAGATCCTGCTGCGCCATAAGTTACAGAGACACGATTGTCTCCGCCACCTCCACCACCACCAGCATATGTAACTGATGAGCCAGTTATTGAACTTGCTGTACCAGCACCACCAGCACCACCTGTAGCTGTACCAGAAGAAGTTGAGCCATTAGCACCTACTGCTCCTGCACCACCTCCACCAGCACCAACTTGAAATGTTGTTGAAGAAGTAGCTGTACCGCCTGCGTTACCTTGATTTGTTGTTGCTGCTCCACCAGCAGTTGTTCCACTTGAATTAGTTGCAGAACCACCACCAGAACCACCTGTTCCACCTTGTTCTGCTGCACCTGCTCCAGCACCAGCACCACCGCCTATTGCAGTGCTGCCAAAAAATACAGAGTTACCGCCAACACTTCCTGTTCCAGTATTACTTCCACCAGAACCACCTGCACCTACAGTAACAGAATGTGAATCAAGTGTAAGCGTTCCAGTAGTAGAAATAAAGCCGCCACCACCGCCTCCGCCTCCACCGCCAAGGCCGCCTCCACCTCCAGCACCGCCACCGCCTCCAATAATTAAAAACGATGCGGCTACGCCACGAGAAGTATAACCACCAAAGCCTAATGTATTATAACCAAAACTAGTCATTAATATTCCTTATGCGTCATTTGCTGCATCTGTAGTGAAAAATACTTTAATGCCGTGTAACCTACAGTCTCCTGCCATATCATCGTTTGATGCTGATACATCTCTAAATACTCTAAAGTAACAAAGTTGATCTACTGCTGGTGAACCTGCAATAGTAATAGCACCACTTTCTGCTGATACTAACATTTCTTCTACTGCACCTTGAGCGTCATCATCTACTAATACTGCTGTACCATAGGCTACATCTATAGTATCATTATCTCCTACAGCTACACCTTGTAGCCCTAGTGTTACACCTGTAGTAGCCGCAAGCCCTGACCAAAAGTATTGAAAAGTTACAGTGCCTTCGTTCCAAGATTTAGGAAACGCTACACTAAATTGTGCAAATTCATCACTATCTTTATCAAAGTCTAATACAACCATATCAGGTCTACCTGATGTTGTTTCTACTGTAGTAAGAGCAGAACACCCATTAGAAGTAGTAGGTTGCATAGCTGATGCAGGAACCCAAATTGTTTCTTTACCTGCAACTTTTGCTGCAACACCTGCAACTGTAAGTGCATCTGTCTCTAGTGTACCATCAACATCAACGTCACCAGAAATATCTAAGTTAGTAAATACAGCAGTACCACCTGCGGTAAGAGTTCCAGAAACAGTAGTAGCACCACTTTCTAGTACTAAAGTATCTGTTAGTGTTCCTGCTGTCATAGTTCTTATGGTCATTTTACCATCTTCACTACCATTAGAAACATCTGTAGAAACTACTTTTAAATTAGCATATGCAGCAACAGCACCCCCATCGTCATCTCCATAAAAGTTGATGTTTGCAACTTCGTCATTATCTGCAGGAGAAGAGCTATCTTTTTGAAATGTAATAGAAGGAGGGTTAGCATCAGCATTAGTATTTTTTATAGTTAGAACTGGTTTTGATGCACCAGAGCTTACAAAAGTAACACTATCATTAACTGTTAATGTAGATGCCATATCCACAGCACCGTCTATATCTACAACGTCTAGGTTGGTTGTACCGTCTACGTCTAGGTCACCATTAAAATCTGCATTTCCTGCAAGAGTTAAAGTGGTTGCCATATCTACAGCACCGTCTATATCAACTACATCTAAATTTGCTGTGCCGTCTACATCTATATTACCTGAGAATGTAGAGTTATCGTCTGCTGTTATTGCTCCTACGTGTAAAGGTGCGTAGTCATTTATAGTTACGTTACCTGCAGTAGATCCATCTTCTGTGTTAGCTGCAATGGTTGCAAACTCATCTGCAGACTCATCCCAAATAAAGCCTCTGTTTGCTGTGTTACTACTTGAACCATCTCCACGCGTAACAATAAAGCCTTGGTCAACTGAAGTACCTGTACTACCTTGTCCATACTTAACGAGTGGATCTGTAACGGTTAAGTTAGTTGTATCAACTGTAGTACTTGTACCGCTAACAGTAAAATTACCTGCAACTGTAAGGTTATCTGCTACTGTTACTTCTGAAGTGCTGTGTCCTAATGTAATGGCTGTACCAGATATACCTGTACCAATAGATACAGACTCACTGCTGTTACCAGTATCAATTATAAGGTAAGCATCTGACCCTTGTTTAATTGTAAAGGCTGTAGCTGAGTTATCTGACACAGCCACATTAATATCTGTACCGTCAGCACTAATAGAATCTAATGCAATATCACCTACATTTGTAATATTATTATCACCAAAGCTAGTGTTATCGCCAAAAGTTTTATTTGTTAATGTGTCTGTTGACACAAGTGAAACAAGAGTTGAACTAGCACCAGCAGGGAGTGTTAAAGTGTTAGTTACCGCGGCTGAGTGAGGTTGAGCTATTAATATTTGACCGTGTGAGTTTGACTCACAATTAAACTGTATAGCACCTGAGTTAGTATTACCTTTAACAGTTACGTGGCCTGTGCCTTTAGCTAAAAGGTTTAAGTCAATATTAGAATCACTACCTGTAGCTGATAATTGTGGTCCACTACCTGATGCCGCATTAGTAACATCAAATTGATTTACTGCTGAACCTGTTGTTTGAAATATAATTTGTTCATTACCACTTTCATCACCAATAAAGTGTGCGTCATCTATTAGTATGTTGTGTGAATTAGTATCTAAGTTGCCGCCTAATTGTGGGGTAGTATCTTCTACTACGTTAGCCAGATCATCACTTGAACCAGTACCAGCAAGAACAGTACTTCTAGTAATTTTTTTAAGTCCACCACCAGATGTATCAATAGCTAAAAAGACATCATCATTAGCAGCAGTACTTATTTCTGATAAAGAAGATACAGCAGTAGGATTAAAGTTTGTACCATCAGCAATAAGAAGCATACTGTCTGTGTTAGTACCCATAACTAAGTCATCACCTGATATAGTTAGATCACCTGTTACAACAACGTCACCACTGAATGTAGCTTTACCAGCAAGAGCCATATCAATGTCTAATGCAGTAATTGCACTTGATCCATCTGTACCTTTAATAGCAAAGTTTTTATCAGCAACAGAAACTGTTAAATTAACATCACTAGAAGAATTATTTATGTCTAGTACAGTTGTTCC
>Ga0208666_1001593_pt1 | contig 9955 bp, 6 predicted proteins | sample 5B_taG_FD_184078 | JGI IMG/M metagenome (GOLD analysis project Ga0208666, IMG submission 184078) | Marine viral communities from the Subarctic Pacific Ocean - 5B_ETSP_OMZ_AT15132_CsCl metaG (SPAdes) (version 2) | ecosystem: Environmental > Aquatic > Marine > Oceanic | place: Pacific Ocean...
AGCGATGTTATCAAAGAATGAATTTGTATTTACAGCAGATGCTGTAAGAGGAGCAGGCAATGGTAGCATTGAAAAGGGAGCACAAAAGATGTATGATACAATGAAAAATTTAGAGAGAAGGGTTACATAATGCAAGATATGATGATGGCTTCAGCGCCAGATCCAATGGATGAAAGAAACCAGGTTATGGAAAATATTGCCATGCAAGAATTTGGTAAACCTTTAAACCAATTAAGTGATGATGAAATAATTCAAATAGAAATGATGATAGACGAAATGGCTAAAAGAAAAGATCAACCAAAAAAAATGGCGTCTATGGATGACGATTATGAACAAGAATTTATGAAACTTGTAGAAGAGTTTATGATGAATGGTTTTAGTCAACAAGAAGCAATTGAAGCAGCTAAAGACGAAATTGAAAGACAACGTACTAAATTTATGGCAACAGGTGGTAGAGTAGGTTATCAAACAGGTGGTGTTACAGAATCAAGAACACTTCCACCGGAATACGTAGAAGCTTTAGGTAAAACTTATGCAGCTGATCTTACAAGACAAGCTGGAATGCCAACGGTTACAAATGCAACAGCACAACAACCAGGTGAAACTGCTCAACAATTTGCACAAAGACAAGCGCAAGCTCAACAGTTTGGTATTACTCAAGCTGGTATGGCCGAACTTGCACCGCAAGTAGCAGCACAAGATCCATTACAAGCAGCAGCATATGCACAAGCAATAGATCCAACAAAAGGTTTAGGATCATACCAACCATTTTTAACCGCAGCAGGTCAAGCTGCAACAGGGGCAACAGCTCTAACTGGAACAGGAGCTGGAACCGGTGCAGGATCAATTCAATCTTACATGTCACCATATCAACAACAAGTCATTGACACAACGATGGCAGACTACGATGCACAAGCAGCTAAATCTAGATTAGGTTTAGGAGCACAAGCAGTATCAGGTGGAGCGTTTGGTAGTGGCCGTCACGGTATTGCAGAAGCAGAATTTGATGCGTTGAGTAACAGAGGAAGAGCTAGTCAACTAGCAGGTCTAAGACAATCAGGGTTTCAACAAGCATCACAAAGAAGACAACAAGATTTAGCAAACCAAATGGGTATTGCAAATTTACAACAAGGTCTTGGTGGAGCAGCACAAGATTTTAGTAGAGCACAAATATCTGGCCTTGGTACATTAGGTTCAGCACAACAAGCACAATCACAAGCGGTACTTGATGCACAAAGACAAGCAGCACAGATGGCTGTTCAAGATCCACAAAGAAGATTAAATATGCTAGGATCAGGCGTCATGGGACTAATGGGTGGCATGGGTGCAGGTAGAACAGAAATAGGTGAAGCACCAGCACAATCTGAATCAAGTCCATTAATGTCAGCATTAGGAGTTGGGTTAGCAGGAGCAGATATCTACGGAAGACTATTTGGGAACAAAGGATAATGTCTAGAAGTTTAAAGAGACCTATGTTTAGAAGAGGTGGCACAGTTAATGATGGTATCATGACTGGGCTTACTGATAGAAAACAACTAGCTAATGGCATGATGGTTGATGATGAAAGATTAGGAAAAGACACTCAATCTATTTTAGACGCTATGGCAAAATATGCACCAATACCAAAAACAAGATTACCATTAGGTCAGTTTGGTTTAAATTTAGCATCAGGTAAATTTGCAGGTGATGGTAAATTACAAAATCTTATTGGTTCTGCTCAAGGGCCATACTCACAATTTGTAAAAGCTGATGATGCTAGAAACATGGCACTAGCTAAAAGAAAACAAGGTGCAGTTTCTACAGCACTTGGTATGCAATTAAAAAAAGATAAACAACAAAGCGTGTTAGCAGCAGAAAAAAAAGCAAAATTTTTATTACCACCTGACGCTACAGCAGATCAAATTAGAGCTAAAACTGCTGAGATTATTCAATCAGAAATGAAAGGAAAAACTTATGGAGCAGAGGCTAATTTAGAAAGAGCAATAAATTCTTATAGAAGTCAATACGGTGATGGTAGTAAAGCATTTAATCATGCTTCATTTGATGTAAAAGTTGCACCAGCGTTAAGACAAGCAGGAAAAAATCCAAGATCAAACATTAAATTTAAAGATGGTAAATATAAAACAAAAGGTAAAACACCTGGAGTTTATATTGACGTAGACAACGCAAAAGTAATTGAATTTGATGGCAACGTAGCAGTAGAATTACCAGAATTTACAGCATTACTTAAATAGGAGGATACATGATTGAGCTTATTGATCCAGAAGGCTTTACCTCCCTACGAGACGAAGAAATCAATAGTGAAAGAAGTGCTATAACTTCTGCTTTAGCAGGAGTAGTTTCAGGTGCAATAAAAGTACCTGAAGGTGTTATATCTCTTGGTGCAGAATTAATTGATTTAGGTTTTGATACAGATCTTGCAGCAGATGTTGAACAATTGTTTGATAAAGTTAATGTGTTTGAAGACATTGCAAATGATACAGCAATAGGTAGACTTACAGAAGGATTAGTTCAAATAGGTGTACCAGGTGGTATAGGTTTTAAACTAGCTAGCAAAGCAATTAAAGCTAAAAAAGCTGGTAACTACATGAATCTTAGAAACACTAACTTACAGAAAGCTGCAAAAAAAGCAGACGATTTTAATAAAACAATTGGTAAAAGAAGATTTGTAGCAGGGGTTGCAGGAGGGGCAGCAGGTGAAGCATTTGTTGCTGATGTAGAAGAACTTGGAACTTTTGGTGATGTGTTTGAAGCTGGGCCAACAGATTTAGAAGAAGTAACTGATGAAGGTGGTAGAGAAGATGCATTTAAAAAGTTAATGAACAGAACAAAATTTGGTGCAGAATCTTTATTAATAACACCAGTTGTGTATGGTGTTGGTAAAGGAATAAAAGCTGCAGCCACACGTGGTAAAAACATAGAGTTTAGTAATTCTAAATTAGATAAATTTTTTAATAAAACATTTTCTGCATTAAGAGCTAGAGGTGCAAAACCACAATCAATATTTGAAGCTAAGATGGCAGAAAAAGGTGCTACTATGGCTGATACTAACAGAGCCATGGAGTTGGTTAAAACAATTGATTCTGAAGTAGACAGTATGTTTCCAACGGTAAAATCTGTATTAGATAAATCATCCGACAAAAGAAAAGCAGATGTATATAAACAATTAAATGATATTTTATTTGAAGGTGAATTAAGTAAAGCTATTCCAAGCAGTGCAGCAGCTAGAACACATAAATTTTTAAAAGATAATGGTGCAACAGATGAATCTATAGAAAATATATTTGAAGCAATAGGTGGTGCAAGAGAAAAATTTGTAGATTTAATTAATGCATCATCAAACGCACCTAAAGATGTACAAACTTTAAAAACATTAATGGGTCAAAGAGTAAAAGATTATTTAGGTAGCACTTATAGAATATTTGAAGATAAATCTATGTTACCTTTTTTAGCTTACACACCAACAGAAGAAGCAATTAAAGGCACGAAAGAATATTTTAAAAGATATGCAAAAGAAAATGGTAAAAACCTAACAGACTTTCAAGCACAAAGCATGGTTGATTCTGTAATAAAATCTGCAAAAAATCAAAAAGCACCTCCAGGCTTACCTATAAAATTTGCAAAAGGAACTTTAGCAGAAGAAGGACCACAGATAGATAAATTTTTTAAAAGAGTAGTAACAGATGACATAAAACCAGAACGTTTATTAGCTGAAACACCTGGTAAAGATAGAGCAGTTATAAAAAAATTGTTTGGTGAAATAGAAGACCCTAGATTTTCTATATATAACAGCATGACAAAGTTATCTAACATTGCTAGAAAAAATGAATTGTTTGAACGAATTGCAAAACAAGATGATGCAATTAAAAAAGCAGCTACTGCAACTACACCAGGTGGATCAAGAGGTTTCTTTTTTGATGACGCATTAGAAGCAGCAGAAGCATTACCTAATCAAGAAATAGTAGAATTAGATAGATACATGACACCATATTTTAAAGATGAGTTTACTATTAACCCACTAGCAGGTAAGTTTACTACTAAAGCTATTGCTGAAGGATTAGGGGATAGCACTAAAACTTTAAAATTTTTATTTGAACCTAGAGAAGGTGCAACTGGTATTGAAAAAGGATTGACATGGGGATACAGAAATTTAGTATTATTTCCAAAAGCAGCATCACAAGTTGCAAAAACAATTTTATCACCACAAACACACTTTAGAAATTTATTTTCTGCTACTGCTTTTTCTGCTGGTAATGGTATTTTATTTGAAAATCCTGCAGTTGTGGGCAGAGCATTTAGAGACGCATTTGGTCAATTACAAGTAGGAAAAAAATCAGCTGAAGCTAACGAAGCATATAGAGAATTACTAGAACTTGGTGTTGTAAATTCACAAGTACAATTAGGAGATATAAAAAATCTATTAACGGATACTCGTATGGGTGAAAATTTAAATATTGGAAAACCATTAGAGTCTATGATGAAAAAATTAACATCAGGAACAGGTAGAAAATTAAAATCAGGTATGAAGTTTGCAGAAGATTTATATACAGCAGAAGATGACTTATTTAAAATAGCAAACTATGCTGTAGAGATGCAAAGGCTTAGAGGTGCATATACTAAAGTAGGTAAAGAATTTACTGAAAGACAATTAAAAGAAGAAGCAGCTGGTATTGTAAGAAACACTGTACCAAATTATGCTTATGTATCAGATACTGTAAGAGCTTTAAGACGTCTACCACTTGGAACGTTTATGTCGTTTCCATCTGAAATATTAAGAACAACAACTAACATCGCAAAAAGATCTATTAAAGAAATCAAGGATCCTGCACTAAGATCTATTGGTTTAAAAAGATTAGCAGGTATGACAACTGTATTAGCTGCAGCTCCATATGGAATACAAAAAGGAGCACAAGGTTTATATAATGTAACTAATGAAGAGTTACGTGCATTAAAACAATTTTTACCTGAATGGTCTAAAAATTCTACAATTATACCTATTAGAGACGAAGAAACAGGTGAATTAAAATATATAGATTTTAGTCATGGTAATGCATACGATACAGCTATTAGACCTTTTCAAACTTTACTTAATAATATTCAACAAGGTATAACAAATGAAGATGTATTAATGAAAGGTATTATGACTGGTATGGCAGAAGCTGCTGGTGAACTTGCATCACCATTTATATCAGAAGCAATTTATACTGAAGCAATATTAGATTTAATTGCAAGAGGTGGTAAAACTAGAGAAGGCAGACAAATTTATACTGAAGCACAAATGCAAAATGAACCAGGAACTGCAATCAAAAACATGATTGAACATTTAGGAAAATCTATGTTACCGTTTTCTTATCCACAACTTACAAGATTATATCAAGCAGCAGCTGACAAACCATCAGAGCGTGGTGAATTCTTTGAATTACCAGATGAGTTGACAGGATTTTTAGGATACAGACAAGTTAAGATAGATCCTGTAAGATCTATGGGTTTTAAAATTTCTGACTATCAAAGAGGTAACAGAGAAGCAAGAGCATTATTTACTGGAGGGTCTGAATCACTATTAAAAGGTGGACCTAAAACAGGAAGAGATGTTATTGAAAGATTTATTGTAGCTAACAAAGCTAAATTTAATAATGATAAAAAAATGCGTTCAAACATTCAAGCTGCAGATATTTTAGGTACAGACATGGATAATATTAGAACTGAGTTTAGAGAAAGACAACTAATTAATTTATACAATAGATTAGACAATGATATATACACACCATTCTTTCCATCAGAAAACATACAAAGAGAGTTTAGACAAATTGAAGAACGTATTGGTGTAGACAATCCATTTGAAGAAGTAAGAGATGTATTGTTAGAGATACAAGATGAATTAAGAGACTTATCTTTTGATGATGAATTTGATATTAATATAGATGAGTATTTACCACCTGTAGATGACATGTCACAAGCACCATTGCCACCAACACCAGACGTAGATCCAGCAATGATACAACCGGTGCAACAGGCAACGGTAACACAGACAGGCCTGACACCATCAGAACAAGCATTGCTAAGTCCTGAAGAACAAGCTATAAGGTTAAGACAAAGGGGAATGGCGTAATGGCAACAGATTTTGAATCATTTATTGTAGATCCAAGTTTACTAGATCCTAGTATAGATACATCTAATCTGAGAACAACTACAGATACAAGAGAAGAATTATTATCAGATGTTCCAGATTATGCAGGTATACAATTTGATCCAACACGAACAAGTTATTTAGATGACCTATATGCTTTATACAGCGGTCAACTACCTATGACACCAACAGCAACAACACCAGCCGTTGGATCACCTGCAAATGGAGGAGGTGGCGGTGGAGTCGAGACTCCGGCAACTATTACACCTAGTACACCAATAACAACAGATATTACATCTGATCAAATTGATGAGTTTGCTATGCCTACCGATACAGGCGGCATAACCAGTGATCCAATTGAAATGGAAAATATTATGACTTACGAAAACCCATATGACGAACCTATGGATTTTGATAATCCAGCTGCTAGTATAGAAAATATATTACAGCCAAATACTCCAGGAACTATTGGAGGACCAGTCGATGTTTTTGATATAAATGAAGCAGGTGACCCATCACAGAATCCAGGTTCTATAAATGTAGGAGATCAACCTATGGTAGCAGGACCTTTTGATTATTTACAACAACCATCTATTCCAGGAATAACTCAAGCAGATCTTACACAAGCTAAAATTGATGAAGAAAGATTAGCTAGTTACACACCATCATTTGAAACACCAGAACAAGAAAGCACCGTTCAAAATGTATTAGGCAAAGCAGGTCAAACTGTTGAAGGAGCATTGACAGAACTTGGCAAGATACCAGGAGCTATTGTAGATGCAACAAACAAAACTGTAGATGTATTTGGTAAAAAATTAAATGTTGGTAAAACTTTAGGATCTTTAGCAATAAATGCAATTGCAGGTGGACCTGTAAGTTTAATATTTGATGCAATAACATCAAAACCATCAGTCTCACAATTAGAATACGAAGGATACACTGATGATCAAAAATCTGCAATAGATGAAGCTTATGGCCCAGGTGGAGTTATGGATGGATACAATGCGGTATCCGCATTTGGTAAAGGTGCATTAGAAACGGTTCAAGACAGATTAGAGGAAAGAACTTCAAATGGAATATTTGATGATACCACAGATAAATTAAATGAGTTAGCTGAAACATTAGGAGGCACTCCAATAGATGCACCAGATTATGAAAATGAAGTTGCATTAACAGGTGGTGACCCAATAACTGATGCTCCAACAAATATAAATAATCCTTTCGGATATGAAGATCCAATTGATGATGACTCTGATGGTCCAAGTGTAGATATAGGTCCAGTAGGTCCACAATTTAACGACCCTGGTTATGCAGATCCAGGTGTAGATGCAGAAGAAAATCAACCTGGTGGTGATGGCCCTGGGACTAGCTCTGGACCTAGTGGCCCCACTGGTAATTATGGAGATGCAGGAGTAGGTGGCCCTGCTGGTCAAGGTAGTCCTCAATCAACTGGTCCAACAGACAAACCTGGAGGAGCAGATGCAGGAACAGCAGATTTTGGCAATGAAAATGTAGGTGGATCACCAACTGGAATTAGTGGACCTCCAAGTCAAGGAGGCACAGCTACCACAGGACCATCTGGACCTCCAAGTCAAGGAGGCGGCGGTGGCGATAGAGGCGGCGGTGGCGGCTGTGTTATTGCAACTCATGCTGTTAACTCTGGTGCCTTTACAAAAAATACAAAAAGAGAAGCTGTTCGTTGGTGTGTTAAAAATTTACACAGAACATGGTGGGGTGAGGCTGTAAGAAAAGGTTACAGATACTACGGTCAAAAAGCTATTGAACAAGGTAATGCTAAAAATCATTATCAAGAATTTAAAGACTACGTTGCATTTGGAACTGGTAAAAAAAGAACATTAAAAACAGGTTGGACTTTTGTATATAGAACAGTTCAATTTTTTTTAAAAGGATTAATACTATAATGCCAAGAGATAGCGCATTACAAAAAATAGAATCACACGAAAAACTGTGCCGTATCATGCAGAAACAAACCTACGATAGAATGAACCAACTACAAAATCACATAACTAGAATTGAAAGAATACTTTTAGTTTCTATGGGTGCTGTTATGACAGGTATGGGTGGTGTGATTGTAGTTCTGTTACAAAAATTGTAGCGCTCATACGTAAGTCCTACTTTTTCCTATATCCAAGCTTTTAATTCTTCTCCCATAACTTGACTTGCAATATTTACTTTCTTACGTAAAGCTTTTACAATTCTTTCATCGACTGTATCTTCACACATAATATCAATGTAAGTCATAGGTTTAGTTTGACCAATACGATCTATTCTAGCTTCTGATTGTTGACGTTTCTCTAAATCATAACCATTAGAATAGTAAACCATATTACTTGCTGCGGTTAGTGTAATACCATATCCACCTGTTTGAGGTGTACCTATAAAAAATCTACATTTGTCATCATCTTGAAAACGTTTTATGTTTTGTTGTCTTTCGTCTGATGGGGTTAGACCATAATAATCTACAAAAGAATCTTGACCAAACTCTTCAACAATTGCTTTTATAATCTGTCTTACATCACTTTGCCAATGGGCCCAGATAACAACCTTACCTTCTATTTCATTAAGAACATTTATTAATTCATCGAGTCTATTGCTTTTTAGTTCCTGTATAACACCGTCATCAGATTTAAAATGACCACAAGTTATTTGTTGTAGTCTCATTAACTGTGTCAATGCATTTGCAGTGGTAATCATCTTGCCGTTTAATATTGCAAGTGCTTCTTTTTTCATCTGTGTGTAAACTTTAAACTGATCCGGTGTAAGTTGTATAATACGTTTCATAAAAGTTTTTTTAGGTAGATCTAAACAATCATCTTTTAATACACGGTAAGAAAAATTCTTTAATTTATCTGACAACTCACCAAGGTTACGATACCCAACTACAATTTGTACAGACCGTCCGCCAAAATTTGCTGTCTTCATAATAGCGTATCTAGTTCTGAACGAGTAATAAGAAGCATGATCCAAGAGCCAAGGGTCAAGGAACTCGCATTGTTTGTATAAATCTAATGGTGATTTAGTTACAGGAGATCCTGTAAGTATTCTTTTATATTTTGCATTTATACCAAGTTTTACAATATTTTTTGTACGTTTAGCTTCTGGATTTTTTATAGTAGTAGACTCATCTATTGCCATCATAGTGTTATGTGAGTTTATAAATTTAGCTGCAAAATCAACACCTTTTTTACTAGATAAAGCTTCAACATTCATACATAAAATATGTAAATCAGTTCCTGTTTTAAACAATGTGTCTAAATTTTGTTGTTGTTGTTTTGTAATATTTGCTTGCCACAATACAGACACTTTTTCTATATGATCTGGTAAGTGTGTAGGTATTTCAGAACTATACCAGTTTTTATATACACCTTTTGGTGCAATAATTAATACACCATTAATTTTACCTTTGTCATAAAGCATTGCAACATTGTCTATCAATACTTTAGATTTACCTGTACCCATTTCCATAAAATACGCAAAAGCTTTTTTCTCCCAAGACATTTCTAAGGCTTTAAGTTGATGTGCGTATGGTTTTGTTTTAAATTTGTAGTTCATAATTTATTTTCTTCTTTCTAGTTGACAAGATATCAAATATAAAATAGAAGTCAAGCCATGAAAGAAAATATAGTTTACGTAATACAGGAAATACCAGGTACAAAAACAGGCAGTCCAAAAATAAATATTATTGGTGCAGGTAAATATGGTAAGTTTAAATTTTTACTTCCTGAGTTATCGCAAATTATTTTTTCTCCTGGTCCATTAATTTATAAATTAAGAACTCTATTAAAAGATTTTACATCAGATGATTAT
>Ga0208666_1001594_pt1 | contig 9950 bp, 23 predicted proteins | sample 5B_taG_FD_184078 | JGI IMG/M metagenome (GOLD analysis project Ga0208666, IMG submission 184078) | Marine viral communities from the Subarctic Pacific Ocean - 5B_ETSP_OMZ_AT15132_CsCl metaG (SPAdes) (version 2) | ecosystem: Environmental > Aquatic > Marine > Oceanic | place: Pacific Ocean...
TCTATTTCCCAGCCTTCTACCTTGTAGTAATTCAGTAAAGACTCGGCTATTTCTACGCCTAATCCTTCTGGGTAACCATCAGAGTGGTTATAGAACTGCGCGTGTATAGCATTTGGATGCTCGCTAAACGACACGCCGTCTTCTCTTTTTGCAAATCTAATCTGTGCTCTTGTGCTCATAATATCTTGATTTTAATTGTTCAATAATTGCTCTACCTGTTGCTGTGTGAAAACCATAGCTATGTGTAAACATACCTTTAATTGGGTCATTAAAGAATAACAACCTCATATAATCTAGTGGGTCAGCTGCTCTTGCAAAATGATTACCGTAGTTATCTTCAGCCATATCATTACAAGCAGCTGCAATAGCTTCAGGGCAATGCCTCATGCCATCTGATGTTCTGTAAGACATATAGTCTTTTACTTTTTTACTAGTTAATTTTTTCATATTATATAATTTTATTTGCTACAGTTTGTGTATTTAATTGGCTATCGTCATCTTCAGGGCAATCAGCTTCTTTAAATAAGTTGTGTACTTTATCAACTATCATTTCCACTAATTCATAACTACTAGTTAAATCTAAGCTTTCAAGTTGTACTCTACCATCATAATCAAGACTAAAATCTTTATCATAGTTATCAGCGTCAGAAAAATCAAACTCATCAACAGCTTTTTCAATAGCCTCTTGTATATTATCAAGTTGCTTTGGTGTTAACTCTGGTTTATTAAAGTCTTCAATTTGTTTTTCTAATAAAGATATCTGTACCTTGTGGTCAGTTAACTTATCATTTGTCTCTTGTTGTAGCAGTTTTAATGCCGCTAAATTTGTTTCTAATTGTTCTTTGTTCATATTATTTAATTTTATTTGTATATATTATCCTGCTTTATTCGTATTTAGTTTGTAAACGAAGTCGGGCAGGTGTGGTTCGTACAACTATGAGGTTTCAAGCCTCTCTTAATTAGTTGCTTTTGCTTTATCCTGCCGTTTGTACGTGCTCGTACGTTTTGCTATCGAGTTACGATATCACACTCATATCCACGCACGTTACCACCCTCACCTCGTATTTATTTATACCATACAGCATATACTTTTACTCCATTATGAGTGGTACATGCGTGTACTTTTTTCTTTATTTTTGGTTCGTTTAACTGGCTTTTGTCCATATACTTTGGATTCTTGCTGTTTAGCTTTTTCTTTTTGCTCATATTTTTCTATATTTTTAAATAATTTATCGTTTTGTTTTCCCATTTTATATTATATTATATCTTTGTCCGTTAACAATTACTTTTATTTCTGGATTTTTACAACGACTATATTCGCGACTGCCGTTAATGTATTGTTCTTGCATTAATTTTCTATGTTCTGACCTAGATATAAACTCTTCATTTACTTCTGGTGTGTTTAATAACTCTGCTTCTGTATCACATTTAGCTTTATCTATATCATGCTCATATTTCCACTTATGTACAAATTCACCATCTACTACTTGATTAGCACGTTTGATAAAATAATTTTTAAGACAATAGCTTATTAAATATTCTAGTCTATCTATTTCTATTGGTATTAGTACACAACTACGAGTTGAAAACTTAGTATATAACGTGTTACCACCTGGTGTTGTTTTGCCTGAGTCAAAGTATTCTGGCTCGCCTTCACATCTTTTATTTAGTTGATAGTTACTGTAACCACTATTCTGATTACGCACATAACCTGTGCTGAAACTAGCAACTTCAATAAGGGTTTTATCCCACTCATTTTTGATTGGTAATCGCCATACTATTGTACCGTTTTTATCTTGTCTAGTTGTAGTGACATCCATTATGCCTAGTAAGTCCATGGTTTCCAAGACTTTAGCATATCTTGGGTCACTGTTGTATTGTTCTCTATTCATATTATTATATTTCAAAGTTTATTCCTCCTATCTCATGAACCATCCAGTGGCAATTACCACTATCAAATCCTATTCTTTCTAAGTATTCTTCGCATGATTCATTATCTACATCCCACTTTTCGGTAGTTATTTGATGTACTAAACCGCTAGCGAAGTTTAATATTGTTATGTATTTTGCGTGTTTCATATTATTATTATCCATAGTTATTCGTATTTGTTTTGTGTTATGGTGTATAAGTGCCTTTCGGAGCGTGTCTAGAAGACTCTTACTAGTACACTTATACTAACCTAACATTGTGCCATAACCTCTGCGCTGAGTCATCTTGGATATGCGAGCAGCGTCACTGCTTGACATTATCTGTATGGAATTACCGGTTTTGTGGTTTATAAGCGGAGCGCAACCATATTGCTCGGTCGTAGAGCAGTCTACGCATACTTTGAATCCAAGATTGACTCGGCCTTGAGGTATTATTTTTTTACATTTACACTGCAACATAAGTAAAGCCTTTGTAGTTAAACCATTCAGTGATTACAGAGTAGCCATCACTATCGACTTCACCGAACTTAGTATCAGCGAGTTGACATATAGTATAAGGCTTGTAAGTTATACCATTTAGTTGAATTTTTTGTTTGCCAGTTGTAGTATCTGGTCTTAAGAATTTAATTGTATTCATATTATATATTTTATTTGATTATATTATCCGTTAGTAATCGTATTTAGTTTGTATTATTCTCTTAGTAAATAACTACCTATCATAATAGTTATTAGTATTAGTACTATCCATTCGCCCATTATCTTGATATTTTTGCACTTAATCCACCATCAACTGCACTTGGACTTGCATAGCAACCATGAGTTGTAGAGCAACTTGATAGTAATACTATTGAAAATACTGTTATAATTATTAATTCTGCTACGTTTTTTTCTGCTATTTTTACCATTTTATTTATCATTTTAGTTAATACTTTAGTCTAAACTGTCTATATTACCTTGACAGATATTATATTTTTTATCTATTTTTATACACTCAGCAATAGCATTTGCTAATAAATCTACTGGTTTTTTCACTTCATTTTGCCATACTTCATAGGCATACTTACTACACTCTTCAGTTGTACGAAAAAAACTACTGTGCTTTTGTCCGAAACTATCAACTACATTTACAGTGAAATGAGTATTGTTCTTGTATTTTATTATATTATAACTTCTCATATTATTTGTTTTACATTTATATTATCCAACACTAATCGTATTTAGTTTGTATTACTTTATAGTTAGAGTAAGTAATTCAAATTCATCGTTAGTAATCACTCCTCTCATTAAAGCTGAGTAATATTTAGTGATGTTTCTACCTGTTATTTTACTTGTTATTATCATAGTTATATATTTTAGTAGTAGCGTGAGAATCGAACTCACTTATATACCATAACTACCTATACTTGTTCGCATTTTTTATAAGTCGCTAAACAACGTGGAACTACGACTTTGCCCACTACACGCTACTCGGCACTTCACGTGTAGTTATTACTGACATATTACTTTACTACTAAGATAGCTGTAAATCTCTGCAGAATGCTGGAATTGCATTACTATTAGTGTATGACTTGTATTTAGCAAAACAATTCATTGCTTCAAATCTTTCTTTGTGAGTATTATATACTTCATCATGATTATATGATACTTTTTCTTGTTTTTTGTTTACAAAAGTTATTACAGTATTTTTACCGATTAATGACTTTCTGATTACGAATCTTTTAGTTTCTAACTTTGACATAGTTTTTTGTTTTAATTATTATTTATTTTAGTTATTTATATTATCCATTTAGTGTCGTATTTACATTGTAAAAGTATATTGATTGTTTACTTAATATATTTAGTTTGTATGTACTGCCCGACTTTTCTCATTGTATAATTATTATTTGTGTTTCTTTTTACATATATATTATCCAAATGTATTCGTATTAAGTTTGTAAAATAATTAGTTATATATATAAAATAATAGTAATTGCTATTGTAATGCAAAATGCAAAAACTTTTGACGTAACTCGTTGATTATCAGGGCCGTGGGCGTAAATAATTTCGTTTTTGTAACTGGCTGGTAGCCAGGGGGATAGGGGGCAACACTATATTTCTACATTTACAACGTGATTTTGTGACATTAGGGTGTTAATAATAACTAGTAACTAGCTAGTGTCACACTTTTACTATTTACTTGTAAATTACTTTATTACTATGTAATAATACTACTATGGCAAAACAAAAACTTACACCCAAAGCAAAGGCAGATAAAAAAAAGAGGGATTTAGCGTTCGCTAAGACCTTTGCTCGTAAGAAGAAAAAAGCAGAAAATCAACGTAAAAGACGTGCTGCTACTAAAGCCGGTAAAAATATTAAAGGTAAAGACTATGATCACAAAGATCGTAAGTTTAAGTCTGTAAAAGCTAACCGTGGTAACGACGGTAAAGGCACTAAAAACGAATAACATGGCATTTAAACTAAAATCAGGAAATAAGCCAGCTTTTAAATTTATGGGTTCATCACCAGATATAAAAGAAGATATGGACCGTAAGTATGGTCTTGGTGAGTATTCTCGTGATGGCAGTAAATTTGATCAACGCATGTTATCTGGTGAATCTAAGTATCAATATGATGTTAGGATGAGAAAGGCTAGAAACAAAGCTAAATCAAGCATGATAGATAAAAACAAAGATGAAATATCTGATCTTATCCAACCAAACTCTATAACTAATCCAGCTCCAAAAGGACAAGAAAGTGTGTATACAAATATGCCAATTAATAAAGGAGATTTAAGAGATATATCACAAATACCAAACTTTGGAATAGTACCAGGCATGTCTTTTGGTGAAGCTTTTAAACAGGCTGGAAAAGGCGGGGCTAAAATAGGTGATATCTTTGAGTTTCGTGGAAATAAATTCCTTTACGAATTTAAAAAATAAAAAAAATATAGGGAAACACCCTAGACCAAGTCAATATTAACCAAAAACAAACCAAAATGACTTATTTATACTACAAGACTAGTACATTAACTAGCAATGTTAAACCGAATGAAAAAACTATTAACCAATGGACGCATCTAGCTGACAAAAGTAACTGGCGTATTACACAGTTACCTAACGGTTTTTATCAAACTGAAGTAAATGACCCAGAAAATGATAAAAATTGGCATGATGTAACGCGTAGAGAGACCATAGAAGGTGCTGAAGCAGCAATTGACGGAAGCATCGACCATTTCTCAAAGAAATTAGAGGCTACAAAAGGTCCAAAAGTAGTAAAAACATTTTAAGAAGCACAATTTAATCAAATTTAATTTAATATGGAATACAATCAGCCTAGCGAGATTGTCAAAGACGTAAGTTTTGGTGATCAAGCTAATAAAAAGGTAGTTGCTGGCGTTGAAAAGCTAGCAAAAGCAGTAAAATCCACCTTAGGAGCATCTGGAAAGTGTGTAATATACGAAGATGCTAGAGGTTTACCGGTAATAACAAAAGACGGTGTAACAGTAGCAGAATCTGTTGTCTTATTTGACCCGGTTGAAAATATGGGTGCAACCCTTATTAAAGAAGCTGCAAGAAATACAGTAAGAGAAGCAGGTGACGGTACTACAACAGCTACCGTCCTTGCTGAATCTCTGTTAAAAGAAGTTAATACATGTGATATTAACACTAGAGAAATTAAAGACGGGATTAAATCCGGTCTTAAAAAGGTAAATGATTACCTAGATAAGATTTCTGTCAAGATCGAAGGCGATATGCTCGAATCTGTTAGTTCAATTAGTTGTAATAATGATACAGAACTAGGAAAGATTATAGCAGAGGCTTATACTAAAGTAGGTAAAGATGGTGTGGTATTAATGGAAGAGTCACCAACTGAAGAAACATATGTTGAGGTTGTAGATGGTGTACAGATAGACTCAGGACTCACATCACCACATTTCGTTACTGATAAGGACAAGCAGATATGTGAGCTTGAAAACCCATTAGTATTAATAGTCAGTTCAGAAATACCAAACATAAGAAAAATACAAACAGTATTAGAACATGTTATCAAGAATAAGCGACCACTACTTATAGTGGCACCGGTAGATCAACAGGTTAAAGCTGCTCTTCTTATGAATAAAGTAAAAGGTAATATTAAAGTTAATATAGTTGACTTACCAGGCTTTGGTCCTACTAAACAAGATACTATTGAAGATCTTGCTTTTTTAGTTGGTGCTAAAGTAATTAACGAACAATTAGGTGATGATCTTGATTTAATCGATGTTGATTGCTTGGGTGAAGCATACACTTCAATTACAGATGATAAAAACACTGTGTTAACTATAGATACTCCAGAAGAAGAAATGGAAGAGAGAATTGAGAGTATTAAGAAAACTATAGATAAATGGGAGAAAAACCCTTTTATACAGAAAAAACATAGACAAAGACTAGCAATGCTATCAGGATCAGTAGGTATGGTAAAAGTAGGTGCTGATTCTAAAGTTGAGATGAAAGAAAAAAAAGATAGGGTAGAAGATGCTATTTACGCTACAAAAGCAGCACTCAAAGAAGGAATAGTACCTGGTGGTGGTGTAGCATTACTAAACGCATCTCAAAAAATTTCCACCGACGGAGTCGGTGAACAAGTACTACTTAAAGCTATTGAAGCTCCTTTCTATACTGTACTTGAAAACGCTGGTATAACTCATGCAGATTATGATGATGTAGAGGGAGAAGGTGTTGATGTTGTTACAGGTAAAAAGGTTAATATGATTGAAGCTGGTATCATTGATCCTGTACTTGTTACTAAGTCCGCGCTTAAAAATGCGGTTTCTGTTGTGACTACTATAATATCCGCTGATTGTGTAATTTCAAACATGAGAATGAATGAAAGCAATCAATAGATATATAATAGTAGATAAAATAAAAACAGAACCTAAAAAGGTTGCTGGTCTTATAATGACAGATGATACCGATGTTGACAATAGGTATTTAAAAGCTAAAATAATATCGTGTGGTAATTTAGTTGAAGGATTAAAAGATGGAGACACGATATATTACGATAAACATGCTGGACACGACATATCATGGAAAGATACTCTTTATAGAGTTATTCGTGATGGCGACGTTGTTCTAGTGGATTAAGCCCAAACCAAAAACCAAAACCCTTAAACTTAAAAACGAAAACAAATTATTAACTAAAAAAAACAAAAACTATGGAAACATTTTTAATGTTTAAAGACACTGCTGAGGCGGCTGCTGTATTTCCACTTTCAAAAGTATCTTGGATAGCAGGTGATGACGCTCTTGTTTGTGCTACAATTGAAGGTACTAACAAACAAGCTGTATCTATTGCTTGTGCTGACGCTACTTCTGCTCTTAGATTAAAAGAAATTATGGACATTTTAGCTAAGTATCAAAAAGGTGTTGGTACTTGTATTGTTATCACAGATGATACAGATACAACTCTTAACATCGTTGCAGGTTTAGGAAACACAACTATCACAGCTGCTGACGTTGGATAATCTTAAATGAGATTAACCGCGCAAGATTTGCGTGAAATGAATATCCTTAAGTATTACAGGCTCACTAGAAAGTGGGTCTGTAAAACTTACGGGTTAAAAGACGCAGACTTAGAATTATTAATTTATTTAGATTGTAAAGGAAGATTTACACGAAACGATTTTATCAACGGAGTTTATACATACTCGTGGGATAAAGCAAGATGGGAGAGATTAAGAGATGAGGGTTGGATAGATGTATGGAGACACAGAAACAGAACTACTATAATGTACTCTGTATTTAAAACTTCGTGGAAATGCTCTCAAATGATAAGTAGGATATATAGAATCCTATTAGGTGAGGAAGACTTACCCACTTCAGAAAGAAGTGTATTTTATAAGAATAAATCATATACAGATAAAGTTTACAATAAAGCTATAGATGATATGATAAAAGATAAAGACAGATGAAAAAGGCACCATTTAAGCTAGATAAAAAGAAATTTAACTTTGGTAATAAAAAATTTGATTTTGGAAAAAAGAAAAAAGATTACACCAAGTTATCAAATGATTATCCTGGAACACCTGGATATGAACCACCAGCACAACCTAAAAGAAAATTTTAATGGGATTTAAATTAGGTACAAATAGAGGTTTAGAAGCTAGAAGCGGTGAAATCAAAACAAAAATGCGTTTTGGTAAAGAGGCTGGTGATATAGGCTCTGTACCTGGTACACCTGTTATAAGAGTACCGTTAGACGAAGGAGTTATGGGTGAAGCTAATATGGATGGTACTATATATGTAAATAGCAATATAATACCTGGTAGTCACGAAGATAAACAAGTTATTAATCACGAAATGAGACATGCCACAGATATGAAGCTTGGTAAGTTAGCTTATAGTGATTATGATATAACGTATAATGGTGAAGTTTTTCCAAGAGAAACAATAAATGGTAAGGATATGATTAAGGTAGATGGCAAGTGGAAAGAAGCGGGTGATCATGGTTTTCCTTGGGAAGACGATGCTAATAACGGAGCAGAAACATCGGTATAATATGTGGAAGTTATTTAAAAATAAAAACGATATAAATGAAAAAAATGTAGTTGGCTTTATATCTTTTGCAATAATGGTGTTATTTGCCATTATAGATTTAGCTACAGCCATTATATACATGGGATACGTAGGAGGTGGAGAACTAGAAATTAACGATACTATATATAATTCATTTGTTATGGTAACATTAGGATGTTTTGGTATTAGTGCATTTGAAAAAGTAAAAAATAAATAATATGTTAGGAAAAATATTTTCAGGTGGTGCTGCAGATCTTGTAAAAGGCATAGGTGGAGTTGTAGATAACCTACATACTTCTGCTGAAGAAAAATTAGAAGCAGAAAGAAAAATAAAAGAATTAATTGCTAGCTATCAAGTTGAAATGGAAAAAAACATTACAGCAAGATGGCAAGTAGATTTAAAATCAGATTCATGGCTAAGCAAAAATGTTAGGCCATTGGTATTAATATTTTTAATAGTATGCACCATGCTATTAATATTTATAGATGCAGGTGCATTAAGTTTTGAAGTTAAATCCAGTTGGGTTGATTTACTTCAATTAGTATTAATAACAGTGATCGGTGCTTACTTTGGCGGTAGATCACTAGAAAAAGTAAAAAAATAAATTATGGGAATAAATTCAACAGGCACAGCTTATAACTTCGGTCAGTTAGGTAGTGCACATATGCACAACGATAATGGTGAAGATCTAACTCCGCCAGACGGTATGGTTATTGTTGCTATCACTATGCTTGGAGCTATAGCGTTTGATAAACTAACAGTAGATACATCCAACTCTGTCGTATACAGTGGAACTGAAAGCAGCAACGTTTATTTTGGTATCGCTAACGGTAATACGGGTGGTAACAGCGAAGCTGTTGATGCCTCTGTAGAGTTTCCAGCTGGTATGACTATATACGGAAGATGGACTGTAGTTAGTTTAAATGCTGCGGATACTGATGGTGGTATAATCGCTTACTTTGGATACTAATGGCATTAGGTAACGCAAATTCATCAGCTCAATCTAGAGGAAAAAACAAACCTGTTATAGTAAAAAGACGTAAAGAGGTGGTACTTGCTAAAGGTTACACAAAAATGAGTGCTTCACCAGTGCAAGCTAAGGCAGCGTGTGGTTATAGTCTTCCACTTAAACAAACGTTATATCATAATGGTAGTAGTGCTAACCCAGTTGTTGGTGATATTGTTTATTCAAGACAAAGAGCTAATAGTAAATATGGTTTAAAAAATGGATATTACAAGGTTCAACCAGTCGGAAGTTTACGCACGTATAGTATACAAATAACAGGTAATGACGGTATTGTAGCAGCTGTAACAGCTTGTTAATAAAAAACAAATTAAAATTAACTTAAATTAAATAAAAATGGCAAAAACAAAAACAAAAAAGGAAAAAATAGTAGATTTAAAACCTAAAGCAGAAAAAATAACCGATGAGCAATTAAATAATGTTCAGAACGTTATTAATGAAATTAATAGGTGTCAAATTG
>Ga0208666_1001596_pt1 | contig 9944 bp, 17 predicted proteins | sample 5B_taG_FD_184078 | JGI IMG/M metagenome (GOLD analysis project Ga0208666, IMG submission 184078) | Marine viral communities from the Subarctic Pacific Ocean - 5B_ETSP_OMZ_AT15132_CsCl metaG (SPAdes) (version 2) | ecosystem: Environmental > Aquatic > Marine > Oceanic | place: Pacific Ocean...
ATAGCTTTAATCAAGCTGCAGACTGCTTTATCGTCACCGGTAGCTACAGAGACCTCCAGACGGTGCTGAAGCATCGCTAGGACGCTGCTGGTGTTGATTGGTTCGGAAGCTTCCTCAAGGCTTGGTCCATCGTCACTCAAGTCGATCTCAGCTTGTGCAGCTTGGATGTCGTTGTAAGCAGTGGAACGTGAGACGCAAAATTTTGCGCTGACCATTGTGGCGACTGAAGCGGTACGGATGCCCCTTTCCAGCATTGCTCTTGTGTAACTGAGGCGGGCTTGGACTTCCTGTTGGGTTGACATTGGTTGAGTTAGACAAATTGGAAAAGCTGGACGATTAAGGTTTGTCGGTGGTTGTTGCCGACTTCTTCAGGTCTTCATGCTGCTGATAGACAGCCTTCCACCGAAGGTGGGTTTTCAGGCGTGCTTCTTTTAGTTGAGTCTTTAGTTTTTCGAGCGCAGCTGCATTCTCGGAGCCACCAACAAAGGCTTGGATCTTTTCCTGCTCAAGCTTGTCCAAATAACTGCTTAGGACTTCATACTTAATTTCAATGCCGCCAAGCTCTCCCAAAAGGTTGTCAAATTTCTGAGCTTTTTTCTGGCTGATATTTTCAAGGTCAAACATCTTGTTTTGCAAGATGTCATGGATGTAGTCCAGCTCACGAATTTTGAAGGCAGCAGAACGGAAAAACTGCTCCTTTTCTCGGATCTGTTGCTCGATGTCCGTTACGTGTTTTTGGAGCGTTGTGTGTGCCGAGTCGGCGGCTAAGAACTCTTGGAAGGTTTGAATGGTCATTGGTCGAAAAGGTTAGTGAGTTGATTTAGGTGCTGTTTCAGCACCATTAATGTGTAGCTGTGGCGCGTCAGGTCTCCTCTGACTTGATCCAGTTGGGCCAATTCTTCCCCGCCAATGCGAAGCCTTACATTGATCTGAGTCCAATTGGCCCTTTGATACTCGCGCCTTTGCTCACGTTTGTACATGTGAGCTTCGATGATCGCATCGACTTGTGACGGTGTTAAATCGTGTTTCATCGCAAGTTTGGATTCAGATCACGAGGGCTTGGAACGGATGGCAGGGATTCGCGCCAAAGCTCTTGAGCGATTAACTCATCTAGAGCCTTCTCGCGGTCGTAGGCATCGATTTCGCCTGCTTCAAACATCGCCTGGATGTCGGCTTCGCTAGGCGGCCATTCTCCCAATTCGCTAGGGAGCATGAAGTCGTCGGAGTTGTTCATTAGTTGAATCGTGATGTGTTTTGGTGCGGGCCGGTGATGTACCAGGAACAGACGGAACCAGGGATCCCGCGCTCTGATAGCGATTGATTCCAGCCATCGGCTAATTCGTCAGCGTCCCGCTGTGAAGCTGACAATTGATAAACGACCTGGTGGCCGTGTCGTTCGGTGTACTGGCAAAGATGAAAGACGTGGGTTTGTTGTTTTGGTTGATTCATTGGTTGTGCTTTGCACTCTCGTAATATAGGACGGATATTAGTCAGCCGTCAACAACAAGGCATAAAAAAAGACCCCTTGCTGGGGTCTGGTGGTTGTTGGTGCGGTGGCTAAATTAACGCCGCTGAGTCCTCGTAAAGCTCATCGGCTACCTCATACGGCTTCGGGAAGCTGCCGCCGTAATAGTTCAGCTCCTCTAACAGGTATTCAGCGTGTCTCAAACCTTCGGCGGTCGTTAGGTCGTAGCCGTTGGCGCTTGCGATCTCTTGCAATAAAGACATAGGTCAAGAAAGAAAAAACCCGGCCTAAGCCGGGGTTGATTGTGTTGGTACGGATGACGCGATGAAATAATAATGATCTTGATCGTATCCGCTGGCTAATAGCTGAACTTGCCAATCAGCCATCGGAGACGTGTTGATCAGAGCTAAAGCGGCAGCCTTAGCGTTCTCCATTGCGTCAAGCGTGTGATCCCATTCAAGGGTCGCTCGCCAGGTTTGATCATTGTCTCGCTTATGCGAAGCCGTGATCCTTGAACAGCGATAGTTAGTCGGTCCTAGGTACTTGGTGCGGATGAGCGGGCCGGAGCAGAGCATCATGATGTGATTGGTTGATTAATAGAATAATAACATAAGCCAATAAAGAAGCCCGGCAGAGCCGGGCGATTTCTTAGTTCTTGGCAGCTTCTGCAGCTTCGTCGATTTTGCGAATCGCTTCCGTTGCGTACTTAATCACATCTTCTAGGTGTTCTCTCCCGTCGTCGTTCCACCTTTCAGCGGAAACATAATCAAGGATTGAACTCCTGAGAATCTCCTTGCCAATGCTCCTTAATTCAACGCTACCCGTCGCCGTCCTTGCCTCGATTTCGAAAGCTCGAAGCGATAAACGGCAACCGGAAGCATCGAAACGATGGGTGACTTTATGGTCCATGTTGTTGTTGTTGTTGTTTGTTGGTACGGAGAGAATAAAAGCTCGGCCGAAGCCGAGCGATTGATCAGACGAAGCTAGGCAGCTCAGGCGCTAACGCTGCGATGCGATAGAGCCGATTCGGGTTGATCCGTGCCCGTAACGTTGCCAGACGCTGTGCATCTTGCTTCGCATTGGGACGGCCTACCGCTTGCCAGCCTGCCTCGATTCCGCAGTAACAAGTCACGATGTGTCGCATGGGTTTGGTCCGTTGGTTGGAGTGGTTTCTGTGCATTCTCTGGGAGTGGCCTAGGCGCCCGCTGAAGGGCTGACAATCGCTGGCGTTTGGCGCGGGAGGAACCCGGACCGGCTGGCGATAGTGTGTGGTCACTCCCAGAGGTGCTGATTTCACGCGCCAGCACTGGCGAGGCAGTCTCGTCACGGGAGATGCATCCGCCGACCTAGTCGGAAGTGGTTCGCCATTGGCTATGTGGTGAGGTGACTGTGGCGTCCTCCCTCATGCATACAGTATAAGGCATCGGGATGGCCTAGCACTCTAATAAAGTTATATCGTTACAATTGTTTATATACCTAATACTGTATCAGTTTATACAGACGGGGGGTAGTGTTGCAGTTTATTACAGTGCTAACGATTAGCGGGTACCCCAAACATATATCCGTTCAACAGTTCTATTGTGCTAAAAAAGGCCCCCATGATTAGTGGAGGCCGGGGGTGGGGGTTGAGTTTTGAGGTCGTATCAGTCGGTCTTGTCCTGAATTTTGATAGTCAAATCAGGCGCTTGGATGTTGACGGTCTCGGTGGACTCACCAATTACGCGCCCAATCGAATCCAACACTTGGCTTGCGGTCTGCAATTGCCCCTTTTTAATCGCCTGATTAAATAGTTTGGTACGCATGTGCTGAAGCCGCGCCAACATATTTTCGCGATCAGACTTCCAGTCTTCATCAACGAGAAGCTTTACTTCTGCCCAATCGCGCCAAGCAGTATTGATGCTGACCTGTTCACGTTCAACGTGCTCATAAACAAGCGCCCTAGCCGACAACCCCTCTAACTGCCGACGATATAAACGCCGCACACGATCCTCTTTTGCATTATTGGAGCGGCGTTCTTCTTGAGTCATGTTTGATACGACCTTTTCCAAGATCTTAACTGGTAGAAAGGCTTCTAGCCCCTATAGAAGGGGGCAGGGGTCAAAAATCTGTGTAATGTGGCATTTATGAGCCAAAAAACCGCACCAATAGAGCTTCGCTGGGCTCAAGGCCAAGTATTTTCGTGCGAAAAACGCTTCAGAGTTTTAGTAGCAGGCCGTCGCTTCGGCAAATCGTACTTATCTTGCGTTGAATTGGTACGTGGAGCGATCAATCGACCTGGGGAGACATTTTTTTATTGTGCGCCAACGTATCGGATGGCAAAAGATATTGCTTGGCGAGCATTAAAGAAGCTTGTGCCGCAAGTCTGGATCAAGAGTAAAAACGAAACCGACCTACGACTTGAGTTGATTAATGGATCAACGATTGAGCTGAAGGGAACAGAGAACGCAATGGCATTGAGGGGCCGCAGCTTGTCTGGGGTGGTATTAGATGAGGCTGCTTTTATGAGTTCGGACGTATGGTTTGAAGTTATTCGACCTGCTTTGGCGGACAAGGAGGGTTGGGCACTATTTATTTCAACGCCGGACGGGACAGCTAGTTGGTTTTATGACTTGTGGTGTTATGTGCCAGAAGATGCAACAGGATTATGGGAGAGATGGAGTTATACGACGATTGACGGCGGAAATGTTAGTAAGCATGAAGTTGAGGCAGCCCGCGCCCAGCTTGATACGAGAACATTCCGCCAAGAATTTGAGGCTAGTTTTGAGAATCTTACGGGTCTTGTTGCCGTCAGCTTTGGTGATGAGAACATCTCTACAGACGCCAGGGATATAAGCATCCAGCCATTGCTCCTTGGGGTTGACTTTAACGTTGATCCAATGAGTGGTATTTGCGCGGTCAAAGATGGTGAGACTTTGTATGTTTTCGACGAGATTATGTTGACTGGCGGTGCAACAACCTGGGATTTTGCCGAGGAAGTTACGCGTAGATACGGTGTGGATCGAAGAATTATTGCGTGTCCAGACCCTACAGGCGGCGCACGAAAAACTAGCGGAGTAGGTGTAACAGACCATGCAATTTTGCGCCGTAGTGGATTTACGGTCCAAACACCAAGAGCGCCATGGAAAATTAGGGATAAAATTACGGCTGTAAATACAGCATTAATGGATGCATCTGGGACGCGAAGGACGGTAGTGCATCCAAGGTGTAAACACCTAATTAAATCGTTGCGAACACTGACGTATGCGCCTGGGACAGGACTTCCAAATAAGAATTTAGGAGTTGACCACGCCTTTGATGCGTTCGGTTATTTAGTTTTACAACAGTTTAATTTGGCAAAGCCGGAGACGATGGGGACTACCTCTTATCGGTTGTATTGAGGTTGTTATTGGACGTGTTGCCAAGACCGTCCAACGATTGCTTTATATGCAGTTGATTGCGCTACATCAAAGGCAAGGGCACAGTCAAACGAGCTGGCTCCACCAGCCGCAAACTCACGCATTTCACGCACCGTAGCTTCTGTGAGTTTTGAATTTTGCTGGTCTTCGCCCTTGCGATAAAGAACTTGCTTTCTTTGTGCGATCTCTTCAGGGCCTTGGGTGGTCACAAACTTGTATTCACAAGCGGTGCATTTCCTGTAGCGACGGATTTCTTCTGGTTTTTTCTTGTTAATGGAGATGACACGGCTATTGCTCCCGCACTCTGGGCAGTTCAAGGTTGGTTTTGACTGGCACGAAAGGCTAGGATAAGGCAAAGACGATCCCTGTCATGCCTCAAGGCCCTGGAACTTACGGCACAAAAAAAGGCCGTCCACCTGCCAAGAAAAAAAAAGGCGTAAAGAAGGGCGCTAAAAAAATGCGTTGCACCTGTGGCGACTAGAAACGAGCCCACCAATAAGGCGCTTTATAGCCGTGTCAAAGCGGCTGCAAAGCGTAAGTTCGCTGTATATCCCAGCGCCTATGCCAATGCCTGGCTGGTGCGGGAGTATAAGAAGCGTGGCGGCACCTACCGAAAAGTGAGTGATGGCGGAACGAAAAAAGCCAAAAAAACCAAGTAAAACCAGCAAGGCTAAGGGTGGGCTTAGTCGTTGGTTTGATGAGAAATGGGTCGATGTAAAGACCGGAAAGCCTTGTGGCCGCTCCAAAGGCGAAGACAGAGCTTATCCAGCATGTCGCCCATCAAAACGTGTATCTGGTAAGACACCTAAGACAACAGGAGAGATGTCATCTTCTGAAAAAGCACGATTTAAACGTGAAAAGACCGGTTCAAAAAAAATAAGTTATCAGCACAAACGCCGTAAACCCAAAGGCAAGAAGTAGGGCGTTTCATTGCCCATGGCGACTAAGACAGAGTAGAATCACGGCATAGACCTTTTTATGCGTAATCATGGCTTTTGTACGGGGCGAAGAGGGTTCCGTCTCTTTTGAAAAAGATGGTGGTTCTGTTGCTGTCGTTGCTGGCACTCGCAGCTGGACACTAAACATCACCAAGGACACTCTGGACACAACCGACCAGGGCAAAACTTCCCGTACTTTTGTGGGCAGTTTGGTTTCAGGTTCAGGGACCGTTGAACTGATATACGACGATGCTGCTTCAGGCGCAGCTGCTGATCTGATTGATGAAGCGTTGATTGGCACAGATCAAGCAAACGCAAAATTTGAGTTGTTTGCCAACACAGCGGGTAACAAGAGTTTTGTTTTTAGCGGAATTATTACGAGCATGGATGTGTCAGCCACAACTGGTGACTTGCAGGTAATTACCTGTAACTTCATCACTTCCGGCGCTATCACCAGCTCTATCTAGCCTTAAGACAATGGCAGAACGCAAAAAGCGTAAGCGTGGCCCCAACCTTAGTGTTGGGCGTGGCGAAAAACTGCCTGCCAGCAAGGGTGCTGGTTTAACTGCCAAAGGTCGTGCGAAATACAACCGGGAAACCGGTTCTAAGTTGAAGCCACCAGTCACAGGTAAGCCAAAAACAAAAGAGGAGGCTGCCCGCAAACGTTCTTTCTGTGCCCGAAGTCGTAGTTGGACTGGTGAACGGGGTAAAGCAGCTCGTCGTCGCTGGGGTTGCTAATCACTCATTTTTAAAGTGTCATGACCTACTCAGTCCCCGGCTCCGTCAGAACCCATCTAGTCAGCTCTTCCTATTTAGGATCAGTTGACAGTCCATTTGTTCGCACCCGAGCGGTGATCGATCAAATGAAAGGCTGGGAAATTATGAAAGCCGTGGTCTCCGGCACTGAGTATTTACGTGATAACAGCGAAGCATTCCTGCCATTAGAGCCTCGCGAAGACTATTCTGCCTACCTAGCGCGTGTAAATCGTGCCGTCTTCACGCCTTACACCCAACGTTTGATTCGAGCGGCAGCGGGCTTGATTCTGCGTAAACCAATCAATATTGTTGGCGATCCATATTGGACAGAAGTTTTCAACAAAGATGTTGATGGCTGCGGTTCAGATCTGGATGAATATGCACGTCGTCTGGTGATCTGTGCGTTGACCTATGGCCATTGCCATACGTTGGTTGACTTTCCCGCTCCAACAGAAGCCCGAAGCCTTGCAGAAGAACGTGCATTAAACCGTCGTCCATATTGGATTGAGGTTGACCCAACCAAAGTGTATGGCTGGCGTTTAGACCGCGAATCAAATTACGGCAACCTGACGCAAGTGCGTATTGGCGAAAAAGCTGTTGTTGCTGACGGTGAATTTGGAGAGAAGGTCTATGACCAAATCCGTGTCATTGAGCCAGGTCGTTATCGCGTCTATCGGCAGGAAGAGCAAAAAAAAGCGATGCAAGGGAACTTCCCATATCCCTCTTCGTTTGACCAATCAGACGCTACGGCGGAGTTTGAGCTTATTGAATCTGGGCCGTATTCACTTGATCAAGTCCCCTTGGTCACGATCTACGCGAACAAGACGGACACGATGACAAGTCGTCCACCATTGCTGGACATTGCTCATCTAAATCTTGCTCACTTCCAGCGCCAAGCTGATCTAATTCATAGCTTGCATATCGCATCACAACCGATGTTGGTGCTTGAGGGCTGGGATGATCAGACCAAAGATATGGCGATTAGTGTCAACTATGCGATGGCGACGCAGCCGGGAAACAAGGTTTATTACGTGGAGCCTGCCGCTAGTGCTTTTGAAGCGCAATCTGCGGAGATCCAAGAGTTACAGCAGCAAATGGCGACGCTGGGCATTAGCACGCTTAGCCAGCAAAAGTTTGTAGCTGAATCAGCTGACGCACGACGCCTAGACCGTATCGACACAAACTCAATGTTGTCGATGGTTTCTATGGACTTGGAGTCAGGTTTGCAGAAGTCTTACAACTTGGCTGCTAATTACTTGGGTATTGAGCCACCTGAAGTGAAGATCAGCCGTGACTTTGACCTTCAGCGTCTCATCGGTCAAGACATTACGGCAATGGCTCAGCTATTCCAAGACAACATTATTGATCGCGAGGAGTTCCGCGAGATGCTGGTTCAAGGTGAAATCCTGCCTACTTCAGCGGAAACACAAGATCAGTCAGCAGAGGTAGAGTAGGGGCATAACAGCTCTTATTTTCATGGGACTTCGTTTTGAAGAGATCAATCCTCCCAAAAAAGAGGAATGTCCAATGCCTGCTGCAAAGAAAGAAACTAAAAAAGCTAAAAGCAGTAAAGTAGAAGAGTAAATCTACTTTTCACAATGGAAGAACAAGTCATCCAGGAGACGCCCGTGGTGTCACCTGAACAGCCTGTGGCTGCGACTGAAACTCCTGCTGTAGACGTTTCCGCCTACGAGCAACAAATTCAGGCATTAAAAGTACGTGCCAGCGAAGCCGAGGATAAATTCCAAGGCATCAAGGGCAAGCTTGATGATGTCTACAAGAAGCAAGACGATCAACGCAGAAAAACGCTTGAAGACCAAGGTCAATGGAAGGACCTTTGGGAAGAGGCCAACAAAACTGCTCAAGACAAGCAGCAACAAATTGCTGACCTAGAGCGTCAATTGCAAGAGCTTCGGGTTTCAAACGAAACTGCAGCGATGCAAACGTCTGCGTTGTCTGCAATTAGTCAGGCTGGAGCTATCAATGCTCAACAGATGCTGCAATTAGTGCAGAACGGTCTTAAGAAGTCTGAAGATGGCAGCGTCAAAGTTCTTGACGGTGGCGTTGAACAAGACCTAGGTGTTTACTTAGCCAAGCTAAAAAACCCTGGTTCTGGCTTTGAACATCACTTCAAGCCAAGCACTCAAGCTGGCATGGGAGCTAAGCCATCAACAGGGACTGCAGGTACTACGGGCATGGCTAATCCCTATGCAGACGCGACAGCGAACTTAACTCAACGTATGATGTTGGAAGAAACTAACCCTGATCTTGCAGCTGTGCTCAAGAGAGAGGCTGGTAAATAGTCCCTGTGGGACACCATCTCAAGTCTGTGACTTGATCCACCGCAAACATTATCCCTGAATAAGAAATGGCTGCTCCATTTCAGAATTATTCCGGCGGTGTCCTACTCGCGGACATCGTAAAAAGGAATAATCTCAGCACCTATGTGTCTGAGGCCATCAAAGAGCGCAGCTTGTTTATCAAGTCTGGCGCTGTTGTCCGTAATGCCTTGCTTGATTCCCGCTCCGGCGGTACTCGCATTCAAGTTCCTGAGTTCAATCCTGTATCTCCAACTGAGGAGATCATGGATGGCACAGCTACCTGGGGCACCGGCTCCGGTGGTTATCTGACTCCTCAAAAGATCGGAACTGGCACTCAAATTGCAAGCATCTGCCATCGCGGTTTCGCGTATGCCGTAGATGACATTGCAGTCTTGGCTGCTGGTGAAGACCCCATGCTTCACATCCGCAATCAGCTAGCTGATGCGATCAACAAGCTGAACAGCGCACGTCTGTTCTCACAGCTTGCTGGCTTGTTCGGCACTGCTCTCTCTGCCAACGCACTGGATAAAGGCAAGGCTGCTGCTTCTGGCGCAACCGAAGCCAACTTCCTCAGTGCAACCATGGTTGCTGAAGCACGCTCCAAGCTTGGAGAGCGTGGTGAAGAGCTGGACACTCTGATTGTTCACCCTTCCGTTGCTTACTACCTGTATCAGGTAGGGATGCTGACCTTCTCTACTTCAGCACTTGCCGCTTCTGGCGCAGTGACCTGGGGTGGTGGTGGCGTTGGCATTGGCGCTCGCGAAGTTGGTGAGTTCGCAGGAATGCGAGTCGTTACCGACAGTTCAGTGAACACCGTTGCTCCTGGCACTGGTGGTCACCAACGTGAGTTCTACTGCTATCTGATTAAATCAGGCACCATCCTTGAAGGTGTGCAGCAGGAGCTTCGGATTGAAGCTGATCGCAACGTCCTCTCGAAGCAAGACGTGCTTTCTGTGGATTACCACAGCACCTATCACGTAATGGGTACTAAGTGGTCTGACGCTGGTGATAACCCCACCAACGCTCATCTGGCTACCGCTAACAAGTGGGCAGCTACCTATGACATCGA
>Ga0208666_1001601_pt1 | contig 9910 bp, 5 predicted proteins | sample 5B_taG_FD_184078 | JGI IMG/M metagenome (GOLD analysis project Ga0208666, IMG submission 184078) | Marine viral communities from the Subarctic Pacific Ocean - 5B_ETSP_OMZ_AT15132_CsCl metaG (SPAdes) (version 2) | ecosystem: Environmental > Aquatic > Marine > Oceanic | place: Pacific Ocean...
TCGTAATCAGAAGACTGTGATATAAAGTCTTTATTGTAAGCAATAGCATTGCTTTCATTAAACTGCTTTATTATAAGATTATTTGTTATATTTTTATCTTCCATAATTATGATTGTTTACCAAAAAACCCACCGGCTATTGAAGCTATGCCACCTATAGCGCCCGTTATAGCAGACGTACTATCTGCTGCGGCCATACTAGCTGCCTGTCGAGCAGCTTGCAGTTCAGCATAAGTTCTATCTATTTCGCCTTGTTGTCTTCCTTCTCTTATTCCAAACTTAAATTGAGCACCTTGAACATCAGCATCCTGTTGTCTCATTTGCTCTGACATTAGTTGTTGTTGGCGTTGATTTTCCCCCTCAGCTCTCATTTTTTCATTTTGAGCTTCTTGCTGTTCTATACTAGCCGCAACACCTTTTTTGCTTTGTAAAGCAGCTTGAGCTAAAGCTGTGGCCCCACCAGCTGAAGCACCAGTTGATCTAATTGTGTCTAGAGTATTAGCTAAAGATATATCAGCTTGTTCTATTTGCATTTCAGCGGCTTGTGTAGCAACTCCTAATTGTGAAAAAGGATTTGTTATCATACTAGACAAATCAGTTATATTAGCATAAGGATCTATTATAGCTTGTCTATTGTCTTCTAAATTATTTAATTTTGCTTTAAGTTTTTTAGCTCTTTTAGCGGCTCTTCTTTGAGCTCTCTTAGCAGCGCTAGAACCAAAAATACCACCTATTATGTTAGCAGCTCCTCCTATGACTGCTGCTGCGGTTCCTATTGCCATGCCTTTATTTTTTTATTAATAATATCCATTGTTAGTTATATATTCTGTTCCTACTTGGAATAATTGTTTTTCACCACCAAAATCAGTTGAACCATCTGTGGTCATTGTTACTACAGCATAAAATCCTTTTATACCTGTTATATCCGTCCCAAAGTGGACCTCTCCTTCTACTGCTTGACTCTTATTTACAAGATTAGCATAGTATTTATTTTCTTTACGATAAAATCCAGCTCTAAAAATATTTCCTAATAAAGGTTGAGGATGTATATTTCCAACACTGTCATACGCTCCTTCATCATAACTATAGACGTAGTTAACAGAATCATTTGAAAAAGAATAAATACCGTTTAATTCATTTTCACCAGTGGGATCTGAAATAAAAGAATCGACAGCCCAACCATTATAGCCTTCATATTCTATATTTTTAAATGTTTTAGAAATAGCTGCATTATCATTAAAAACAAATGTAATATTAGAAGAATTGTTTACACCGTAAAACTTATTTCTTGCTAAACTGCTAAAAGATAAAACTGCATTATCGGCTATTGTTTGGTTTTTATTTAAAATTATATCTAAACCAGTAATTGATATTATAAAAGTTCCAGGCAAAACATTAGGGCCAAAAACAATATCACCTTTACTTATAACACCCAAAACATTATCAATAGTGATATTATCACTGTTATCAACAGCTCCATTAATTGAAGCTTGAGATATTGTATTTTGATCTGAATTATGAAACCACAAGCTACCGTCTTTAGTAGTATAAAACTTATTTCTAATACTAAACATTTGATCTGGTTTAAAGCTAAAAAAGCTAGTCCAACCATTTATTTTTTCGTCCCAAGCTACAGTTGTATCTTGCGTGCTACTATCTGTTAGAGTTATATTTTTTTGAGTTGAAACAAAGTATTGACTTGTATATATATCCCAACCACCTAATATTCTTCCAGGTGCTGATGCTACTTTTATTCTATTAATTTCATCTCTAAAATAATCTTTCATGCCTACAGAAGATATTTCATCCAACCCACTTCGTGACAATCTTAGTATAACGTTCTTGTTTGCGTCTGAAAAATATTTATTATATCCATATATTGCAAAACTTTCAGGATTTGTTGCTATACCGTATTCGCCTAGATATGGTGTTATTGCGCCAATAACTAAATTAGCAGAAGTAACAGTTCCACCTCCCTCCGCCGAGTATATAGCATCTTTGTCTATTAATGCTCTACTTACTTTCAACTCTTGAAATATATTCAAATTAGTATCTTCAGCATAGAGCTTTTGAATAGATCCATTTGCTGGATCTAAACTTTTAGTTATTTCTTCGCCCACGCTAAAAACATTCGTATTATTAATGCCTGTTCTAGAATTAAATACACCTGAATATATCAGAGTATTTATTCTGTTAGCTGAATTAGGTTCTTCTTCTACTAAATAAGCTTTTGCTCCGTAATCAGTAGAGGTGTTATTGAATCCTCCTCTAATTCTAGCCTCTTCTATAGACCAATTACTTAAGTCATTATTATCTGGAGCTTGTGGTGTAGATCTAGGATAGCCACCTATTTGACTAGGTATCCCAAAAGAGCCATTCCACATAGCTATATCAGCATTACCAGGAGTATTGTCGCTATTAGTCTTTTTAAGAATAAAAGTATTAAAAAATTTTACTTCTACTGTTGCTGCCATATTATATTATCACTTATTTTTTTTTTATTTAACACTATTGACCTGTTGTACAGTTTTCTTGACAGCCACTTATTGTTCCAGCTCCAGGCGTGCTTGAACCAGCCCTTAACTGCGTGACGCCAGCTAGCGGGTTCGTGGGCGCTTGGTTGATTACTTCTGCGGGCTGAGATAAAAACCAACAGCCTGATTCTTGCTTTTGAGGTGAAGCGTTAGTAACTTGAGCGCATAATTCATCGGTTGAAGCTCGCTGTGTTGGATTAGTTGGAGAATAAAAAGGAAGAACAACATTACTGAGTCTTACCCCTCCAAAAATATTTTCAGTAAACACAATACCAGCTACGTTAGGCATTGTTACTTCCCATCTTCCACTTGTAAATTTAATGTTATCACCTGGATTTAAACCGTGAGCTGCAAATGTTGTTACTGTCGCGTCTGTTCCATAGTTACTTCCAACTGGAGTGTTCGTGTAGTTTACATCACTCACTCTTACACCTGTTGAAACTCCCGCTGCATCTAATATTAAAGCGTTAGGAGGATAATAATTTGGATTAGGAGAATTAGGTCCAATAAGTACAGATGGTTGAAAATATTCAGAAACATTTGCTTCTGCTCCAAATAAAGAATTACAAAATATAGGACCCCTTTTTGATTCTGATGGATCTACAGTTCCGCCATAAGCAACGTTGTCTCCCGCTAACGTGGTTGTTGTAAATGTGGTTGAATTTGGAGTTGTTGCAACTGTGCACGTAGAATCTATAACAAAACTAAAGAAATTTAAATCCTTAGGTGTTATAAAGTTCCAAGATAATCCTTTTGGAAAAGTAGAAGGTGTTATTCTTATTACTAGCCTTTGAACGCTCGCAGATGGCGGAGGTGTATATAAAATAGAAGACAAAGAACCAATTGTGGCGTTAGCATCTGTAACTCTTACCCAAAGTATAAAGTCTATATAGTTTGGTGTGCTCCAAGGAGGATTGCCAGGAAGCTGAAGTCCATTAAAATTAAAACTAGGTCGATTTTGGTCTAGTTTTTGTATTTGGAAATAACTTGCTCCCGATCCAATAACAATTCCTTGTGGAGTACTATTACTAGTTGCTATTGTTTCAGTTATACTAAATAAGCCAGGCTCGACCCCAGGGCCTGCAGGCGTAATTCCGTCGCCCCCTCCAATTATACTACCTGGCACAGCAAAAGGATTTACAGTGCTTGGATCTATGCGATCTATATAATCTTGCTCTGTATAAGGGTCATTAAAAAACCTGACAGCAGATACTTGATTTACTAATTCAAATTTTAATTCTGTACTTCCAAGCCATCTATCCCCACCCGGAGCAGCCGGGAGAGTATAAAATGCAGAGCCGTTGTTAGCTAGTATGGTGCCATTCGCTGGATTTGTGTCCTGTTGAGTCATTGTAAGGTTAGGCGTAATGGGGGCGGTTGTTGCGCCGTTAGGATCTATAGGGCCACCTTCGGTGAATGACGCGTAGTTTGATGTTTTTGTTAAGGGAAGTACAAATTCAGGAGCTACATTTTGAAGCTCAAGTGTTTTGGTGACAAAAGCAACTGTTCCATCAACTAAACTTGTTATTTTAAAATTAACAGTAAAATTTCTTACGTTTGGATCGGATAAAAAAGCAAATAAAGAAGCGGTTTTAAGATTATAAAAACCTGGATTAGGTCCTGCTCCACCGGGCGCCCCAAGATCTACTAAAGTAAAATCACTAGCTCTATCAGCTCCTGTCACGTCTGTAATAGCGAATTCGCCAGGAAATTCAGATTCTAATGTTATTTCAAAATCAGCCGCAGGTATGTCAACGCCAAATATGTCTTGAGCAGTAAAGCCTGGAACTGTAGTACCTACTCTAGATCCAATAGTTATAGCTTCTGTAAAAGCAAAATCATTAAACCCAGATATTATAGAAGCTGATAAATCCTCTGAAAGTATAGCAGTATTTAAATCTTCTATTAAACCACTTGAAGATGTTTCCCAAAATATATCTAATAAACTTTCTACAGGTTCTGTTTCGTATACAGCTAAGTATTGTATACCAGGTGGATCTGTTTCAGGGTTTTTGAAAAAAGTTAATACATCTCCTTGGTTAAATGCGTTAGATGGTGGGGTTGCACCTGGTGTTCCAATATTAACTGGATTACCCGCTGCGTCTTCTAAATTTACAACAGGTGCAGAGACACCTGATACAGCTGTTCCTTCGGCTAGACCTCCACCTCTTACTAACATGCCAGGGGATATAGTTCCTTGAATATCTAATAAAGTAACTTGATCTGAAGTCCCCGGGCTAGGAGGTGTATTTGCTATATCTACAATACCACTACCAGTAGTAAAATTAGTACTTGCTATTTGCCCTATTTGATTTTCTGTAGTTATTCTACCTATTAAAGGATTAGAGTTAAAAGCATAGAACTGTGGAAAGAAATCAGGTCTTTCAGCGACTAAAGGACTAAAGTCAAATAGATCATTTAGCGTAGATATAATAGAGACCGTGTCTGGTTTTATTCCAGGAAAATAAGGTTTGTTATTAGAATTAGGCGATAATACATTGTTTTCTACTCTACCGAAAATTTGCACAGAGCTTCTAAACTGTCTTTGTTGTGGACCTACTTCATTTAAATCTCTAGGTATTTTATTTATGTTATCGTTTATAAGGACAGTGTGAGATGTTCTTCCTAGCTCTAAAGAAGTATCATTAGGGTAAGAAGCCATTATACCTGGCAAGTATACATTATAATACTCTTGCTCTGTTTGTTTTACAACTATTTTCCATGAATACCAACCCAGCGGATTATAATCACTACTAGTTGGATCACCATTATATAATCCTGGCCAACCAGTGTTTGTGTTTTTATTAGCTGGACCTATTGGGCTATTAAAAGAAACTTTTAAAGAATCGCCAGGCCACTCTGATTGTATTAAAGAGTCGCTGTTATAAGCAGAGTATATCGTAGATCCTTTAAATTCAACGCCACCAGAAGTAACAGTGTTTAAACTATTTGACAGTATAACACTTGACTGTCTTCCAAATCTATCAGAAAGTACTACGCCAACTTGATAATTTCTATTTTGTTTTAAAGAGTGATTAGGATATTCTATAATACTACTTGTGTCTTGTATGTTACTAGCTGGACTTAGCTCAATTGTGTCAAGAGCTGCAATAGTGATATTATTTGTTACAGTAAGTATTCCTGTGGCAAAATCAAAACTATCAACCAGTGTTCCAGGAGGGATAGTAGCTCCACTTGAAAAACTTACTATAGTAGATCCCACTACATTTCCACTATTCCAGAATGAAGTTGCTCCAAAACCTTTAGGCGTAACTGTTATGGTTTTACCTGCAACAATACCAAGACTAACATCAGCATCACCAAAATTTATATTAAACTGGGCTTTAGCGCTAGAGTTAACGTTGTAGTTTATAAAAGCAGGAGGCGTGTGTTTATTTTGAAAATTACCGTAAACAACTCTATTGCTTATTACTTCTTGAGCTAAAGATCTAACTGGTGTTTTATCGTATACTCTAATAAGATCTGCTTCTGGTAAAACTTTAAAAGGTTTTCTAGACTGATAATCATACACGTAAAACTTAGGATCACCAATAGTTATAATAGCATTGTCTGCCAAAGTTACATTACCACTTAGAGTTATATCTCCAGCAACTGGATTATTAGGATCAGTTGGTGTAAAAGCAGTTACAGTTCTTGGTACAGTTATACCGCCACCTGTTACTTGAGCTCCAATCTGTATACCGCCTTGAATATTATCTATAGGAAAAGGCCCAGCTATACCCGCGACAGCTCCATCTGTTTGTGCTTGGGCGGCTGAGTTGAATATAGTTTCTATTGATACTTGCTCTATAACCTTTACTGCAGTTTGATTTGATTCCTTGTAAAGAATATCTATAGAGTCTATTTTTAATGCATTTTGTAGATCATAGTTATTAAATGGAAGCGGTATGTAAAGTAAGATTTTATTTACTTTATTTTCCATAAACTCTACTATTGTGCTTTGATAAGATAATTCTTGATCATCTTTTTCTCTGCTAACAAAAACATCACCTTGTATAGTAGTAGGAGACCCCGCTAAAGTAGTAGTATCTGTAACAAAATAACCGTCTTGCTTAGGTATAAAAGTTGGTTGTGTAAAAGGTGAAAATATAGAGTTCTCTCCATCTACATAATTAAATCTATATCCAAATCTTACGAATTTATCTTCTAAATAATTAGGATCACCATTGTAAGAAGCATCGTAATATGGATTTGGTTCAAAAACAATTTCTGGATTATTTGCAGTTGGCGTGAAGGCTGCGCTTAGTTTTATTGCAGTAACTTGAGTAGGTGAAGAAGTATATGCAATTTCTGTTACTCTCGTAGGAATTGTTGTACTTAAACTTGAATCTAGTATTTGAACTTCAGATCCAGATGTATTTGGAGGGTTTGGACCAACATAAATATTACCTTTTACATTACTAATAGGTATAGAAGTACCACTAGGATAAAGAACGCCAGATGTAGCTGTTAACGTTCCAGATCCACCGTTTGGATAAAACTTACTAACAACATCAAGCATCGTAGTTTCATAAGCTTCTACGTTTCCAGTAGACATGCTTTGTCTATATAATTGTATTGCCTGGTAAGGATTATAAGTAGATACAGATATTTGATCTTCTGTTGTGTAAAAAGTGCTTGATCCTAATGCTGATGTTATGTTTATTTTTCTTGGTTGATTTCTATCATCTGTCCAAAAAAGTAAATCTTCTAAAACATTAACTGCGTATATAAAATGAGTTTTAGAAAAATTTAAAAACTTACCTTCTACTAGTCTAGTAGGCACCTCTGTTACAGTGTTATAAGCATATATAAAGTTATTTGCTGAGTTGCTGTAAGTTAAGTTTGATGGAGAAGGATCTGTATAGTCAGTAAAAAATAAATATATAACATTATTTATGTCATCTGAAAAATACCCTATACATGTTAAACCAGTTATTCCGGTTAAAGATTCAAAATCTACAGCTAAAGAATTACCTAAAACATTTTCTAAAGAGCCCACGCCGTCTCCTTCTGATCTACTTACTTGAACATTTAAAGCGTTCCTGTAATCACCGTTTTGTAATAATCTAGCGTCAATGTCTTTATTCATTTTAGACCCTAGAAAAGTATTTTGAGCTTTAGCCATTTAATTTTAGTGTTTTATCCATTTAGATTTACCTCGCATGACTTGTACTATTTCATCTAGCTTAATGTTAGATAATCTTATTTTAGCATTTCTAAGTTTTGATGATCTATCTCTTTTTAATCTTTGAACCATAAACTCTTGCTGTCCAGACCTTGTAGACACTATATTATATAGTATAGATGCATATAAAGCATCTTCAGCCAGCTTAGGTACTTTAGTGTCCTTGTCATGAGCTAAACCATCTGATATGTATTCTAATACAATTAATTTATTTACTAAATTACTTGAAAAAGACATCTTGCCTTCTCTGTAATTAGGGTTAAACCAACCATTACGCTGGGCATATTGAGGTACTATACCATATTGTTGTCCATAAAATATATCAGTTTGAAAACCATAATAGTTTGCCCAATAAGCATAGTCGTCTAAATTGTTAAAAATTTGTTGACTAATAATTCTATCGTTTGCTTCTTTCCATCTTTCTTCTGTTATAGAAGTTCCTTCTATAGTTGAGCCAAAGTTATCTTGAACTGGTACGCCTGTAGCGTCTTGTACAGGATTTTCATAAGGGCTTGTTGTTAAGTTATTTGCTGGATAAATAGGTCTTTTAACCCCTAGTTCGTCTATATAACAAACACTTACATAGTTTACATAGTCTTGAGGTAGTACTATATTTAAGCTCGCTGGTATTGTTAATTCTTGAGAATGTATACTTTTAAGTGTATCATAGCTAAATTCTTGTAAAGATCTTTTAGCAAAAAACAATACATCAGATTTAGTTGCTTTTTGTAGTATTTTACCATCACCAACGTAACCAACCATGAAGTTATCTATAGCGTCATTTAATGTTATATACTCGTATCCTCCGTAGTTATTTTCTACAGTTTGACCAAAAGCGTCTTGGGCTCCATAATTACCACCGCTTAACGTTTTTAATTGAACTACTACATACGTATTATTTGCTAATCCTGTTATTTTAATACCATTATTAGTTATAGTATATGCTGTTATGTATTCTGTAAAACTGCCTGGTAAACCTGTGGCGCTAGTGTACAGCTTAAAGTTGTTTAATGCATAGTTAGTTTCTGTTGGATCGTAAGATCCAAGAACTAAATTTGTATCAAAAGTAGTTGTAAATGTTTCAGAGGCCGTGCCGTTGGAAATAAAAACCTGAGCGCCTTGGTAATACTGTTGATTTGTTTCTGTTACTAAACTCATTTATTTAAGATTTTTCGTTAGCTTCCACCGCTTGAGCTTCTTGAGACGCTGCTTGAATAAGAAGAGGATCTTTTACAATTATACCGCAGTATTTTAACACGCCAATGATTAAATTAGTTTGCTCGGATATATCTAATTCAAAATCCACAGATGTAGATCCTGTAGCACCAATTCGTGTAAAAATATATTGCCCCAATGAACCAGTAGTAAACCCCCATACTGGAGAAGTAGGTTTTAAGATACAATTAACAGTCACAGTATCATCCACCGCGTTAGGGCTTGGTGATATTTTTAAAACTAATTTATTTAAAGGTGTAAGAGTTATTTGAGCAGATGTTGTACCTCCATTTATAGTTAATACATCTCCAGCAGAATATCCAGATCCATAATCAGTAACTGTTACTGCTGTTACAACCCCAGCTGGCGCGGTTACAGTAACCGTAAAACCAGTTCCTGTTCCACCTGTTGTACCATGACTAGCGCCATTTACATATCCAGCGCCTCCACTATTTATAGAAACAATAGCATCTAACAAATCGCTGCTAGTAGTTCTAAATATAGGATATTTTTTTGTTGGAGTTGTTAGCTTAGATCTAGTTATTTTATCAAAATCTTTTTTACTAACTAATTGTGTTATAGGCTCATTTTGAGGTTGACCCGCGTATTTAGTAATAACTTCACCTATTTTAAATATTGTAGAATTTGTGTTGTTATAATAGCAATCTTGTGAAGAATTATATGTAAATTGTATTTCTTTTTCAAAAGGATATAGTTTGTAACTTATGTCTTTGAACATGTTAAAAAACTCTGTATCGTTTTGAGTATTATTTTGATTTAATCTATTAACTTGATTTCCATCAGGAAAATAAGATTGAAATATTTCATCTTGAACTTGAGTCGCAAGACTATTAAATTCAGCAGGTGTTATATATCCTCTCTGTTCTTTGTTTAATATATACAAGACTGTTTGGTATACTGTATTTACGCTTACTGCCATATTAATTTTTTATTATACTAAAAAGGCGGCCGAA
>Ga0208666_1001602_pt1 | contig 9907 bp, 22 predicted proteins | sample 5B_taG_FD_184078 | JGI IMG/M metagenome (GOLD analysis project Ga0208666, IMG submission 184078) | Marine viral communities from the Subarctic Pacific Ocean - 5B_ETSP_OMZ_AT15132_CsCl metaG (SPAdes) (version 2) | ecosystem: Environmental > Aquatic > Marine > Oceanic | place: Pacific Ocean...
TGTGGTTCATTATAATAATCTTCCCACGGATGCTTACGAGAGTCGGCAAACTGTAGGTATGGTGTCATATTCATAGTCGTACCCTGGCAGGACACCCCACCACCGTAGGTATTAGTTACGTATGGACCTTGTAAAACCTGTATAGCTTGGTTCGTCACTGAGCCAGAACTATTGGCTATTGGATTAGCAGTGGCACTTACACCACCTACTCCTTGTGCTAATGCTCCTATCGGTACCGAGTTAATCCCCAAAACCGTTGCTATCACTGCGTAAATACGCTTGTCGTGTCTGTGACGGATTGGATTTCTGTTACCCTCTGTATGAGAGTTTGGTTGGTGAGCCCTGGTCCTTGATAACTCTGGGTAAATTGGAACGCTGCTCCTGGAGTTGTCATTGTGTATGCACTTTGACTGGAGAAGTCCAATGCATCGTGAGAAGATGTTACGCTTCCTGTTAAAGCTCCATCTCCTGTTCCTACGCTTGGATCTATTGTCACTGTTGATGTGTTCACATTGGGGTTGAGGGCTGCTCCATCGTTCGAAACGCCTACCCCTGTCACTGAATATTCCCATCCTGTTCTATAATCAATTGAATTTATTGTCTCTGTGACGGTAGATTCCGTCTCCGTATGGCTGGTCATGGACCCCTGCTGAAAATTGGGGACCACAGGTACAGCAAGGGTTCTAGACGGAATTAATAATAAAAATAGTAGGATAAATTTATTCATCCTTAATCACCTATCGTATTGTAAGTTCAGTCACAAATTGAGTTGTCGCAGATGTATTTGCTCCACCAGCAGCTACACTAGCAAAGGTATGACTATTAGATGTTTGACCAGCTAAAGATCCAACGGTTCCACCAGCAGTGGAAGACATATCACCATAGTTATTAACCGCACCAACAGTCGGAGCACTAGTAGCAAGAGCATCGCCTTGAGTGTATGACTGTGCAAAGCTGAATGCAGATCCTGCAACTTTCTGTTCTGCTACAACTACACCAGGCGTATAAACACCTGAAGTTATAACACCAGATGATACCTGATCGGCAGCAGCACTACCACCAGACGGTGTAATTGATGTATCCACACCACTACCACTGACGGCGAATGAGGATCCGATTCTATTAGTAGATGTATGTGCTCCTCCAACGCTTAATTGTACACTAGAAGCAAATCTAGATGTAATATCTGCCTTTGCAGGACTTACTAATACACCGAAACCTGCAAGCATAATGAAAGGTATAATTTTTTTCATTGTGTTTGACACACGGTTGCTCCTTTATTTATAGGTGTAAATCCTTAAACTTTTTGTATTCCTTTATAATTTCTTCATTAGTTCCTGTCAATCCCTCATTAATATAGTGATCGCAGAACTCATATAAACCTGAAGAAATTGTAAAATTATTCTTTGTGAATAATGCTATCAAGTATCTTCTCTTTTCTAATGTATCATTGGTCACACTATCACCTCAATAATTTTGATCAATGTATGTTTTAAGTCTTTCTTGTAGATGATCGTACTCATCCCTCATAAATTCTGACCCCAAATGCTCTTTATGTGTCTGACATGCAGTTACTAATTTGCCTAGGTCATCCTCTGTAAGTCTGTACATAACAGTAACGGTTACATAATTAATTATTTATCTTGACAGGATTAGGGTGGAGTGCTACTATATATACTGTTCTAGAGGATGTGAAGTTCTAGTTCTTCGGACAGGAGTTCGACTCTCCTCACCTCCATTCAGGGGGGTGTCAAGGTTTCGACGGGGTTCCAAGGTCATATCTGTTGACGGGGCAAAAAACACAAACGGCAAAACCGTTGACACTGCATCGAATAACATCGTTGCATTCTCTCGCATTCGCCAATTGGCAACTGCCTAAAGGGAGATCGGGGTTAAGTCAGCCTTGTTAACCAAATAACTACTTGGGGGTGGAAGTCCCCCTTTATACTGCCGTACTATAAGATGACAAACAAAGACGAGCAAACATTGTTAGAGATAAAGAGGATGGTTGAAGATGTTAGAGATCAAATGCAAGAATTGCGGCAAGCAATTAGTTTCACATCCAATGCGGATACAAACGTGCGGTTGTCCCAACAATACGAGCATCCGTGGGACAAGCATATCAGGGAACAACCTATCTCTGGTGGAGATTATCCCGACTCACAACAAATCTGTGACATCTAATGTGTTATCAAATGATGACTTGCAGTACCAAGAACAACGCAGAAAGCGTAAAATAAGACGTATAGATTTCGAAGAACGATGAAACTTTTTTTAGACACAGCAATTCTAGATGACATAGCAGATCGTTATGACTCTGGTTTGATTGCTGGTGTCACAACTAATCCTACTTTAATAAGGAATAGTGGTGTTGATTATCATGGATTCATTGCTACTTGTTGTGAAGCATTTCCTACATTGGAAAGTGTTTCTGCTGAAGTGAGTGGTGAAACTGCTGAAGAAATGATAGAAGAGGCAGCAACATACCTACCTTTGGGATCTGCTGTTACTATCAAAGTACCATTGAATAGAGAAGGACTGAAAGCATGTAAGATATTACGTGGTCGTGACGTTAAAGTAAATGTCACCTTATGTTTTTCTACATCACAAGCAATACTGACTGGTCTTGCTGATGCTACTTACATTAGTCCATTCGTAGGACGTATGGATGATAATTTGTTTGGTGGTATCAGTTTGATTAGAAATATTTCTCAAATATACAGAGCAAATGGAGTAGCAACCAAGATCCTTTCTGCTAGTATAAGAGATTCAGCATCAGTAGCACAGTCATTCCTTAACGGTGCTGATGTATGTACTATACCTCCTAAAGTATTTGATAAAATGTATTCCAATGTTTTAACTGACGCTGGTCTAAATATTTTTAACGAAGATTTTAAGCAGATCAAATGAGGAATTTTACTGTGTATTCAAAGGACGGATGTCCTTTCTGTCAAAAGATTATGGAAGTCTTGAATGCATATGAATTTAATGCAGTAGAATATAAACTTGATGAAGACTTCACTAAAGAAGGATTCTATCATCAGTTTGGAGAAGGTGCTACCTTCCCTCAAGTAGTACTAAACAATGAAAACCTTGGTGGATGTCAAGAGTCCATCAAGTATATGCAAGAGCAGGAGATATGCTGTAACGTATAAAGATTTAACAACAAAGGATCATCTTAAAAAATTAAGACAAATTAAAAGAGATCTTAAAAAGAATCCTACAGGCACACCATTAAGAAAAAATGATCGAAATAACAAAAGAACAGTTCGAGGCAGACCAAGAAAGGTGGATGGATCGAATTGAAAATGGGGAAGAAGTTTTAGTACGTATGCCAGATGGCAAAGCGTTTGCTGCTCTCCCAGTTGATGAAGAGATCGAGAAAATGATTGACATTATGCCAGAGGTAGAGTATAATGAGCATACCAACTGGTACAACCTATGACTTGTAAGACTCACGAGAAGATTAAGGATGCTATCGAAGAAGTTCGTGCTTCATTGATCAGTGCTCTAGAAAATAGGGAAGAAGATATTGTAGCAGATCTATACGAAGTGTATGGTAAACTACGTAAGATATCTCACAGTAACATTAGTACTGGTTCTACTTTTATGAGTTTTGATGGCAGTACATCATTTGGTTCTGCTGGAACACATGTCAGTATTGATGCATCTAACCATCCAGATCTATGTACTAACAATGCAAAGATTGGAACTACATCTATGTACGATACTATCAGTGCTGTTGATGATACTGTCTCATTCTTATAGTGTGCCAGTTTACAAACTGTCCACTTGACATAACATATACTGATATGTTATTATAAATAATATCAGATACAAAGGAATCGAAAAGATCGTACCCCTGTGTAGATGCAAAAAGACTCCCATGTCGGGGTAGTCTATCATCCGCAGGGTTTTTTTATGCCCGTGCGAGACAATTTTAAACAATCATGTCAATCAAATCAACAATCGCTGCTGTTGCAGCATCTCCTTTCCTTCTCGCTGGTGCAGCTTTTGCTGGTCCTTACGTGAATGTAGAGAGCAACCTTTCTTATCCTGATGGAGACTATTCTTCAACAGCTACAGACGTTCATATCGGTTACGAAGGAACTGCTGGTGCAGAAGGTAAGATTGCTTACTACGTACAAGGTGGTCCTTCACTAAACCATACTGACGCTACTGACGATACAGAAACAGAACTTTCTGGTAAGGTTGGTGCTTCTATTGGTCTTTCTGAAGATCTTGCTGCTTATGGCGAAATCTCTGGTGCTACATCAGGCGAAGACAGTGACGGAGATACAATCCGTAACTACGGTGCTAAAGTAGGAGTTAAGTTCACTTTCTAAATCAGTAAGTAAACACTAAATTAAGGAGGGGTTGATCCCCTCCTTTTTTTATGCTATAATATATCCATGGATTTATGGAAAAACTACAAAGAAGTACTTGATGATATCTTCCCCGACTTTAAGTTTAAAGATCGGTGGTGTAACTGGTGCAACAAAGATGATCTGAACATGACAGCAGACATCTATACTGCTCCACATTTTATCAAGTCAAGACGTGTGGATATCAGAAGTAATAAAACTGATATCTATAACAATGTGATCTATCCCAAGACAGGACATAATCTTCCTTGTTTTGGTATGGATCTCATGGGTTTCTTTGAGAAGAAAGTCATCATAGTATTTGACTTTCAACATCCAGTAGAGAAACATCTATTCTCTTTACCTACTTTACCTAAAGCAGAGAAAGACTATAGGTTCTTTGAGATGGGTAACCATTTTTCAGAGAACATCTTTGTAAGGTACTGTACCTTTGATCAGGTTGATACATACTTACCAACCTTCAGATATTATCTCACTCTTTACAAAGAAATGATAGACAAAGCACAACCAACAGGTGAAGACACTAGTCTTTATAAAGACTTTGATACTTACATGAAAAAATTAGATCCTATACTAGGTTATCTTTCCAGTAATTATGGTAAAGAAAATGCTAATCGTATGATGGATGAGTTCTTTTTTCCTTACGCACAATGAGAAATCCGTTCAGAAAAAAAATCAAGTTAGATTTATATACATGTGACGGTGGTTATTATCTTAATGATAGACCAACTAAACAGATGGATCAAGCAACTTGGTTGAAGGATATAAAGAATACTGTTACCACTTATGATGATAGAACAAAGTCATCTTATCAACTTGGAACAGTAAAAGGATGTCCTGGTATAAAAAATTTAATGACAGAAGGTATTAAATTTCATTTGTGGGAGCAGGTGAAGTTTAGAATACATCCAGATGGAACTGCTGAAATATTACCATTAGGATTTGAATCAAAACATCTACCTATGGGTCAACATTATGTCGAACAGATTAAAGGATTGTATCCAAAGAATTCTTGTGCTATTAAATTAAATACTCCTTGGCAGGGTAAATGTAATGAAGATATTAATTTTCTTTTCATGGAATCTCATTATTCAACTGGATTTTTTAGAGAAAATAATGCTTATATTGCTCCAGGATATATCAATTTTAAATATCAACATGCATTAAATGTGCATGTTGTATTACCTACAGATGATAAACCATATGAAATTGAATTTCCATATGGGTTGCCTCTATTTACACTATATCCAATAACGGAAAGGGAATTAGAAATAGATTATCATAAACTTTCTTATGATGAATTTATAGAAATTACTAATTCGTTACCCATGTGTCCATGGGGAAGATACTATCAATACTTAAAGAATATTGCTAATGAAAACAGCAGGTGAAGTTGTGGGTAATCCACTCTGGTTTACTCCAGTCATGATGTTAGCAGTTCTCTTATTGATAGAGGGTCTTCACACATCTGCTCACTTACATCAAGAGATAGATGTACATGGTATCTGTAGGCAGAACAAAGAGTACATTGAGAGTAAAGAAAACGACTACTAAATATTACAACTAAAGATAAAAAATGACAGATTCAAATTTCAACACAACAGATGGTACAACCCCAGTTCCTGGTACAGATATATCTGATACCAATCAACCTGGATTAGTACAAGAAGATATTACTATAGATACAACTATTCCTGGATATCCAGAGGGATCAGCAGATACTACATTCACAGTAGACCCAGCATATGCTCCTACTTATGGTGATGTTCCACCTCCTGTATCATTTGGTGGACCTGATCTATGTGAAGTAACTCATCTACTACATGAGATTAATGCTAAATTAGATTATGCTTCACAAGAGAACGAACATTCTGCTGCTGGACATGATCCTATCTATGATGTACTGAATGTACTATGGGAGATCAAAGCTTCTATAGATCATACTAATCAGCACTTGCATGAAGTTACAGATAAGTTGAATAGAACATTCAACAGTTGACACTGTTTTTAAAACCTGATAGAATAAAGGGACGTGAGTGAAAACTTGCGTCCCTTTTTATAAATATGAGTATATTTTTATACCATAGACATGGCATACGCAATTACATTTCGTTCTCCAGATGGTGAAGAGTCTACTTTTGAATGTGAGAGTGACCAATACATATTAGATGCTGCTGATGAGGCAGGACTAGATGCTCCTTATTCATGTAGAGCAGGTGCATGTAGTACATGTGCAGGTAAAGTTGTTTCAGGTACTCTAAATAATGAAGAGCAATCATACTTGGATGACGATCAATTAGAGGCAGGGTTCTCCCTTCTCTGTGTTGCTATTCCAGAGTCTGACTGTGTAATAGAGACAGAGCAAGAAGAAAAACTATTTTGACATCGAATAAAGAAATAAGAAAAACTGCAAAGAGATTGATTAAGCAAGCAAAGAAACATCCTGACTGGTATACAGAACAAGATGTATTATATGCTAAATTGATAAAAAGGGTTAACAAAAAAGATAAAGATAATGACTCCAAACATACATGACATACCTGGTATAGGAGGTTTCTATACTAAAAAAGAAGTAGATGTTATGATTGATGATGCAGTTGCTGTTGCAGTTGCTGAAGCAAAAAGGATTGATGAAGAATCAATGGCAGATCATAACTTCAAGGCAACAGTTATTAGTATGATTCTTGGGTTCACATGCCTTGCGTTATTTCTTGACGGTACATTAAGATTGTTGGGGATTATACCACCTTTCATGGATATAGATATAAGTATAATTGATAAGGTTGCTGATAGAGTAGAGACAGAAATTATGCCTCTAGTAAATCAAGCACAAAAATATATACCAGGAAGATGAATCCTATTACCGATTTCATATTTACATTAACATGGTTATTTCTTTTGGTATGGGCTATAAGAACTATAGTACAAGGATGGAATCTAATGACTAAACCAATAGACAATAGAGATGAAGATGATCTGAATCGTATGGCAGAAGAGTCTACTCATCCAGAGTTGAGAGATTTAAAGAATGGTGATGAGTTTTTAGTTGTTAATTTTGATCAGTTTACAGCACCACCAGTAGACAAGTCAAGATTCAAATTAGATTCTCCTATGTTACATGATGAATTGAATCAATCATTGCAAGATAGAATAGATGCTTTGAATGATGGTGCAGATGGAGATAATTATGATGATTGGGATGATGATGATGATGGTGGATCACCTGTACCTGCAATAAGATGAGAACACAAAACAAAGAGAACTATTATTATATGTTTTGGGTCGTAGCAATGTTTGCTTTCATTGCTCCTCAAGTAGTGACTGCTTTCGCCTATCATAAACTTGCTGATAGACTTTCCAAACCAATACAGGTTGAGATTGTAGAAACCTCTAGAATAAAATTGGGATTATGAAATTAGGTGTTCTCTGTTCAGGTAATGGGACTAACTTCGAGAACATACTGCGAACTTGTAATAAGCACGAAGTTGTGTTGATGATTAGTAACAAAAAAGAATGTGGTGCTAGACTGGTAGCACAAAAGTTTGGTATACCATGTGCTTATAGTATCAATGAAGAATGGATCATCAATGAACTTAAATGGTCAGGCATTGATCTAGTTGTCCTCGCAGGATACATGAAGATAGTATCTAAAAAGTTTGTCAATTCATTTAATCATATCATTAACATTCATCCATCACTCTTACCCAAGTACAAGGGATTGCATGCAGTAGAGCAAGCATTAAAGAGTGGAGATAAGGTTACTGGATGTACTGTTCACCATGTTACCGAAGAGCTTGACGGGGGTGCTATAATAGATCAGGCAGAGGTTCCCATCCTACCTGATGATACTGTTGAATCATTGACAAAACGTATTCAACGATCAGAGTATGCCCTTTTACCAAATGTAATAGATAATTATGACTTCAAATTTCCCTACTCCAGAAAACAATTATGAATCACCACCACCAATGTGGAATAACTTACCAAGTAAACAGAGACACCAAGTGAAGTCTCGTTTCTACTACCTATTCTGGGGAGCAGCAACTGTGTCTGTATTCATAGGTCAATTGTATGTTGGTTCTGGGTATCGTCAGATGTCTAGATCATTTAATAGGATCATGGATTCAATTGTAGTTGAGATAGATAAGAGTAACTCATTTGAAAAGTTCTATTAATGATGTCCCATTAAAAAACCCCCTCTTAAGGGGGATTTTTTTTTATTTAATTTTATGATAGGTGGACTGTTAAATTAAAATCTCCTTACATATTCGTTTACAGGATGAGTGGTCGTCTTCACACTCAATTAGGCAGTCGTAATAATCGTTAAGTAAATCGTCGTGTGCGTCGTTATTCCAGTCTGCTAATTGATTAAATGACATAATGTTATTACTCATTTGTGATGGACCTCCTTACTTTACAGTTGAACCACATAATAAAAGTTTTCATTCATTGGTTTGTCCATAATTCTATCATTATATATGTTTTCATACCATGATAATTGTCCTCATCGTAACAAAAATAAATGCCTAGTCCTTTACCTATACCTGTATTTGAATTATTAGTCCTGCTACTAGGACTCATTTGGATATGGGTTTTTATCTTGGGTTCGGAATCCCGTAAGTAGAAATACTTGACAGAACTTTAGATTTATTATATGATTATGATACATAAGTTTACATAAGGCAAAATTATGGAGTGTATTAGACTTCCTTTTGGTTGTTCGGACAACCGAAATGAATCACTCTTTACATGACATCCTCCTTGCTATATAATAATGTTAAGTTTCGTAACAAACCAAATGACTTCTTCAACAACAGAAAAATACACGACTACCGAATACGGTAAGCAAAATATGTTTGGTGCAGAAGTAGCACCATGGGTTGATCAGAATGACAACTATGAAGGTTATGCTGTCAATGCAGAGAAAACCAATGGTCGTTGGGCAATGATCGGTTTCATAGCACTCATCGGTGCTTATGTAACTACTGGACAAATCATTCCAGGTGTATTCTAAAATGAACGTTCCAACATACGACATACCGCATTCACCGATCCTTCTTGTAGGGTTTGCTGGTATTGCAGTTGCACTGTTCACATTGTATACTGTTAACAAAGCATACTTCAACTCACCTTTCAGAGGTTAATATGAAAACCATGATCCAAACCCTATTGATAGGTACAATTGCAGTAGCAGTTGTTTATTCACCCACTATTGCATACGTTTAATGAACTACTGGAAGAATGCAGAACAAACCAATGGTCGCCTTGCGATGATGGGTTTCTTCATCGCCGTAATCAATTACGGTTTCACTGGCTGGGTTATACCTGGCATCTTTTGACCAAACAGGTCTTTACACCACTCGCAATAGCGAGTTACTTTTACCCCTAACAATTTAAAAAGGAGAACAACAATGACACCCGAAGCAGAAAAGTTTAATGGCTGGATGGCCATGCTAGGATTCGTAGCAGCACTCGGTGCTTATGCAACAACAGGACAAATCATTCCAGGTATATTCTAATGA
>Ga0208666_1001604_pt1 | contig 9905 bp, 10 predicted proteins | sample 5B_taG_FD_184078 | JGI IMG/M metagenome (GOLD analysis project Ga0208666, IMG submission 184078) | Marine viral communities from the Subarctic Pacific Ocean - 5B_ETSP_OMZ_AT15132_CsCl metaG (SPAdes) (version 2) | ecosystem: Environmental > Aquatic > Marine > Oceanic | place: Pacific Ocean...
CAACCCTATCATTACCTGCATCGGTAAAGAATAAGTTTGCATCGCCGTTACCCTCTATTCTAAAGTCTAAATCGGCTGAAGATTCGTTAAATACAAAAGTACCACCATCAAGTGATACATTACCTACTACATCTAATGTTCCGTTGGCCGTGATGTTTCCTGCATCATCCAATACATCGAACATTGTAGAACCATCCGTATATAAAATATGTTTTGATCCTGCTACAAGGTTAGTTGCTGTTCCGCCTGCTGGTTTAAAACCAAGAGTATACGTACCCATTGTTGTTGCGTTATCTACAATGTACCAGTTCTCCACTGCTTCACATTGCATGGTAGTATTGTTTGTAAGTGATCCTGTTAGTTTGATGATTGCATTACTTTGCTCATCACCAGTTGTACCATCCGATGCTGTCAATGAGTCTGATGTGCTTGCAATTGCTACAGATACATAACCCTTAACAGCGGATTCTATTTTTTGTAAATTGTTGTTTGTAATCGTACCCCAAGTTCCAGAGTTTTCTCCACTTGCTTGAAGCTCTAGATTCAAAGTACTTGAATATGTTGATGCCATTTAGCCTCCTAGTCTGTGGACCCCGGTTCGACGTCGGTCCAAGTTACGGTTTGTGAATCATCAACCTCGCTCCATATAAAGAAGTTTGGAGATCCAGTTGATAATGTAATTAAGTTCTGGAAAGATTCACCTAACGATGTTTCCTCTCCAACACTAATTGTTATTTGTCCTGCCGTGGTAGGTGTTACGTTGGCAGAAGCGGCAACTGTTTCTGTACCTATAGAAAAAGTAGATACATTAGTTGATGGGCTTATAGATGCTGACCCTGTAACAGATTCAATGTCATTAACACTAGCGCTAAACGACGATCCACTAACAAAAGGTGAACCAACATTTACTTGCCCCGTTCCTCTGATAGAGGCTATGGGATGTTCTGATACTGCTCCATGACCTAGTAACATTTATTTACCTCATTAATTATTTATGTTTTAAACCATGCAGGTAAGCCTAGGAAAGGTCTTCCATCGTACTTATTCTGTTCTGCGAACTCACCATTTAAATCATTGTAATGCAAAAATACTTGCCCACAATTATCACCTTCAAAAGGTTCTCTCCAGTGCTCTAAATCGCAACCGCGATATATTAACATATCTCCGGGATTTAGCAACACTTTTACTCCTTCTTTACCCTCTTCTCCAGAAGGTTCTAGATAAATAGGCCATTCATCGCCCCCTAAATTCATGGTACATGAGGTTTCACAAGATGGTCTATCTTTGTGTCTTTTTAGCTCGTCACCTTTTTTGTATATTCTAGCGTAAGAATATGTTTCAATTAAACTCATTCCTGTTTCTTTTTCCATTATAGGCTTTACCTTTTCGAGTAAAGTTTCCATGGCTGTATCACCATATATAGAATATGTTTCTGGAATTTGCTCATCATTCCATATTCCCCAATACTCTGTAAATGGTGATATGTATCTGGTGTCAAATAAGTGTCTTGCTATTTTTCTTTTATTTAAAAAATATTGATATATAAAACTAGCTAATTCTGCTGTTATTGCTTCTTTAATAACTGTATGTGTTTTCATCTAAAAGGCCATCCTAAATTCCAGATTACAAGTGAATAACGTGTGCCCGCTGTAACTGGTTTAACTCGATGCCACACAAATGAAGGAAAAACTACCATGGAACCTTTGGTTTTAATTTCTTCACAGACACGAGCTATGTTAGACCCATCATCATTGTTTCTAAAATCAAATTCAAAATCTCCACCTTCGTATTCTGAACTATCCACTAAACTTATTGTTGCAGATAGCTTTCTAATTTTACCATGTGTATTTGGATCATTTGGTTGATCGTAGGGTAATTCATTTGAGTCACAATGCCAATCATAATGTTGTTTTTTACCACCATCATATTTTGTAAATTGACAAGACTCAGACCAATTCCAATCAAAATTCCACCCTGCACTTTTATTTGCTATATTAATGTAAGGTTGAATTTCTTTGTAAATCCACCGATCATCCATCCAAACTACGTTTGATTTTCTTTTTTTATGTAATTCTTTTATGTCTTTTTTACATAAATTTTTAGAGTCTAAATTATTTTGTTTCCCTGTTAGGGCTACCTGTTCTTGTTGTAAAGACCCATACTTTATAATTTCATCACAAATACGATGAGGTATCGCTGATTTAAAAAACCAGTAGTAATTAGCAAGATTCATTAATAATCTTCTAACTTAGGCCATTCCCCCAAAGGTCTAGTAACACTTTCGTCTTCTTGTTCTGTATATACATACAATGCTGCTAATTTATCTACAGTATCAGCATTCCCTATTAAAGTTTCCATTTCACCTGCTTTAGTTCTTACTGCTGCTCTAAAATTAGTTATATTAGAAGGGACCGCTGTTCCAGCATCTGCTTTTCTAATTACATACCAATCGCTATCGTTCAACAGTTCTGCTGCTTTCGCTTTAATTACTTGTTTGTGTGAATAGGTTAAACCTCTTACTTTAACAGTATTAGTATCTGCTCCGGTTGGTGCATCGCCTGCATCAATTTCAGATTGCGTCCATTTTGTATCAGTTAAAGATTTTGCGGTAGCAGTAGCCCAAGTTTGAGTTACTTTTCCACCACCAAAAGATATGGTATCTGCACCATTAATATAATAGTCTGGATTTTTATAATTAGTTTTATCTTGAACTATTTCATAAACTCCATAATCTTCTTTTTGTTCTTTTGTCCATTCATCAGCGTATTTTTTAGAAAAATAAACACCGGGATTAGGTTGTAATCTTGTTTGATGTGCATTTACTTGTTTAACTGCACCGTCTTTTACATATGCCCACATAATATTCTCCTTACCTTGCGTTATTGGGTGTTTCGTTTGATGTTACAAATGGTGACTCTGCAAATGCCATGTAAATTATATTATCAGAACTGCCATTAATTTTATTATTAGTTCCTCTTAATTTAAAACCATTAGATAATAAATCTATTATTGTACTTGTAGAAGGTGAGTCTTCTGCATTACTTAAATTTGGATATAATTGTATATTTTGAGGATTAGTAGGGTATCTTGTTGCATCCCACATTGTCCAATCTGCTGTATCCGCTGTATTTTTTATTAACAACCAAGCAGGTTTAAATCCTGTGTAAACAAATGTACCATCTGCATTACCATTACCTGTGTAGCTACCAAATTTACTGTAACCTTGTTTCTCGGCAAAAAGATAACCTACATAAGTTTTACCAACTTCATTAGCAATTCCACTATCTGCAACTGTAAATACAGTTGATGTTGGTGCTGTATCATTTGAAACATTAGTAGAATCAAGAGTTGCGTCAGTATCATTTAAAATTAAATGGTCTGTTTCTGGTGCGGAGGTATTTTTATGATGGTATACACCCCATTTTTCTGTGCCACCTCTTGCTTTAACTATTATCCAATTTGGAACAGCACCTAATCCATGTGCTAAAGTTGCATTTGCATTTGAACCAGTCCAAGTTACAATAGAAAACCCAGCAGTTGTATTTGCTTGATAAACTGAATCTTGATTTCCTACGCCTGTTGATGAAGCATCATTAGTTGTTGTTGTTCCGCCATTAGCTTTCCATTGCCATGCTACATGAGCAGAAGATTTTGCATTTACTCCTGCATTGTTTCCAACTGTAAATCCATTTGATTGAACTGATTTTACATCTTGACTATTAGCTCCTTCAGCATCTGTTGTATTTGATTCTAGTCGTTTTGTTATTCCTCTACTTGTATCTGAAAGTATATGGTCATTACTTGAACCTCTGTCTTTAATCCAAATCCAGTCTGGTTGAAAACCAGTTCCTATTATAATTTGTTCGTCATCATTTCCTGTGTAAAGTAGGGTATTAAAATATTCAGATGGATCGTTTATTGTTGTGTATGCCATAATTTGTTATATCCTATTTATCCGTACTGTGCTAGGTTTTTTGTGCATAGTGAATAGTACCCACTAGGTACTGCGTATTCAAAGTTCCCATATCCGTTAGCATCTGAATTACCACTTGATATAGAAAATATAGGATTACCAAAATTACATTCCCAAGTTGCTTCAGTTCCTCCACCACCTTCTCCCATAGCAGGTGTCATAGTTGATGCATTATAACTTACAAAAGATGTAGGATTAGATTCGTCTGCGTTGCCACTACCATCTGCCCATTGACCATTTTTTGCTATTGTAACTCTATTATTGTCCGCATCCAAAGCTATAGCACAAATATCTCCTATACCCCAAGAAGCACTATCTCCTGCTGTAGAACCATCTGAAAAACTATTATTTCTTTGAAACTTTCCTTCTTCTTGATGCCAACCTACTTCATTGGCTCTATCTCCAAGAGATTGACCTGTAGAATTAGACCCTCTATCATCTAAATCTGCAATACCAAAAAACGCTTGGTCAGTTTGGTTACTAGTAACTGCTGTTAATTTGGCTTCCCAATACCATTTTCCAGTAGTTAATCCAAATGTTCCTGTGACATAATTTCTATTACTAGAATTTGTAACAGTTTTACAATTTCCTTCTGTATAAACCGCCCCTTGTACTGGGTCTAAAGGATTTAAAGTACAGAAATTGTTTGTAGGTGTATCTTCTATAATATCTATTGATGCTAGGTTAACTACTGAAAAATGATTATCATTACCACTTGTATCTGCTCCTATACCACTTGAATTAGCACTTGTTCCTGTTTGTTTAAATTCTAATTTAAATCCATTACTTCCAAAAGTACCTTCGTATTTTTTTGGTCTCCAAATTGTAGGGTTATCCGGATCTGGTTCTCCAAAATGACCACAGTGAAGAGCTTTTCCATCAATAAAATGAACGTCGGATACATATCCATTATGATAATCTACATTTCCTGAAGTGTAATGTATAGTACCAATTGATATAATATTAGCTTGACCAAAATATAAATCTTGATTTTGACTTGGAATAACATTTGTTGTAAATGAAGTTTGTAGCTGTCCATTTACATATAATTTAATTCTTTCACTAGCAGTTGCTTGCGTTGTATCAACTTCCGCTACAATATGATACCATGCGGCAGGATCCCTAAATTTTGCATTTGTTTGTTTATTTGCTAAGACACCGCTAGATTGATCATAATATTTTAATTGATCTGATTGAAATCCAATTCCTACATAAACACTGCTGGATGTACCACCACCAATAAAAAAATCACTATCTTCTCCACATCTTTTAACCCAAGCAGACCAAGTAAATGTTTTTTTATTTCCTATATGAGATGGTGTTCTTTGCAACTGGTCAGTAGAACCATCAAACCTACAAGAATTAGTAATTTCATATTGATTAGGATCTGGCCATTGTCCCTTTAATTTTGAAGAATATTGATTTTTCATATTCCACACACCGCTAGCTTTGTCTTTTTCTTTTACTATAACAATGCCAGAACCACCAGCAGCACCTGTACCATCAGCACCGACTGAACCCGGTGCTACGCCAGAACCGCCACCGCCACCGCCACCAGTATTTGCCGTACCGGCGCCCGAAGCGCCGCCACTAGGATGTGCAGAAGGATGAGCTGCGTGATTTCCAAATCCACCGCCTCCCTCGCCACCTTGTCCATGAAACATTTGAGCTCCTGCGCCTCCGGCTGGAGCAGGTGCTCCCGTTCCTTTGCCGTAAGAAGCACCACCGCCTCCTCCAGCATAAAATGTTTCCGTATTTGTTATAGTTGATGGAGCACCTATGCCTCCATCACCACCAGCTTCAGAATCTGTGCCATCTCCACCAGCTTGACCAGCAGCACCTGCGCCGCCACCTCCACCAGCGGTTAGTAGAGATGATACTCCGCCATCATTTCCTTGACCAGCAGTTCCATCACCTTTTACAGAACCAGAGTTGTAAGCATATGCTGCGCCGCCACCCGATCCACCGGGACGGCCATCATCTGTCGAATTGTCTTCACCGCCTCCACCGCCACCGCCTCCGGTAGAAGTTATAGGACTTACAGGGTTTGCCCAAACTGAATTACTTCCATCATTACCTTGAACGTCTGCACTTGCTGGTGCGGGTGCAGCTGCGCCACCAGCGCCAACTGTTACAGCGAAATTATCTCCGGGTATAATTGGTTGTGACGTAAGATTTTGAAAACCACCAGCACCTCCGCCACCTGCCATAATAGTACCGGATGTAGAAGCGCCACCAGAACCACCACCTGCAACAGTTAAAACATCTACTTGTGTTGTCCCTTGTTGAGTTGTAAAAGATCCCGATGCTGTAAAAGTAGTAACAGTGTTACCTCCGTGAGAGGGTTTGTTTACTTTACCTTTAATTCCACCATTAACTGCCATTATCCTTCAACCCAACCTTTAGTATTATCTGCTTGATAAGCAGACTCATTCCAGAAATAAAATTTATCACCACCATTTGTTTTATCATCGCTAGGTTTTGATATTGGTGGTTCCCAATCATCATTTCCATCTAAAGACCACGATGCGTATGGTTTAGGTGCTATAAATTTATCTTTTGATGCATCATAGGTAAAATTTTTACCTGCATATTGTTTTCTAAAATTGTTATTATAAGATGTTTGTTTCCATGTGCCACCCCAAAAGTTAGTACACCATGTTTCACCATCAACGTGTTTGTCTGAGGGAACGTGTTTATTATCAACAACGCATACCCTTAATACAATATTATTATCATCTAATTCTGCAAAATGTGCCATTAATTGTTCTCCTTCATATTATTTATTAAGTTGGCCAATCACTGTTTAATTCATGTTCATAAACTTCACTCAAACTCCATACACCAGTTGCTTTTGAAGCTCCTGTTACTACGGCTTCTTTAATCTCTACGATACCAGAGCCGCCACTTCCACCTTCAGAATCGCCAGAGTTACCTCCGCCACCTCCACCGCCTCCGGTGTTAGCTGTTCCATCATCTCCTGCACCTGCTATATTATTAGAATACGGAGAGATCTGATTTCCAAATCCTTGTCCACCACCTCCGGGTCCTGCAGCGCCACCTGCATACTGACCAGAGTTATTCCAAGATCCTCCACCGCCACCGCCAGCATATGTGCTGCCTGATATAGGGGATGGTGAACCATTACCACCCTTACTTTCAGTTGATGGAAATCCGGGTGAAGTAAAACCTCCGTTATTGCCAGCACCGCCAGCACCGCCGCCTCCACCTCCACGACCATAAATTCCGGGAGGACTTCCTGTGCCTCCATTATTTCCTTGAGACGGACTTGTTGGTGGAGTATTACCTCCTCCAGCAGAACCTGCACCACTAGCAGCACTAGCGCCGCCACCGGAGCCACCATCTTCTCCGCTTGCTGCTGGGTCTGAACCATCTGAACCACCTGCACCACCACCTGCTGAAGTAATAGTAGAGGATGCTGCTATAGATGAATTACCTCCGTTAGCACCTTTTGCACCTGTAGAATCAGCGCCGCCAGCACCAACTGTTACAACATACCCACTGCCGGGAGGTCCACCTAAACTGAGTGGTCCTGTTCTAAAACCGCCGCCGCCACCGCCGCCTGCGATTTCTCCACCACCAGCACCACCACCTGCTACAATAACATATGTTATTGAAGAACTTAAAGGTTGTGCTGTGAATGTGCCACTAGATGTGAAAGTAGTAACTTTTTCATCTTGCGATAAATTAGTCCCCGCTTTATTTTCTGGGCCTATGATACCACCATTAGCCATTAATTACCTCTTACGCGTCGTCTAATTCTTCGTAAGACACGAAATAAGTTAAATCATTTGCTGCGGATGCTGTAAAATATAATAAGTCTGTTTCATCCAAATAAATTGGACTTTCTAAAAGACTCAACGTTGCATCGGCAGGAACTGAAATAGTGCTTGCTATTGCCACAAAATTAGAACCATTATCAACACTTACTTCTACTGTAATATCAGCAGCATTTGTGCCATCAACGTTGGCAACAAGTATAGTATTAATTTTGGCTACCTTATCTGCGGGAACATCTATCGCTTCTGTACGACTAGTTCCAGTCAAAAGCGCCGTAGCGTTTTTGGCATTAATAGTAGCTACATTTACAATATTCGGTGTTGCCATTATTTACCTCCTTAATTATTTATCCAAATACGATTGCCATTGCAATCGCTTTTCCAACGCTTGCTCCAGAATCAAGTTGTGTTTGTATTGATGAAGTTACTCCATCAAGATATCCTATTTCGGTAGATGTGACTGCACTTACAGAAACATCACCGTTACCATCGGATACAAGTGCCCTACTTGTGGTTAAATTTTCCATTTTACTAAATTCTATTGCAGCGCTCGCATTAACATCAGCGTTAACTATAACACCACTACCAATAGCTGCTGTTCCACTAGAAATTGTTATGTCACCAGATATACCACTTTGTATGTAAGTAGCAACTCTGGACATAGTTGATTTTCTTTCCGTGCCATTTGCGCCATCGTCTACAATTATTAAATCCGCATCTACAAGAGCGGCTCCAATGTCAGTAGCTCCATCTATTTCTAAAGCACCAATATCTACTTTTCCTGCTGTAGAAATAGTCGCTAGTTTTGAATCAGCTATTGCTGCGTCAGATTTTATATCAGCGTTAACAATATTTGTGATTGTGTTATTGTCAGAATCTATCGATTTGTTAGTTAAAGTTTGTGTTGCTGCTATACCTGTGATTGTGTCTGTAGTTGCAGGTAATGTCAATGTTGTGTTACCAGAAAATGCAGAATGTGCTGGTGCTTGTAACTGAGCATAATGTGCATTAGATGATTCACAATAAAGTCTTAAAACTGATTGTGATCCTGTATTTTTTAAATCTATGACACCACCAGAAACTGTAAGATCATCACCGACTGTAAAGTCTCCATTAGTTGTTAAACCTGTATCAGCAACATGTGTAATATTTATATCTTGATCATTACCAAATTTAATGGTTGCACCATCTGCTAAAAATAAATCTGAAAACTCTAAAGATGTAGTTCCAAGACTAGCTCCGTCTGCCGCGTCTGGAACAAAAGCAGTTGTTGCTGTAATAGTAGTAGCTTGAAAAGTTCCGTTTGTTGTAAGGCCCGTGTCCGCCGCATGTGTTACTGTAATGTCAGAATCAGCACCAAATTTTAAAACAGATGAATCAGATCCTAATATTAAATCATTAGGTAAAGTTACATCACTACTAGCATCTTCAAATACCAGTTTACTAGCTGGCATTGTACAAAATACATCTTTTGTACCAGAACTAAAATTAACAGCACTATCGCTATTAGAACTAGATATAACTGTTGTTCTTGTTAGATCAGAACTATCACCGTCTAAAGTTCCTAGTCCTACTTCAAATTCTGCTTGATCTTGGTGTGCAATACAATAATACGTTGTATTACTATTACCTATACCAGCAGCAAAAGTTTCAAAACCACTTACAGCTCCACTCAAAGAAATAGCACCCGTACCTGTGGTAGTTGCGGTTTCTTTTACACGATCATTAATGACTAAAGCCATTTATACTCCTATGCTAGTCGTAGTATAGCGTTACTTGCATCGGCTGTTGGAAACTGAATTGTAAATGTTCCACTTGTAGATGTCTTATCGCCACCAAAATCCAAAACAGCTACAGCTTTGTTAGAATCTGAACTGTTGTAAATTAATGCTCCTCTTGCAGTGATTGTTGCTGATGTAAAAGATATATCAGAAAAATCACAAATTGCAGTAGTACCACTAGTTGTTGGAGTTACGCTTGTTAGCGTTCCACCAGTAGCGGTATATGTTCCAGAGTTTGATACCTCGTTAGAACTTGAATAAGCAGTTGTGGTTGCATCCAAAGAAGCAGAACTTGTGTACAAAGCAATTTTAAAAGTATCACCAGTTGTTGCTGTAAAGTTATGAGTGCCA
>Ga0208666_1001608_pt1 | contig 9892 bp, 11 predicted proteins | sample 5B_taG_FD_184078 | JGI IMG/M metagenome (GOLD analysis project Ga0208666, IMG submission 184078) | Marine viral communities from the Subarctic Pacific Ocean - 5B_ETSP_OMZ_AT15132_CsCl metaG (SPAdes) (version 2) | ecosystem: Environmental > Aquatic > Marine > Oceanic | place: Pacific Ocean...
GATTGTATACTCCTGATGTTGCTGTTGTATTAGGAGAAGACCTTGGTATGTTTATGATGTATTTAGCAGAACAAGCTGGAGTAGAATACAAAGTAACTGATGAAGATGGTGTAGATGAAGTTGAACAAGCACTAGAAAAAATAACCTCGTTTAAAGATAAGAAAATGGAATTTGATAAGTATAACATGGAAGGCAACAAACCAGAGATGCCTATGGAAAGTTTAGATACACCTGCTCCAACAGGATTAATGGCTAGACAGGAGGCAGTGTAATGGGAATATCAATAGGCGGAATTATGAGAGGGGCAATTCCTCGATTAAGTCAAAGAATTAGTGATGTTAGAGATAATAAAGAAGCTGCTGTATTGAAAGTAGGGGCAAAGTTCTCTGAGCTAAAAGAAAAAGTAAATGCTGCGGATGTTAAAAATAGAACTTATATGAGCAATGTAGAAACTGTAGCTAAAAATTTAGCTATGGATAAAGATGTAGTTTATAATGTATTTAAAACATATGGTGGCAATAATAAAACTGCCATGAATCATCTTAAGAATTTAGCTAATGCCTATACAGCTAAAGGCAAGCCTATACCAACTATGGCTGTGCTACAAACAGAAAAAATGTTGCCTGGAAAAGAAGACAAAGCAATTTTAGCTGGTATGCCTGCAGACCAAAAAGAATTAAGCACTTTTGATAAAGCTATAAGTTTATTCAAAAATGCCTCTCCTGATGAAGTGTTTCAAGAATTTATAAGGCGTAATCCTCAGCTAAACGAGGATGAAGTACGAAAGATAATGAGTAACACTATGAATCCTGCGTACTCACCATCTAAGACTATAGACCCTAAAGCATTTATAGCCACATTAGATGCCCCAGATAAAGATAAAAAACAAGAGTTTGGTCAATATACGTATCTAACCAATGGAGTTGATGATTTACTAAAAGCTACAAGAACTAATCCTGAAGAATTTGGGGATAATGTTAAAGCAGTAGCACTTTTACCAAAACAATTAGCCATTGCAAAACAATTATATAACGAGGGTAAAACTACTGAAGCTAATGTTATATTTGAGAATATAGCAGACGCAGTATCAACTATTTTTCCTACGGCTGTTCCTGGAGGAGATGACGAAGCAGAAAAGAAGTTTAATGCTTTAGTCGATGAAGTTGTTAGAAATAATCCAGGAGTAGATAGAGCAGTAGTAGCAAGAGAGTTACGAATATCACAAAGTAAAAAACTGACTGTGGTTGATGGGCTACCAGCAATAATAGATAGAGTGTGGGATAATGACAAACAAAAATTTGTTGAATATCCACGGGTGCTCAATGAATTTAGTCAAAATGGCGTAAAAGGAGTGCCAAGACCTAAAATCATAAGTGATAATAATAAAAAGTTAAAAATAAACGCAACCTCCATAAGCAGAGTGGGCGGCATAATACAGTCTGTATCAAAATATAAATTAGGGTATGTATCTTTCATCGCTGATACTGTTAAAGGCGTTTCAACAGGAACAGATATATTTAACGCAATATTCAAGACTAATGTTAATCTTGTACCCGATAGCCTAGATGCTTCAGCTTTACAAAAAATGAGACAAGATGGTATAGGTTTGATTGCAGCCGCAAAAGACCAATTATTTAACGACCCTCGTTTATCAGACAGAGATTTGAAAATTGTTTTAGATTATGTTGGGGTTATACAATCTAATATAGGTAATACACAGGCAATAGCAGCAATGTATGGTCTACAAACTGCATTACTAAAAGACAGTGCACTACGTATGGCACAAAATAATCCAAGCTTGGCAGTAAATGGTCCAACAGATGATTCAGAACAAGCTAATGTTGTTAAAATACTGGGTAAAGATGGAGCTGTAGTCAACAGAACTGAAAGTATAAGTTCAAGATTACTTCATGCTAATGCAGACGCTATGGGAATTAAACTATTAAGTAAACAAGCAGTACAGAAGTTAGCCCAAGAAAAACCAGAAGAATATACAGCATATAAAGGAAAGCTAGGTATGTTGGTTGGTCAAGTGTCAGAAGCTATAAAAGATTTAAGAATTTATAGAACTCTTACAGCAGATGAACAAAAAGCATATGCTGCTACAACAGACACAACAAGTTCTTCTGACCCTAGAATCGTGGTTGCATCTGACCCTGAGATAATAAAACGGTTTTCATCTTCATTACCAAAAGTGCCAACGAGAGTATAAATATGAATTTTGATAAAATATTTGGAGTTACTCCACAAACTTCTGCTCCTGTTAACGAAGATATATCAGGTAAAGACACAAGCAAATCTGGTTTGGGTTTTGATGCTTTGCCCGAAGGTACGTTGCCTAGTGACAGAGCAATAGAAGAAGACACTGAATACATGGGAGCAGAAAGAGTTAGAAATATAGTTCCTGCTCCTTTAAGAGGATATGTTGATAAAAATGCACCATTTCCTATAAGCGAAATGGGAGGTGTGTATGACCCTCTTACTAAAACAGTTACAGACACTGACCCTGATACAGTATTTCCAAATAGTATTGAGCAACAAAGAATAAATAAAGAAGGATACGATAAAAGAATCCGTGCTTTAGTTGAAAATGAACCTGTTATAATATCTGACATAAATCAATTAGTAGGACCTGCAACTGAAACCGAGACTTCGCAGATAATTAGTAGTAAATCTGGATTAGAGCAATCATTATTCGGTTTGGCAGATAATGAAAAAGAATTTGTAGAAGTATTAAATCAAAAACTCGGTGAGAATAATTTTAGGTATAAGTTTGACAAGGACGCTGGATTACTTGAACCAAAATACTATGTATCTGTGAAAAGAGAAGATGGCACATTTACACCATACTCAACAGTAACAAAAACATTTACAGACGGATTAGCCAGAGCCAGTATAAATTTAGCTTATGAAGCAGGGGCAAGTGTAGCGGTATTCGCGAGTGCTACAGCTGTAGCTGCAAAAGTAGGAATAGCTTTACCTGTTTTAGGCTTAGTAGTTGCACCTTTAACATTGGCGTATTTATTATACACTGGTGGTAAAGGTAAGGAAGCATTTAGACAATTTATAAAAGAATCCATTGATATTAAAGATGACGACCTAAATGATGCGATGGATTATTTAGATAAAATAGGAACTGTTCTAACACCTGGAGCAGGCACAAGTATGGAGGAATTATCGGGTATACTGGAGACTTTGCCTTTAGTTGGTCGTATAAAATCTTCACTAAAACTTATGAAAGACGGAGTTTCTAAAAAATTAAATACATATGCAAAACAACAAGCAACTCCTGGTAACTATGAGTCCGCAATAAAATCTATTGATACTGTGAAGCAAACGCAGGTTGGGGGAGACTTAGATGTTGGCATTCCTTTAGAAAGTCTTATACTTTCTCAGGTAAAAGATAATGTCATAATTAGAAGAGTAGCTAGTTTAGCCGCACAAACAACAGCAGTAATCCCGGGCAGAGTACGAGAGCAAATGCAGTCAGCTGTTAATTATATTACAAAATATAAAGATAATATAGGAGCAGGTGATTTCGGAAGATTTAGAGAATTAGTTAACAACCTTGGGACATTTTATCAAAGTACAAAGAACGCAGCTACAGAAATTGATTACAGAAAGGCAGGAACAAGCCTTATAGAGCTAACAAATATATTTAAGTTCCTTAGAGCAAGAGAGGCAGAAGGTTTATATAATAAAGTATTTGATAAAACAAAAGATGTAACATACAATTTAGATGGTATACGAAAGTTAATACCTGTTATTGGCAAAGATATAATACCAACCACACAAGCAGGCAAAAAAGGTATCAAAGGAGATGTCTTACCTGAAATGAGTGGAGAGTCTGCCTTTAATAATTTAACTAGAATTCTTCTTAAGTTAGGTAAAGTAGTAGATAATAAAGGCAACCTGAATAGACAACAGATTACTGCCGCTATAAACGATTTCAAAAAACTGTATCCTGGAGAAGCTGCAGATTTTGATAAAATAGGAAATAATCCTGGAAGAGTATTATTATTATTCGCATCTCGTTATGGTAAAATGGCTAGAGAAATATATAGAGAAGGACTAAAGACTGCAAATCCAACATTACTTCAAGCTTCCATGGATTTAAGAAAAGGATTAATGGATTTAATAGGTAACCCTAATCAGAAAGTCCCTGGTCTTGCTCAAGATTTAAAGATAGCAAATTCTCACTATAATGAAACTTTTGAGTTAACAGGAACAGAACTACAAGTCACTATGAGAGAAGGGGCAAAACCAAAGTTAACAGGTACAAAAGAGCCAGGCGAAACTACAACAGCATTAATAGGTAGCAAAGGACCATCGAGTGCAGGTCCTTCTGTCTCACCAACTGTTACTTTAGAAAATATGGGGCAAATAGAAGATTATGTTAGAAAAGAATTAGGTAAATTAGATGGACCTCAGCTTATAGAAGCTATTAAAAAGGGAACAGCAAAAGGAAGAAAAGGTGTAGCAAAAGTAACTGAAGATGACGTACTAGGTATGAAGAATCTTCAGGAAATGTTTAGGAAAGTTCTTAATGATAAAATCGTAGGTATATCTCAAAGATATGCTGACGCTACTCTAGCAGATGATGCTCTTTTAAAATATTTAGATTCTTTTGATAAACCTGCCTTACGTAAGTTAGGCATAACAGAGACTGATGAACTTGAATTAAGAGCAGCATCAAGGACTATAACTGAATTAAATAGAGGCGGTTTTAGAGATTTAATAGGTGCTAACTTGGATTCTGACACTGCTTTTGGTCAAATTTTTACAACTATTCTTCAAAATCCAAAAGAAATGACCACAACATTAAGAAAAATGTTAGATGTAACCAAGACTGCCGCCAACCCAAAAGAAGAAGTAGAAAACTTAAGAAAAGGTTTATTAGAATCTATATTCTCTCTTGATACTTCTGGAGGTGGTATATTAAAGTTAGTGACAGAGAACTCTCCGACAGCAAGAGTTGGGACTTTATCTATAGATGCAAACAAATTTATGAATTTTAATAGTCTTCTTCAGACTACTCCTATATTTAAACAGATATTAACAAAACAAGATTTGAAGGTTTTAGATGGGTTATCAACTTATGTAGCTACTGTACAAAAAGCAGGCACTGACGCAGGTTCAGCATTATCAGGTGCTCAACTTATAGGTAATATGTTTACATTAGATTTCTTTAAATTTGCTAGTGGATTTGCTCGACTATCTGCACAGAAGAGAATAAGTGAATTATTTACTAATCAAACTTTTGTAGACTTAGTATCAGGCATGGGTTCTATGAAAGAATTAACTAAGGGGCAAAAGTTTAGAGAAATATTATTTGGAAAAGGTGCTATAGGTCAAGGAGTGGCTACTGTTGCACTCAACATAGAAAGAGAAAAAACGCAACAACCTGCTATTGACCAAACAAATAAAATGTTAAAGAAACCAACTATGGATTTTGACTCAATATATGGAGTAACTCCCTAGCAGTGCTCTATAACTTCCATAGTATTTATTTTTCGTTCTAATCTTTGAGCTTGTGAACGTAGCTGTTTTGCAATTCGTGTTAAAAAGTCTTTGCTACTGCCACTGATACGTACATCATTCTTCCTAAGAACAGCTATTGTATGACTCTCTATAAGAGTATCAATGACCTCATCCCAATCATATTCGCAAAAGGAAGGGTCTTCATTCTCTGGTGCTATAACAGCACCTATACCATTTAAGGTTAATGAAAGCTCTAGTTCTAAATCGTTTATAAGTTCAATCTTTTTTATCGACATCTTTTATTTTTCTTCCTTTAAAGAATACTATTAAGTTAATTATAGTATTAATTGTTACTGCTATTAGTAGCCACAGTTGCCACGGCTCTATCGTCATACTTTTCTTTTGATGGGAGTTTATCCCAGTCCTTTCTACTCATTTTAAATCTAGTTAGTGCACTTCTGCTGTCTTTGCTAACTAAATCCCCTTGGGACACTCTTGCCCATTTCCTGCCTTCTACTACGTACACTAAGTACGTGCCACAAAGAGGGTAGCGAGACTCAAAGAATCTAGCTTTGTATCTTTGTGCATTCTTCCACACTAGACTTTGTGGCTTTTCTATTTTTGACATCTTTGTTCCCTTCTCTGAATGCTTTTATAACATCTGATGAAAATAGTTTTTGTAAATTTAATAAGTACATTTTTGAAGCTAGATTATCCCCACCCCTTACAGAGCGAAGATAATCTAGTGAATCTATGATACGTTTGAGCACATCAGTTTTAAACACAACACTGGCATATACTTCATCACCAATACAAAGGTTATGAAACCAGTAGTCGGATTCTGTTGCTTTAATGCCTGATGGTTTACCATAAGACTCATACTCTATGGCAATGTTACCACTTTTCTGCCATATGTCTCGTTCGGATTTAACCTCAATCTTTTTATCCTGCAACATATCTGCCACAAGTTGTTCACGTACTTTTCCATATTGTAAGTCTAAGTCAAATTTCTTGCGGTCTGCTACAGAAGGTTCCATTATTTATCCTTTTTGGTTTCTTGAGGTTGCTGTTGCTCTTTAGGAGGCTCGTAGTACCTAACTAAAGTATTTAATTGTCCATTCATATCTGACATAGCCTGCAGTTCTTTACCTACAGTATCAATCAAATTAGCGTGGTCGCCTAAACCTACGGGATTATTAAGCATAACCTCTATATTAGCGGCATGTCCATTCATCTGTCCTATTAGCTTAGACTTTAGGGCGCTTATTATTAGCTCTCTCACTTACTTTCTCCTTGTTGTTAAAGTAACTTTTGTTAAACCCTCTTAACCATTCTTTCCCTCTAAACGAAGAGGGGCTGAATGGATTAGTGGACTCATGTATAATAGACTTAGTTTTCTTTGTTCTATAAAAGTCTCTCTGACCTTGTACGTAGAATCTGTCAACAGTAGCCATATTATCTCCTAACTAACTATATCAACTACTTCACAACTGTCTGCTGTGCAAGCCAATGTTTGATTGCCTATAGTATTATCTTCTTGTTCATACTCTGCAAGTTTTGTCCAATCAATAAACTCAGGCATCTTAGTTAAAAACTCTTTATAATGTGTTTCATCACAATCTTGATAAGGAGCTTGTTCGTAAACCATATCACTTCTTGGTAGGAAAGACAAGCCCGAAGCTATATTAAAATTCTTATATATCCAAGCCCCAGTGTCAAGCCACTCATCTTTGCCTACGGATATAGTTACTGATGGCTTATGCTCACACCAATGCATTGCATACACCTTCCAAAACTCTAATTGTTCAATAGCAGACATATCATCTCTAGTTACACACATATCAGGAGCTTTTATAGGAAAGCTAAATACAGCATTGCTTTGACTCCATCCATCAGTTTCCCATGGTATGTTTTGGTCCATCATAAACTGTGTGAGTGGGTCTTTCTTATCCCCACGAACAGTACGTATGTAGTACTGGCTGTGCCTTGCATGAATACCAGACGCAGAATCTGTGAGTTGTGAAACTGTTCCAGATGGCTTTACACAAGTAATAGCAGTAGATTGTGGAATACCAATAGCTTCTGCAAACTCTTTATTTGTATCCACGGCTACTTTCTTAAGTTTAATTAAGATTTTATCTAAATTAGTTTTATCATCTTTGCCATTAGTAATAGAGTTATCCATAATACCTGTCATAGACACACCAAGCAATCTCTCATCAGATGTATTCGTATGCCATATCTTACGTAAGTAAGGAAAGTGAATAAGAGTGGACTGTAGTGTCCCTATTATAGTTGCTATACGAACTTTCTTTTCTAAATCCTTAACAGTGTCAGTGCCACGTACAATTATCTCAGAGAGATTACAGAATTGATATGGACGTAGTATAATCTCACTACATGGGTTAGTACCAAAATCATACTTAGCATCTCGTCTACCATTCTCAGCCGCTTTATCTTGAGCCGCTCCACGATAAAACATACCTCTCTCACCAGTGCCAGACTCAGCAAGTGAAAGCCATTCTCTCATAAATGTGTATGAGTCTGGCTTATCTGTGTAAGCTACTGAATTATTTGACATTTGTCTCTGTGGCTCAGTCTTATAGAACTCACCAGTCTTAGCATGTCTCATTCTGCCATCAGATAAATTAGATAAACTAATCATAGCAGAACGTCTAACACCACCAGAGACAACGACTTCTCCAACTTTACACATAAGGTCATGGCACTCAAGGCTAGATAGCTTTCTACCCTTGGCTTCCTTAAATACCTTTAATGTGAATCGAAACAGATTATCCAGAGGCACTGGTCCTGATGCCCTACCACCAAATATCTTTAGCTTTGCACCTGCAGGTCTAACAAGGGACAAGTCCCATTTAGGTATCTCGCCTGCCCATAGTAGAGCCAATAGCTTACGGAAAGCTTTAGCCCAGCCCTCTTTGCTATCTTTTACAATAATAGTTTCTTCTGTATCAAACAATAGTCCAGGTACTTCTGGTAATTTATTTATGCAGTCTCTCTCCACAGAAAAACCTACACCAGTGCCGCACATTAATATGTACATAGCTTCATCAAACGCTTTAGGGTCATCCACTGGTAAATAGGAACAGTTATATCCTGCAGTGTTATCTCTATCTAAAGCTTTACCTGCAGTCATCATAGCTCTCATGGATGGCATAACTTCAGAATGAAGTATGGCTTCATGTAGTTCTTCTTTGACTTTATCTGGAATAGTATAATTATGCTTCTTCAAAAGATGTGAACTCATAAAGTTTACATATCTTCCTACAGTCTCGTGCCATTCCTCTCTTCTATTTTCATCATCTAACCATCTAGCATACCTAGATTTGTGAATAAATTGTTGATAATACGTTGGCAAAGTTACGTTACTCTTCATCTTATAATCCTTATATTTATGTCTTTTGTTTCCAAACCTACCATCTCATGTAGTAGGTCATTTAGCATGTCTTCCAATATATATGGAAGTTCTTCCTTGTCAAGTGTGAACTCTTCTGTATCTACTTCAGCAGACACCCTAATCGTTATTTTTGACTTTCTCATTTTTCACCACTGTAATTAAGCGAGATAAATACCACTCGGCTTTCTCCAAGTCTTCCAAAGGCTTGCCCTTGTACTTGTACCTCCACAGATATTTTAAGATGTTACCTTGTAAGTAACCTTTGAACTCACTACCAGTGGCGGCTTCTATGGCATCAATACACTCAATGCCAAATTCATTATAGTGAGGCGGACTATTCACCATGTCTTCTATTTTCTTTTGTTCAGCTGCTCTCATCTTCATATACTCCATATGCCTCATCAATGTATTGTTACCTGTGAATTTACTAATTCTTCATCTATACTTAAACGTCCATCTTCAAGAACCTGGTCGGTATCTCTTATAGCAGTATGCACCATGCCTCTTGTGAGTAAAGCATAAAACATAGTGTCTTCTTCTGTCAACAAATTTCTATCATGACTATGGTAAATCTCTACATCAAAACCTTGCTCTAAGTGTCTGATTATAATAGCAGAATCACCATTGTTTAATTTTATTTTATTTTTTGGCACGTGACTTTCTCCATAAAATGTTCTGCATCTACTATTGCTAGAGGCTTTTGTCTATTCATTTTTATAATAAGAAGAGGCTCTCCTGAGTTTCCATGCCCCACTGCTTGTTCATAATAATTATATATAGTCGTCATTCGTTCTGTATTCTTACACTCAATGTTGTAAGGAAATTGTTTGTATGCAACTGTAGATAATTGGACATCAGCCCCATTGACTCCCATAGGAGTAGATTTGATGTCCAAGTTAGTTACACTCTTAAGTAGACTTAGGAGTTTTTCTGCTACCCACGTTTGAAGTTTTCTTCCTTTTGCTTTCGCTGACCTCGTGGACATCTTCTTCT
>Ga0208666_1001610_pt1 | contig 9889 bp, 16 predicted proteins | sample 5B_taG_FD_184078 | JGI IMG/M metagenome (GOLD analysis project Ga0208666, IMG submission 184078) | Marine viral communities from the Subarctic Pacific Ocean - 5B_ETSP_OMZ_AT15132_CsCl metaG (SPAdes) (version 2) | ecosystem: Environmental > Aquatic > Marine > Oceanic | place: Pacific Ocean...
ATTACTCTGGCAATGTATCCATTGGTGGAACACTTACATACGAAGACGTAACTAATATTGATTCCGTTGGTTTAATCACCGCAAGAAACGGTATCAAGGTTGATGACCTAGGTGTTCAGGTAGGAACTGGTGCGACTGTAGATAGTGCTGCTGCCAATACTTTAACTTTCTTGACTGGTGGTAGTGAAAGACTTCGTGTAACTTCTGGTGGTAACGTATTAATCGGAACCCAAACAGGAGATACAAGTAGAAACTCTACTAGCACACGTTTTCCTGTCTTCCAAGCTGCATCTTCGTGGAGTTCAGGTCGAGGTTCTTTCTCATTCACAACAACAGACGACTACCCAATTTTATTTTTAAATAGTAATGCATCATATGCTGATGGTTCTGGTGCTGGAACATTAGTATGGAGTGTTAAAGATGGTTCTGGGGATTATTGTAATACAGCACAGATAGCTTCGTCTATTGATGGAACACCAGGAAATGATGATTCACCTGGAAACCTGAAATTTTTTACTACGCCAGACGGTTCCGCCAGTCCTTCAGAAAGACTTCGTATAGATTCAAGTGGTAATCTTGGTGTCAACGAAACAACACCAGATTCTAAACTTGATATTGTTTATCACACTTCAGAAAACTCTGCTACTGCAAATCTTATTCACTTGAGAGCTGACCCATCTGGTAGTTATGCTTCCAGAGGTTTGTTTGTAAAAGTTGGAAGAGATGGGGCATATGACAATTCAGCTGTTCATTATGATGTTGTAGGTAGTTCTGGTAATGCAGGAACTCATATTTTTGAAGTTCAGGGAAGTGAAAAACTTCGTATAGATTCTGATGGTAAGATTGGTATAGGAACTAATAATCCAAGTCAAATGTTGGATATCACTAATAGTGGTACTGGTTCTCAAATTCAACTTAGAGATTCCTCAACTGGCGGTACTGCGGGTGATGGATTTAGAGTTGGATATAATGGTTCTGGAGCGCAGTGTTGGAACTTTGAAAATACCTATTTTAGATTTGCTACAAATAATACTGAAAGAATGCGTATAGATTCTGATGGTAAAGTTCTTGTAGGCACTACTGCTGCCCGCACCGCTGGGGATGTTACTGGTCAGTTCCAAATAGAAGGAACAACCTTCCATGCTGCATCGATGAACCTTATCTCTAATACAGGCGCGTCCACTGGCAATAACGTGCATATTAGTTTGTGTAAATCTAGAGGAAGTTCTGATGGTTCAAATACTATTGTTGCCGAAGATGATAATTTAGGCACGATTCAATGGTGTGGCGCTGACGGGACTGACTTAAACAGCGTTGCAGCAATGGTCCAGGCATTTGTAGACAACACTCCTGGTTCAAATGATATGCCAGGAAGGTTGTCATTTTGGGTAACTGCTGATGGAGCGGCAGCACCAACTGAGCGTGCACGAATTGTTTCCAAGGGTACTTCACATTTCACTAACACTGGAGATTTTTATGGAAGTTATGCTGGTAATACCCCCAATCACTTTAGTGTTGATTCAAACTTAGCTCAATGGACAGTAGGATTTAGAAATAGCGGTTCTGACCCATATGGAATTAGACTTAAGTATAGTACTGACAAAACTAATTCTTCAAATGAATTCATGTATGCCGGTGATAGTTCTTTAAAATTTGCTATTAACTCTAATGGTGGTGTCGTTAATTTCCAATCAAATAACACAAACCTTTGTGACGAACGTGAAAAGAAAAACATCGTTGGTCTTGAGTCAAAGTGGGACAAGGTAAAGGGATGGGAACTTAAAAAATTCCACTATAATCAAGATGCAGATACAGATCCCCTTCGTTATGGTGTAATTGCTCAGCAAGTTGAAATTGAAAATCCAGAATTACTTACAGAATGGAAGAAGAATGAAGAAGTTACACGTAAGGGTGTCAAAGAACAACAGATGATGTGGATGGCAATCAAAGCTTTACAAGAATCTATGGCAAGGATTGAAACTCTTGAATCAGAGGTAGCAGCACTTAAAGGTTGATAAATAATTAGGTATCCCACCTCTACCATCATGCATCCCGACGAGCGCGCCAACTGGGTGAAGGTAAAGGAACATATGGAAAAATTAGGAAAGACTGACAATTGGTATTATCGTCGTGCCTGCGGTATAATTAATACAGGTATAGACACTATTGGACATCCATGGAAGACTGGAGATACAACAACGGACGAATGAAAATTCGTCAACAGGTTCTTAACGTCCTGTTAAAAAGATTCGGATCCGAACTTACGGAGTCCGGAGAACCAAAACATTCAAATCAATCAATCTATGAGTGTGCTCACGACTGGGTGTCGCAGGGCAATATCAACTCAAATGGGATTGTCAAGTATTATCAAGCTTATTATGTAAACTAATGAAAAAATCCGAAGAGACTGGCAATTATAATTTCTCTCAGATGTTGTTTGCTTTCTGTTTCGGATCCATTATTATGTTCGTACTATCAGTCAACGAAATCAACAATTTTAAGGGGTGCCCATTCCCTGAATATTTTCAAAGCGAGGTAAAGGGATGAAGGTAGGTTTAATTGGTCTTGGTCGCATGGGTGAGGGTATGGCTCGCCGCATGGTGAAAGAAGGAATCGAAGTTTGGGGTTACAGACGTAACTATGAGAAAGCACAGGAAGCGTATGAGAAAGGTTATGTAACCGGCGTAACTACTTCTATTGAGAATCTCGTTCATCAAGTAAAAGAGAAGAGAAGTATCTATGGTGAGAAGTCTGGAGAAACTGTACACACTTCAACTCCAGGCATCTTCCAACTTGTCATTCCAGCAGAATTAGTTGAGGAAACATTGAATGAGTTACTACCACTACTTGGCGACGGGGATATTGTTATTGACCATGGCAATAGCAACTTTAAAGATTCTAGACGGAGGGCAGAAAGGCTTTCTAAGTATGGCATCCAATATATTGACTGTGGTACTAGTGGTGGAGTTTACGGTTTGGAGCGTGGATACTGTCTTATGGTTGGTGGTGCAACTACAGCAGTATCTGTCTGTGCCCCCATTTTCCGCGCCCTTGCACCTGGTATTACCGCTGCAACCCGCACAGACCCCCACACTAGGGCAACCAGTGCTGAGTACGGTTGGTTGCATTGTGGGGGACCTGGTGCAGGTCATTTCGTAAAAATGGTTCACAACGGAGTCGAATATGGAATCATGCAAGCGTATGCAGAAGGGTTTAATATTCTCCATCATGGTGATCTTGGTTCCAAATATGTTAAGGAAGGGGATGCTGAGGTTGCTCCGATGGAAAATCCGGCAGACTATCAATATGATGTTGATGTTGTTGAAGTCGCTGAGTTATGGCGTCGTGGTTCTGTTGTTGGTAGCTGGTTACTTGACCTTACCGCTGATGTATTACGGCATGACCATGACCTTAGCAAATTCGATGGGGGAGTTAGCGATTCTGGTGAAGGTCGTTGGACTCTCCACGCTGCTGTGGACCTTGGTGTACCCACACCTGTTATCTCTGCCGCACTATTTGAACGGTTTAATTCTCGCAGACTGGGGGAGTTTGGAAACAAAATCCTAAATGGAATGCGTTACATGTTTGGAGGTCACCATGTTAGGTGAAGTACTTCTTTGGATCTCTATTCCATTTGTATTAATCACCCTTTGTTTTGGTTTCATCAAAGGTGAGAATGTCTATTACGAATCAGATGCCTATGATGGTAATGGGACAGCACACCCTGTCTTATTTGAAAAGACCACCTGCGAAAGGAGGGAAACAGCAAATGGATCAAGAAGAAATCAAGCATAGGTATGGATTCGCTATGTGTGCATTTGCAAGAATGTACGGTGTTCCAACTGTCAATGGTTCAGAATCTGTACATAAATTTTGTAAGAGATGGGCCGAATCTGAGGAGGACACTCCATCAGGGACACTAACAGAAGTCAACTTCTACTTTAAGGACAGATGGGATGTCTGGGGAAGATAATAAAAAAATAGAACACAGATTACAAAACAGATTCTGCAGGAGTGCTATCTGTGGATCAGAACCATTTATACCAGACTCTGAATATGATGGAGAGGATTGTGAGTTAACTTGCAATGTGAAACAAGATGAACCTTAAAAAAGAAAATCGCAAATTGCGAGAACAAAACTTGATGCTGAAACTTGAGATTTGGAAGTTGGAAACACAACTAGAAAGTCTAAAATCTTCTGAACAATGGAAGCATCCAAGATCATGTCTACATAACAAAGATCCATGGGAAAATTGGGATTACCTATCATGAGACAAGAAATTTTATTGGCACTCAAATCAGTTGCTCAAGGCAACATCGAAAAATCAAGATTAAATATTGAGATCTATCTCAAGAATCCTGTAGGTATTGGAGAACATCCTGACGTGCTTGCTGCTATTCAAGACCAACTAGATATCATTGCACATGAAGAAGAACGTATCGCAGTCCTCAACAAATATTTCACTAATAACTAGAGGATGTTGTGGAGCTGGATGTCATGACTGCCCATGGAGACCACCACGAACCAAACGGTGAAAGCATCACGATGAAACAATTGATAATCGCTTGTGCGGTATTGTTGTTCTTCGCGATCATATGTTTCCTGATCATGCTTGCAGGAATGCTATACTGGTGATATGATAAACACAACACTGGATGGTGTATGAAAAAACTATTATTGTTACTTGCATTATTAATTCCCTCTGCAGCTGCACACGGAATTTTTTACACGTATGAAGCAATGCATTGCATGAAACTACGTGAGTGTACCGAAGGTGTTGAGAAACTTTCTTCTGAGGATTATGAGGGGGAAGCAAAGACTATTATCGATAATCTTGATCAGATGGGAGTAGAAGTATACAATGCTATCCCACAATACTTTGTAGATGAATATCGTGCTTTATATTATTCTGATACGAATACTATTTTTATAAACCAAAAATATACTCAAAAACCAGAAAAGTTCTTATCAATTTTGCGCCATGAAGCATGGCATGCCGCACAAGATTGTATGGCAGGCGGTATGCATAACTCAGATATTTTGAGTATCCTTAGTCATGAAGTGATTCCAGAAGATATCATTCAAGAAACTTTTTTACGTTATGGTTATAATGATCCCGAAGTCATTCGTGTTGAACGAGAAGCAGTGTGGTCAATGTATGAACCTTGGATGAGCGTTAATGCATTAGAAGCATGTAATTCTGATGTTCCTATGTGGGAAACTTATTTTCCTCCAAAGAAAACCTGGAGATGGCTCTACTGGAATGGTTATATATCATGATGTTACAATTTGCTAGGTTTTGTGGGGATGTGCTTAATAACCCATATGGACTTGGATTCCTCGCATCTATCTTAGTCTTCGTTCCTATCTTGGGTATGTGGGCAGTTCATAAGTATGGATGGGAGCACTGGGAACCATTTGACAGAGGACATAAGTAGAGTTATAATTGCTTTACCGGGGCGTAGCTTAGTTTGGTAGAGCGCCCGCTTTGGGAGCGGGAGGTCGTAGGTTCAAATCCTATCGCCCCGATCCACTATATACTCTAATTATGGAAATATTTACGGTGGAAGAATTCCAAAAAAACTGGGATGAACTCATAGGAAGAGTTGAAAAAGGTGAACGTCTTGGTATTGTGAACGAGAATGGAAATTCTGTCGTCATAATGCCCGCAGATGATCCCATCTATAAACTTTATACGGAACACAACGAAGCACCATGACCACACTTGTATTTGATCAAGAGTTTCGCATTGCTCGCGATACTCCCTCTGACATCAATGAACACATGGAAGTCCTTAAGGATCTTGCGGACCAAGTTGAACATGTGACTGAGATGGGAACACGTACTGGTGTCAGTACTCGTGCCTTCCTTGCATCTGATGTGATTGTTCGAGCGTATGATTTGTTTCTTGACGGACGTGTTCAGGAACTTTTTAACCTCGCAAAGGAACAAGGGAAAGACGTTGAGTATATTCAATCAAATGTTTTGGACGTAGAGATTGATGAGACTGATATGCTCTTCATTGATACGTGGCATTGTTATGATCAGTTGTTTGCAGAGTTGACTCTGCATGCTCCTAAGGTCAAGAAATACATTGCATTCCATGACACACAAACTTATGGAACTCGTAGTGAAGAGTTTATGGGCCGTGTTGGTAGTAATGGATTGCTTCCTGCAATCATTCATTACCTGCTTAAAAACCCTGGAGTTTGGCAATTCAAGATTCACAGAACTAATAACAACGGTCTCACAGTCATCGAACGAATCTGATGACTGGGGGATTAGCAATCTGGTGAATGCAGCAAACTCATAATTTGCCTAAGGCGAGTTCGATCCTCGCATCCCCTATTGACGGATTTCCGTCAAACCCTTATAATACTAAGGTCAACACACAAGAAGATGACACTCTCTAGTAAGTTCAAGAAAGACGTTCGAACCCTTCGCGGAGCCGCGAATGGTGACTTTTACCTTGATGTAAAGAATCCGAAACTTTTCAGAAAGGTACGCCGCTACTATGAAAATAAAGGAGTGGTGTTTTCTGGTGAACCATTGGATGATTATGAAATGTTGATGGAGTACGTCTCCGGAGACCTTGAGTCTGTGGAGGTTGTGTGAAGGTTCTTTTAGAGCGTTTTCCTTATCGTTATGTTGAGTCTGGCACATTGGAAATCAATGGCATGCCAGACTATCGTATTCAGAAAGCAGACTCCTGGACTAAACGTTATCAGGATATGTATCTTCTTGACAATCAGATGCAACTTCTGACTGCCATGGAAGATTTTGAATACACAAAATGGTTGGACCCTGAAGGTGTTCCTGCCTATGTCAAAGACTCGGTAAGTCGTTAAACTAGCCCTGGTCGGGATACCCCCCTAAAGGTTTCTTATTTCCGTAAAAAATAAGTGGCGAGCCTGGGAGAGGTGGGTTGCATAAACCCACCTCTTTTTGTATAATACATAGTATAGATTTCATTACTTCATGTCTGAGTATAAGAAGACCGCACTTGTGCTTGGTGCGGGTGGTTTCATTGGAAGTCACATGGTAAGACAACTTCGCGAAGAAGGTTATTGGGTTCGTGGAGTTGATCTCAAGTATCCAGAGTTTTCTAATCATCAAGCTAATGAGTTCATACTTGGTGATCTTAGAGATCCACATATGGTTCGTCGATGTATTCGATACGGTGGAGAGAGTGGTAATTTTTATGCACAGATTGTAGATAAGTTTTTAGAACCCTTTGATGAGATCTATCAGTTTGCTGCTGATATGGGTGGTGCAGGTTTTGTTTTCACTGGTGAAAACGATGCAGAGATTATGCACAACTCTGTTCAAATCAATTTGAATGTTCTGGAACAACAACGTCTTTGGAATGAGGCGACAGAACAAAATAAAACTAAGATTTTCTACTCTGGTTCTGCTTGCATGTATCCTGAGTATGCTCAAGAAGAAACAAACAATCCTGGACTGAGGGAAAATGATGCGTACCCTGCTGATCCTGATTCAGAGTACGGTTGGGAAAAACTCTTTAGCGAAAGACTTTACCTTACTTACAACCGGAATCACGGTATTCCTGTTCGTATTGCTAGGTATCATAATATCTTCGGACCAGAAGGAACCTGGGACGGTGGAAGAGAGAAAGCGCCAGCTGCAATCTGTAGAAAAGTTGCCAATCTTCCCAAGGAGGGCGGAGCAATCGAAGTATGGGGTGACGGTCTGCAAACTCGTTCCTTCCTGTATGTTGATGAATGCATCGAAGCAACTAGAAGACTGATGGATAGTGACTTCATGGGTCCTGTCAATATCGGATCTGAGGAGATGGTTACCATCAATCAGTTGGTAGATATTGCTGCTGAAGTTGCAGAAAAAGAAGTCACCAAGATTCACATTGATGGACCACTTGGAGTTCGTGGACGTAATTCTAACAATGATCTAATTCGTGAGAAGTTGGATTGGGATTATCAAATGACCCTTAAGGAAGGTATTCGTTACACTTATTATTGGATTAAGGAGCAAACTGAGAAATGAAAGTAACTATTCTAGGATCTGCTGGCCAGATCGGTGCATATCTTACTGAGTACCTGAAGAAGAAAGGTCACGTTGTTGTTGAGTTTGATGTTGCCAATGCTGACTGGCAAGACATGACTCGTATCCCAAATGTCAATCTTCATGACGCACTTTCAGATACCGACTTCTGTTTCTTCCTTGCGTTTGACGTGGGTGGATCTAGATATCTGAAAAAGTATCAACATTCGTTTGACTTCATTGATAACAATACACGCATCATGGCGAATGCGTTCTATAACCTTAAAAGACATAATGTTCCTTTTGTCTTTGCATCTTCACAGATGAGTAACATGTCTTATTCACCTTATGGTGTGATGAAACGTGTTGGTGAACTTTATACAAAATCTCTGAACGCATTAACAGTCAAGTTCTGGAATGTATATGGCATTGAGAAGGACATGGAGAAAGCACATGTCATCACGGACTTCATCCGTAAGGGATTTGAAGAGGGAGACTTTGAGATGATGACAGACGGCACTGAAGAACGACAGTTTCTTTATGCAGAGGACTGTTGTGAAGCCCTTGAGACTGTGATGTTGAACTACAAAGATTTTAAACCTACGGATGAACTTCACATCACATCATTCAATGCAACATCAATCAAAGATGTAGCATCTATCATCATGGGTCAGTTTAATATTATCAATAGACCAGTCAAAATCAGTCCTGGTCTTGCTAAGGATAGTGTTCAGTTGGATAAGAGAAACGAAGCTGATAATTACATCACTGGTTGGTGGCTTCCTAAGACTAATATGCAGGATGGTATCGCAAAAGTATTCAATGAAATGAAGAAGGAGTATTTGAAATGATTGGATTTGATGCACTAGGTACGATGGGTCGTCTGGGTAATCAGATGTTCCAACATGCTGCAATTAAAGGCATTGCACGTAAACATGGATTTCGATATTGTATTCCTCCCAATGAACCAGGATCTCAAATTGATAACTACGGGCTCCTCGATGCATTTGAGATGAAGAATGTAGATGCCATTAAATACTGTTGGAATCCCATCCCTGCACAGGAGAGATTCTTTCATTATGATGAGGAATTGATGGATATCTGCCCTGACAATGTGAATGTTGCAGGTTTCTATCAGTCTGAAAAGTATTTCAAACATGTAGAGGATGAACTTCGCGAGGACTACACATTCAAACCAGAGTGGTTAGAACCTTGTCAAGACTTCATGAAACAGTTTGAAGGTAAAGAAGTTGCATTCCTCCATGTTCGTCGTGGTGATCCTAATCTGACTGACAAACGTGGATTCAAATGGGCATATGTAAACTGTCAGGATCAACACCCAGTGCAACCTATCTCTTATTATGAGAAGGCTTTGAAAGAATTTCCTGAAGACATGCCCTTCTTGATCTTCTCCGACTCTATTGATTGGTGTAAGGAACAAGACTTGTTTCAGGATGATCGGTTTATGTTCTCTGAACCTGAGGACAAATATGATGACGGTGCTTTGGTTCCCTACTATGACCTATGTTTGATGACACTCTGTGATCATGCGATTATTGCCAACAGTTCTATGAGTTGGTGGGGTGCATGGTTACAAACGAACCCAAACAAAAAAGTGATTGCACCAGACATGTGGTTTGGTCCTTCATATGATTTTCATGATACAAAAGATCTTTATTGTGAAGGATGGAAGCGTCTATGAAGTTCAATAATATCGCAGTAGTTTTTATTGGAACTGATAAGTACCTTAAGTTTCTGCCTAGTTGGTATGAATCTTGTGAAGAGAAGTTGATGCCTGGTGTTGATAAAAAGTATTTTGTATTCACTGATGGGGAACTCTCTGGTGCTCCTGATAACATCAGTGTGTAA